>Ga0187886_1000247_pt1 | contig 72228 bp, 73 predicted proteins | sample June2016WEW_20_1_FD_133001 | JGI IMG/M metagenome (GOLD analysis project Ga0187886, IMG submission 133001) | Peatland microbial communities from SPRUCE experiment site at the Marcell Experimental Forest, Minnesota, USA - June2016WEW_20_150 | ecosystem: Environmental > Terrestrial > Soil >... | reverse complement strand
GCACCGTTTCTCCAAATATCCAAGGCCAGTGTGTCCCCCGGTTTTTTACCGGCTACTACTTTACCAAGCCCGCCCGATGCATCGTTTAGAGAAGTTCCATCAATCTTAAATATCACATCCCCTACTTCAATTCCTGCTTTTTCTGCAGGTGAACCGGCAACTATATTAACTACATAAGCTCCCTGTGGAACCTGATTAAGAAGGGCCACCTGTTGAGTTAGCATTTGATACTCAACTCCCAAATAGGCCTTTGCCGGAAACTTGCCGGTTACCCTAAATGCGTTCAAATCATCTTTTACTGTATTTATAGGGATGGAAAAAGCAATATTATTGGCTCCCTGCGCAACTGCAACATTTATACCGATTACCTGTCCGGATGAATCAAGAAGAGGACCGCCGCTATTTCCCGGGTTAATTGCAGCATCAGTTTGGATAACATTATCAAGCCGTTCAACATAACCTTGAAGGTTCCCTCCCGCATCTATTCCCCTACCAAGTCCCGAAACCACACCGGTTGTCACAGTGTTTCTGAATTCCCCGAGAGCCGTTCCGATTGCAATTACAAACTGCCCGACCTGAAGGCTTGAAGAATCACCAAGTTCAACCAGGGTTAGTCCGCTGGCGTCAATTTTTATAACGGCAATATCGTTATTCGGATCCCTACTTATTTGTTTTACATCGTAAGTTTTTCCGTCAGAGCTTGAAACTTTATATGTAAGCGTCGTATCGGCCACCACATGTTTGTTGGTCACGATCAGGCCGTCTGCGGAAACCACAAAACCGCTCCCAATATCTGCTTCTGTGCCTCCCTGAACCCCTTGGGTAAATCCGCCAAACGGAGAAAATTGAATTACAGTCTGTTTTGGAGTCTGAGCTGATACAGTCACAACAGAAGGACCAACTTTTTTGACAACATCAATTACCATACTCTCCTCATTCACAACTTTTTGCTGAAGGGTTAATCCGCCCACTTTGGGGAAAAGAACATTCAAGGGTTTGAATTCAAAAAGCCTATCGGCAATGGCACCAGCAGATACAGCCACTAGAACAACAACCACTATTGCAAATCCGATTAGTATTTTGCGTAACGATATCTTCTTTTTCATTGCAACAATTTAGCAATATAGTTCCCCAACCTTAATTTTTGCTTAAAATGCTTTGCATTTGCGCCAAGTAATGACTTCTAATCTGCACTAAAAAAGTTTAATTGCCGCATCAAGTTGAGCATCATTGGTAGAATTATCTTTATTGGCAACTGCCACATCCGGCGTTAAACCTTTTTCGTGAACCCAAGTTCCATTGGGTGTAAGCCACTTAGCAGTTGTAATATGAAGCCCACTGCCTCCTGTAATATCAATCGGCTCCTGAATTGTACCCTTCCCAAAACTTTTATCTCCAACAAGTTTAATTCCCCGGTCGTCCCGCAGGGCACCAGCCAAAATTTCCGACGCAGAGGCACTACCGCCGTTAATAAGAACCACAATCTTATAATTCAAAAGTTTAGGAAGACTTTCCGACTTATACTCCTCCCTGCTTCCGTTTCCGTTTTGCTGAATTACCACCGTAGTTCCCAAAGGAACAAAGTCAGAAGCAATATCGACCGCGGACTGCAAGTAGCCTCCGGGGTTATTTCTCAAATCCACAATAACTCCCTTAACATTTTGTTTTTGCAAAACTTCTGTCACGTATTTGTCCCATTCTCCCGTTGTTTCCGAATCAAATTTACTGAGTTTTATGTCAGCAATATTTGAACCAGTTCCAACCCAGGAAAGTCTAACTGATGGAACATCAAGTTTAGCACGCGTCAAAGGGATAACTATCGGGGCAGAGTCTCCATCACGGACCAGTGTCAATGTAACAATGGTACCGGCAGGACCCCTGATATCATCCACCGCTTGTGAAAGATCCATACTTACAGAATCAACATCAATCCCTTTTTTGGTATCAGCAATATGAACAATGTAGTCGCCCGGCTTAATTCCAGCTTTTTCCGCAGGCGAGCCCGGCAGGGGCGAAACGACAGCAAGACGGGTATTTTTGTAGCCGATTTCAATTCCAACCCCTTCAAAAGAACCGCTCAGATCCTCATTTACAACTTTGTTTTGTGTGGGAGGGAGATACATTGTGTAGGGATCTCCCAACGCCGAAACCATTCCTTCTATCGCCCCGTAAACCATCTGTGAAGGAACAAGTTTTGATTTATCGAAATACTTAGCGGTAAGAGTATCCCAAACCTGCCAGAAAAGAGAAAAGTCCACATTTTTATCCGGTGGAACTTCTCTCACAATATTTACCTGAAGTGCTTTTGTTACTTCGGCTTTATATCCTTTTACACCCAAAAAGTATCCGCCGCCGAAAGCCGCAATAACAACAATCGAAACCAAAATTAATTTTCTAACTTTGGAAAAACTAAGCTTAATACGCATAAGACTGATGATACCTGGTGAAAACAGCCGACTCAAGTATTAAATTTTTGGAGTATATGGAAGAAGTGCCAAATGTCTTGCGCGTTTGATGGCGAGACTTAGTCTTCTTTGGTGTTTGGCACAAATGCCGGTTCTGGCCTTTCCCAAAATTTTGGCGCGGTCGCTCATATACTTCATTAAAGTTTCTATATCCTTGTAATCCGGCTCGGTTTTGGTTTTATCAAAGGGGCAATTCCGGGGAACTGGCGCTTCTTTCAGAATTCTTCTTCTTTTTTTTATATCTTTCTTTGCCATGGGTTAATAGTTAAAGGTTAAAAGTTAGAAGTTAGAATGGTATATCTTCCTCGTTCGATTCTTCAGTTTTCTCTTCCGATTTTTTTTCTTCGACTTTCTCTTTCTTTTCTTTTTTGGCAGGCTTTTTGGTAGCTACTTCGGGAGGTGCAACTTGCGGTTCCACCCCCACTTCCGGAATCTCAATTCCAGTATCTTCTGGATTGTCACTCTTTTTGTCTAATATGACCATATCGTTAATGACAACCTCGGTACGCTGTTTCTGAGTTCCGTCCTGCCCCTGCCAACTTCGAGTAGAAAGCCTTCCCTCAACGTAAACCTTCCTGCCTTTTTTAAGAAGCTGGGCGCAAATTTCGGCGAGTTTGTTCCAGGCAACCAAATTATGAAACTCAACATCCTCCTTTTTCTCACCGCTATCGGTGGTCCATTGTCTATTGGTTGCCAAACCAAAAGTACAGACTGCGGTCCCCTGGGGCGTATAACGCATTTCAGGATCCCTCGTAAGGTTCCCTATCAACATTACTTTGTTTAAGCTTCTTGCCATATAACTTTTAACTTTTAACTAAAAGGTACCTAATCAAATCCGGGTCTGTTCTTAGTTTATCGTTCAGGGCTCTTACCCCTTTGGAATCTAATTCTAATTCAAAATAGAGGAAAAGGCCAGTCTCACTTTTGCCCAGCCTGTAGGCCAATTCCTTTACTCCCCATTCCTTGGACTCGGTAATAGCCCCTTTAAAAATCTTCAGAGTTTTCTCCAAAGTTTCAGTAACTTTTTTCTTTTTGGCGCTTCCCACCTTGCCGTCGATAACCAAAGTTAGTTCGTATTTGTTCATAGAAACTGAAGTATATCACGGCCAGATTGAATTATTCAACACTAAGTGTATAATTCGGACCATGAAAGAACTTGATTGTGCAACAAATTGCCCTTTTGGAAGAAAGTGCGCCGAGCAATTCGAGAATAATAAAGGCGGGTCGTGTACGGAGAAGGCCATTATAAAAATACTGGGAACAATCCCTGCCGTCCTGCAGGTAGATCAGGTAGATGGAAATACTATAAATGCTTATATAATATCTCCTGAAAAAATTTTGAAAATTCTGCATATAAGGGACGGGCAATTTTCCGGTTGGCAAGGACCCAAAACTCAGGAAACCCATTCAACCACAACAGAAGAGCCGCCAGTTACGTTCCAATCTTAAATTCCACAACATCTCCGTCTTTCATGGTGTAATCTCGGCCCTCAGAGCGGACTTTGCCAAGCTCACGGGCGGCTTTCCAGCCGCCTGCTTTACCATCCAGAACCAAGGTCAGTTCGTATTTGTTCATCAGGCTAAAGTATAAGATAAAGGTTAAAAAATTGCAATCGGAGATCAGCCTGTATACAATCGGTGGCATGAATAAAGAAGGTGGTGGACTTGACAGCCATAATTTTGACGCAATCTTTGCCGTAAAGGGTCGTCCTTGGAGGTGGTTACATCAGGACGAATTTAAGGAGGTTTTCGGAGTACCTTATACCGATCCTGAGGCAAAACAAATTGTGCTGAAAAAGCTCGATGAAATTATAGAAGAAAACAATAGATTATATCATCTGAACGATTGCCAGGGTCTTATTAAGAGCAGCGAGGAACATGTAAAGATACAGAGAACAGCCCGACATTTTGGATTCGCACTTGACCCGCCAGAAACCAAAGCAAACCAAGAAGGCTAACTCCCAATCTTGAACTCCACAACTTCCCCATCCTTCATAACATAATCCCTCCCCTCGGATCGGACTTTTCCAAGTTCGCGGCAGTTTTTCCACCCCCCATTCTCAATAAAATCCTTAAAATCAACAACATCCGCTTTAATAAAGTTTTTAATAAAATCCGTGTGGATTACACCCGCTGCCATGAGCGAGGTCGTACCGAGTCGAATGGTCCAGGCCCGAACCTCCTTCTCACCTGCTGTAAGAAATGTAATTAGCCCAAGAGTGGCAAAAGCTTTTTGAATCAGTCTTTCCAGGCCCGACTTCTTAATTCCAAGGTCCTCCAAATAAATTTTCTGGTCTTGATCCGAAAGTTCCGAAAGTTCGGACTCGGTTTTGGCGCAAATCGCAACAATTTGATTTTTATTAACCTTGAATTCCCAAGCATATTTCGTCTCAAGACTATCCGCATCTTTAAGAGCAATTTCATCGACATTCAAAACAACAAGAGCTGGTTTTGCGGTAAGAAGACTTAAACCCTTGGCAATTTTTTCTTCCTCCTCTGTTAACTCAACTTCTCGAGCAGGAATTCCTTTTTGCAAGGCATCCTTAAGTTTCGTAACAACCGCCCACCATTTAATAAGTTCCTTGTCGGGAGTATTTCCAGGATCTTTCTGCTTTTCGAGAGTTTGAAAATCGGCAAGAGCAAGTTCCGTTTCAACAACTTCAAAATCGGTCTTAGGATCACTTACTCCCTGCTTGATAATATCCGGGTCGGTAAAGGCGCGGACCACATGACAAACCGCAGAAGTTTCTCTAATATGGCTTAAGAATTTGTTTCCAAGACCCTCACCTTTACTCGCACCCGCTATTAAACCGGCAATATCCAAGAATTCTACAGTTGCCGGAACTTCAGGAGGCAATAAAGCCATATTCTCGGCTTTTTTTGTAACCTCAGCAAGTTTTGCCAACCTTTCATCCGGAACCGGAACAACTCCAATATTCGGTTCAATTGTGGCAAAGGGAAAGTTCGCCACGTACGCTAGCTGTTTTTTCAGAAGTGCGTTAAAAAGCGTGGACTTTCCTACATTTGGTAAACCAACTATCCCAACAGAAAGTGACATACGAAGCTATTGTACCATTTTTACAAATGAAGCAAATTCTTAAAAAAGCCAATTATTTGGCCAAACAAATTTGGCGATGTAGTTGTGGTAGGTTGTACATTGGATTCAAAAACTGTCGGGCTCGGAGTTAGGGTCGGAGAAGGAGTCTGACCAGTGGTCAACGCATTATTTACAGTATTTCTACCCCTCCCTCCGCCTGTAGTTACCGATCTCCAATTTGAAAGTGTGCCTCCTGCACAAACATTTTCTCCCCTAACTGCAAAATAATATTTTGTAAAAGGATTCAGTGAACGCACAACATAGGCAGTACCTTTTGCAATAGTAGTTGCAAACCTCATATCGCCCGGCTTGTAGCCGTAAAAAACTTGGTAAGCGGTGGATCCCGGCACATCTGTAAAGAAAAGTTTGGCGGTGCCACCGGTTCCTTCAACTTTATAAAGATTGGGCACGCCGCTTGGAGGAGTGGAACTGCAACTCGATGCCCCAGGAGACCCGCCGGACTGGGACGAAGCCGGGGACGATGTCACACTATAAACATATTCATAAGCCCCGATATCACATGTTCCATTTTGGGGCCTAGTCGTTCCACGGGCGTCAGTTGCAGGGCAACCCGTATTTGTACCTGTATCAATTGCCGGCGACCCGGCAAGAAGCGCCACTGTTTCTACGTCTCCTCCGTTATCCGCAAGAGTCGAAAGTTTCGGATCGGTACTATTTAGATCTCCCGTTACATTAAACACCGTGGAACAGCTACCGTCAGAAGAGAGATTGTATCCCAAAGAAATTAAATTACCGGTAAGTGTACTTTCACAGTTTTGGACCGTATTCGAACTCAAAATAGTATTTGTTGCAGTTATTGAAGTGCCATACAATAGCTGATACTCTAACCCAATCCCACCGGAAGTCCCTGCAGTATTACCAGAAATGGTGTCATTCAGAAGATCCAGTACGCCAAAATCAAATATACCTCCGCCGTTATCGAGAACGGAATTGTTGGCAACCGTTGTATTGGTCAGAGCCAGATTACCATAATTAAGGATTCCTCCGCCCGCCGAGCAACTGGCATTATTTCCGGAGATAGTTACATCCTTAACGGTCGCAGAAGAATTTTCCTGAAGTCCTATCCCTGCACCTCCACATGCGTTATTATTTTGAACTGATGAATCACTTAAGTCCATTGCACCACCCGACGCCACGTAAATTCCGCCTCCATCAGCATTAGAGCCAGCGGTATTTGTGATGATTGTTGAGTTTGTAACTGTTGCTGTCGCACTACCGCCACCACCAACTATGATTCCACCACCATAGGCATCAGTAACAGCATTATTTACAACCGCCACTCTGTCCAGCGACAGGTCTCCCGAATAAACCGTAATTCCCCCACCCGATTTGCCTGGTATGGCTTGGCCGTTTTGTACGGTAACTCCGGAAATTGTTACTCCATTTGCCGTAACAATCCAAAACACACTATCCAACCCACCGCCGTCAATAAATGTCGAAGAAGCTCCAGCACCGCTTATAGTAATATATGAAGCATCAATATCCAAGTCTCCCGTCAGAATATTATCATCCGGGTCTCCCGGCGGAATTGTAAGCGTATAAGTTCCTGCAGGGACTATAATGGTAACATTTCCGTGCAATTCGTCAGCTTCCTGAATTGCGGCACGTAGGGTACATTGTCCCAATCCATCAACATCACAAATTCCATCAGGGATTAAGTCTGTCGCATCGGCAGTTGAGTTGACCGTAAAAGAGTAAACATACTCATAGGCCCCGATATCATAAAACCCCCCTATTGGACGTGCTATCCCATTAATATCGACAGCGACCGGAGGTCCTCCGCCAGCGCTAGGATTAACACCCGCATCTATAACCGGGGAAGATGAGGAAGTACGAAAAATACCTAGGCCGGTATTAATAAAAAGAGGGTCTGCTGTGACATCGTTGGCACCTGCACTAACTCCTGCACTATAATTTGTATCGTTTTGCCAAAAGCTGTTGTAATCATGAAACGGTCCCGGAGTCAAACTCCCCGGTGCCACGAGCACGCCGGTTTCCGCGTTGGCAATAATGTTATTTTCAATAGTAATAGAACTCGTAGGAATTACATCCAGAACCAAGGCAATTCCGGCAGAACCACTGGTGTTATCTGCATAAAGGGTGTTATTTAATATAAATACAGTTGCCACCTGATCTGTAAGAATAATAGGAGTATCCACATCATGTATTAAAAGATTCTCCAGCAGAATATGGTTGGAGCTACCGCTAATATAAACCCCGAAACTTTCGCCCGAAATTTCGAAACCTGATACTCCGATATAATCGCTATTACTGATTCTGAATGAACCTTGAGGAAGTCTTACTTTTCCCGTTCCGGGCCATGCCCGATAGAAAATGGGGTTTGCAGGATCGGTGCTGCCATGGGTAATCAAAATGTCATTTCCAATATGTGGTCCGGACTTAACATTTACCGTATCTCCCGGAATTGTTTGGTCAGCGGCGTATTTAATAGACGCACAGGGATTAAGTTGATCTGTACACTCACCCGCATCACTACCTGAAAACCCATCCACCCAGAGATCACCAGCACTGCGGCCGTCCGCTGCTACCACCTTGGTTGGCAGTCGGAAAAAAAAGATTATCGAAAGAAAGAAAAAAATAAAAACTGACAAAAGGACTTTCGGGACAAGTCTTGATATATGCATACTCACAACATTGGTTCGAGATGTCGAACAAATGAGATAAATACAGTTTGACACGATTTGATTTAGAATGTCAAGCCAACCTTGAAGTAAAAAACAAAGAGAAAATTTAAAAGCACCACCATAAAATACAAAATCTTCTCTTAGCGGGCGTTGGTTTTGGGGTTGGCGTCCCAACTGCCGGTGTTGGCGCAACTAGTTCCGGCTTTGGCATGGGGGACGGACTTAAATTTGCTGGTCGTTTTGGTAGTAATATATTTACCACTTTTTGCCAAACGGCCGTATAGTAAACATTTTTGTAGAAAGTTTTATTTCGGCTGGCCGAAGAAGTCGTCGTCACCGTCATTGTATTTCCCCAACTTCCCGCAGCACAGCCATTACCGGCCCTTATCTTAAAATAATATTTGGTATTAGGCGAGAGCAGATTAATTGTTTGTTTTATCACACCCCCGGAATATGACTGGTTAAATTCAGTTCCATACTCCCACGAATCAGGTTTTCTGGAATAGGCAATATAAAAAGTGTCGTAAGGAGCTCCCGGGGGGGCAAAATATAATGTGGCTGTTTTATTATTTACCCTGATTTCAAAAAGATCAGGTTTACCGTCAGTAACTGAACTGTTGCAACCGGACGCCGAGGAATTACTTGAGGAATTATTTGTTGAAGACGGTACCAAATTGTAGGTAACAAATTTGGTAAAGTGCTTAGTCCAAACTACCAAGTCGGAACCGGAGTCGATTTTACAGTCTCCCCCCGCCCCCAGAGCGTCTCCGGTGTCTTGAGAATCATCAGTACATCTACTGGCAATTTCGCTAAAAATATTGTTTGAAATATACCCGACTCTTTTCCCAGCCTGCCCCTCTAAGAAAATTCTAACCCCTTTAGTGGTAATGTCTAAAGGAGCAACTTCGTGTCCAATTACTATCGCCAAGGCTACCTGACTGCCGGCAGGCAGTAAAGCAGTGGTGGCAGTGGTGGTAATGGGAGGAACAATAACTTCAGGCCAGATGCCAGGCGCACCTTTGATAACAGCTCCCGCCGGAATATTAACGGTAACGGTAGCCGAAGGTAACAGAGACTTCAGGATTATTCCACAACTAACAGTTGCTGCCAGCAATGAACCATCCGGGACGGTAACCGGTGATAAATCAAGAGTCGGACTGGAAACACCATCGGGGGTAATAACCTGAACCAGCGGCACGGTACAATCGACAATAACCCGATTTATAGATGATGAAAATACGGTTAGAAGTGACGATTTTTCGGCGCTTTGGTTGCCGGCGTAGTCTTCTGCCTTGACATGAAACGTCCAATTTCCTGCCGTCAAATTAGTAGTAACGGTTGCGGTATTTGCTATACCACTTGGCCCGCCATCTACCCGCCAGTGATAGTGCGACACTCCTGAGCCGGTATCGGTTGAGGCAGTCCAGCTCCATACCTGTAAAGTCGGGTCAGCGCCAACCACCGCTTGCGGAATTCCCGGAACAGTCGGTGCTATTGTATCAATCAAGTACCCATTCTCTGCCCGCGTGGCGGTGTTCCCCTTAGAATCCACAGCGTGCATAGTCAAATTACCGCTCGTATCTATTTGGATTGTGCAATTAACCGTCTGCGGATTCGTCTGCGTACAGACCAGGCCGCTTGTACCTGCGGTCGTAGAAGCGTCCACAGTTACGTCTGCGGCCAGAACCCCAATATTATCCGTCATATGAATGGTCGTATCGGCGATTGCGGCACTCGAAGTTTTGGTCGGTGCGGTGATGGCGATAACCGGAGGATTGGTATCAACCAAAAAAGTATGACTGCTATCGGTAATTATGGTGTTTTCTGCTATGTCTTTCGCTCCGGCGATAGTGATTGTCTGCGTGGCGCCAATCCCGGATGGAATAGCGTAATTAAAACAGAAAGTCTTGGCATCTGCATCACCGCAGTCATTCACGGTCTGGCCTCCACCGCTAAGCAGGACCGAGACAGTCGAAAGGCTATAAATATCCTCGCTAAAAGTAATTTTGATTGTGTGGGGAGAAGGTGTAGCTAAATTATAACTTTGTAAGTCTGAATCAACCGAGGCAACGACCGGCGCAGTGGTATCTATTGTTACCGAAAGAGCGCTTGAGGCGAGCGAAGTATTTCCCGCAGCATCCGTAGCTGTAGCCGTAATACTGTGAACTCCCGCGGCAAGGGAAATATCGATGATCCAATTACCACTACCGTCGGCGATGTTTGAGCTCCCGGAATCTCCTCCATCAACAAAAAGCTTAACCAGACTGCCCACTTCCGCCGTGCCCGAAAAAGTCAAAGCACTTGTATTTTTAGTAATGTTATCTGAATCTGAAAAACCGGTATCATCAGCAGCGGCAAGGTCTGGCGTGGAAGGCGCATCGGGTGGAGTGGTATCAATAATGATTGCTTCGTTGGCGCCAAGAGATCCGGGCGCTGCGGGAGAAGGAAGAGAAAGGTCAGCGTTGTTGCCTCCAACGCCTTTGATAGTAGCACCGTTTAATTCAAGAGAATTTACAGCGACGTAATCCAGATCGGGAGAAGTGTCCCCTGCTTGGACTGTATAACTGAAGATTAGAGTGATAGAGCCTGAACCGGAATCATAAGCAGCGTATCTATCAGTCGCACCTGTTTCCAAAAGAATTCTTGGTGTGCCACCGGTAACAACAACATCAACCGCTTCAGAAAAATTAATTCTTACATCCACTACTTGACCAACAGTATAGGAGCCGTTGGCTGTATTAGAATTTACAGAGCTGACTGCCGGAATGGTGGTATTAATAACAATTGCATGAGCTCCGGCAAATGTACCAACTGCCGGTAGAGTGTTATCGGCATTATTATTTGCTGCATCCTTAATAGTACCACCGCTTAAATTAAGGGAATTGGTTGCGACATAATCAAGATCAGAAGATGTATCTGGCACCACTACTGTGTTGCTGAAGGTCAAAGTATCGGTTCCACCCCCACCACTATATATTGCCGTTCCACCAGAATTCAAAGCGAGTGTCGGCGTACCAGTAACATTAACATTTTCACTGTACTTTACTGTTAAGTTTAGAACTTCTGTTATACCAAAGGTTCCATCAGCGTGAGCTGTATTAACTGTCAAAATGATCGGGGAAACATTATCTAGTATAGGAAAAGGTGCGGGAGTGGCGTCAGAATTACCGGCAACATCAAAAACGCTTGCGGTCGGATCAATAGTATCGCCGTTTACTACAGTCATATCAGTTCCAAGAGTAACGGTCAAAACTGTACCAGGTCCATTCCAGGAAGCGCCTACACCGGTTGTACCAAAAGTATGATCAGTGGTATCGCCGCTGTCCCTTAGGTGCAAACGGGTACTAACATTAGTCTCATCAATGGTTAACTTGTTCATACCCTCACTGAAATTAATAACGACGGTATCTGTACCACTAATATACGTATTGGAATCAAGATCGTTCCAGACAACCGAAGTAACGTAAGGAGAAACAGTGTCAATAATAGCAAAAGGCGCAGTAGCAACAGGATTGCCGGCAACATCAGTCACGTTTGCGGTCGGATCAATAGTATCGCCGTTTACTATATTTGTTTCAGATCCTAAAGTTATAGTTAGAGTAGTATCAAGCCCATTCCAAGAAGTGCCTACACCGGTTGTACCAAAGGTGTGTCCGGCACTTAATACCAAGTTGGTGTTAACATTACCTGTGGTAATAGTAGAGGTATTCATAGGTTCGCTGAAAATCATAACAATAGTGTCTCCGGGGGAAATAGTCGTAGGTGGAGAAGAAAGGTCATTCCAGACAATATTGGTGACGGTCGGGGAAACATAATCTAGTATAGGAAGAGGTGCGGGAGTGGCGTCAGAATTACCGGCAACATCAGTCACGTCATCAGTCGGATTAATCGTATCGCCGCTTACTACAATCATATCAGTTCCAAAAGTGACAGTCAAAGCTGTACCAGGTCCATTCCAAGAAGTACCCATACCGTTACCAGTAGTGCCAAAGGTGTGACCACCACTTAAACCAAGCCTGCTATCAACATTGGCATTGGTAATAGTTGACTTATTCATAGGCTTATTAAAAGTAACGACAATGGTATCTGTAGCAGTAAAATTGGTGCTAATATCAATGTCGTTCCAGACAACCGAAGTAACGTGAGGAGGGGTGGCGTCAATAAGCATAGAAGAAGAACAGGCAGAGGTAGTTTGATTGGTTGCATTATCTATGCTGGTAATCTTGTATGTATATGTAGTGCCATCAGCTCCAGTGAAAGCTCGGGTTTGTACAATATTTGATGCCAGATCAATTAAACTGCCGGAAGTAGTTGTACAAGTAGCGTCAGAGTAAAATTGAATTTTTTGATCGGCCAAATCTGCTGAATCGGATTTAGTCCAGTTAGCATTGACCAATGTAGAATTGTGCGGAGATGCTTCTGCCCAAGTTAAACTGTTAGCAGCATTAGGCGCAGTCGTATCAATAATAATATTCTTGTTGGCTCCCAATGAACCAGGTGCTCCGGGAGAAACGAGAGTAAGTACCGCGTTATTCCCAGTCGCATCTTTAATCGTCCCGCTATTTAAAGCAAGAGAGGTAGTGGCTGCATAATCCAAATCAGCCGAGGTGTTCCCTGCTGAAACAGTATAATTGAAAGTTAAAGTAGCTGTGCCGGTGCCGGAGGTATAGTTAACGGCAGTGGTTGATGGAGAGCCGGTCGACAGAGTCAGTTGCGGTGTGCCGCCACCAGTAGCGACGTTAACTGTCTCACTGAAAGTCACTTGAATCGGAATAACTTCCCCGATAGTGAAGGAGCCATTTGCGTGCGATGAGGTCACATTGGTCACAGTTGGCGAGGTGGAATCTATCGTAAAAGACGACACGGGCAAAATATTGGAAACATTGCCTGCGCCATCCGTTACTTTAATAGTACAACTTGGGTATGTTCCATCAGCCAGAGTAGCAAAAGTGATGGTGTTGCTGCCCGAATTGGCAATAGTCGTAGTTGAAGAACACCCACCGGCATAAGAGATGGTACCTCCCTCCGTGGAAGAAAAAGTGTAATCGGGAGTGGAATCGCTTGTCGGAGATGTTACAGGAGTGACTTGAGCTAAAACTGCGGCAGTTGTATCAATAACAATCGCTTTATTTGCTCCTAATGAATTGGCTGCTCCGGGCGCTGCCAACGTCAAAGTAGCATTATTCCCGACTGCATCTTTAATTGTCCCGCCATTTAAGGCCAAGGAGGTTGTGGCTGCATAATCCAAATCGGTTGAATTATTGCCGGCTGCCACCGTGTAATTAAAGACTAATGTTGTTGAACCGGAGCCGGAAGAATAATCCACCGTTGTTGTGGCCGGCGTGCCTGTAGCTAAAGTGAATTGCGGCGTACCCGTCACGGTAACGACTTCATTAAAAACTACCTGCACCGACACTGTCTGGCCCACTCCGTAGGAACCGTCAGCTAAACTCGAGGTTACGGTGCTCACTATCGGTGCGGTCGCATCCAAAATAAAATTTCCCATACTTGTCCAGGCAGAAGTAAGAACACCGTCATTATTTTGTGCACACCAATAATAAGTCGCGTCACCGCCAATTGAAGAGCCGGGCGTCCAAGTGGTATCTTGGCCGTTACTTGTCGTTTCGGTAGAAGTACCACTGGCTACTACCGTACCCGCCAAACAGTTAGCTTGACTGGTGGCGATTCTGTAATTGGTTGTACCGGTATCCCCAGCATCCGGGTCTGAATAATGAGCCGACAAAGTCGGGGTGTTGTCATTTGTACTTGAACCGTCACCCGGTGACACCCGGGTTGGTGCATTTGGAGCAACGTCCGAAGTATAAGTAATAGTAATTGTAAAGGAATCCACCGAAGCGGTTCTGGCCGCAGAAGAACCTGCTTCATATACTGATAGCGCGACTCCAAAATTTGAATTATTGATATCCGAATAAGTCCAGGTTTCGCCCCAAAGATCAGACGTACTACCATATGAAATAGTTGTTTCGGTTCCCCAGTCAACAGCCAGAGCCTTATTTGTTGTCCCAATTGAACCATCGGATTTTATTATTTGGACATATTTATCTTGTAGTTCATTACCACTTGCCTTACGTTCAATACCGACTGTTATACCTTGAATTGTTGATCCCGACGGAATAGTAAAACCAAAATTAGTCGCTTTCAGATAAGAACTTGACGATAAAGAAGTTGTAAAAGATGCTGTCGCATAAGTATCATCTGATGTTGTTGCATTTCCCGGATTTGTCCAGGTTATCGTTGATCCTGAAGGAGAACCGGCACCGGCATCCGCTACTGTCCCGGGTGTATTGTAATTTACATAAACACTATATTTTTCACTGGAAGACGTGCCGCCAGACCACGATGAAGGAAAAGAACCATAAGCTTGAGTAATATAATTTCCGTCACCCGAAGAACCGGCGGTATAACTCGGACCCGAATTTGCAGAATCCCATTGCCAAACCAACCAATAAGTTCCTGAATTTAATTTTAAGCTTGTCGGTGTACCGGAGCTGATATTGACTGCATTCCAGGCGCTGGCGGTAGCAGCAACACTTCCACTTTCCCATTGCAATGTTCCCGGGGCCGAACCGCTATCAGAATAAATTCCCAGTCGGAAATTTCCCGTTGCGTGAGAATAAAACTCTACTGAATTTATAGTTGAATTAGAATCGGACAGTGTCACTTTGGTGGCCTTCGCATAGCCCTTGACCTTAACGCTGGTGGCATAGAAACTATATTGACCCTGAGTTTCACTTGTCATTGAAGGGCAGGTAGTTGAAAATCCCGAACTATATGTCCCAGTAGCCCAATAATCAGTTGTAGCAACCGCTCTACGGATTGTTCCTGCTGTAGTATCACCCAAGTAAAACAGCCAATAAGTTCCAGCAGGGAGATAAATATAATCAGTACTATTCAGGGTCACAGTAACCCAACCAGTCCCACTTACAGAATACGCCCCAGTTTGCTTAACAAGAGTTTGTCCTACAGGCGTACCGCCACTATCAGGATAAATCGCAAATTTCAAGTTATGAGCATAGGTAGCCCCAAAATAAAGAGCAAAAGATTGAATGGTAATCGGGCTCGACACGGTGATTTTGTTAGCCGCCTGAATGGTATTAGCAACTATTGCGGGAGTGCTGGCCGTTTCAATGTTTGTATCCCCATAGTTTGTTGCTGGGTAGCTTGTCGAGCCGGTTGAAGTCAGACCGAAGGTCGCGGCTTGCACTTTTGGAACAAACAGAGGTGAAACAAAAAAAGCGAGTGCAAAAATACTCACTACCAATGAAGAAAACCAGACTTTTTTATTTCTTATTCTCGGGAACATTTCCTTCAGGCAGTTCATATTTTGATTTTCAGAAACTGGCTTAATTCCTCTTATCAATGTATCAAATACTGCCGTGAAAAACAACTGCTGTGCAGTGCTACCTTGAAGTAAAAATTTATCCCTTGTAGCCTTGGCGAAATGGGATCAAAAGTTGGGACGGTAAAAAGACTATCCCTACAGATAAACTCATAATACTATGTTTAGCAAAACTTAGGAAAAGAAGTTATTCTTAAAAGTTTAGACTACCAAAAAGAACTAATCAATATGCTGGTCTTTCGGAAATTCGGATATATTTTTTAGCCTTACCCGCCTTCTTTAAGAAATGCCTCCCCCAACCGGTGGAACATTCGAATTTTTCTTTCTCCTACCTTTTTGAATAACAGTTACTAACCCTATTATTGAAAATCCTGAAACGAGAAATATAATTGCCAAGTTTTCGAAAGTAGAATTTGAACTCCGTGAGGCAGATTCCGGAGTCGGGGGACCTGCAATCTCCATCGGAGTATTAGTGGGGGTACTCAAATCCGAGGCAGCAGATAAAACTTCCGGAGTAACGGTTGGTTCCAAAGTGGGCGTGGGGGTGGCAGGAACAGGATTAGCAATGACCGAAACTTCATTAGAAAAAGTGCTAATTCCGCAATCATTATTGGCCGCAACAACAAAATAGTATTCCTTTCCACCGGCAAGACTACCAATAGTAAAGCTTGTTGTCCCCTGACCACCAATGTTTGGATCACCATAAACATATTTCCCAGAGGTAGTTCCGTAAGAAACCAAATAATTGGAAACCGGATCTGGCGAATCGGTCCAACTTAAAGTTGCGTTATTATCAGAATTGGAAACTGCAGAATTAAGTACCGGAGCAGACGGAACATTCGTACAGATAGCTATCGGTGTCGGGGTTGGGGTGTCTACGGGGACATCGGTCGGAATGTCGGTTGGCGAATCATCCTGAGCGTAAACCAATGAAGGATTAACGGGATTAAATAAAGCCTGCCAAAGGGCAAGGGTCAAAATAAAGATTTTAAATGCTTTTCTCATCTTCATCCTCCACTTCAATCAGTAATTCCACAGAATTATATTGATTATCAGGATAAAGACGATTCCATTTTTCCACAACGACCTTGATTGCATCTTCATCTTGGGTTAAAACTGCAGATCTGGCGAGCCCTAAAATATCTCTTTTTAATTGTTGTTCAGAATAATTTCCCGAATCAATAATTAATTCATGACACATCTTCTCTCCGGAGGTTGGTTCCGGAACCTCTCCATATATTTCTGCTAATAATCTCTCGGCATTTGACCGCATGAGGAATTATAACAAAATCTTACTTGAATAAAAGTCAAAGGAGTATTTTAATTGCCCTGGTTTTTGGGTTCATTCTTCAAATTCTTAACAAATTCTTTGTATTCTTTCTCTCCATATTGAAGTAGAATCGTGTACGCCAACTGCACATCTCGCTTGTGTTTCTCACAGGCTCCTAGCCCATTTATGTCTAAATCCGGACTAAGTCTATAAACAGCTTCTTCGCCACAAATTTCACATTTCATATTCTCCAATTCTACTCCCCACAGAAATACTAATCGACATTCAAAAAAAACAATGATAAGCTTAGGGTGTATGGGAATAAATAAAGAGAGCGTGTTCGATACCTTAGTCGGCAGACCGCTCCTCAGCTTAGTTGGCATAAAAACTGCAGAAACTCTCAAAGAAAGAGAACTACACGCAGTGAAATTAATAGCAGATGCTAAACATTCCGTTCAAATTCTTACCCAGCGGCCGGAGCGTTACTGCAGCCCTGCAGTCTATAGGGCTCTATCTGAAACCATTAGGAGACAAGTTCCTGTCGAGGTAATAAGTTCTAACGAAGAAGACAACAAAGGTGCTTTGGACTTATTAGCCTCTCTGGGAGTAAAAGTCTACAAAGCTCGAGAATGGCCTCAAAGAGCTTCCGATTTTATTGTAGTTGATGAAGAAAATGTCCAAGTTGAAGAACGCCATCCAACAGGCCAGGAACCAGAAACGGTCTATACGATCTACGGTTTCAAGAACGCTTCTGAATTAACACGATTTTTCGGAACTGTTAAAGAAAAGGCAATTGAATTAATTTCTTATTGGCCCGCCAGTCTTAAAAAAGTTTATCATTAAAGCGAGCCACCAGATGGCGAGCGACAGGTTCATATTACTTTTTCTTTGCCTTTTGGCACTCATCGCAGCAACATTTGCCTTTTAAGCACTTTTTACAATCACAACCGCAGCATTCACAAACTTTAGCTTTCTTTTTAGCCATTTAAAATCACCCCTTTTTATATTAGCAAACCCGTAATTAAACCGTCAAGGTATCTAGGTAATGTGTTATCATTCCCCGGAAATGGTAGAGCGCAAAAATTTTGAAATTGGAGAAATCGAAAGAGAGTTTTTCATAAAAGGCCCGGTGGAAATTGCCTGTCAGCCTAAAGGCTTTAACCGCTGGTGCACCCTCCCCTACCCAAACCATATAAACGGCTGTCCGAATTTCGGCAAACGCAAAGATTGTCCCCCACTTGCTCCTTACTTTTTAGATTTATATAAACCACAAGTTTATATTGCCTTTATGAGATTTAATTTTGAAGAATTTTTGGAAAGAAAAAGAGAACTGCACCCCGACTGGACCTTAAAAGCTTTAGCAAATCCAAGACATTTTCAGGGGCATCTGGATAGTAAGCTAAAAGATTTTGTAAATTCCAAATTAAATGAACCCGACCTCGAACATTTTCAGGCTGTTTTTAACCCTGAGGCAATGGGGGTAAATATACATTTAACCGCTCGAAGAGCGGGTATCGAGCTTGAATGGCCGCCAAGGAAAAATATGTACAGAATTGCCCTTCTCGCCCAAAAAAAATCCGGAGATAAACGTCATCTTTTTATAGATGAAGCTTAGAGCTCCGGGTCTTGCAAAACTGTTTCAAAAACTTAATTGAGGTGTAGCATTTGGTTCTAAGGTTGAGGTGTTTCCTGTAAAGGGGTTGCATCCCTTCCGATCGAGCCCGCGACCAAAATAACCTTTTCGCCATCAAGCATTATGTAAAAATTATTTATGGTCTCGATGGAACTATCATTGGACCCGCAAGGGGGCAAAGTTACTGATTTTCCACCCCGAGTGCCTTCACCCGTAGTATAAATGCCACGAATGACGTAAACCGGATTGCCCGATGTGTCAGTTACCATCCGGTTGGTAATCGACTGGTAACCTGCCGGTGCGGTGCAATCGGACCTCCCGGCCAGCGCTAGTACCTGCTTTCCAAACACCAGCACTGCAACAATAAGCACGACCACGACAAAAACAATCGACGTAACTACCAAAACTACTTTCCTGACCTTTTTTGGATCTGCCATTTCGTCCTCCTTTTGGACAAAAAACTACAAAATTAAGTTAATGTACATAGAACCTAAGCGCACGCCTAGATTGGCGGAATTGTAACACCTGGAGAGCTAATAGTCAACATTATAGGTTTTTACTCTGAAGATTTGCGGGTAAGAAGTATTCCCAAAATGAAGACTGTAATCATGTCGAGTTGGCAGGCAACACAAACCGGACAAACTACATGGAGCTGGAATAGTTCCCGATAAGCAATATAAAGGCAGAAAACTAAGCCAAAGGTTGCCATTCCAAGAACCAATTTTGCATTTTTCTTAAACGCGGAAAACAAAATTACAATATAACCGATGAGTCCGATAAGGGGCGTCGGGATTCCCAGAGTTTTGGCAACAATACCACTTATAACCGCGTTGCAATTAACCGTTGAGTTTATATTGCAAGGAATGAATTTGGAGGGAAAAGTCTGCTCCCAAAGAAGATATATTGCAAGAATTATTCCAATCCCTGCCAGAATCTTTACCCAGTCAAAATATTTTTGTTTCAATAAATTAAGTATACCAAATATCATACAAACCCCGGATGGTTATTTCGCGGAAGGTGTTGGAGACGGGATCGTTCCCCGTCCAAACTGAGGGTTAATTTGAATATCAGTGGCAGTTACACTTCCATCGGAATTGGCCGAACCAAAGACTGCTACCTGGCTTCCAACCTGCAAATCACTAGCCTGGGCCGAAACTGTATTCGAATAAGTTGTAGAGCCGGAGAATATAACAATCTTTGTACTTCCGTCGCTCAACTTAACAGTAATAGACTTACTATCCATCGAGAGAACACTACCGGCTACTGCTCCCCCACGCGTGCCCGCGCCGTTTTGTCCGGTTCCTCTTGTTCCGGTAAATCTTTGGAATATTCCGTTTGCGCCGCCAGCGGCAAAATTGCTGCGCGCTTTGTTTATTTGGTAGTTTCGATACTCTGTTCCGGCAAAAAACCCGACCCCCAAGCCCACCAAGACGCAAATTATCGGTACTAACGTTCGTGCATTTTTCACTATGTTTGTATCTTAAATTATACCACCTGAGAGAATGCTTAAGAATCTTCAGAAGATTCCTCAGAGGAAAAACCCCGTTTTTCCGACTCAAAACACCTTTGTCAATTTCTTGTTTATGAAGAAATTGATGCAGGGTTTTGGAAAGAAGTCTTTTTTCCCCCCGATTATCTCAATCCAAAAAACTCTTCCAATATTTCTCTGTGATTGAAAGCAATATCAACTTCTCCAAGTTCTCGTCTACTAACATATATCACTTCTAAAACTTCATCCGCCTTCAATAAAAGATCTCCCTCCGCTCCTCCCTTAAAAAAGTAAACCCACCACCTCTCACCCGGGACACTCTCGTCATCAAAGATTTTTCTAATAAGAACAGGGTTCGTAAACTCCAATCCAATCTCTTCCCTTACTTCCCTTACCATACATTGTTCGAGGGTCTCATCTTCATCAGGCTTTCCTCCAATTAATGCATATTTGTTTACACCCTGACCATGTTCTCTTTTACCAAGCAAGACTTTACCATTCTTAACAATAATCGCCCTGGTTACAACTCTTTCTTTCATTTCAACTGTCATTATGCGGCTATTCTAAATCACCCCGAATGTGGAATCAATCACGCGCAGATTTTTGAATAAAATTTTTCTGTAGCGCTAAAGATTTAAAACACGCCTAAGAATATTGTAATAAAGAGGTCCGTAATCAGGCAAAAAATCATTCAGGAATACATTCGTATGAAACAAATTCTTACCTTTATACTCTATAAGCGGTCGTTTTCGACCCCTAATCTCCTTTGGACGTCTCTTCCAAACATAAGAGTCAGCCCACCAAATATGCGAGCACCCGTTTCTCACAGTATTCAGAATCTTTAATCTTGACACTTCCTTTGGGGTCAAAATTTTGAGATATTTAGCTAGCGAGAGTTTCTTTTCAAACTTTAATAGGTGAACTTCATTTAATATCTTTCTAAATAATTTAGAAGTTCTAAAAAGTTTTGCTGCTTTCCCATGAACCTTCTTCCTTCCGGTTTTATACACAACCTCACTTATTTCCGAATCAAGTAAATCATCGAACGACAGATGCAACGACAAAACCTCTGCACGTATAAGATCAATTCTCTTAAACAGTAAGTTATAATATAATTGTTCCTTATCGGCCGCAGACAGACGATAAATGTCTTCTTCGATGAGCCCAATTTCTTTTTCTAATTTCTTATTTTGACTTAGGAAATTCATTAAAACAGCTCAATCCTACTCTAAATTTCGAATGTGTCAAATTCATATGATAGAATAATTACGATGATAAAAATCTCAAAGGCGTCGAAAAAAAGCACTTCGGATTGGAGCGACCAAGAGTGGCACAAAGTTGATAATGCACACTATGGCCACCCCGTTAAATGGAATGAGCAAAATTTCAGATTTAAGGCAGAAGAAGATGGAAAAATCGTTGGACTGATTTCAGGAAAACACGAGTCCGGAGTCATTTATGTTGCGCAGGTTATTACAAAAGAAGATTCCAGAGGGAAAGGAATTGGGACAGCCCTTATTAAAAAGGCCGAAGAATACGGCAAAAAGTTAGGGGCCCATATGATGTGGCTTATTACAGGGAAAGATTGGTCAGAAAACGCATTTTACCAAAAACTCGGATTCAAATTAACAGCAACGCTCCCCGACTTTCATTTCCATAAAGATTTTGTAATTTACACTCGGCCAATAAAATAATCTACTCGTACCTTAGTGCTTCAATCCATTCGACAAAGCTCAGGATTTCGGCTTTACTCGTACCGTAATGCCTCAATGGGCTGTAGATTTGCAGCTTTGCGGGCTGGATACCAGCCGAAAAGAATTCCGATTGCGCCGGAGACTCCGATTGCCAAAAGGATTGAACCGAAAGCAATGGTAAATGGAAGGCTAATGATTTTGGAAATAACAAATGAAAGTAGGATTCCTACAAACATTCCCAGTACTCCCCCTACGAATGTAAGAATTATAGATTCAATCAAAAACTGAGCAATAATATCTTTTTTCTTGGCACCCAAGGCTTTTCTAAGTCCGATTTCGCGAGTACGTTCTGTAACTGTAACAAGCATTATATTCATTATTCCAATTCCTCCCACAATAAGTGAAATTGCAGCAATGCCTGAAAGTAGCGCTGTAAATGTCCCGGTAACTGAGGAGGCGGTATTCAAAATATCATTCTGGGAAAAGATCGAAAAATCGGCATTTGCGGGACTACTTATCTTGTGACGGTCGAGCAAAAGATAACCCACTTCATCCTCTGCCGCAGTCATAACAGCAGAGCTTTTGGCCTGAACCGAAATTGAGGAAAGGCTGGTTGCGCCGAATAAAACTTTCTGCGCCGTAGAAAGCGGAACATAAATAACATCATCAGCATTTCCAAAACCCGTTCCGCCTTTACTGACTGTTACACCGATTACCCTGAAGGATTGTCCCGAAATTCTTACGGTCGCACCGACCGGATTTGTTTCCCCAAACAAATCTTGGACTACCGTCGGACCCAAGACTGCAACTTTTAATTGTCTGGCATCATCACCATCGGATATGAATTGGCCCTCGGCAACACTGACTTTGTGAAGTGTGGAGTAAATAGCCTGAACTCCTATAATTGAAGTGTTTGTATTCTTGCCCCCTGCCGTTACCTGCGCCCGTCTGGAATATTCTGGCGAAACATTGGACACATCCGTGACACTCGGAGAGGAGGCAATGGCCTGAGCATCTTCAAGAGTTAGGGTTGTTGCACTCCCCGCCCCTCCCTGAATAAATTCTCCGCGCTGTGAACTGGGAGAAATTGTTAAAAGATTGGCACCCAAGGATTCAATCTGATTGGTAACGGCCGCCTGAGAACTTTGACCGAGGGACACAAGAGCAATGACACTTCCAATTCCGATAATTATGCCAAGCATGGCCAAACCGGTTCTAAGTTTATTTACACCCAAAGTCCTTAATGCCTCGTCAATAATTTCTCTGTAATCCATATTTATATAATTAACCGCTGCCTATGACCGTTGCCGTCTTTGACAATTTTTCCATCTTTGACATGAATAATTCTTTTGGCATGTTCGGCAATATCAGGTTCGTGAGTAATCATGATAATTGTGTGTCCTTCTTTATTTAACTTCTGGAAAATCGCCATAATTTCTTCAGCCTGTGCGCTGGCAATATTTCCGGTCGGCTCATCCGCCAAAATTATGGAAGGATTAAGTACCAGCGCGCGGGCGATAGCGACTCTTTGCTGTTGCCCTCCGGAAAGCTGGGACGAAGTGTAATCCATTCTATCGGCAAGTCCCACCATTTTCAGATATTTTTCGGCCAAGGGAATCCTCTCCTCTTTAGGGGTTGCATCATACATCATGGGGATCATCACATTTTTAAGAGCCGAGGTTCTTGGGAGAAGATTAAAAGCCTGAAAAACAAATCCTATTTTTTTATTTCTGATTTCAGCCAACTCATCATCATTTAAGCTTCCAACACCCTGTCCGTCCAAAATATATTTTCCGGAGGTTGGAGTATCAAGCGCCCCGAGAATATGCATGAGGGTTGATTTACCGCTCCCCGAAGGTCCCATTATTGCCACAAACTCACCCTTATCGATACTAAAGGAAACATCATCGAGGGCCACAGTTTCAACCTCACCCGTGTTATATATTTTACTTACGTGAGAAACTTGAATCATGGGGAAGTTACCTCCCTCCCGCACCTGTTCGTACCGCACCTCCGAAGCTCCCGGTACTAAAAACAGACCTGGTTGATGAAGTTGTTGTGGTTGCTGAAACAGTTCCCGTTATTACCGTTTCCCCCTCAGTCAAGCCCGAAGTAATAACTGTGTCCGTATCGTCGGAGATTCCGGTTTCAACTGCCACATCAACTTCTTTACCGCTCACAAGGGTTTTCGCGTAAGTGGCTCCGTTTTGGGTAATAAGTGCAGCCGAAGGCACGTACAAAGCATCTGTTGCTGTATCAGTAATAATATCTGCAGTTGCCGCCATGTTGGGCAAGATTTGATCCGAGCCGCTATCAAGCTTAATGTTCACACCATAACTTGTAACGTTACTGGAAATCGTGCCGATTCTATCAACCGTTGCCACAACCCCTGTGAAGGTTTTATCCGTAATGGAATCAAAAGTAACCGTAGCTTTCTGGCCGATTTTTACATTTGGTACGTCAGTTTCGCCCAAAGTAACGTTGACAATCGGGGTTGCATTATTGGTAATAACTGCAATCCTTTGCGAAGAAACTGCACCTGTAGTTGAATTTGTGCTGGCGGTAATGACCATACCTTCGACCAAATTAATATCGGCAATGGTTCCGGTATAGGGGGCTGTAATTGTAGGAGAACTTAGCTGCAAATTAATGGCGGCGTTAGACAATGAAGAGTTGGCCTGAGCAAGTGTTGTTTGCTGATTCAAGAAACTCGCTTCGGAAGCTTTCCATGCATCGTTTTCCTGAATGTAGGTCGGGTCGGTCGTGCTTAAGTTTCTAGCAACCGCGTCATTCATAAATTTCTGATTTGCGGCATACTCAGCAGCCTGGGTGTTATAGTATGCGTTACTAGCCGAAACTACGCCGCTTTTTGCTGAAAGGTAACTTGAAAGTGCTTGCGAATATTGCTGCTCACCTGTTGTGTCAAGCGTGAGACCCGCAATTTTCTGGCCTTTTACAATCTTATCCCCGTCTTTAACATAAACATTTTTAACAATTCCCGAAGCCTGGGTATTAATCGGCAGAACACTTGTTGAAAGCGCTCGGCCCGAGGCGGAAATTGTAGAAACTACTGTCCCCTTCTGAACTGTTGAGGTTTGATAGGAAACAGCACTACTTCTGGCAGCCGCTACTTTCCAAATCCCAAAAATCAGAACAACTAGTGCAACAACCGCCCCAATTAATCTCTTTTTGTCCGCACGGAGCCAGTCCCAAAAAGTTTTTGCTTTCTGTACTACCCTCTGCCACCGATTTAACCCAATTTCCTTTTTAGCCATACTCACGGGGGAATTATACTCCCCATGCGTATTCTGAGTCTACATTCTTAGAAGAAGCTGAGAAATTCCAATTATTTTGAAATGACTATATAATCATTTTGTGAACATCCTTATAGCAACTGAAACATATTTACCTTATATCTCAGGAGTTGCGGTTTCAACAGACTCTATCGCCAAGTACATGATTTCCCAAGGACATTCTGTAACCATCGTTTGTCCCAAATCCATGATCAATAAGCCGCTCAAGCCGGTTCCGGGCCTAACAATAGTCAGAATTCCGGGAGTCCCAAACCCTGTATACAAGGGTATGGCTATGGCAATTTTCCCCTTTTGCATACCATTGGTAGAAAAAGTTTTTCGCGTGAACAAATACGATATCGTACACATCCAGGAACCATCAGCAACAGGGATTTCAGTCCTTATCCTTGCGAGAAAATACAAAATTCCCGTAGTGGGAGCGCTGCATTTTACCCCTGAACAAATAAGCAGGATACTTCCGGGGCGACCTGAAAGTATTGTAAACCCCATCGTCCGAAAGTATATAAATTTTATCTACAACAAATATGATGCAGTCATGGTACCTACCTATACTTTTGAAACATTTCTAAAAAACGACGGGGTAAAAAAACCCATCGAGGTTGTCTCAAATGGAGTTGATATTAATAAATTCCATCCGGCAAAGCCCGATAGGCTGCTTAGGGAAAAACTCGGCATTGCCCAAAAAGATGTTGTATTTTTCTTTTTGGGAAGACTTGATTTAGACAAAAACGTAACCACACTAATTAAGGCCATGCCATTCGTTCAGGAGAACATAAAACTACTGGTTGTCGGAACCGGTAAAATCGAAAAGCTGCTACATTTGCTGGCAAAAAAGCTCAAAGTTGAAAGTAAAATAATTTGGGTTAATCATATAACCGATGCCGAGATGCCAGACTACTATCATGCAGTGGATTGCTTTACTATCATGTCACCCTACGAAGTGCAAAGCATTGTGACCTTACAAGCTGTAGCATCAGGGTTACCCGTGATTGCAGCCAGAGCCAGCGCGCTTCCGGAACTCTGTCAGGACACAAAAAACGGTTTCTTAGTTGATACTTATGATTACAAGACCCTTGCCGCAAGGATGAACGAGTTGGCTGAGGGTAGCGAACTGCGCCGAAAGTTTGGAAAAGAAAGCCGAAAAATAAGTCTTGCTCATCACAAACCAAAAGTTCTTCACAAACTGGAGCTTCTATATAAAAGCCTTCTCTAGGCTAGAGGAATCTGGACCGAAAAAGTGCTTCCCTTCCCAACTTCACTCTGCACTTTAATTTTCCCTCCGTGTTTATCAACAATCGATTTTGCAATAGACAGCCCGAGCCCGTAACCATCAACTTTTCCTTTAGACCGGGAAGGCTCAGCTCTATAAAATCTTTCAAAAATATGCGGAATGTCGGCTTGGGAAATGCCTATTCCAAAATCCCTTACCTCAAATACTCCCCCACTTTTTGTTTTTACTTCAATGAATTTAGCCTTGCCTGAATATTTTATGGCATTGTCAATCAATATTGTTGAAAGCTCGGTAAGGGCATCCTCATTTCCATTTACCATCACCTTCTGTAGCTTAGCAACAATCTTAACTTTCTTCCTTTCGGCAACAGGCTCAATTTTTTTGATAACCCGGGCAGTAACCTCTGCCAAATTTACTTCTTTAATCTCAAGGGCAAGATCAGGATTCTCATATTTATTCAGTTCAAGCAAATAATTTGAAAGTCTTTGCATGCTGTCAACATCCTCCAGGTTGCTTTCCAAAAGATCGCGCACACCATCGATGGTCATTTTTTTGCCCGCCTGCGAGCGCCTATGCGCAGCATTGGCGGGCAGGTCTCTTAAGGCAACTTCAATTTCAGTTTTAAGAGAGGTCAGGGGGGTGCGAAGTTCGTGAGAAGCATTACTCACAAATTCTTTTTGTTCTTTAACCATTTTCGAAATAGGATCAAGGGTTAATCCAGCCAGGAAATATCCTCCAAGTCCGGAGATAACCAAAATTGAAAGATTAATAAGCCCTAAGATCGAAATAATTCTAAGTCTTGCTTGTTCGACCGTTTCTGAATCAAAAGACTGAACCTCCGGAGGAATTGGAAGGCCATTTTGCATCAAAAAGTTGCTGATTGTATCAACTCTTTCCTGTCTTGCTCTTTGCATATTACCAACCCTGGTTAGTTCCCTATTTACTCCCACATAAATTGCCACAGAAAAGCTTAGGCTTATCGCCATAATAATCGCCAGATACCAGACTGTTAATTTAACCCGGGCTTCTTTAAACATTTTCGATTTTGTAACCAAATCCTCTGACTGTTTTTATCATATCCTTACCGATTTTATCTCTCAAATAACCAATAAAGACTTCCACCGTATTGGGCAAAATATCGCTCTCATAATCCCAAACGTGCGCAATAATATTATCTTTGGAAACCACCTTTCCTGCATTGCGCATTAAATATTCCAAAATGGCAAACTCTTTACGAGAAAGTTCAATATTTCTACTATTCATTTTCACCTCAAAAGTATTTGTATTCAATTCCAAACTTTTACCGTTCACGGAACTCACTTTTAACTTTTCACTTTTAACCTCCGCCGGTCGTCGAGACAGCGCCTTTACCCTTGCCAGAAGTTCCTCAAAGGCAAACGGCTTGACAAGATAATCGTCAGCGCCACTATTTAAGCCTTGAACTTTGTCGGCAGTTTCTCCTCTTGCAGTAAGCATTAAAATCGGGGTTTGATTTTCGGAAGCTCTGAGTTTCTTACAAATTTCCATTCCATCCATTTTTGGAAGCATTAAATCGAGTACTATCACATCATAATCTTCCGAGGAGGCCATGTCATATCCTTCCTCTCCGTCATAGGCAACATCCGTTGCCCAGGTTTCCTGCCCAAATCCGCGTTTTACGGAGTTGGCAATCTTGTGTTCATCCTCAACAACCAGTATTCTCATAGTTTCGACTTCGCTCACTATGACCCTGAGTGCAATCGAATGGGTCATGACGAGGCTATATTATACTCTTCTAGCTGAAAAATAACTGAGAATTGTCAAATTTTGAAGTTCTGACCATCATATGCAATATCGACGGGTTTATAAATTGACCGGCAATATTTTTGAAGATCATCATGAGGCAGTGTTTTATGACCAATGTGAGTGAATACTACTTTGTTCAATCTCCACTTCTTGTAATATTTCAGTTGGTCAATAATGGATAGGTGGCTTGGCATATTTTGGTCAAGAATCGAGCCGTCGGCAAAAAGGATATCGGTATCTTTGACCCATTTTCTGACACCCCTTAGACTCGCCAAATCACTAATATAGGCAACCACTTTTTTCCCCAAACCGATCCTGAAACCAACAGTCGTTACATTTCCCGCATGGGCAACCCGAAAGGCAGTTACGACAGCTCCCAAAATATCCATTTTCTGGTCTAATTTCAGGTTCCCCGCTTTCTCGCTAATAACCTCTACCCCTTTTAGATCTTTCAGCCCAAAATTGGCATCAGAATGGTTGTGGGTAATCAGAATCACATCGGGACTAACTTTATATTTCGCAAGCTGATAGATAATATCCGGTCCTGCATCTATCAAGAAAGTTCCGCTTCCCGTAATCACCGCCAAAGAGGAACGGAGTCTTCTTTCCTTTCCACCTTTCTTGGCTAGATTACAAATTATGTCATCATGAAGTTCAAATTTTTCCTCATAGCCACCTATATCCAAATAATCACTAAATCGATTTGTCTTTGTCCGAGGATAAGGGAAAACAGGCCCGGAACCCAAAACCAATAACTTAACCATGTTTATTCAGAAGGGCGAGTACCCTATCATCTTCTATTTGAGGAAAATCTTCATAAAATTCCCCAACCGACTCCAAATATCGATCCACTTCGGGGCATACGAACCCGTCTGCAATCTTTTTAATTTTGAGGGCCGCCTCCCAAGATGCAACAGGAACGGCAACTATCACAGCCTTAGCCCCACGCGCCCTGGCCGCCCCTACTGCTGCAAGCATGGTTGACCCCGTCGCCATTCCGTCATCAACCAAAATAATATTCTTGTCTTTATAACTTGGCGGCTTTTTGCCCCCTCGATAAAGTTTACTTTTTTCAAAAGCTTCCAATTGTTTTTTGCGAAGCTCTAATCTCACATAACAGGGATCCACCCCGATGGAGTCAATTATCTCTTTATCGAGATATTTTATGCCGTCTTCAGTGACAGCCCCAACCGCAAGCTCACTATTACCCGGTGCCCCTATCTTCTTAGCAATTATAAAATCAAGTGGCAAACCTAACCACTCAGCCAGATATGCAGCCGTAATCATTCCACCTCGTGGAAGGCCGACTATGAGTGTATCGGAACTACCCGTATATTTTCTTAACTTGGGTAGAAGTTTCTCTGCAGCATCGACCCTATCCTTAAAGACCGCCATACATTAATTATACCTCTGACCCTTGAAATACCAGATCTACATAGGTTACAATTTTCAGTTATGGTCAATGAAAATATAATTGAAGTTAAAAACTTAATCAGGAAATACGGAGATTATTCCGCAGTTAACAATATATCTTTCAACGTTAAGCGGGGGGAAATTTTTGCTTTCCTAGGGCCAAACGGCGCAGGTAAAACCACAACGATAAAAATGCTTACCACCCTACTTCACCCAACTTCCGGTGAAATCATAATTAATGGTTTCGATCCGGTAAGTGAACAGCACGAAACTAGAAAATCCTTCGGGATTGTTTTCCAGGACCCTTCACTTGATGACGAACTGACCGCTTACGAAAATCTGGAGTTCCACGGAGTTTTGTACGGAGTGCCAAAAACTCTAAGAAAGGAAAGGATTGAGGAACTTTTAAAATATGTCGACCTTTGGGAAAGACGCAATTCTTTAGTTAAAACTTTTTCAGGAGGAATGAAAAGAAGGCTTGAGATTGCAAGAGGGTTACTTCATCACCCAAAGATTTTCTTTTTGGACGAACCAACTCTTGGTCTTGACCCTCAAACCAGAAACCATATTTGGAGTTATATTAAGAAGTTAAACAAAAAGGAAGGAATTACGGTATTTTTCACAACTCATTATATGGACGAGGCAGCCCGTGTCGCAGACCGCGTCTCCATAATCGATCATGGGCGGATCGTTCAAACAGGCACTGTCGCCGAACTTCTCATAAAGACAAGGAAAACTACTTTGGAGGATGCATTTTTGGCTTTGACCGGACACGAAATACGCGACGAGGCGGTTGGTACCGGAGAATCTTATAGAATACGTCACAGGACCTGGGTACGACATTAAAAATATGCAATCAATTTATATTCTTTGGCTAAGACAACTTAAAAGGTACTTCAGATCCAAATCGAGAATAGTCGGGACCTTGGGACAACCTCTTCTTTTTCTGGTAGCGCTTGGGTTTGGCCTGGGACCGGTTTTTGCCAAAGCGGGACAAGGAAACTATCTCGAATTTATTGCACCAGGAATAGTTTCAATGAGCATTCTTTTCACTGCAATTTTTTCCGGGATTGAAATCATCTGGGACAGACAGTTTGGTTTCTTGAAAGAAACCTTGGTCGCCCCGATCGCCAGGTGGCAGATTATGGTTGGCCGGACCCTTGGAGGCGCAACTGTTGCAGTTTTTCAGGGATTAATCGTCTTTATACTTTCCCTTTTCCTCGGATTCAAAGTTGAGACGTTTGCTCTTATTCCCCAAATGCTCATTTTCATGATCCTAATAGCACTTCTTTTTACCGCACTCGGGACTGCGATCGCATCCATCCTGGAAGATATGCAGGGATTCCAACTTATAATGAACTTTCTAGTAATGCCACTTTTTTTTCTTTCGGGGGCTTTATTCCCCCTTCAGGGGGTTCCAGGCGCACTCCAAGTTGTAGCAAGCGTCGACCCGCTTTCCTACGGAGTTGACGGACTAAGGGGCGCAATTACCGGAGTGTTCCACTTTGGCCTTTCAATTGACCTATTAATCCTTTCCCTAACCACCACAATTCTTATTGGGATTGGCACCTTCCTCTTTTCTAAAATTCAAATCTGATATTCAAATGACCAAATACAAGGAATACTTCGACAGAATGATTTCGGAAAATAAAGAGGTTTTTGAAAAATTTACCCAAAAACATTTTGAATATTCCATAAATCAGGAAAAATATCAGGAGGAATTTAACAAGGAAGGTGAGAAAATTCTTGAAATTATTCACGAATGGGAGGATAAGCTTTGCAGGAAGTCCGAGAAAGCCGGGTTTGGAAACTATACAACAAATCTTGCCGAGAAATTTCAGGCCGAGGTCAGAAGTCATTTCCCCCTAATTGACCACATAGGACTTATCGTAAATAAATTCTCCCTCAAGAAAATTAAACTTTAGCCCTTCGGCAAAGCTCAGGACTTTCAGATCGCCAGAAGCACTGCTCCAATAATTGCGGCTGCCCCTACCCCTACACCCAGGATAGTAGGCCAATCTGTTCCAGTTACAGGTATTGCCCTAGGCGTTGCCGATACTTCTGGGGTAGCGGATGCGGTCGCGGTTGGGGTTGCAGACGCAGTTGCAAGAGGTGTGGCAGTAGCCATCGCGGTCGGAGACGGCGTTGCCACCGCGCACAATGTCAAATCCGTAGTCCATGATGCACCAAGTGATGGACAGCAAAAACTCTGCGTACCGCAGGTAGATATTACGCCGACATTTCCTATATTTGAGCAGCTGTATTCTTGCGGAGTCCCGTCTGTATTTCCGGGATTGCAGTTTCTAAGTAGATCCGGTTGTCCAGAAACCGGGCAAGCTCCTGCCCCGGGGCAAAGATCTGCCGCCGCTTTCTCTTGAATATTTTGCTGCTGCCTGACAAGAAGAACTCCGGCAACGACACTTAAAATTAAAAAAACCGCAATGACTATCGCTATTACAATTCCCTTTCTTCCACCTTTGCCGGATTTTTTACTTGTAACCATCTCGAAAGGAGAACTTGAGGCGCTATTTTCACTTTGATTGGGCATATTAATTTATTATAGCTCACAACTCCGCTATTTTCTTGAGTCCAATTTCGGAAAAGTATTTAACGATCAGGTCTGCCTTTAATAATCTTGCCTCATCTTCAACTCTGTCCGCAATTGCAACGGCTTTCATTCCGGCCCGGTGGGCTGCTTCCACTCCCGAAGGCGAGTCTTCAATAACCAAACACCCATATCTTTCTTCACCAAGTTTATCTGCGGTTAAGGTAAAAAGTTCCGGGTCGGGTTTATTATATTTAACTTCTTCGCGGGTAGTAATAACATCAAAAATATCCTGTAAATTAACCGTGTCTAAAACCTTATCAGTAATTTCCCACGAGTTGGAAGTTGCCAAAGCAACTTTGGCGCCGCTTTCCTTCAAGCCTTCTACAAAATCCTCAAATCCCGGACGGACGGTAACCTCATTAATTTCTTGTAAATATACTTCCTGGGTTTCTTCGGCCAGAATTTCAACCGACTTGGAAGTTTTTATTTTGTATTTGTCGATAAGAATTGACCAGTTTTCTTCCACCCCGATCCCCCTTGTGTGGGGAAAAGCGGTATTTGTTTCAACACCAAGGCTTTTCAAAACTTTGTTAAACGCTTTTCCATACTCATCTTCGTCCTCCAAGATTGTTCCGTCTAAATCAAAAATAACAGCTTTTAATAACACTTCAGTAAGATATTCTAATTTTCCCTCCAGTGTAGTCAACATTGAGTGAGTTAAGGGATTTAAGTTGAACCCTATAAACATTCCGGCCTGCCCAAAGCTTCAGGTTCCCTGATGAAACTCTTTGATAATCAGCGCTATTGGTGACGGAAATTTCACTTCCGTCAATTGCAATGCCGTGGTTTACATCAAAAAGCCTGGCATAGGCAGTTCCGTTCGCGTTTGCAACCCGGAGAGATGCTTCCCAGGCAACTTTGGCACCGTTTCCGTAATCTTTAGTAAGATCGAAACAAACCTCGATTCCCTTGGCATCTACCCAGCCAGTACTTGTAGTTGAAAATAAACCATCAAGTGGAATGTAAGATACTTGTGGTTTCGATAACGTTCCAGTACCTTGTGGAGCCACCGTATTTTTGGCAGTTGCCGAAATGGTAGCAAGGGCACGAGCGATTTCAATATCTATTTGTTTCTGGCAGTCGGTATCACAACCGGTTTTTTGCTCAATAACGGTAACCGCATTCTGTTTTTGTGCTTGGAAATCATTGTAAATGCGACCCAGCATTTCCCTGGCAAAGAAATAGCCAGAGATAAAAACCAAAATAATTACAATTAGCAGTAAAATTTTATGCATTGGGCAGAAATTTAGGCTTATGTATCCCTGACTTCATATCCTAAATCTTCTATTTGCTTCCTGATCTTATCGGACTCCTCAAACCTTTTTTCCGCTCTTAGCTCTTCCCTCTTTCTCAAAAGCTCCTTTATTTCTTTGGGTACTTCTTTAGGTTTAGACGATTTGCCCAAATCAATTCCAAGGATTTCATCAAAACTCATTGCCAAATCATACTTATCCTCAGACGGGATATTACTCTTAAGCATTTCCCACAAAACCGCCAGAGCTTTCGGAGTGTTTAAATCATCGTTAACTGCCTCAATAAATTCGATCCTGAATTCATCAATCTTCTTTTCCTCTTCCTCTGAAAGAATTGTCCTGGCGTTCTGGGATTTGAGATTTGAGATTTGAGATTTAAGCTTGGCAAGAGCATTCTGGGCAGCCTGCAAACTTTCCCAGGTGAAGTTCAGAGGCTCATTATATTTCCCCGTCAAATAAAAATATCTAAGATCCAAGGCGTCAAACCCTTTTATTTCAATATCCGAAATCGTATAGGCATTGTTCATGCTTTTACCCATCCTTTCGCCATCAACTTTCAAAAAAGCCCCATGAACCCAGTAGTTAACAAATTTCTTTCCTGTTGCCCCCTCCGCCTGAGCAATTTCATTCGGATGATGGGTCGATTGCAGATCCTCTCCCCCCATATGAATATCAAAAGTCTCACCTAAATATTTCATGCTCATTGCAGAGCACTCAATATGCCACCCCGGAAATCCAATTCCCCAGGGAGATTCCCATTCCATGTCACGTTTTTCACCTTGTGGAGAAAATTTCCAGAGGGCAAAATCGCGCGGGTTTCTTTTTTCCTTGTTTATTTCAACACGTGCCCCTTCTTTTATCTGATCAAGTGTAGACATTTCGCCATATTTTCGACCCGTCTTTTTCTCATACTCGGCGGTATCGAAATAAACCCCGTCAGAGGTTTTGTAGGTCAAACCATTTTCCTCCAGCTTTTCAACCAAATCTATCTGATCTTGAATATTGTCCGTGGCTTTAACAAATTTTTCCGGCCTCGTAAGATTTAATTTTTCAAAATCTTTATAAAACGCCTCCGTGTAAAACCTAGCCACATCCCAAGCAGTTTTTCGTTCCTGCCTTGCTACTTTGGCTATTCTATCTTCACCCGTGTCAGCGTCCCCCAAATTATCTCCAGTTAAGTGCCCAACGTCAGTTAAATTCATAATATATTTCACTTCATAGTTGTTAAATCTTAATGTCCTAAGAAGGACATCAGCCATTGTGTAAGTTCTAAAATTTCCGATTGTTGCATAATCGTACACAGTGGGCCCGCAGGTGTACATTCCAACGTTTGGAGGATTAATAGGAACAAACTTCTCTCTTTTCCTTGTAAGTGAGTTTGTTAAAAATATCTCAGCCACAATCTAATTGTAAATTGAGAATTGATAAATGTAAATCAGCCCGAAGGAGGAATCGGTTTTTCGACACGGGTTTGTTGTCTTTCTACTTCTTGCTTCCGAGTCTGCCCGAATCGTCTTCCTCTTTTTGATCTGGGTACCTCCAAAACATTTTGTCCAGCTGCCTGTTGTTTGGCCGACTGGGCGCGAACCGCTTCCATCTGGGCCTTCAGTACCTGCTTTTGTTCCATCGAAAGCTCAGGATAATCCTCAACCGGAATCTCTTCCCCTTCCGAAACTCTCCTTTGCAAATCTTTAAATAAGTCTCGTTTCCGAATATCATCCAGCTCGCGCTGGTAAGCCTCCACCCTCCTGCCGCTTTTCAATTTATCCCGAAGTTGTCCTTGACGCTCCGCAATTTTTGTTTGGGTATCGGGGTTTTGACCCTGGGGAGATATTTCCTGGGGACTTTGTGTTTCACTTCCTGTTACCTGACTTTCAGCTTTCTTGAGAACCTCCAAAGGTTCCTGAGCGACTTGTCTGGCGATTTTTCGGGCGAGATCGCGCGCTGTTTGACCCGCCTGTTTGGCAGTATCCATATTTTTAGGTTAATTCTCTACGACCTTCTAGTGCCTGTATTAAGGTTACCTCATCAGCATATTCCAAATCCGCTCCCGTTGGAATCCCCATCCCCAGGCGTGAAATTTTTAATTTTAAATTTTTAATTCTTAATTGTTTCGTAAGAAACATACTTGTTGCTTCCCCTTCCATAGTTGGGTTAGTCGCGATAATAACTTCAGATACTCGAGGCTTGATACTAGATACTCGTTTTAGTAAATCGTCTATGTAAATTTCGTCTGGACCGATATTCTCAAGCGGATTTATTGCTCCGTGGAGAACATGATATACACCTTTATATTTTCCGGTTTTTTCAAACGCCAGAATATCCAAGGGCTGCTCAACAACCATAATGGTTAAGTGGTCACGGGAAGAATCGGAACAGATAGGACAAGGATCTACCTCACTGACGTTTTTGCAAACTGAACAAAGCACCGTATCCTTTTTCAAACGAGACAGGCTTTCCGCAAATTCATCAAGCTGGATTTGGGGAACATGCAGCAAATAGTAAGTCAGGCGTTGTGCACTTTTGGGACCAATCCCGGGAAGCTTTTGAAACGACTCTATAAGTGCCGCTATTGGCCTAGCTATCTTCATAATGAAAAGTATACCAATAAATTTGCAAATATGCTTCGGCTCTGTATAATACTATCTGTGTCAGAAAGAGTTTTCGAAACAATCGGTGATAACCAGGTCAGTTGTAATCAACCCTGCGAGGGAAAGTGTATAGATTCAGTCAAAGGAACTCCTTTTTCCAGTATGATAATTTCCTCAGGAATAATTCTTTTTAGTGATTATTCTTATGTGTGCGTACATCCTAAAGCGCCAAGAGAAAAACCGTTAGTACCATGGGCTCCCAGAATCGTAACACCATACAGAATATGTAAATATTACACAGATTTACTTCAACCCTCCAAGAAGACCTCCTAATCCGCCTCCCATTTCCATCATTTTCTTGGCAGATTCTTTCTGAACTTTTTTCATCGTCTCGTTAATCAAGTCCGTCAGTTCCTTCATATCCTCCTCACCCTTTTTGATATAGCGGATTTTTTGGTCTCCTGTAACGGAAACCGCATATCCGTGTTTCTCCATAGTCTCAACTATCTTTTCAAGCTCTTTTTGAAGCCCCATCGCCTTTTGGCGCATTTTGGCTAAGTCTCTAAGTTGGTTAAATTTGTCAAACATTAAAGTAACAGCGGATTACCGCTCTAGTTCCCGAATATCTCCTCGGCAACCTTTATTATATCTTTATCCTTCCCTTCAGTCAAAACGGTTTCCGCTTTCGTTTCCTCAACTATTTTTTTAGGCGGGGGCTCAACTAATGTACATACTACCCTCGTTGGAGACTGCAACACCTTCGCAATCACCTCCTCCAAAACCTTTCTGTGATGCGCGTCCTCTAATCTTTCTTTGTGAAACTTATAAAAAACACCTAATTTGAGAGTATGCCCATCATAAGTCATTGGTCTTGCCGCCCTAAGAAGCGCCTCAATTGAGGCGTTAATTGGCTTAATAAGCGCCAAAATACTTTTCCAAACGTCATCATTTACCCCGTCACCAACTGATAGTTCAGGGTTTGCCCCCTTCCCCCCTAACGAGGCAGTTGACTGTCTGCGAACGCTGGGAACAACTGTTTGAGCCAGGTCATGATCGGCGGGAGTCGCCGAGCGGGAGCCATCATGACCGGTTCCGGCTATGCCGGAAGGCGAGTTTTGCTCCAAGTGAGCAGACCGCAACTGCTCACTCCCTTCCCCGCACCACTTTATAACCGCAATCTCCATAGGCAGTTCCTCAACTAATGATCCAGAAATATCTCTTGCAGCTTCTTCTAAAAGTTCAATTAAATGAATAAGACTTTTATTGTCTATTTCTTCAATTTCATCCTTCCCGAGACCGGCTTTAGCCAGAAGCGAAGTTCTTAATTTTTTAAGAAGTGCTCCTAGAAATATTTCGACCGCCACTCCTTTTATTCCCAGTTTCCCCGTTTCTTCAACCAGACTTTTAGTGTCCTTTTTAACCAAAAGCGAAATGAACTTGTCCAAATCAAAATCCTTTTTTCTAAAAAGAAATTCTTCCAAAAACTCCTTCGTAAGTTCCTTTTCTTCCGCTACAAGCTGTTCCAAGATTTTTATTCCGTCCCTAAACGATCCGTCGGATGCCTCGGCTATAACGCTCAACGTTCCATCGTCTATCTTAATTTTTTCTCCGCTTGCAACTCTTCTAAGAGATCTCACAATTTCATCCGAACTCGCCTTTTCAAAAGGAATATATGTAGTCCGGGACCGAATGGTATCAATTAATTTTTCAGGATTAGTTGTTGCTAAAATAAAAATTACGTGATTGGGAGGCTCCTCTAGGGTCCTAAGAAGGGCGTTGCTAGCCTCTGTGGTTAACATGTGTGCTTCATCAATAATATAAATTTTTTTCGCGGCAGTTATGGGCGCAAGTTTGACTGCATCCCTCAAAATTCTGACATCATCAATTCCCCTATGAGAGGCTGCATCCATTTCAATAACATCAAGATTATTGCCGTTCGTTATTGATATACACTGTTTGCATTTGTCACAAGGGTCTCCGTTTTTTCTCAAATCCTCGCAATTAATTATCTTTGCCAAGATTCTTGCAGCTGAGGTTTTTCCTATCCCCTTGGGTCCGGCAAACAAAAAGGCGTGAGGAATCGTTTTTTTGGAAACTATTTTTTTAAGAGAGTCGGCCACATCCTGCGAATCCAACTCATTCAAATTCTTCGGCCGATATTTAAGATACAATGTCATTCCTCGTGGTGAACCCCAAGTAAGTGCAACGCCCCATGCTCGGCAAGCTTATAAACTCTTTCATTTATCAAAACATTTTCCGCCTCCGCCTCCCTAACTGCTTGCGGGTAGCAAACAATAATTTCTCCCAGATAAATCTTCCCGTCTGGCGGGTAAACGAATCTCTCCTTTGCCTCGTTCGGTACAAACGATAATACACTGTGAAGCTTTTTGTTTTTTAGGTACTTGGTTCCGATTTCCATCATCTTTTTCTCTCCAACTATTGCGATAGAGACATCAGCATCGGAAACAATGCCATTTTTAGCCAGAAAGTCAGATAACCTTTTTTTTACTAGCGTAACTTTTACAGGATAGTTTGATTGTTTGGTAATTAAAACCTTAATCATATCTTGGAAGAAAACCCGATTTATTTCAATTTGCTCTTAACCATCTCTGCAATTTTAGCTCCATCCGCATTCGGTGCCTTACTTTTTACCAGTCCAATGACTTTCCCCATACCCGCCTGCAACGCTTGATGCGTAGCATCTGCGGGCATGTCCGCCATTTTAATTGCTTTATCAACAAGTTTCATCAATTCTTCCTCACCCATTTCTGGCGGCATAAACTCCTGAAGAATTTTCAATTCCGTTTCTTCTCCCTCCAATCGAGACTTGATATTTTCAGGGCTGCTCGTTGTAGATTTACCCTGAGCCTGCCGAAGGGTTTCAATCGCTTCTTTCCTCTTTTTCGCCTCGCGCTTGATGACAATCAACTCTTCCTCATCAGAAAGTTCATGCTGCTTGTCAATTTTTTCATAATTAAGTGCAGATAGAAGAAGCCTCAGGGTCGAAGTCCTGAGCGCGTCATGTGCCTTCATCGACTCGCCAATCTTTTGCTGTAATTTTCCCGCAATCATACTTTAAGCTTTATCCTCATCCCTATTATATTTCTTTTTCCAACCACCTGTCAGGTGAAAATGCAGATGAAAAACCGACTGTCCCGCGTTTTCACCATTTGCTATAGCAACTCTAAAGGCCTCTGAAATTCCAAGGTCTTCCGCAACTTTTTTCGCGACCAAAAGCGCTTTTCCTAAAAGTTCTCTGTCGGATTCCACAATTTCTGAAAGACTAGAAATGTGTTTTTTAGGCACAATTAAAATATGGACTGGCGCCAGCGGGTTGATATTTTGAAAAACAATTATGTCCTTGTCCTCATACTCAATTTTCGACGGCAGTTTTCTATCTATTATTTTGCAAAATACGCAATCTTCCATTTGTGAAAACAGTATAGCAAATGTGCTATAATTCGCCACTACCCAAACATACCTTATTTTCCCAAAAGGAGGAAAAAATGAAGGTAAAATTGCTCTTTACTATCGTCATCGTTTTGGTCGTGGCCACGGTCGTTGGCTGCAGCTCGAAACAAACACCACCACCCCCACCCACCGCACACACAGAGTATTACATGGAGGCCACATGTGGCACTGGGCTGGGACAACACACAAACTTGTATTACTCATTAAGTGAGCCTGTCTGTGAAACAAGCCAGAGCGGATTTACATGCACATTGCCTGGTCCATCGTTCCATTTGGAGTTTTTGAGCTACATCGTCGTGGATAATCAAACAATTATCAGCACAAATGGGTATTGTGAGATCAGCCATCGGAAACAACCAATCGATTGGGTTTCGGAGCCAGTTGACAATACAACCAATACCATGTCCATCAATCAAATCTCAATTGATCAATTTTTATCGTTGATCAACAAATAGTAAGACGAAAGCCTGACAGCTATTCCGAAATTTCTCGGGAAAATTGTCAGGCTTTGTTTTTTAAAACTATTTCTTTAGGCGGTTTACAATTTCCTCAAAATTCAAAAGCTCAACTTTTTCCGAAGCTCTTTTTTTCCATTCAATTTTATCTTCCGTCCTCTCCGATACAACCAACCGGACAGGAATCCCGATTAAATCCACGTCCGCAAATTTTTCCCCAGCTGGAATGTTCCTATCATCCCACAAAACATCAATCCCTTTTTCTCCTAATTCTTCGTAAATTTTCTTTACATCTTTCGCTCCAGGAAGCTCAACCAAATGAACATCAAAAGGAGCGACAGTTTTATCCCAAATGATTCCCCTTTCATCATGCCCCACCTCAACCAAAGCTCCCATTACCCTGGTTGGCCCAATTCCGTAGCTTGCAAACCAAACCGGTTTTTTACCGCCGTCACGGTCTGTAAAATAGACTCTCATCCTTTCCGCATACCAAGTTCCAAGCGGAAAGATATTCCCAACCTCAACCGTACCATCCAGTTTTTTGATCTTTCCTTTTTTGCATTTGGGACAGATTTCCCCTTCACTCCCATCAAAAATTTCCTTATTCTCGGCAAAATCACACTTATTGCAAGCAAAGATTGTGTCTTCGCCGTTGGCGTTTAGTACCTGAAATTCGTGGGTACGCTTGTCCGTGAATACTCCACCCGAAGCCTCAACAACTTTAAAATCAAAACCAAGCCGCGTAAAAATTTTTGCGTAAGCTTCTCTAACCTTTTCATAATAATTCCTCATGTCCGCCTCACTTACATGTGCAGAATAAAGATCCTTCATCATAAACTCCCTGCCCCTTAGGATTCCGCTTCTGGCTCTTGGCTCATTCCTGAATTTCGTAGAGAAATGATAAACCGCTACCGGCAAATCCTGGTAGCTCTTTATATTTTTTCGAAGAATGTCCATAACAATTTCCTCATGGGTAAAAGAAAGAACATATTGCTTCTTTTTGCTATCCGTTAGCTTATACATTATTTCATCCGCCTTATCCCAGCGTCCGGTTTCACCCCAAAGCTCTTTCGGGTGAAGAAGTGGCATTGCCATTTCCTGCGCGCCAATGGCATTCATTTCTTCCCGTATAATTTGATTTATTTTGGTTACCACCCGGAAGCCTAAAGGAAGGAGTGTCCAACTCCCCGACATCAGCTGATCAACAAATCCCCCACGGACCAGGAGTTTATGATTAATGCTTTCGGCATCTTTCGGAGCTTCTTTACGGGTTTTCGGAAAAAGGACTGATTGTCGCATACGAAGCTATTGTATCACCTAAGGAGTCTTATTTCCCTATCGAATTTATAACAGCATTCAAGAACACCCGCAATTTATTGCGGATATGAATTGAACACTGATATGTCATCCTAATCTAAAAGAAAAATTACTATTTAGTGCGATAGGGATGTCACGAATCCTTCAATTCCGCCGGCAATAACAAGCCTCCTGATATCCCCAATTGTTATAGTCAAAAGTAGTGCCAAAAGAATAATCATTCCGATTGTGTGAATAGTCCCTTCAACCTTGGGGGCAACTTTTCTTCCGGTGAGAGACTCAATCCCGATAAATAAAAGTCTTCCGCCGTCAAGCGCAGGGAAAGGAATTATATTAAGGATCGCAAGGTTAACAGAAAGGATACCGACAAGATTAACAAGCATTAAAATTCCGCCTCTCTCCGCTTCAGTCGTCACCGCAAAAATTCCGACCGGACCGGAAACGCCCTGAGGAGCTTGACCTTTAAAGACACCGGCAATTAAATCCCGAAGCCCAAGAACTATGGTTTTCCCCCAGAAAATGGCGTCCTTAAATCCAAAGTAAATTCCATAAAAAGGCCTTAAGCCCACCGGTGGAAAGTAAATTTCCATGGTGGTTATTGTTACTCCAATCGGGCCTTCACCCTGGGGAGGATTATCCCTTGGGATCAGGGATACTTTAATCGCTGACTCTTGACCATTAACCGCTCTCTGAATTTCAAAAACCGCGCTCTTTCCTTTCAAGGCAGTTGCTTTATTTACAAAATCATCCGAAGAAGTTACTTTCTCCTTCCCGACTTTTGTTATCACATCTCCCACAACTATCCCCGCAACTTGGGCCGGAGACCCGGCCGATACATCTATCACTTTAACTTTTCCGGTATCGCGGGGGATTCCAGAAAAAGAATAAACAAGGCTAAAGGCAACAATTGCGAGCAGGAAGTTCATGACAACTCCCGCTATTACGACCAAAGCTCTGGCCTTCTTGCTTTTATACAGGAATGCGCCCTTCGTATCTGTTATTCCCTGCTCCTCGATCTCCCCATGAAGCCGTACGAATCCTCCAAAAGGAAGAACATTAACAGAATAAAGCGTCTTCCCAATCTTTTTGCCAAAAAGTCGCGGAGGAAGTCCAAAACCAAATTCTTCAACCATAATCCCTGCACGTCTTGCAACCAAAAAATGGCCAAGTTCATGAACCAAAATTAAAACTGAAAGAACAAGAATAAAAATCAGGGCCGAAGCAAACATAGTTAGTAGTATGGAGCAAATCGTGCATAGAAAGCAACGTTACAATATTAAATTTGAAGTAACTCCTGTTTTTTCTTTTCTCCCATTGCTTCGATTTTACCAACAAACTCATCAGTCATTTCCTGAAGTTTTTTCTCGTTGGCAAATTTTTCATCCTCCGTAATTTCTTTTGCTTCAAACTTCTTCTTAATTTCATGCATCTCATCCGCCCGCACCTGACGGATCATTACCCTGCCGCTTTCAAGCTTTACCGAAAGAAGTTTAACGTACTTTTCTCTATCTTCGGTAGTTAAAGGCGGTATTGTAATTCTTATTATCTCCCCATCAATTGAAGGATTCATTCCAATTCCGGCTTCCATTATTCCCTTTCTGATATCCCCAATAATCGATTTGTCCCAAGGATTAACGATAATTTGGGTAGGGTCAGGTGCCATGATTGTCCCAAGTTCCACCACTTTTAATCTCTGCGTTCCTCCATAAGCGGGACAAACAATATTTTCCACAAGCGCGGGGGTGGCGCGGCCGGTCCTGATTCCGGCAATATCAGAAGCCACAATATCCATTGAAGACTGCATTTTTTGCTTTATTGAAGCTTCATCCATTACTTACCTAATTCTACACGAAAAACGCGACCTATGCGAACATTTTCTCCGGTCTTAGCTACTAATTCTCTGACTAAATTTGAAATTTTTTTGGAAGGATCTTTAATAAAATCCTGTTCTAAAAGATTCTCATCCCCCATAGAAGCAACCTGCATTGCAATATCCTTACCCAGAGCTTCAAAAAGCTCGTTTCTGGCAACAAAATCCGTTTCGCAAAAAAGTTCAACAACCCCAGCAACTTTACCTGTATGGTGAGTATATATAAAAATTTTTCCTTCAGAAGTAGTTCTGCCTTCCCGTTTTGAAGCTTTTTCAACCCCTTCTTTTTTTAGAATTACCAGGGCTTTCTTCTCATCACCACCAACTTCCTCGAGAACTTCCCTAATTCTAATTATTGCGACTCCCGTTTCCTCACGGAGTTTTTTAATTAGTGTTATATTAATTTTTTTCATCTTTAGTTTCCTTGCCCCGCGAAGCCTTACGCGAAGTGGGGTTTCCTTCTTTGATCGCCTGTCCTACCAAGTTTAATATATATTCCAAGGCTTTGCTTGCATCGTCATTCATAGGAATCGGGTAATCTACCAAATCCGGGTCAGAGTTGCTGTCCACTATTCCTATAACCGGAACTTTCTTCTCATTTGCCTCATGAACTGCAGCAGCTTCCCTTTTTGTATCAATAATAAAAATGGCATCCGGAATAGCTTCAAGGGTTTTTATACCTCCAAAAAACCTCTCAAGACGAGCGATTTCCCTATCAATAAGAAGCCTCTCCTTTTTGGTGTATTTATCGTAAAGGCCTCCGGCCATGTTATCCTTCATTTCCTCCATTTTTTTGATGGATTTTTGCATTTGGCCAAAATTGGAGATAGTTCCTCCGAGCCATCTTTCATTAACATACGGCACCCCAACCTCCTCGGCAACTTCTGCCACCTTGTCTCTAGCTTGCTTTTTGGTTCCGAGGATTAAAACAGTCTTTCCTTCTTTGACCAACTTCGTGAGAAATTCCAAAGCGGCTTCCAAAAGAGGTTTTGTTTTAATTAAGTCAAAGATATGAATACCGTTTTCCTCGCCGTAAATGTACTCCTTCATCTTGGGGTTCCACCTACGAGTCTGGTGGCCAAAATGAGCCCCAGCATCAATCATGTCTTCAAGTGAAATTTTTATCATAAATTTATTTATGTCAAGCCTTGCTTGCTCATATTTTTTGCCTGCCCGCAGACGCTAAAGCGTCAGCTTTTGCAGGCGGGCCTCCTTCTACCGCCATCAGTCGGAAGATTCCAGGAAGCCTGACTGATGTGTGTGGCCGTATTATACAATTAACTATTGAGCTTCTGCAAGCGCTTTGTAAATCTCACCAGCCAAGTATAAAGACCCTGTTATTACAAGGGGCAATTCTCCTGTTTCCTTCAAAGCAAGCTTTAGACATTTTGCCGGGTTATGCTCCAAGACAATATTCCCGAAACCCATATTTTTTAAACTTTCCGCTATTAGCCCTTCATCCATAGAAAGATTCTCCTTCATGTCGCTTTGAACAAAAAATGAAGTTGTGTAAACCCTGACCGCAAAAGGCTGGATCTGAGAAAGCATTTTCTTGTAATCCTTTCCTCTTTTAAAAGCAATCACAAAATTATACTTTTTGTCGGGAAATACTTTGGCCAAAGAATCCAAAAAAGCTCTCATTTTCTGAGGATTATGGGCCCCGTCGATAATCAGCGACACCCCCTTTATATTCTTAACATCAAAACGTCCCGGGAAGTAAACCTTAGCAGTCCCCACCCTAATTTTCTCCACCGTTAAGGAAAAACCATCCCTTTTTGATAAATAAACAACTGCCACAAGAGCTAAAGAGAGATTCTGAACTTGGTAAAAACCTAATGTGGAAACAAATAAATTCTTGATAGTTAAACCCCCAAAAGAAAAATCAAAATAAATTCCCCCTTCTTCAACCCTCACGTTTTTATACTCAAAGAGCCTCCTTACTCGAATCAGCTTCGCCTCGTTCCTTTTACAAAAAATCTCAAATACCGAGGCAACCCTCCGCCTTTGATTAACCGTAAAGACGGTGTTACCCTTATGAATTATTCCTGCTTTCTGCCGTGCGATTTCGGTTGTAGTACCCCCAAGAGTCTTAGTATGATCCAAGCCGATTTTGGTTAAGAGACAAACTTTATCGGACCTTTCAACCACATTGGTAGCATCAAACGTGCCACCCATACCTACCTCGACAATTGCATAATCTACTTTTTCTTTATAAAAAATCAGAAAAGCAACTGCCTGAACAATTTCAAAGTAAGTCGGCAAACCAAACTTTGAAGTTTCCATTTGCCGAAACACCGGCAGAAATTCATTAAAATAAGAAACCATCTTTTTCTCAGACAAAAATCCACCGTTTATTTGAAAGCGCTCCCTAAAGTCAATTAAGTGGGGAGAAAGCGTAAGGCCAACCTTAAATCCCAAACTTCGCAAAAGCAAGGAGGTAAAATAAGCGGTTGAGCCTTTCCCGGAAGTCCCGGCAATATGAATCATTTTCAGCCTTTCCTGAGGGTCACCAAGAAGCCTCATTAGGTATCTAGTCCGTTCCAACCCCAACTTCCCGGGAAATTTTCTTTCAAAAGAAGGAATCTGGTCAAAAAGAAATTTCTCAACATCTCCTAAAGAGGTTAAAGTATTTCTAGTTCTCATATTTTTGAATCAGATTTTCAAGAAGACAGGAGACGGTAACCGGACCAACCCCGCCCGGAACCGGAGTTAGAAAACTAGCCACAAGGGCTACTGAAGGATCGGCATCGCCTTTGGGAGAACCGACATCAATAATAATTGCACCATTCTTAACCATCTCGAAAGTAATAATTCCCGGAATCCCTGTAGCACTTACCACCACGTCAGCCTGCAAGGTTTTTTTAGCCAAATCGGAGGTTTTCGTATTGCACTCAATTACTTTGTATCCCTGATTTCTTAACTCTTTCACCAAAGGCCTTCCGACCATTCCTGTCGCCCCGATAACCACAACCTTGCAGGAGCTATTATCAAAAGAGGGTCGCACAATATCTTTTGCTTCATCGAGAATCTCAATTACCGCTTTACTTGTCGGGTGCAAAAAGGGACTATCTTCCCTAAGCCCATCCACGTCTTTTTCGGGTAAAATGGAGTTTAGAATTTGGGTCTTAGAACTCTGCAACCTCCCAGGAAGAGGCAGTTGAATCATAATTCCCCCAATACTCACATCGGAATTTAAGCATTTAATTTTCCTGATTAACTCTTCTTTTCCTATTTCAGGCCTAAGGTTTATTGCTTCCACCTGCACACCAATCTCCTCCCCTCTTTTTTCCTTCAGACCGACATAAAGCTTACTCGCCGGGTCATCTCCCACCAAAATTGATACGAGCTTGGGAATAACTCCCCTTGAGGATAACGCAGAAACCCTCCCGCCAAGCTTTACCTCTTTATTTTTCGCAAATGATCGACCGTCAAAAATAATTGCCATAATATGTAAGGTCAGGTTCCCGGAGGATATTAAGGAGTCGGAAATTTCTCACAAAGCTTCTTAACCTCCAAGGCAATACCTTCCAGAAATTCATCCTTTTCTATTTTCGCCCTGAAAGACTTTATAAACACCGCCCTTTCCCCCTTACTATCAGGAAGTTTTTCACTTTTAATATGATCAATAACTTTTAAAATCCACCCCGCGATGAGCTTCATTTCCTTTTCCGCCATACCTCTTGTCGTTACTCCTGGAGTACCAAGACGAATTCCCGACGGGTAATAAGGAGGCATTAAATCGTTGGGTACTGAATTCCTGTTGACCACAATTCCAGCTACCTCCAGGGCCTCCGCCACAACATTTCCAGATAATTTAAGCGGTCGAAGGTCAACAACTATTAAATGGCACTCTGTTCCTCCTGTAACCAATGTCAATCCACCCTTTTTAAGTTCTTCTGCCAAAACTTTCGCATTTTTGGTAATGGCCTGCCCATATTTCTTAAACGAAGGAGTATCTGCTTCAATCAAGGCCTGTGCAATTCCTGCGGTAGTATTATCGTGCGGTCCGCCCTGAAGTCCTGGGAAAACCGCCCCATCTATTTTGGCCACAATTTCGGGATCTCTCTCAATTCCTTTCTTGGTAACCAAAATCATCGCCCCTCTGGGACCCCTCAGAGTTTTATGGGTTGTAGTCATAACTACATGAGCAAAAGGAATAGGTGAAGGGTAGCTACCCGCCAAAATCATTCCGACAACGTGAGACACATCGGCAACAAACCAAGCACTAATTGAATCCGCAATTCTGGCAAGCCTGGCCCAATCAAAAATAAGCGGGTATGCAGTAGTCCCAATAATCATTAATTTAGGTTTTTCTTTTTTGGCCAATTTTTCAACTTCGTCATAATCTATAATTCCGTCGTCTTTGGTACCAAATTGAACTGATCTGAAGTACTTTCCCGAAAAAGTGATATCGGGGTGTCCGTGAGTTAAGTGCCCGCCTGAAGAAAGTTTGAGTCCCATTATCTTATCGCCTGGAGTAAGAAGTGCAAACAAAATCGCTGCATTTGCCGGAGAACCGGAATATGGCTGGACGTTGGCATGGGCAACTCCAAAAAGTTTCTTAGCTTTCTCGATTGCCAAATTCTCTACTTCATCAGCCACACTGTTTCCCTGGTAATAGCGCTTTCCAGGATAGCCTTCTGAATATTTATTCATAAAAACCGACCCAACCGCCGCCTGGACCGCTTTTGAAGCATAATTTTCCGAAGGAATCATCATTAGCGTCTCAGCCTGACGCTTTTCCTCAGCTTTAATCAAATCAGAAATTCTATCGGTCATGAAGCTATTTTAACACAAATTATCTTCTCTCAACTCCTGAGAACGCACCTTCTAAGCCTAAAGACCTCCACTCGTCATGCATTTTTGCCCGAAGTTCTTCCCGACTCGGATAATTAAGCTCCACCCTAGCTTTCTCAACAGCTTTCCGACGAGCTTCAATTCCATACTTCTGCCATTGCTCATCTTTTTCGGAATCCGCCTGAACCATCATTCTCGCTCCTTCAGAAAAAGTATTTAAAAGTTGCCCTTCATTAGGTAAAACCTCTCCCTCTCGCTCAGCCAAAATTTTAAACATATCTAACTTAATTATTGCTGCCTTATTCCATGGATCATCAAAACAATCCAAGATCAAACATTTGTCCTTATTTTCTACAGCAAATGCCAGATAATTATCGCGGTATCTGACTAAGTTTTCCTGTGTTTGTTTATCACGCCAGTCTATTTCACGGTTCGACGAGTATTTAAATTCGGCCATCATTCTGACAACGGTTTCCAACACGGGAATATCTATTATTGCAAACTTATCAGGAATGTTTCTAAAAGGACTCTGGATGGTGTCAATAAATCCTGAATCTGCACCTTCGGCAACTTGCAGTGCAACCGTACTCAGCCAGCTCCTATCCTTTATTAATACCCCGGTCGGATTATCTCTCAAAAACGGTTCCTCAACTTTATGAAAAAGTTCAGATCTCTGAGCACTGAAGAGGAACACTGAGGTCATTGGGTGCATGCCTCTAAAGTCCTCCCCTTTGAGTATGCCCCGAACCATTTCGCCCAAAGCTGTACCTCCAGGTTCCCTGGTTACAATTACCGAAAGGTCTGTTGTCGTTCTCAAAAGGTCGGTAGTTATACTAGCCAGCAAACTTTTACCTGCCCCTTCAGATCCTTCAATCGCAATACTTATTCCCATATTTCTTTCATTCTTTATAAATCTAAATTTCTTCCAATTTTCCTCAATAAGCCGTCAACGTGTATCTCATCAATAAAATTATCGCTACTTGCATCGATGCGCAAAAGGTTGGCCCCTGTAAACGACTCAACCCTTTGGCTAAGGTTAGATAAGTAGCGAGGATAATTTGCAAGCATCAGAAGCTCATAGGGCCTCCCCCTCCTTTTAATTCTTTCGACCAAAACGGGATGTTTAGCGTTAATACACAAAAACAGGTCGGGCTTTTTTATTCCAGCTCTTTTCGTCAGTGTCTGGTAAAGTGTTTCGTAAAGACCAAACTCCCGAAAGTCCATCCAGCCCATGTCATTATGCGTTTGAGCATATAAAAAATTCATTTCGTTGGCAGGGTCAAGCAGATGACTTTGATCACAGTTAAGTCCGGCAAGCTGGCTAACAGTACTTTCTAAAAAATACGCTTGAGAAAGAAAACTGTACTTGATAGGATCCTTGTAAAAATTTTCCAAAAACGGGTTTTGTGGAAAATTCTCTTCTACACAGTCTGTGTTCAGTTTTTCGGCCAGAATTCTACTCAGGGTTGATTTGCCTACCCCGATTGGCCCCAAGACACCAATGATTATCGGTTCTTTAACCAAACTTTCCCTAAATTCTGGTGACATCTTAATGTTTGGGGGGGCGTCCCGGAACTTCGTGATGCTGACGACAGCGGGCCTGATAAAACTCATCTGAGCCAACTTTAACGATCGGGTCATTATAATTTGCGGGTTTACCATCAATTATCCTTTGAGTGAAAGATGCCGATTGTCTGCAAACCGCACAATAAGCGTGGAAGGTTTCAACATGATCCGCTTCTTGTTTTAACTTTGCCATCGGGCCAAAAGGTTCACCTCGAAAATTTTTATCAAGTCCTGCAACTATAACTCTCTTACCCCGCGCAACAAGTTCTAAACAAACGTCCGTAAGGCCATCATCAAAAAACTGTGCCTCATCAATTCCAACAATGTCAATGCCAGTAAGATCCACTCTTAATATTTCTTCCGACAATCTGACTTGAATCGCTGGATATTTTCCACCATCTTGAGAATTTATGGAGTCCTCACCCCGGCGATTGTCGATTATTGGCTTAAAGGCTATAACTTTATAGCCTGCATGGGGGGCTTTTTTCAGTTCACGGATCAACTCGTCCGATTTCCCGCTAAACATCGGCCCACAAAAAACAATCAGTTCCGGTTGTATTGGTCTCCTTTCGGCGTATCTTTCCGGCATATTATTAAGAAACCTCCCCGGATAATTTTTCCCGCGCTCTTCCAAACTCCTCTTGAACCAAGGGGTTATTTGTACTTACAACTCTCTTTTCAAAAGGCGTCCTTTCGATCTGAGAAATAAAAGTTGCTACTTCGTTTCTCCGCTCATAAGAACCGTAGATATGAAAGCTGTCCATGATCCCTACATACCTTCCGACACCAATCTCCTTCCCCATTTTTGCGCCGATTTCACCTGCAATAACTTTTTGAAGCTCTGTCAACGCAAACGTATTCATAAACGCCGCCTTGAATGCGTCGTTTGACCGCCAGTGTGTATTCATTTCAAGAAGGTATCCACTTTCATTTTTTGCCAATCTACACCATATTCTCTGGAGGCACGGTGGTTCAGGATCCTTTTGGTCTATCTGAGGAAACCAAGTAATAGCCTGTGCTCTTCTGGTAAATGGTGTCTTCGCAAGTTTTTTGACAAATATATCAACCTGATTGACGTTAGGCACTTCAATTTTCTCGCCGCCAACTATTTCACCCCAGCTATACCTTCCCGGCCAATTAAAAAGACGGTCATGATACGAATAACTCCACCCGTGCCCCTCGCCTTTCACCCAATGGTCATGAACCCCATCTACAACTTCGGCTACATAGATAGCCAGATCCGAATAACCGCACGGTATTGCTTTATGAATTCTTGGTTCTGCAAAGGGTTTTGCAACGGTCAGCATCATGGTTACGTCTCTACTTTCCGGATCTATGGGCTGGTCATACTCCGTAGGAATATGCGCACCAAACTCATAAGTAGCCAAGACGGCGTTTTCCCAAGCTTCGGGGAGCGATTCCCCCCAAACCGCAACCGAAGGAATTTCATTTGCCGCTAACATTTCCCTACCGGGGGAAAAAGCTTTCCCTTCAAGGTGTTGCCTTATAAATTCGGTTGTCATTTACAAAAGCTTTTTATCAGTTGCGCAAGGGGCGTGTCAATACGCAAAGATATCAAAAACCAACTCTATACCTAGTGGCCAAACTTCTTATCATTTAGCACTTTCATTTTTCGTTTCCAGTTGCTATTAATATATTGTGAACAAGCTCGTATGTATTACTGGACTACCAGGTTCAGGCAAAAGTTTCGCCTCTGACTTCTTCGTCAAAAACGGCTACCAATTCTTAAGGTTTGGGCAAATAACATTTGAGGAACTAGAAAAAGGAAAACTTCCTGTAAGTGAAAAGAACGAAAAAATGGTTCGCGAAGGTTTTAGGAAAAAATATGGAATGGCTGCTTATGCAATTTTAAATTTACCCAAATTTAAAAAACTAATGAAAAATGGAAATGTTATTGGTGACGGGTTGTACAGTTTTGAAGAATATAAGGTTCTAAAAAAAGAATTCGGTAAAAGATTTATCACGATCGCGGTTTACGCTCCACCGAAAGTCCGTTATAAAAGATTATCATGTAGAAAACTACACAAGGAAGATAAAGATGTTCGCTTCCGCCCCTTGACCAAAAAAGAGGCGGAAACAAGGGATTATTCTGAGGTAGAAAACCTAAATAAAGGTGGTACTATTGCAATGGCGGATTACACCATTGTAAATACTAGAAGTTTGAACTATTTTAAAAGACAACTAAATGAAATCGAAAAAGAAATCAAAAAAACAAAATAAAAAACCCGCTTACATTCGTCCTTCCTGGGATGAATATTTTACCGACATAATGAAAGCGGTGTCGACAAGAGGAACTTGCGACAGAGGTCATTCGGCCTGTGTTTTTGTAAAGGATAAACAAATCTTGGTGACCGGTTACGCCGGGTCTCCAGTCGGTTTTCCCCATTGTGACGAAGTTGGGCATGATTTAAGAAAATCATTTAATGAAGATGGAACAATATCCCAACACTGTGTGAGAACCGTTCATGCTGAACAAAACGCACTTTGCCAGGCTGCAAAGAAAGGTATTTCTCTGGATGGTGCAACAGTTTATGTAAATATGACACCCTGCAGAATTTGTGCCATGCTTTTAATAAATTGCGGTGTTAAAAGAGTCTTCGCCGAAAGGAAATACCACGCCGGCCGCGAATCGGAAAAAATGTTTAGAAAGGCAGGAATCAAAATTGAATACAAATACAACAAACTGGTGAAATACCCCAACCAAAAAGGTTAATTAGAATTTTCTTCCTTCTTTGGGCTTCTCCAACTCGCCCATTTACAATCAGGGTAACGGGAACAACCAAAGAATTTACGGCCCTTGCCTGTTTTTTTGATAATCACTTCTCCCTCTTTACATTCTGGGCACTTGACTCCAATTTTTTCCAGATATTTTTCCGTATATTTGCAGTCGGGAAAACGCGAGCAGGAAATAAATTTACCGAATCTTCCCATCCTAATCACAAGCTCCCCGGTTCCACATTCAGGGCATTTCTTGCCAAGTTTTTCAACTTCGATCTTAACTCTTTTGGAATTTTTCTCAACACTTCCAAGTTTTTTCTCAAACGGTGTATAAAAACGCTTTATGGTTTCGCTCCATTGCAGCTTTCCGTCGGCAATTTTATCCAAACTATCCTCCATTTCAGCGGTAAAAGCATACTCAAAAATATCCGGAAAATTCTCAACTAGGAAATCGTTCACTGCTTTTCCTATCGACGTCGGGGAAAACTTTCCCTCATTTTTTTCAACATAATTCCGAATTTGAATCGTCGAAATTGTCGGAGCATAAGTTGAAGGGCGGCCGATTCCAAGTTTTTCCAAAGTCTTAATTAATGATGCTTCGTTGTATCTCGCCGGGGCTAAAGTGTATTTCTGTTCTCCCCAAGTTTTAACAAGATCAAGGGGTTCTCCCTTAGAAACTTCAGGCAAAGCGACGGCTCCTTCTGCATCAAGTTTCCCAGGAATAACTTTTTTCCAGCCGTCAAATTTCATTACCTGCCCCGACGCGCGAAGCGCGTAACTGTTAACAATTAACTGTTTACTGTTAACTGTTGCAAGCACATCAATAACTGTCTCGTCATAAATACTTGCCGTCATCTGACAGGCAACAAATCTGGCCCAAATTAATTTATAAAGCGTTTCTTCATCGTGTCCCCATCTGTCATTTGTAATTTGCAATTTGTAATTTACGTCTGTAGGACGTATAGCCTCATGCGCTTCCTGCGCAACTTTCGAGTGGGTCTTGTAAAACTTAGGGACCCTAGGCAAATACTCTTTGCCAAATTCTTTATTAATATATTCTCTGGCTCTTGTGACTGCCTGAGCCGAAAGGTTAAAAGAATCGGTTCTGTGATAAGTAATACGACCCTCCTCGTAGAGCTTCTGGGCGATAGACATGGTACGCTTTGAGGACCATCCGAAAATCCTGGCAGCTGCTTGGGTCATTGTTGAAGTTGTAAACGGCGGATAAGGACTCTTGTTTACTTCCCGTTTGGTAACATTCAAAACCTTATAATCGGCTTTTTCCAAATCGGAAAGAATTTTGTCCGCGTCAGTTTTATTCTTTACCTCGGCACCTTCGTCCCCAATTTTTATCAGTTGGACAGTAAATGACGGGTGACGGAAGCGGAGGGAGTCCCGTCGAGCACCCGCAGCGTTAGTCGAGGACGTCGGACGGGACGAGCTTCCGGCAGGACCTGTCTTCGACTTAACATCTGTAAAAATTTCCCAATATTCTTCTGCCTTAAAAGCTTCTATTTCCCTCTCTCTTTCAACAATAAGCCGCACCGCAACAGACTGGACACGTCCCGCAGAAAGACCTATTCTGACTTTTTTCCAAAGAAGCGGGGAAAGTTTGTAACCGACGAGTCTATCCAAAACCCTCCGGGCAATCTGCGCGTCTACCAGGTTTTCATCAATGTCACGGGGATTTTGTATGGCTTCCTGAACGGCTTCTTTTGTAATTTCATGAAACGCAATACGCCTCATTTTTGAGTCAGCATTGATTACCTCCGAAACATGCTGGGCAATCGCTTCTCCTTCCCGATCGGGGTCTGTCGCCAGATAAATCACTTTCGCTTTCTTTCCTTCAGATTTCAATTTCTTTATTATGTCGGTTTTCTTTGGCATTTCTTTAAACTCGGGCTTGAAATCGTGTTCTACGTCAACACCCAGTTGGCTTTTGGGAAGGTCCTTGATATGCCCCATTGTTGCTTCCGTGTTATACTCACTCCCGAGAAATTTTGCGAGAGTTCGCGCTTTTGTAGGACTTTCAACAATAATTAAATCCATACTATTCAAGTTTCCGGTTTCCGATCTCCACTTTCCAGTTGGAAATTGTTCGAGACTTTTTTATTGCTAAGCATCCATAGTTAACCGTATTCCTTTTATACGCACTGAATTTGTGTTGAATCTCAAAACCACCCTTTGTAATCAAACTCTCAAACTCAGTTTTAGATTTGGTTATATTTCTATGCCCAGCATCATGACCTTTTTTGTGATAAAGATCGCTCCATAATAACAAATAGCAACCAACCTTAGCATATTCAGATATATTCTGAATCACTCCGACTGGATTTTCACAATGATCAAGTGTGTTGCGACAAACAATGGCACCGTCTATTTTATTAGACAAACGGGGAATATAAATCTCGGCGTTTTGTGGATATAAAATTATGTCATTTGTAAAAAGTGATTTGCCAAATTTTTTAATCGATAATTTTTTATAGTCAGATACTAAAGGGTCGATAATTATTCTTTTTTTTGCCCAATACCACCTGTTAACCATACCCATTGGGCCAGACCCTATTTCTAAACATATTTTGTTTTCTATATATTTTATAAATTTATTCCACTGATAATTGCTTTTGAAAAACTCGTCAAAAACCACGTGTTTTTGTCTTTTTCTATCACAAATATCCTCATAAAATATCTCAAAATTATCGTCTAACCATTTTGAACCAGATTTCATCTCATAGATCTGTGCCTTGCTATGATCGAATTCATCATCATTTGTTAGGGTTAAGTTATATAGTATCTTTTTTATACTACCCAATGTGCCAGATAGCGTATTCATTTTGTTTGTTTGAAATTGGCGTCGGTAACTTTTTCAATTTTTAGATTCAGTTTTAAGTTTTGTACCTGAGATCTAAGCTTTCTTGTACATCCCTTTCCCCAAACTTTTAACCATTCCTTTCATCTCCATGATAGTCAGTCTAGCAGAAATTTCCGACGTTTTCCCTCCGGATATTCTAACAAGCTCGTCAAGGTGGAACGGCTCCGCTTCCAAAATCTCCAGTAATTTTGCCTCCGCCGGAGAGTCAGGAACAACTTTCTTAATTTTCTCCTTATCTACCTTCACCTGCATATCCAACTCATCCAAAATATCCTTCGTCTCCGTAGCCAATCTTGCACCATTCTTTAACAAATAAAGGGGGGCTGCAGAAAGCGGTGATGTAATTTGTCCGGGAACCGCGAATACAGTTTTACCCTGCTCAGCCGCATGGGCTGCAGTTAGAAGAGTTCCACTTTTTTCGGCTCCTTCGATAACGATAACGGCAGAGGCAAGCCCCGAGACAATTCTATTGCGCGCAGCAAAATTTACGGGCAAAGCCGGGTAACCCAAAGGATATTCACTAATAAGGGCGCCTTTTGCTTTAACAATTTCCCCCGCCAGTTTCGTGTTCTCCGGAGGATAAATACTGTCAAGCCCGTTTCCCAAAACAGCGACGGTTCTCCCGCCGACTGCAAGACAGGCACGATGAGCAAAAGAGTCAACGCCGCGTGCCAAGCCCGAAATAATCGTCACTCCAAAATTGGATAGCTCTCCCGAAAACTTTTCCGTCACCTCTTTTCCGTAAGACGTCATTTTTCGGCTGCCAACAATAGCCACTGAATTTGTTTCCAGGGAGTCAAGATTACCCTTGTAATACAAAACAGACGGGGCGGCCTCCAACCCCTTTAAGTTTCGCGGATAGTCTTTATCCAAGATCGTCACCACAGCGATCTGCAGACTTTGCAAACGGCGAAAATACTTTTCAATATCAAAACTTTTTCTAAAATCGCCGAATGCAGAGACCTTTTGTTCCGACAAACCAATTTCTATTAATTTTCCTTCTGAACTTTTCCATATATTTTCGGCACTTTTAAAATACGAAAGGAGAAGCTTAACCCGGGCAGGTCCGAAATAATTAAAGGCATAGACAGCAGTTAAATACTGACTTTCAGTCATATAGTTATTAATTGCTTTGCGAGGCAAAGTAATAATCGGCAATTTTCCTTGCAATAGGACCTGCAATCGAAGATCCCTCACCACCCCTTTCTATTAAGACGGTTACCGTAACCTGAGGCTTGTCCGCCGGAGCAAAAAGAGTAAACCAGGCGTGTGGCGTTCCATCCGTCCCAACCTCAGCCGTTCCGGTTTTGCAGGCAACCTGAATTCCTTTGTGTTTTTGGGCAAAATCAAAAAAAGTAAAGGCGGTTCCCCCTTCGGAACAGGCCGCTTCCATCCCCTGTTTCACCAAATCCAAATTGTTTTTGGAAACATCAATACTCCGGCAGTTTATAGATATCTCCATATTAAACCTTGGCTGACAGATTCGCCCACCCGTTCCTATTCCCGAGATGTAGGCATTAACTTCAATCGGAGTCAAAGAAACATCACCCTGTCCTATGGCCATGTGATAAGTATTTCCCAAAAACCAAGCCTCGGACTTAGTTTGCTGCTTCCACTCAGGAGTCGGAATAAGCCCCTGCGTCTCTCCGGGAATATCAATCCCCGTAGGTTTGTCCAAACCAAATATACTGGCCCACTTGGCAATTGCTTCAGGACCAACCATTTGCCCGATTGTATAAAAAAATGTATCCGTTGAGCGCGCAATAGCTTTTACCAAATTAATTGTTCCCTCGGTTCTTCCATACTCGGTAAAATACCAGTTTGTATAGGAAAACCCGTTAACCGTAATTACACCCGGATCATCAAATAAAAAATTCTTGTCAATTGCCCCTTCTTGAAGAGCTGCAATTGCAACCAGTGGTTTAAAAACCGAGCCAGGATGGAAGGTCCCGCTTACAACTCTATCAAAAAGTGGCAGGTTCGGGTCATTAAGAGACTGTACCAAATTTGCCGGATCGAAGCTCGGAGAGGAATAAAATGCCAGAATTTGCCCATCCATATCGGTAACTATCGCAGCACCTTTTTTACCTTCCATATCGGCGACTACTTCAGTCTGAAGTCCATAATCTATTGTTGTTTTTAAGTCCCGCCCAGAAATTGGGTTCCGTCTTCCAAGGACCCTGACTTCACGGCCTGAAGTATTAACCTCGATAAGTTCTTCCCCCGGAATCCCCGAAAGCTGGCATTCATACATTTGCTCCAAACCGGTTTTTCCAATTAATGCCCCGGAGGTTCTTGGCCCTTTTTCAGGACAGGCCGGGTCAATTTTTCCAACCTCTCCGGGGTCTACCTGAGACAGGTACCCCAAAGCGTGGGAGAATTTATCACCCACAGGATAAATTCTCTTATAATCGATAACAATTTCATCAGGGGTAGCACCTGTAAGATCGTCTGTTATTTCAAAACTGCCGTTGGAATCAAACTTGACTCTTTTCTTAATTTCAACATTCGTCGCAATCTCCTCGCCGCCTCTCCCTAATATCCTTCCCCTCGGGGCCGGTATTTGAACACGGCGAATTCTATTTTCCTCCGATAGTCCCCGATAGTATTCACCCTTAATAACCTGTACTTCAAAAAGTTTGGCAAAAAGAACCAAGAAAAGAAGTATTAGAATTCCTCTTAAAAACCACGAAAGCCAAGACTGGCTATTGGAGGAGGACAAAGAATTCATCAACATATTCTAACCGCAAAATTCCAAATCTCAAATTTTAGTAAAGTTTCCCCAAGGGAAACTTTGGCTCTAAATTCAATTCGTCCTCGCCATCAGATAGCGAGGATTTCTTGAAATTATAGTAAAGTTGACTTTACTAGACATTTAAACGCCGTAGGTAAATAATAGCCCAAGTATGGAAATAAAAGTTCATGAATTTCAACTTTCAATATTAAGGGAGCTCCTCTTTAAACCGGAGGCCAGATTTAGAGACCTCAAAAAAGTTGATGTAACAAATGATCATTTTACGTTTCATATCAATCATTTAATAAAGGAGGGTCTAATCGTTAAGGCAAATGGGAGGTACTCTCTAACTGATACCGGTAAGGAATTTGCCAATCGAATGGATACTAACTCGCTTAAATTGGAAAGACAAGCAAAAATTGCCGTTGCCATCCATGCAGTTAGAAAGAAAAACGGAATAACTGAATATCTTGTGCATCGACGGTTGAAGGAACCGTTTTATGGTTGGTACGGCTCTCATAGTGGAAAAGTTAGATGGGGAGAAAATCCATCTCAATGTGCAAAGAGAGAATTCCTTGAAGAAACTGGACTCACAGGCAATTTCATCCTTAAAGCGATTGTCCACTACCATCATTTTCATAAAGACGGAAGACTTCTCGAAGATAAATATTTTTGGGTATTCAGAGTTGATAACACAAAAGGAGATTTTAAAGAAAAGGTGCCAGAAGGAGAAAATATTTGGATGACAGAAAAGGAATATAGAAAAATCAAAAACGTTTTTGCAACTGTAGATGAAATCTTGGAAGTTAGTAATAGCAAGAAATTACTTTACATAGATCGGGTAAGAATTGTGGAAACTTACTGAGAAAATGACTATTGAAATACTCGGAGAAAACAATTCAGATTCTTATGATGTTCAATGTCTCGCGTGCAATGATATATCAGAAGAGGACGGAGATTTTCTTGATAGACCCTTGCAAATCATCGGCTTTGAGGAGAATGCTACTTTTGAACAAGCGCAAGAGGCAGCCCAAAGACATAATGCAAGATACCCCGACCATAATATTGTAATAAGAGGCTTTAATATTAGAAAAATCCGAGAAGCTTTGTATACATAACTGTCACAGTCCTTTTGTTACCCTCATCCTTTTAAGTAGCCCGTTGTCCTCAAGGCATACCCCGCAACCGCGAACCACACACGTTAAGGGATCTTCCGCAATCCAAACCGGCATTTTTGCGGCTTCTGAAATTGCTTTATCAACCCCCGAGATTAGAGATCCGCCTCCAGCAAGTATAATTCCACGCTCCATGATATCAGCAGTCAGCTCCGGAGGTATTTCCTCCAGCGTGTCAACGATATTTCCGATAATTTCCTGAATAATAGGACCCAGTGCCTCCCGAATCTCGCCACTCGTCAGTTTAATTGATTTGGGAAGACCGGCCTCCAAATCCCGTCCCCGAACTACAGCAAATTTATCCTTTACGGATATCGCCGACCCTATTTCAATTTTCACTGCTTCTGCAGTCGGTTGACCGAGTAGTAGTGAATATTTTAGTCTGACATAATTAATTATTGCTTCATCCATCTCGTCTCCCGCGATACGAATTGACCGGCCCAGTACTATTCCTCCCAAAGAGATAACAGCCATTTCACTTGTTCCACCTCCAATATCTACAATAAAAGTTCCTTCAGGTCCCTCAATCGGGAGGTGCGCCCCAATTGCTGCAGCCATTGGTTCCTCAATCAAGTTTGCCTCCCGAGCGCCTGCATCCAAGGCCGCGTCTGCAACAGCTCTCCTTTCAACTTCGGTTACTCCAGAAGGAATTCCAATTACCACTCGGGGCCTGGGAATTTTGGGGATTGCGCTCCCCGACTCGTGAACTTTTTTGATGTAGTAAGTCAGCATTGCGGCAGTTGCATCAAAATCCGCAATAACCCCATCCCGCAAAGGGCGAATCACCTCGATCGTTGCAGGCGCCCGGCCTGTCATTTTCTTCGCGGAAGCTCCTATCGCCAAAATTTCTTTCGACTTTTTATGTCTTGCTACTGCCGAAGGTTCACGAATTACAATTCCTTTCCCCCTAACGTAAACCAAAGTATTTGCAGTACCCAAATCGATCCCAACATCGTGAGAAAAAAGTCCAAGGAACCTATCAATGGGATTAATGAATTTCACAAAACCACTCCTTTCACCCTACAAATAATGTTTTGCCAAGCTTTGCTTATAATATCCATTTGCAACGCAGTATATAAGCAATTTCAAAACCTAGCAAGCTCGGTTTTGAGCGCGTTCGCGAGCTTATATAACAAGGGGCAGTTATAACCATTTAGCGAAAAGTTGCAAAGAGGTTTTTGAGAAAAATCTTTGTGTTACAATCTTAGTTGTGAGGACATCACAAAAAATAATTTTCTGGCTTTTTTGCGTTCTTCTTTTTTTTGTTCCGTTAGTTTTGTGGCCTTTTACTTCTGAAGTCTTCGAATTCAATAAAATAGTTCTGGTTTATATTTTGACAACTTTAATTATAGGTACGTGGGTGGCGAATATGGTTGTGGAAAGAAGATTCATATTCCGTCGCACAATATTAGACATTCCTATTCTTGTTTTTTTGGGCTCCCAGTTAATATCAACCATTCTTTCTATCGATCCCTTAACCTCGCTTCTTGGTTATTATTCCAGATTTAACGGAGGACTCTTATCGGTCATTTGTTATTCCCTGCTCTACTGGGCATTTGTGAGCAATATTGACACCAAAAGAACCCTAAAATTAATCTATGTATTCTTATCTTCAGCAACTTTAGTTTCAATTTATGGGGTTCTGGAACATTTCGGAATTGATAAAAACATATGGGTCCAGGATGTACAGTCCAGAGTTTTCTCAACTTTGGGACAACCGAACTGGCTTGCAGCTTGGATCGTCGCCTTAACCCCAATAACTTGGGCCCTCTCACTTAAAACGGATCTTACACCGAAGGCGTTTACTCAATCAAAAAGTTTTTGGGTTTATTTTTCTCTGTCGATTCTCTTCTTTTGGACCTTGATTTTTACAAAATCTCGATCCGGAGTCCTGGGATTCGGCATTGCTTATTTAATCTTTTGGGCAGGTTATTTTTGGATTAACAAAAAAGAATATAAAAAATATTTAATTCCATTCGCAATTATCAGCTTCTCGCTACTAACTATTTGTTTAATCTCCGGGACCGAATGGACTCCCAGCATAGGCAGTCTAATAAGCAAGTCAGCAAATATACAAGTACAAACTGCACAATCCGGAGCTACTTCTTTGGAAAGCGGCGGGACAGAATCCAGCACAATAAGAAGAATTGTTTGGAAAGGGGCTGTACAGGTTTGGCTTCATTATCCGATATTCGGCACGGGAGTTGAAACTTTTGCCTATTCGTACTATTTGTACCGCCCCGCCCAGCACAACCTAACCTCCGAGTGGGATTTTATTTACAACAAAGCGCATAACGAATATCTTAATTTCCTTGCCAACTCCGGAGTGGTAGGGTTATTAAGCTACTTATTTTTGATTGGGACAATTGTTTATTTATTTATAAAGGAAATTAAATTTCCAATTTTCAATTTGGCTCTGGCGTTGCTTGCGGGCTGTGCAAGTTTATTGGTAACTAATTTTTTCGGCTTCTCTGTAGTACCGATACAACTTGAGCTTTTCTTATTCCCGGCAATTGCAATTGCGGCTGCCTTCAACCAACCAACAACCTCCAACAACCAATTCAAAAAGCCCGAAGGCATCCAGAAACTTTTTCTGTTAATTGTTATTGGTTGCGGTTTAATTGTTGTATTTGCCATAGGCAAATACTGGTATGCCGACTATCTTTACGCCACAGGAAAGGGCTATAACTCCGCGAGCAGGCCCGACCTTGCCACAAAATACTTAGTTCAGGCAGTAAAATTGGAACCCAATCAAGCATTTTATTTCAGCGAGCTGGCAAATTCATATGCTTCACTAGCCCTAGCTTTTAATCAACAGAAGCAAACCGACCAGGCAAAACAGCTTGGCGACATAGCTATTACCGAAAGCAACAAAGCTATGGCTCTTTCCCCAGCAAACGTAAATCTGAAAAGATTGCGGTTTGGTATCTTTATTATGCTCTCAACTATTAACCCAAATTACTTGCTTAATGCCAGGGACAGCCTAGTTTCTGCCATAAACCAAGCCCCAACAGACGCCAAAGTTTACTACAATTTAGGCCTAACCTATGCGCGGATTGGACAAACTGATCAGGCAATGGAAACGCTAAAAAAGACAGTAGATCTCAAGGCCGATTATAAAGACGCCCGCCTTGCCTATGCAATCCTCTTAATCGATAAAAAGCAAAACCAAGCTGCCAAGGATCAGCTTAACTACATATTGCAAAATATTGACCCCAACGATTCCCTCACCAAACAAACTCTGGAAAGTATAAAGTAATCCTATAAGCGGAGCCTTGACTTCCTTCTACCCGGGTGGCATAATCATGCCGAAAACTATCAAAATTGATCCAATTTGCGGATCAAAATTCTCGCACCTGAAAAAGGAGGTTCTCATGAACAAAAAGACGAAGTTGATCGTGGGTGGCATTGTAGCTGCAGTTGGATTGATATCCGCCGCTCTCGTTGCGATCTTCGCCCCGAACGGAGGCACAATCGCCCTTATGATAGCCATGTTCGGTGTTGTCGTCACCATCGTTATCACGACCTAAAGATTACACATCGGGTCAATCCCTTCAGAATAATAACCAAAATCTGAGGGGATTTTTTTTGCTTTAGAGCAGGCCAAAATGATACAATTAGGCCGTATGATCCGAAAAATTCTGCAATCGAAGGATCCTCTTTTGCGAAAGGTATCCAAACCCGTCGCAAAAGTCGATAAAAAGATCCTGAAATTAATTCATGACCTACAAGATACCCTAAGTGCTCAAAAAGACCCTGAAGGAGTTGGCCTTTCCGCACCCCAGATCGGCAAAAACTTAAGAATTTTTGTCGCCAATTATAAAGGCTTTGAAAGAGCGGTAATAAATCCTGAGGTTGTCAAGATTGAGAATAGTAAAAGCCTGCCTGCCGGCAAGGCAGGGCAGAAGATGAAAGGTAAAAATAAACGCGAGATCCTTGAAGGTTGTCTTTCACTACCCTATTACTACGGTCCCCTGAAAAGGGCACCCAAAATCACAGTTAAGTATCTAAACGAAAGAGGAGAAGAAATTACCGAAACTTTCGAAGGCTTTAATGCTCAAATAATTATGCACGAAATTGACCACCTTGAGGGAATTCTTTTTGTAGATCATCTTATTAAAGAAAAAAAACCTTTATATAAAGTCGAGGGCGACGAATGGGAGGAAGTGGAATTAATCTGATTAATTCCATCTTGAGCGAACGAAGCGAGTCGAAAGATTGAATAAATTTATGAAAATAGTCTTTTTTGGAACACCGGATTATGTTTTGCCAATTCTTACCACCCTACACAAAAAGTTTGTGACGGGTCCGGGAAAGTCCCCCATTTCCGCAGTTGTTACCCAACCCCCTAAGCCCACCGGCAGAAAACAAATCCTCACCTACTCTCCTGTTGACAAATGGGCCTACGACCATAAAATTCCCGTCTACTATTCCGCAAACGAGCTTATTACAAATCCAATTGAGGCAGATTTGGGAGTCCTGGCAGCGCATGGAGAAATAATTAAAAAGGAGGTTATTGACATTTTCCCCCACGGAATTCTGGTAATTCACCCCTCACTTTTGCCCAAGTATAGAGGCGCCTCCCCGATTCCTGCCACCATCGCTGCAGGCAAAAAAGTAACGGGGGTGACAATTTTTAAGATGGATGAAAAGGTGGATCACGGCCCTATCATTTCCCAATTCAATGAAGAAGTTTTACCCACTGACACAACCGATTCATTAAGAACCCGCCTTTTTGAAAGGTCATCAAAGGTTTTGGCAGAGCTTCTCACTCCATACCTGCAAGGTAAAATTACTCCCAGAATCCAAAACGATTCGGAAGCAACCTACACCAAAATTATGAAAAAGGAAGATGGACTAATTGATCTAAACAAAAAATCCGCTGAAGAAGCCGAAATGTTCATTAGAGCCATGCTTCCCTGGCCGGGGGCTTGGACTCTCCTTCACTTGTCGGCTACTGACAAGAAAGATCGAAGGCTAAAGCTCCTCAAAGCTCACGTAGAAAACGGAAAATTAGTTTTGGATGAAGTACAGCTTGAAGGCAAAGAACCGGTTACCTGGAAACAATTTAAAGAGGGTTACAGGGATGCAACTTTTGTCACAGGAGACTGAAACTTTTTAATTTTCCCTTCACTTTTAAACTTCTTTATACAGCTTGCACAAAGCTTCATTTGGACTCTCTTTCCGCTTACCCAAACAGCAATCTTTTGAAGATTGGGTTTGAACATTCTGAAAGTTTTTGGTGCCCTTTTCTTCCACCTTTTTCCAGCAACACCACGGCCATGGGTGCTCTGGCGACCGTAAACAATTGTCTTTCTGCAGTTGTCACAAATATATGCCATTCTTAGATGAATTGGATTATACTATTAAATACGCTCAATCGCAATGAATATTTTATTCATCGTCATAGCCGTTGCCTTCGCTATAATCATTCATGAAGTAGCCCACGGCTACGTAGCGGACCGCCTTGGCGATCCTACCGCAAGGCTTTCGGGCAGACTTACACTTAACCCGATTCCTCACATTGATATTATTGGAACAATTATTGTTCCAATACTTTTCCTTCTTTCCCCTTTTCACTTCGCCTTCGGCTGGGCTAAACCGGTGCCTATCGATCCCTATAATCTAAAAAACCCTAAAAAAGACTTACTCTTAATTTCTTTGGCAGGCCCCGCGACCAATATAGTTTTTGCCATTATATTGTCTGTTTTTTTGAGAATCCTCATTGCGATTTTCCCCGGAGAAACTTCTTTTGAGCTTCTTTCCGGCTTATTTGGAAGTCTCATCGGAACAAATATTATGCTTGCAGTTTTTAATCTAATTCCGATTCATCCTCTTGACGGCGGAAAGATATTAGTTGGTATTTTGCCCAATAAGGAAGCCCGTGAGCTTGATGTTTTCTTGAATAGGTTCGGCCTAATTCTACTTTTCCTTCTAATTTTTCCTATTTTCGGAGGCAACTCTTTAATCTCACCGATTATAAGTCCGGTAATAAATTTCCTTTTGCGCATTCTTATCCCCGGTTTTTCCACAATCTGACAGTTTTTCACGATTGACTTTCATGCTACAATAATACTGACCCTGTCGATAAGGGATTCGGTTTAAATTTCCTGACTAAGTAAATTTAACTTGGGAGGGCGGAGTCCGACCAAGGCCTTTGTGCCGAGGAAGGCAGCCCACCCACCTGGATTTTCCAGGAATGCTACCGGACTTTTTGAAGCAGGGTCATTTAGTGCCAAGAGCAGGATTCGAACCTATGTAGGCCTTTCAGACGCCCCATTAGATAACTTGTGCCGAGTCTAGGATTCGAACCTAGGTAGCCCTTTCGAGCGACAGATTTACAGTCTGTTGTGATTGTCCGCTCCACCAACTCGGCATACATCTAACGGGGTGCGATTGTCCACTCCGCCATCTTGGCTTAGAGCCGACGAGAGGATTCGCCGTGCAAAGACTGCTTCCTTAATTTGCACCATCGAACCCGACGTTGGCGAACTTGTGAGCCGACGAGAGGATTCGAACCTCTGACTTGCTGTTTACAAAACAGCTACTCTACCGCTGAGTTACGCCGGCCAATACACTGTATTATATCCTATAATGGAGCCTGAGGTGGGGATTGAACCCACGACCCCGTACTTACCAAGTACGTGCTCTGCCACTGAGCTACCCAGGCAAACAAACTAATTCAATGCTGATTATATCAGAATCAACACCACCAAAACTATTGTTTAAACCTAGCACTTAGTGGTAACACGAGCTTGCCACTACGCATAGCTTCATGGTAAAATACCCGTATGGCTAAAAAAGGAGCCCGGGAAATTGTCACTTTAGTTTGTTCCGTTTGTAAAAATCAAAATTACATTACAGAAAGGAATAAAGTTAATATGGATACAAAAGGAAAAGGAAGGCTGCAAATTAAGAAGTATTGCAAGTGGTGTAAAAAAGTACAACTGCATAAGGAATCCTCAAAGTTGAAGTAAACATGACAGAAACCATTTCCACTGATTTTCCTGAAGCCACGGAAGAGGATTATATTGAGGTCCAGGGTGGAATACCGCAGGTAACCAAGAAAGGTAAATTGACCGTTGTTACGCATGATTACACCGGTGGGGACGGGATGATAGTCTCAAGCCATATTGACCATGGAACGGTAACAATCCCAACTTCCACTGGGCCAAAAGAGTTCAAAGTAGATCTATTAAAAAGATTTCACGGTGATCCTTGCCAGACACAAAGCAATAAAGTCGGCGGTGCCTCCTACCCTCGAAAAAAATAGATACCTCATCTTGCAAGCAATTTCCGATCTTTTTGGGTATAATTGAACTTGGAAACCTAGGGGTGTCGTTCAGTGGTCGGACATCGGTCTCCAAAACCGATAACGGGGGTTCGATTCCCTCCACCCCTGCAACGGATTTTTCCCAATAAAAAACCTGGAGCGATTCGTTTTGCGGAATCTACTCCAGGTTATTTTGTTTCTCTTGCATTAGCCGAAGCTAATTTTGTCGTTAGTTTGAAGCTTTGATGCTTCCCAATTGTCGATAACTTGCTGGACAATGAACTTGGCCATGTCCACAGAGCAATTCATCGACTGCAATCCAGTTCGGGTGTAATCCGATTCGTCACCGACAAAGGTGATTTGATCTTTACCCGACCAGAAGCTGAACATGATCCGGCCAGCGGTTGCAAAGGTCCGCAGTTCGGTCTTTCCGAAAACTCCTGACATGCCGGAATGTTTGCATTTGTTGATCTGCTTCCAGAGGCTGACACCGATGCTTTTTTCAAACTTGTCGACCAAAGCTTCCAGCGCTTTTGTAGCCACCGTTGCTTCGTTTTGCTTGCGGTATCCAGCCATACTGATAGACAAAAGGTCGTTGATGGGAACGTTCCTGGTAAGGTCAGATTCCTCAATCAACTTTGCAAACCCTTGCTTGGGCTCCTTGAAGATGAAGGTCTCATATTCGCGGTGCGAGTAAGCACCCACATTAGTATCGAGGCCTTTCTTGAAATAATCTTCAATTTCATGCCACCACATGTACTTCCTGACCAGCACCACGGTTTTGATATCCTTACCCGCGATTACTTCCTTGAGGAAGTGGTCAAGATGGTCATAGTTCCATTCCAAGCTGTTTACCAGCTCGCCTTTGCTATTGAAAGCATAGGCAATTGGTCGAACACGGCCAACATACTTTCCGTCACCAGTTCCAATCCAGTGGGGAGGCAGGCAAAACTGCGGAATGGTGTACAGACTTTCCGCATCTGCGACCGAAACATGAACCTTTAACTGAAAGCGTTTGGGTTGTTCTATAACCGATTCTCGATCAAGAACTGTCTCCAGGAACGGGAACTCTTTGTAGTACTTAGCAATCTCTTTAACTGTCAACGTACGCATTTTTTCCTCCTGTAGCATCAAGCTACAATTTTGTATTCCGATCTCCAATCGGAAAGAGGGATATTGCCTAACGGCAAGGCACCACAATATCACACCAGAGGCTAAAAGTCAACGTTATAGGGTTCTAATATGTAGAGTCACTAACTGTTGAGGAGTAAGAAACTCTTGGATTTTACCTACCTCAAATGAACTTATTTTGTACCAAATTGTTCGAAGTTGATATACCAAGGCCTGCACAAGTTAACCTTCTTGCGCCAGCAACATCACTCCCACCCTACTGTTATCTTTGTCGGTGAAATAAGGTTGAACTTTTGTCATATCTATTTGTAAAATAGGCCCAGAAGAATCTTTACCTAACTTAAAACATGTGGCTGGGATCTCAACTATTCTATCTCGGTATTGATTTTTATACATATTAAAAAACCAAGAATCCTCTATTTCAACATCCACACTAGGTACCCATTGGCCATTCTTATCAAACTCACCGTCTGGATTCGGGTAAATGATAACTTTTATCTGGCCCCTTTGATTTAAGAATTTCTTGAAAGGAGCATTGTCCCACAGTATTGCACCTATAGCAATTCCTGGATGTTTAAGCCATAAAGGAATTTCTTTCATTCGTCGGATTGTAACACACAAAATCAAACAATGCACAAATAAAGAAGTTCCTGATTATCTTCCGCAAATGCTTCAGAATGGCACTGGTGCCTGCAAAACTCAGGCTTGAAGAATAAATCTAAGTTTCTTGTCATATCCTCTTAGTTTTTTACTTATCCCAATCCTCGGTGCTTCAAAAATATTTTTCTTATCAACCTTACCTCCCCTATCTTCAACAAATAATTTATTCTTTGTCAAATCTTCTCCATATAAGTCGGGTGTTATTCCAAAGGATTTACATAAATTGCCCGGTGATTTGGTAAGTTCTTCGATCCTTTTTACGGGTCTTTTGAAATTCTTCTTCATAATCTCTATTCCCTCCTCCGGTACCAAAGCTCTTATAAATACAACCTCCGGAATATCTTTTTTATTAACAACTACTGCAAACTGATGATGCATTCCATAAACTAGGTAAATATAGGCATATCCACCTTCTTTATACATAACTTCAGTCCTCTTAGTTCTCTTATTTCCATGAGAAACATTATCTCTAAAGGCAGGATATGCTTCCACCTCAATAATCCTTCCTGACAGCCTTCCTTTCAGAGAGTTGAAAACTAGATACTTTCCTAAAAATTCTTTAGCTATCCTTTCTGCAGGTTTTTGGTAAAAAGACCTTTTCAGCCTGGGCATAATAGGAGTATATCATCAGCAAAGAAATCCCTTACAATTCAGCGTTCAATTCATCCCCGTTTGCATCGGGGTTTTCTTGAATGCTGCTATAATACCTGTGTGTCAAAAGCAAAAATAATTGTCACCGGAGGAGCGGGTTTTATAGGATCGCACTTGATCAATTTTCTTATAAAAAAGGGTTTTGAAGTACTTGTAATAGATAATCTTTCCAAAGGAGATAAAAACAATATAAACCCCAAGGCCTCTTTTGAAAAACTGGACATAAGGGAAAGCGACAAAATAAATAAGTGTTTTGGGAAATTTTCCCCAAATTTTGTGTTTCACCTTGCTGCTATTACCTCAAAATCCCCTTCAGACACAAAAGAAATTAAAGAGGTTAACGTACTGGGTACCTCCAACATACTTAAAGCCTGCGTAAAAAATCATGTAAACAAAATAGTTTTTTCTTCCTCGGGTGCGGTATACGGAGAGGCCACAAAATTCCCTATTAAAGAAAATCAAAAACTTTCACCTTTAAATCCGTATGGGTTTTCTAAAACCGCTGCAGAATCCCGAATATTATCCTACTCTCAAAAATACAACCTCAAATCTTCAATCTTAAGGTACTCAAATGTCTACGGCCCGGGGCAAAGATACGACTCCGAGGGCGGAGTTATTTCTATCTTCTGTAATAACGTTATCTTGTCAAAAGAAATAATAATTTATGGAGATGGCCTGCAGACCAGGGATTTTATTTACATTGACGATGTAACCAAGGCAAACTACTTATCAATACTCTCCCCTGCCAATTTCATCGCCAATGTATCGACAGGCAAAGAAACAAGCATTTTAAATTTGATAAAAATTATCGAAAAAATGTCACGGAAAAAAATAAAGACTAAATTCAAACCCATCAATGCGAGCGAAATAATGAAAAGCTGTCTGGATAATTCTTTTATCAAACAAAAAATTGGCTGGGAGCCAAAAACTAAGCTTGAAGAAGGAATTATAAAAACATATAGTTACCTAACAGATAGGAAAAAATATGAACCAAACTGATAATTACGAATTAAAAGTCAGGCCGATTAAAACAAATGTTTTTCTGAATATCAAGGAATTGTGGCGCTATCGAGAACTTTTTTATATTTTCGCCTGGAGGGATATCAAAGTCCGCTATAAACAAACTATCCTTGGTATAGCTTGGGCGGTTTTACAACCGGTAACTTCAACATTTATTTTCACCGTATTTTTCGGCAAGTTTATCAAAATTCCTTCGGAAGGCCTTCCCTACTCTCTATTTGTTCTGATCGGACTAGTTTATTGGAGTTTTTTCTCGGGAACGTTGACACACGCCAGCAACTCCCTGATAGAAAACGAAGGCATAATCAAAAAAGTTTACTTTCCCCGGCTGATTTTACCTTTATCCACAATCGCCACAGGTCTGATTGATTTTGGAATATCTTTTATCCTTTCACTCTTGGTTGGCCTTTATTTCGGATATTTCCCTTCTCCGCTTGCCATTATCATTATTCCGCTGGGACTAGTCATCGCCTCACTGGGCGCGGTGGGAGCGGGGCTTTTTTTGACCTCAATTAATGTCAAATACCGGGATGTCAGGTACGCTTTGCCGTTTTTTATTCAAATATTAATTTTTGTTACCCCGGTTATTTATCCTCTATCAATAGTGGGTAGTGTAAATCGTCTGGTTATAGCTATTAACCCAATCGTTGGTGTCATTGAATCGGCTAGGAAAGTAATCAGCGGCTCAGGAGTTATCGATTATCAGGTTTTGGCAGTCTCAGCAATCTCATCGATTCTGCTTTTTGTTGCCGGTTTATATTACTTTCGTACTACTGAAAAGTTTTTCGCAGATATTATATGAAACCAATTGTTGAAGTTAACCATCTTTATAAGAAATACCAGATAGGCGAAAAGCAACCATATTATTCCTTACGCGATTCCATTGTTAATTTCGTCAGGTCCCCCATTAGGTCAATAAATAAACTTAGAAAAAATGAATTCTGGGCTTTAAAAGATATTTCTTTCAAAGTCATGCCTGGAGAAGTCATGGGGATTATCGGTCGAAATGGCGCCGGAAAAAGCACCTTGCTCAAGATCCTAAGTCAGATTACCCCGCCGACAAAGGGTGAGATTACCCTCAGAGGCAGAGTGGCCAGTCTTCTGGAAGTGGGGACGGGATTTCACCCCGAATTAACAGGACGGGAAAATATTTTTCTTAACGGAGCAATTTTGGGTATGAAAAGAGCCGAAATCAAAAGAAAGTTCAATCAAATCATTGAGTTTGCCGAAATTCAAAAGTTTCTGGATACGCCAATTAAACACTATTCATCCGGCATGTATACGCGTCTTGCCTTTGCGGTCGCGGCTCATCTTGAACCTGAAATTCTGTTAATCGATGAGGTTCTAGCTGTGGGAGACATCCAATTTCAAAAAAAATGCCTGGGAAAAATTCAAAATATTTCAAGAGAAGAAGGCAGAACAGTTCTTTTTGTCAGCCACAATCTCCAATCAATAGAACAACTTTGCGCCAAATGTATTCTTTTGGAAAAAGGCCAGGTAAAAATGAATGGAGAGACAAAAAGTGTTATTGCAAAATACTTAAATGAAGTAATTCCAGGTACAAACAAGGTAATAAAACTGGATAAAAAGGCTGACTCAGTCATGTCCTTTTCAAAGATTTTCATAACAAACAGTAAAGGTAAAATTACCTATAATATTCTTGAACATGAAGATTTTTACGTCAATCTGGAATTAAATGTTCTCGAAGAAACTAAGGACATTGACGTAAATATCGCTATAAGCAACTCCCAAAATGTTATCGCCTGTTCAAACTTGTCTGGCATTAGAAATAGCCAGCTAAGAAGTTTTCGTCCGGGAAAATATATATTCAAAGTAAAATTTTCGGGGGGTTACCTGATGCCATACAATTATTTTATTCACATATACATTCAGCACCCGGGGGTCCAAAGTATCGATGCGAGAGAGAATGTTTTAGGTTTTACCGTTTCAGGCCAAAAACAAGACACCTATCTCAGCTACAGAGCGGGGTATGTTTCCCTCCCAAGTAAATGGTTGCTGGAAAAATAGGCCGAAATGAAAAACAAAACAAAACTTCCGAAAGTATTATTTGTAGGTGACAAGTGGTGTGCCGGAAATATAAAACTTGGCATTTCAGAATGGGAAACCAATCTCTGGAAATCTCTAAAAAGCACAGGACTCACCGATGTGGAGTTGTTTCACTTTGATGATTACTATTACCGATTTAAAAAACCAGGAGATAAAGCTCTCATCAAAAAAATAAGCAGATACCGCCCTGATATCATTTGTCTAGTAATTTTCCGGATACCGGATTCTGATTTCAGCGTTCCCAAATGGGAGACGCTGGATACAATCAAGGATCATTTTAAAATCCCAATCATGGCTATTTGGGGAGATTTTGCAAGCACTAAACTAATCAAAATATCCAAAGCACTACTCCCCTACACAACCATAAATGCAGCCACCGAAACTTCGGCTGCAGTCAGAAGAATCAATAACCCAAAAAAATACATATACATATGGGTCCCTAAAGATTCCACCGTTTTTAATAATCCTCAGAAAAAAAGAGATATTGATGTAAGCTACGTCGGTTCCACCAGAGAGAACCGGCTCAAACAGATAAACTACTTAATCAAAAATCATATTGAT
>Ga0187886_1000246_pt1 | contig 72361 bp, 71 predicted proteins | sample June2016WEW_20_1_FD_133001 | JGI IMG/M metagenome (GOLD analysis project Ga0187886, IMG submission 133001) | Peatland microbial communities from SPRUCE experiment site at the Marcell Experimental Forest, Minnesota, USA - June2016WEW_20_150 | ecosystem: Environmental > Terrestrial > Soil >... | reverse complement strand
CCGGCCTTTGATCCTCAGGGGATCCGAAAAAACCCTCACGGCGAGCGCGACGGGGGCGAAAACGATCAGAAAGAGAAGCCCGAGAAGAATCTGGCTTTGAAATGTCCCGATTTTCGAGGAGAAGTCGCGCCAAGCTCGGAGTTTTTTCTTTTTTGGACCGGCCGTCTCGCTCTTGAGTTCCGGCGTCGGGAAGCGCTTGCCCCTGGAAAAGGTCATGGCCAACGTCATGAGATAACCCAGGACAAGGCCGATGATGATCCACGCCGGCAGCTGCAGCCACCGGCTGACCGGCAGCAGGCTCCGTGAGGCGACGGCGCCGCCCCACATGAGGACCACGATCAGAACGTCGAGGATGACCGGTTTCCGGATTCCGGATTTTCCGCTTTTCAGGGCGACTCCCGCCGCGTAGCCGACGAGAGCCAGGAGAAGGACGGCGAGTGATGCCAGCGTGCTCAATGTCTCACGTTTCTCTTCAAATATTCCGCGGCCGCGCGGACGTCCGATCTCAGGTCAAGCCGGTCGGAAGACTTGGAGAAGGCGTTGTTGTTCCGGTTCGGCGCCGCCGGTTTCTAGAAGACGATGACAATCCCGGCGCCGTATTCCAATCCGCCGAGCTCGACTTCCACCCCGTCTTCCGTGGTCTTGATCCGGGTGTATTTGACCCGGCCGTTCAAGCGGAGGGGAGAATTCTTTCCGAACTGGAGGTAGAGCCCTCCCAGGAGATGATAGCCCTTGGCGATGTTCATCGTCGTGGCGATGGGGTTGTTCTCGTAATAAAAATAGAAGTCCGCGCCGCCCCCGGCGTAAGGGAGGAGCCAGTCCCCGGGCAGAACATAGCGCACGCCCAAGGACAGCGGGATCAACAACAATTTCGTCTGCTCCTGGGTGTAGGTCAGCGTGCCTGTTTTATAAAAGGCTTTGATCTCTGCGTAGAAATCGAAACCGGCAATAAGAGCCGAGGAAAGAGCGATGCCCTGGATCGAGCCGCCTTCCTTATAGACCTCTTTGAACCGTTCATCCGAGATCCGGTAGCTGCCCAGGTAGAACTCGAAGGTCCCCTGATGTTTCACGGGCGGCTCGGAGGTCTGGCCGAACGAAGGCGCCATGAGTCCCAAGACCAGGGCCCCAGCCAAGATCAGTTTTCGCGCATGAACGTTCATGGATTCTTTTTATTTTATAGCATTGGCCCGGGGCGAAGTCAACCGCCTTTTTCGCCCCTTTTCGTCCCGGCCGTCAAAATATATTTCAAATATGCTATAATTTTCCGCGATGAGCCGAACGAAGAGGAAACCAGCGGCGCAGATTCGAAAACCGAAGGCCAAGGGCCAGGTCATCGCCGCGGAAATCGTGGGCGTCCTCCTGCTCTTCGCCGCCGCTTTTCTCGTCCTCAGCCTGATCAGCTACGACCCCAAGGACCCGTCGCTCTTCAGCTCCGTCTCGCCCAAGCCAAAAGTCCACAACTACGGCGGCCAGGCCGGCGCCGGCCTGGCCGATCTCCTCCTTCAGGTTTTCGGCCTCGCGGCGTTCCTCCTGCCGTTCATGGCCGGGTATCTCGGCCTCAGGTCCGTAATGAGCGGCGAGAAAAAACACCTCCTGCGCAAGACGGGCCAATACGTCCTCCTTCTTCTCATTCTCTGCCCGCTCCTTCATTTGTTCTTTCAAAATATTTCCTGGCGCGGGGACTTGATCCTGGTCGGCGGCCTCCTCGGGGACATGATCAATTCCTTTCTCCATTCGATCCTCAACAGCACCGGAACGCTCATCTTCCTCCTGGCCGCGGCCTCGCTCTTCATCGTCCTCTCTTCGGCCTTCTCGTTCAAAAAGCTGTTTCTGGCCCTTGGCCGGATGTTCTCGTTCGCCTTCAAGGAAGTCCGGATCAAGATCTTCGACCGCCGGAAGGCGAAAGCGAAGGACGCCGCCCCGGATAAGCCCTCGTCGAAAAAGGCCGGAAAGACGGATGTCGCGGTATTCGAAGAGGAAGAAACAGCGCCGGGCGCGGCTGGCCTGAAAGAAGGCCGCTTCCTCAACCGGTCCGAACCGGGCAAAGGAAAGATCAGAAACCTGAAAACGAGCTCCATCAAGCCCCCCGAGATCAAGCATCCGCGGCCGGACGAGGAACCGCTCCTCTTCCCGGTTTCGGAAGATTACGATTTCCCGCCGATCAACCTCCTCGACCCGGGCAAGCCTTCCGAGAAAATCGACAAGAACGAGCTTCTCGAGAAAAAGCGGCTGATCGAGGAAAAGCTCCGGGAATTCAAGGTCGAGGGAGAGGTCAAAGAATATCATCCCGGCCCGGTCATCACCACCTACGAGTTCTATCCCAACCCGGGCGTCAAGATCAGCCAGGTCGCCGGCCTCGCCGAGGATTTGTCGCTGGCCCTCCGCGCCGAATCCGTCCGGATCCAGCGCATCCCGGGCAAGTCCTCGCTGGGCGTGGAGATCCCCAACAACAAGCGCGAAATCATCAAACTCAGGGATATCATCGAGTCGGACAATTTCGCTCAATCGACGTCCAAGCTGACGTTCGCCCTGGGCAAGACCGTCCATGACGAGGTTTACGTGACCGACCTCGGGATCATGCCCCACCTCCTCATCGCCGGCGCCACGGGGACGGGCAAGAGCGTCTGCCTCAACGCCCTCATCGCGAGCATCATGTACAAGGCCTCGCCCGACGAGGTCAAGCTCATCCTTATCGACCCCAAGCGGCTCGAATTCACGCTCTACGACGGCATTCCGCACCTGCTGAGCCCGATCGTCAACGACCCGAAAAAGGCCGGGATCATCCTCATGGACGCCGTCAAGCGAATGGAGCAGCGCTACCACCTCCTGAGCCAGCACAAGGTCCGGAACATCGAGCAGTTCAATCACCACATCGCCCAGATCCTGAAGGAAAAGAAAGGAAAATTGACCGACGAGGAAAAAAAGGAGCTCCGGCCGCTCCCCTACATCGTCATCATCATCGACGAGCTGGCCGAGCTGATGATGGTCGGCGCCCAGGACGTGGACTACGCCATCGCCCGGCTGGCTCAGCTCGCGCGCGCGGTCGGCATCCACCTGGTCCTGGCCACGCAGCGGCCGTCCATCGACGTCATCACCGGCACGATCAAGAACAATTTCTCCAGCCGGATCGCCTTCCGCGTGCCGTCCAAGATCGACTCGCGGGTCATCCTCGACACCGGCGGCGCGGACAAGCTTCTCGGCATGGGCGACATGCTGTTCATGCCGCCGAACTACCCGCGGCTGCAGCGGCTTCACTGCGCCTACGTCTCGATCCCGGAGATCCGGCGCCTGGTCAAATTCGTCAAGGAGCAACGGACTCCGGACTACGATGAGCGCCTCGTCAGCGTCATCAAGAACACGGGCCCGCAGGATTGGGACGATCTCGGCGAAAAGGACGAGCTTTACGAAAATGCCGTCCGGCTCATCCTGCACACGGGGCAGGCTTCGGCCTCCTATCTCCAGCGGAAGCTCAAGCTCGGCTACGCGCGCGCTTCGCGCATCATCGACCAGATGGAGCAGGAGGGCATCCTCGGGCCGTCGGAGGGAAGCAAGCCGCGGGAGATCATGATCGACGTCAAGCAATGGATGGAACAGAGCAAGAAGAAGGTCCGGGAGGATTGATCCGTGTTCGGGAGGACGAAGAAAAAAGAGGCGCGGCGGGCGCTCCGTAATAAGAACCTCCAGGTCGCGCTGGCCAGGGCGACCGCGAGCCATTTTTCGAAGTTCGCCAAAACGCGGGAAGAAGTTCCCTGGGACGAGATCAAAGCCAAGGCTCGCGCCGTCCGCGAGGAATGCGTCCCGCGTCTCGCCGCCCTGATCGATGAATTCAGCGAGGAGGCGACCCGGGCCGGCGCGCAAGTTCACCGGACCGCGACGCCGGAAGAGGCGCTCGCCGTCATCGATGCGATCCTTCGCGAGAAGGGGGCGAAGCTCGTCGCCAAATCCAAATCCATGGTCAGCGAAGAGATCGGGCTGAACCGTTTTTTGGAAGGGAAAGGCTACCGGGTCGTCGAGACCGACCTCGGCGAATGGATCGTCCAGCTCGCCGGCGAGCGGCCGTCCCACATCACGGCGCCGGCCATGCACAAGACCAAGGAGGAGGTCGCCGAGCTTCTCTCTAAACACCTCGGCCGGCCCGTCGCCCCGGACATCCGGGAAATGGTCAAGATCGCGCGCGGGGAGCTGCGCAAGGTCTTCATCGAGGCGGACGCGGGCATATCGGGCGCGAACCTGGCCGTCGCCGAGTCCGGGACCCTCGTCATCGTCAGCAACGAGGGCAACGCCCGGCTCGTGACGACGCTGCCGCCCGTCCATATCGCCATCGTCACGACCGAGAAGTTCGTCGCGACCCTGGAACAGGCCACGGCGCTTCTCAAAGCGCTGATCATAGGCTCATCCGGCCTCAAGATGACATCCTACGTTTCCTATATCACCGGCCCGAGCAAGACCACGGACATCGAAAAAGAGCTCGTCACCGGCGTTCACGGCCCCGGGGACGTGCATATCGTCATCCTGGACAACGGCCGGCTGGACATCTCGCTCGACCGGGATTTCAAAGAGATCCTCTATTGCCTGAAATGCGGCGGATGCATGCTCCAGTGCCCGGTCTTCCAGGCCGTGGGGGGCCACGTTTACAGCGGCAAGGTCTATCCCGGCGGCATCGGCGCCCTGCTCACGGCCGCGACGCGGTCGCCCGCGGAAATCGACGCGCTTCTCGACCTCTGCGCGGACTGCAAAAAATGCGAGGCGTTTTGTCCCGTCGGGATCCCGACGAGCGCCATCCTGCTCAAGCTGAAGAATTGGAAGGGACCAACGCCGTTCGAGAGGCTCCTCTCGGGCGTTTTCCGCAGAAAGGCCCTGGCCGACGCCGGGGCCGGGGCGCTCGCCGTCCTGCAAAAAATATGGCAAAAAGACGGCCATTTGCGGAAACTGCCGTTCGCCTGGGCCAAGGGAAAGCGCTTCCCCTCCCTCCGCCCGAAAAAAAGCGCGCCGGCGCTCGGAGAGCGGCACGGCGAGAAAATCTATCTCTTCCAGGGCTGCCTGGTGAAATTTTTCTTTCCGGACATCCGCGACAGCGTCATCAAGGTCCTCTCCCGCTCCGGCTTCGACGTCGTCTGCCCGGCCGACCAGTCTTGCTGCGGCGCGCCCAGCTATCATCTCGGAGATACGGATGACGTCCGGCGGTTGATGCGGGCCAATCTCCGCTCGTTCGAAAAGGAAAAGCCGGATCATATCCTGACCGTTTGTCCGACGGGCCATTCCTTCCTGAAAAAACTCTATCCCGAGCTCGATGAGGCGGCCGCGCCCTGGGCCGAAAAAGTCCACGATTTCACCGAGTTCATGGTGAAGAACGGGTTTCTCCCCAAGAGCGAGAAAGCCGGCGGGAGCGGCGAGATCCTCTACCATTATCCCTGCCATTATCTTAATGATTTGAAGCTCAAGGACGAGCCGTTGAAGATCCTCAGGGATCTCGGCTACGATCCCAAAACCGAGAACGAGCCTTATTCCTGCTGCGGCTTTTGCGGCGTGTTCTCCATGAAGAATCCGGAGATCGCCGCCAAGTTCTGGGACGACAAAAAGCGGAAGATCGAGGAGAGCGGGCAGACCCTGATCGCGACGGACTGTCCGGGTTGTATCCTCCAGCTCAAGTCCGGCCTCGCGGATCTGGAGAAAAAATACACCGTCGTCCACACCGCTGAACTCTGCGCCGAGAAAATTCGGTAATGGACCGAACCGACAAGAATAAAACAGAGGGCGATCCGGCCGCGATGGGCCTGGATGAGATCGTCGTCCGCTTCAAACCGGTCGTCGGCTTCAAGGTCAGGAAGTCCCTCGGCGGAGCCAACCCGGACTGGGAAGACGTGGTGAACGAAATTCTGATGCAGACCGTCGCGAAAATCAAATCCGGAGAGTTCCGCGGGGAATGCGCGATCGGGACCTTCATCTACACCATCACCGTCCGCCGGATCGTCGATTACATCCGCCAGAAGAGCAGGGTCCTCAAAGAGGCGCCCGAAGCTTTGCCCTCGCCGGATCCCCAGGACAAAGTCGAGCGGGACGAGCGGGCGGAGGTTTTGGCCCGGGCCGTCAGGGGACTCAAACCGAGATTCCGGGACGTTCTCCATCTTTATTATTATAAAGGACTTTCCCGCGAGGCCACGGCCCAAGCATTGGGCATCACGCCGGCCAAGGTCAGCGAACGGGTGAACTACGCGCAGAAGCTCCTGAAGAAGGCTCTCGAGAAGAGTCCTTTTCCATTTAATGACGGGAGCGGCGACTAAAAGATGGGAAAGAAAAAATTCGAGGCATTTCAATGAATGATTGTCAGCACGAAGAAAAAATCGACGAATACCTGAAAGGCGAGCTCTCCCCGGACGATACCGCCCGGTTCGAAGAGCACTATTTCAATTGCCCCTCCTGTTTTTACAAGACGCGAGAGAAATCCGAGCTGCTGGGGCTCATCAAACAAGCGAAGGAAGAGATCTTCTCGCCCGCGGAACGGGATGTCCTGCGCCGCGGCGCGGGCCTGAAAAGGATCGCGGGAGATCTCACGCCCCGGCGCTGGATGGCCGTCGCCGCGACGGCCGCTCTCGCGCTCGCGGCCGTGCTGCTCATCGCCCCCAAGCTCAAGCGGGCGAGCCCCGGCCTCGTTTTCGACGGCGACATGGCCGTGCGCGGCGAGTCGTTGTCCGTCATCGCGCCCCGGGGAGAAGGGAAAGCCGCGCCCGTCTCGTTCGAATGGAGGCCGTTCGTCTCCGCCGCCGAATATCAAGTCACTCTCTCCGGCGCGAAAATGGAATGGACGGCGACAACGAAGGAAACGAAAGTCGCTCTTCCCGCGGACATCAAGGCCGCGCTCAAAGCCGGAATTTACGCCTGGCAGGTCAAAGCCTACTCCGGCCAGGGCACGCTGTTGGCCTCCTCGCCGAAGGTCGAATTCAAGATTACGGATTAATCTTCTATTAAGTTGCTTTCTTCCTCGTAATAGATCCGGCCGCGGCTTTCTTCCTCGAAAGCCAGGCAGCACATCAAGCGCCCGCAGAGCCCCGAGATCTTGGTTGGGTTGATGACGATCTGCTGTTTGCGCGCTTTCTGGATGGTCACGGGCTCGAACGATTTCATGAAGCTCACGCAGCAGAGCGCCCGGCCGCAGACGCCCAGCCCGCCGATGATCTTGGCTTCGTCGCGCACGCCGACCTGGTGCATTTCGATCCGCATCTTGAGCTCTTTGGCCAGGTCCTTGACGAGCTGACGAAAATCGATCCGGCCGTCCGCTGTATAAAAAAAGACGCTTTTTTTCTCGTTGAAGAAATAGCGCACCGCGGTCATCTTCATGGGCAGGTCCCGGGCCTTGATCCGCTGCTGACAAAACTCGAAGGCCTGCCTCTCCTTGTCGAGGATCCAGGTGAATTTACGCTGGTCGTCCTCCGAAGCCCGCCGGACGATCCTCGGCGCGTCCTGCGCGTTTTTCGGATGCCTGCAGATCTCGCTCGAAGTATCGACCACGGTGGCCAGATCCCCGCCGAATTCCGATTCGATGACGCAGAGGTCGCCCAGCGCGACGTCGATGTCGCCCTTCCGGGCGCGGACGATCTTGGCTGAGCGTTCGGAGATGAGACAAACTAAATCAGGCATGGTTTCATCCTAGGATTTGAGAATAGAGAGAACTGACGAGGAGGCTCATGTTCAGGTGGCGGTCCAGGTTGGCCAGGGCGAGATCGATCAACCCCAAAAACCTGAGCGCCCGCTCGAAGTCGATGAGCGCGCCTCCCTTCCGGATCGGCTGCTCGTAATCCGGGTTGAAGAGCAGCCGCGGATCGCCCCGTTCCTTCAACAAGACGACGTCGCGACAGAACGAGGAGAAGAGTTCGAGCGTCTGGACGAAATCCTCCTTGGCCGCGTTCCGTCGCTGGTATGCGTATTTTTTCAGGAAGGCGGAGGATTCATCCTTGCCGACGAGCGCCAGAAACAGGGAAAACGCCTCACTTCGTCTCTGCTGGATTTCGTCCCACTCCAGCTCGAGAGCCTGTTCCAGGTTGCCGCGGACGAGGAGGGCCATGAGCCTGGCCTTCCCGTCCTCGATTCCCCGGTCGCGAAGCGCCTGCTCGATCTCCTCCCGGCCGACCGGGAGAAAATTCAGGGTTTGGCAGCGCGACCGGATCGTGGAAAGGATCAAATTCGGCTTGTCGCTGATCAAGATGATGTGGGAGAAGAGCGGCGGCTCCTCGAGGATTTTCAAGTGGGAGTTGGCCGCGTCTTCGGTCATCTTCTCCGCCTCGTCGATGATGAAGACGCGCTTCCGGCCCAGCATGGGCTTCATATGGATGATCTCTTTGATGCCTTTCATGGTCTTGATGCCGATCGTGTTCCGGGCCGCCCGGCCGTCGGCCTCGTCCTCGTCCGGCCCGGCCTCGTCTCCGCGGGAATCCCGTTCGACCTTGAGGTCTTTGACGCTGATGTCGAGCACGTCCGGCATGACGCCGCCGTCGATCGCCCGGCAATGGTCGCATTCGTCGCAGGCGTCGTCGGTTTTTCGGAGGCAGTTCAGGGCCTTGGCCAGGACGAGCGCGGTATCCTTTTTCCCGACGCCCTCCGGCCCGCAAAAGAGCATGGAGTTCGGGACGCGCCCCCGGGCAAGGGCGAGCTTGAGAATTTTTTTGACGCGGCCGTTGCCGGCGATATCCTGAAAGGCCATGGTCAAGGACTCAGTGCTTTCCGCAAATACTTTCCCGTATATGACGTTTCCGTCGCGGCCACGCTCTCGGGAGTCCCCGCAGCCACGATCCGCCCCCCGTCCTCTCCGCCTTCGGGGCCCAAGTCTATAATATAGTCGCAAACCTTGATGACTTCAGGGTTATGCTCGATGATGACGACCGTGTTGCCCAGTTTGACGAGTTCGGCCAGGAGCTCGACGAGCTTCCGGACGTCGTCGAAATGCAGGCCGGTCGTGGGCTCGTCCAGGAGATAAAGCGTCCCGCCCGTGGCGCGGCGGCCGAGTTCCTTGGTGAGTTTGATCCGCTGCGCTTCTCCGCCCGAGAGCGTCGGCGCCGGCTGACCCAGCCGGATATATCCCAGTCCGACTTTTTTGAGCGTGGCCAGCTTCCGCTTGAGCTGCGGGTGGGCCTTCAGATATTCATACGCCTCGTCCACGGTCATGGACAGGAAGTCGGCGATGTTCTTGCCCTTGTAATGGACAGCGAGGGTTTCTTTGTTGTAGCGCATGCCGCCGCACCGGTCGCAGGTGACGAAGACGTCGGGGAGAAAATGCATCTCCACCCGCTTCACTCCCGCCCCCCGGCATTCCTCGCACCGCCCGCCGGCGACATTGAAGCTGAATCGGCCGGCCGTATAGCCCCGCACCTGGGCCTCCTGCGCCCGGGCGAAAAGCTGCCGTAGATCGCCGAAGAGGCCGGTATAAGTGGACGGGTTGGAGCGCGGCGTGCGGCCGATGGGTTTCTGGTCCACGCTGATGACCTTGTCGATCTTGTTCGCGCCCCGGATGGCCCGGTGTTCTCCGACCCTGATCTCGGCCTTATAGAGAAGGTTCTGTAGGCTGCGGAACAGGATATCGTAGACGAGAGTGCTTTTGCCGGACCCCGAAACTCCGGTGACGGCCGTCATGCAGGCCAGCGGAATGCGGACGTCGATATCCTTGAGGTTGTGCTCCCTCGCCCCGAGGATCGTCAGCCAGCCCCGCGGTTTTCGACGCGACTCGGGGAGCGTGATCCGCTTCTCTCCCCGCAGGTATTTGGCCGTCAGCGAATCGGGCGAGGCGAGGACGCGGACGAGCGGGCCAGCGGCGACGACGAATCCGCCCTGCTCGCCGGCCCCCGGCCCGAGGTCGAGGATGAAATCCGCGGCGCGGATGGTTTGCTCGTCGTGCTCTACGACGAGGACGGAATTGCCGTTGTCCCGAATTTTCCGGAGCAGGGCGATCAATCGTCCGTTGTCGCGCTGATGAAGGCCGATCGTCGGTTCGTCGAGGACGTAGAGAATACCGCGCAAGTGAGCGCCGACCTGAGCCGCGAGCCTGACGCGTTGCGCCTCGCCGCCGGAGAGGGAGCCGGTCGTCCGGTTGAGGTGGAGGTAGGCGAGGCCCAGCTCGGTCATCACGGCGAGCCGGGTCAGGATCTCTTTTTGGATCTTCGCGGCGATGGGCTCCTGTGCCTCTGTGTAGCGGAACCCCGTGATGTCCTCGATCAGGCGGTCGACCGGAAGCGAGCTCAGCTCGGAGATGTTCTTCCCGCCGATCTTGACGGACAGGCTCTCCGGCTTGAGGCGGCGGCCGCCGCAATCCGGGCAGGCGTCTTCGGTGAGCTCCGCTTCGCCCCATTCATCGGTCACGGTCCGGAATCCGAGGCCGTTGCAGCGCGGGCAGGCGCCGTAGGGTGTGTTGAAGGAAAAGTTGCGCGGCTCGAGCTCGGCGATGCTGATTTCGCAGAAAGGGCAGAGGAGCTTGAGCGAATAATAAACCTCCTGCCCGTTTTCCCGGATGAGAAGGGCGTCCCCCTCAGACATCGCGAGCGCGCCGCTGACGGCTTCGCTGAGGCGGGCGAGGGCGGCGGGGGCCAGGCGGATTTCATCGATCAGCGCCTCGACCGTGTGGTTCTTGGTCTTCTCGAGAATGATCGGGTCGTCGAGATCGCGGAATTTCCCGTCCACCCGGACGCGCAAAAATCCTTTTTTGCGCAGTTTTTCGAACAGCTTGTGATATTCGCCTTTGCGGCCCCTGATGACGGGCGCCAGGATCTTCACTTTTTCCCGGGGCGCGGATTCCGCTATGCGGCGGACGATTTGCTCCGCGGTTTGCGGGCTGACCTGCCGGCCGCAGCTCGGGCAGTGGGGAACGCCGAGCCGGGCGAACAGGAGCCTGAGCAGATCGTAGATCTCCGTCACCGTGCCGACGGTCGAGCGCGGATTGGAAGAGATCGTCTTTTGGTCGATGGAAATAGCCGGCGATATCCCCTCGATGGACTCGACTTCGGGCTTTTCCATCATCTCCATGTACTGGCGGGCATAGGCCGACATGCACTCGATATAACGGCGCTGGCCCTCGGCAAAGAGCGTGTCGAAGGCGAGCGACGACTTCCCCGAGCCGCTCGGCCCGGTGACGACGATGAGACGATTGCGGGGCAGGCGGACGTCGATCCGCTTCAGATTGTGCTGGGCCGCCTTCTTTACGATGATTTCGTTCAACATAACCATCTATTTTAACACATTTTCAATTAATTTCGGTGACAATTTCGGTAAGGCGTCAAGGGACGAGCCTTCGGCTCGCCACTCGCCCGTGGCTTATATCCACGGGCGAGTACGGCGGAAGTGGACCCCCGGGTAAAGCCCGGGGCCCCGTCCGCCGTTGACTGTCACTAAAAAATTTCATGGTTGAGTTGTCTGTCACCGAAATTATTGATAGGATTAGTACGACATGGGACGCCAGGAAAACCTACTCAAGGCGCTGGATATGCTCCAAAGAATCAGCGTCGAGAGCGATTCCCTCCGGGCGATCAAACACCTCCCCGCCCAGGAGGGCAGCTACGTGGATTATCCGAAAGAAGTCCAACCGGCCCTGGTGAAGGCGCTCAAGGACAAAGGGTTCGAGCGGCTCTACACGCATCAGCACACCTGCTGGGAAGCGGTCCGACAGGGAAAAAACGCGGCCGTCGTCACGCCCACGGCGTCCGGAAAGACGCTCTGCTACAACCTTCCCGTTTTGGACGCCATGCTCAAGAACCCGTCGGCCCGGGCGCTTTATCTTTTCCCGACGAAGGCGCTCGCCAACGACCAGCGCGCCGAGCTCGACGAAACGATCAAGCAACTGCCCGAGGAAATCCGGATTTTCACGTACGACGGCGACACGCCGCAGGACGCGCGCAAAGCCATCCGCGCCCGCGGCCACATCGTCCTGACCAACCCGGACATGCTCCACGCCGGCATCCTTCCGCACCACACCAAGTGGATCAAGCTTTTTGAGAACCTCAAATATATCGTCATCGACGAGCTGCACAACTACCGGGGCATCTTCGGCAGCCATCTGGCCAATGTCCTGCGCCGTCTCAAGCGCGTCGCCCGGTTTTACGGCGCTTCGCCGCAATTCATCCTCTGCACGGCGACCATCGCCAATCCGCTCGAGATGGCCGAGAAGATGATCGAGGAGCCCGTGACGCTTGTCGACGACAACGGCGCCCCGCGCGGCGACAAGTACATCGTTTTTTACACGCCGCCCGTGGTGAATAAATTTCTGGGCATCCGCCGCTCCTACGTCAACGAGTCGCGCCGGATCGCCGCGCTTTTTCTCAAAAACCATCTCCAGACCATCGTCTTCGCCCAGAGCCGCCTGATCACCGAAGTCCTTGTGACCTACCTCAAGGAGGACATCGAAAAGACGGTCAAGGACGAGGGCCTCATCCGGGGATATCGCGGCGGCTATCTCCCGCTCAAGCGCCGGGAAATCGAGAAGGGCCTGCGCGAAGGCAAGATTCTGGGCGTCGTCTCGACGAACGCGCTTGAGCTCGGGATCGATATCGGGACGCTCGACGTCGCCGTTCTGGCCGGCTATCCGGGAACGATCGCCAGCACCTGGCAGAGGACCGGCCGCGCCGGCCGGAAGACGGGCACATCGGCCGCGGTTCTCGTCGCCTCGAGCGCTCCGCTCGACCAGTTCATCGTCAACCACCCGGATTACTTCTTCTCCAAGAACCCGGAGAAGGCCCTGATCAACCCGGACAACCTCTCCATCCTCATCAACCACATCGAATGCGCGGCGTTCGAGCTGCCGTTTCAGGACGGCGAGACTTTCGGCCGCGCGGACATCGGCGAGATCCTGAAATTCCTGGAGGAGGAGAAGCTCGTTCATCACTCGAAGGAGAAGTGGTACTGGACGTCGGACGCCTATCCGGCCGACGCCGTGAGCCTGCGCAGCATCAGCTCGGATAATTTCGTCGTCGTGGATACGACCGACAAAGCCCGGATCATCGCCGAGGTGGACTTCACGGCGGCCCTGACGACGCTCCACGAGAAGGCCATCTACATCTGCGAAGGAGAACAGTATTTCGTCGAGAAGTTGGATTACGCCGAGCGCAAAGCCTACGTCAAGAAGACGGACGCCGATTATTACACCGACGCCATCGATTACACGAAGATCAAGATCCTCGACATCTTCGATACGCGGAAGGTCGACGGGTGCAACGCCTCGCACGGCGAAGTCCATGTCGCGACGCAGGTCGTGGGCTTCAAGAAGATCAAGTTCCATACGAACGAGAACGTCGGCGCCGGCGACTTGAGCCTGCCGCAGAACGAGATGCACACGACCGCCTCCTGGGTGACCGTGCCCTCGTCGCTCCTGCAGTCCCTGTCGTTCACGCCGGAGCAAAAGATCAACGGCCTCTACGGGCTGTCGTACATCATGCATAACGTCGCCCCGCTCTTCCTCATGTGCGATATCCACGACATCGGCGTCTCGATCGGCGACAATTCCACGGGCGAATCCATCCCGCCCAGAGACCTCCTGGCCAAGATCCAGCCGATCCAGGGTCCGGTTTACGCCGACATCGATTTCGAGCCGAACATCTTCATCTATGACAACTACCCGGGCGGCATCGGCCTGAGCCCGTCCCTGTTCGACCTCGAAAAAAAGCTGCTCGATTACTGCCTCAAAACGATCACCGCCTGCCCCTGCCAGGACGGCTGTCCCTCCTGCGTCGGGCCGACGAAGGAGAGCGGCGAGCGGGCCAAGGAAGTCGCGGTCGAAATCCTGTCCCGCCTCCTCGAATGACGATTCCCGGCTGTTTTGGGGAGAACGGGTGACGTCGGGCACTCTTGGAGGAATATCCTTTTCTCCTAGCATTATTTCTTATGTCACCGAAGCGAAGGATATGCTGCTCGGAACCCGTCCGAGCGCGAGAGCGGGCATGGTTCGGAAAAACGCAGTTTTTCCGAGAGCTCGAGAGCGAGGCCGAGCGGATTTTCCGCGCTGGGGAAAATCCGCGTAGTGACGAGCAGCGTTTCCTGAGCGCTGCCGGCTCAAATTGACTTTGGCGCGTCCGCCATGCTACCTTAATACCGAAAACAATGAACATTTTTAAACTGATCACCGATGCGAGCCCGGTCGTCCAGGTCATTCTTCTCATCCTTCTGTTTTTTTCGCTTTTTTCCTGGACGATCATCATTTTCAAAAGAAACTCCCTGAGAAAGGCGGCCGCCCAGTCGCAAAAATTCCTGGCCGTCTTCAAAAAAAGCCGGAATCTGACCGAGGTGGGCGAGGCCGCCAAGTCATTCCAAGCCAGCCCGCAGGCCTCCATTTTCCAGGCGGGATTCAAGGAAATGGCCTATCTGGCCAAAGCCAGCCCGCAGGGCGGGCCCAGCGGGGCGAGCCTTGACAACCTGAGCCGGGCCCTGACGAAGGCCTCCAACGCCGAAGTCGCCAAGATGGAAAGACTTATGTCGTTTCTGGCCACGACCGGCAGCGTCTCGCCGTTCATCGGCCTTCTGGGGACGGTCTGGGGCATCATGGATTCGTTCCTCAATATCAACGTGACGCGGTCGGCCAGCCTGCTGTCGGTCGCCCCCGGCATCGCCGAGGCCCTGGTGGCTACGGCCGTGGGCCTGTTCGCCGCCATCCCGGCGGTCATCGCTTACAACACCTTCATCCACCGGATCAAGGACTTCATCACCGACATGGAGGATTTTTCGCTCGAGCTTCTGAGCATCGCGGAGCGGCTCTATGGTACTCCCTAAATTGCCCTCCATCCGCTCGAAGAGAGAGCTGGGCACGTCCCTCTCCGAGATCAACATCACCCCGTTCGTGGACGTCATGCTCGTGCTGCTCGTGATCTTCATGGTCACGACGCCGATGATGCAGTCCGGCATCGGCGTCAACCTGCCGAAAGCCGAAACCGACACCGCGCCGGCCGAACAAGGGCTGCGGCTGACGGTCGACGTGAACAAATACATCTATTTCGAGAATTCCGTGATCAACATCAGCCTCCTGAAAAACAGGCTGGAGCAATATTTTTACGGCAAGCCGAAAAAGATCATTTATCTCCAAGCCGATACGTTGCTCCCCTACGGCTACGTCATCGAAATCATGGACATCGCCAAGAAAGTCGGCGTCGAAGTCGTCGCCTTGATAACCGAGCCGATCGAAGTCAAAAACAAGGACCGATGACCGCGCATACGGGATCGAACAGCCGGGCCTTCAAGCGGGCAATGGTCATTTCCGCGGCGGCCCATTCCATCCTCGTCCTTACGATCATCCTCAATCCCAGCCTTCCGAAACCGGCCCGGCAAGACATGATTCATTACATCTCGATGAGTAATTTCGGCCTATCCGGCGGAGGCAGCGGGATCAAGGCCGCTCGGCAAACGGAGTTGGGCGCGACCGAGGTCAAAAAAGAAACGCTCCGGGACCTGACGACCCTCCAGAAACTCCAGCCGGACGAGCCGCAATCCCAGCTGCGCTATCCCGTGGACAAACCGAAAAAGGAGCCCGCTAAAAATCCCGGTAAAAAAGCCGTGATCACCAAACCCGATCCCTCGGCCAAGACGGCGCCGGCCAAAGAGGCCGCTTCCGGCCAGGGCCGGGAAGCGGCTGGTGGCGGCGGGGCGGGCTTGACCATCGGCCTGGGCGGAACGGGAGAGGGCGAAGGCGGCGGGTTTCCCAGCGACCTCGGCCTTTCGAATTTTCCTTATAATTACTATATCGTGGAGATTCAGTCCAAGATCCAATCGAACTGGTTCCAGTCGCTCGTCGATCCCGGCGCCGGCGGAACCTTTCATGTGGACGTCTATTTCCGCATCTTCAAAGACGGGTCCATCTCGAAGGTCGAAATCAAAGAATCGAGCGGCTTGAAGACGCTCGACCAATCGGCCGTGCGGGCGGTCATGCAATCCGCGAAATTCCCTCCTCACCCCCCCGGTTACGATGAGGAATATCTGGGCATTTATCTCCGTTTCGAGCATTCCAAATGAAAACGACAAAAATCGTCTCCTCCGCGTTGATCTTTCTCGCCTTGCTGGCCTTCGGCCGGATTCTTCATTCCCAACAGGAATTCCACCTGATCATAAAAGACGGGATTCCGGCGATCAGTTTCGCCCTCCCCAAATTCACCGTCGCGACGCCCGAGGCGCAGCCCGCGGCCGACGAGATCTTTCAGGTCCTCGCCGACGATCTGAAATACAGCCGCATCTTTCAGCTCCTGCCCAAGAGCTATTACGACTACATCCGCCCGCTCGACCCGAAAAACATCCAGTTCAAGGACTGGGAATCCATCCAGGCCAACCTCCTTTTCACCGGCGAAGTCGCCGAGATCGCGGGCGGGGACATCGCTTTCGAGCGGAACCTCTATGACGTCAAGTCGAAGCGGCAGATCATCGTGCCCAAGCGCTACCAGGCCAAAAAGACCGACCTTCGGTATCTGGCCCACCGCATGGCGGACGAGATCATGAAGGCCTACGGCGAAAAACCGGTCTTCGAGACGAAGATCGCCTTCGTCTCAGACCGCGACGGCAACCATGAAATCTACATGATGGATTACGACGGTGCCAACCAGACGCGCCTGACGTTCAATAAAGTGGACGACATCAGTCCGGCCTTTTCGCCGGACGGCAAAATGATCGCCTACACGTCTTACCAGAGCCTTACGGCCGGGCTGTACATTCTGCAGGTCTACGAAGGACGGCGAATCGCGGTCTCGACGAAGGGGATCAGTTCCGCTCCGGCCTGGTCGCCCGACGGCAAAAAGCTGGCCTTCAGCTCGACGAGAGATCAAGACGGAAACATGGAAATCTATATCGCCGACATCGACGAAGACAGCTTGAAACGCGGCAGTTTCCGCATCAAGCGATTGACCTTCAATCAGGGAACGGATACGGCGCCGTCCTGGTCGCCGACCGGACGGCAAATCGTCTTCGTCTCCGACAGGGGCGGGACTCCGCAAATCTACACTATGGACGCCGAGGGCTCGAATGTCCAGCGGGCGAGCTTCGGCGGCTCGACCCACTGCGATTCGCCGGCCTGGTCGCCCGTCGGCGACCGGATCGTCTTTGTCGCGCGCGTCGAAAATATCTTCGACCTTTATCTCCTGGACCTCCATACACAACAGATCTCGAAGCTGACCGAGCTGACCGGAAGCAACGCCATGAACGAATCGCCGGCCTGGTCGCCCGACGGCCGCCACATCGTCTTCAAGTCGAACATGAAGGGCGGGCTCCAGATCTTTACGGTCGATTACGACGGCGCCAACGTCCGCCAGCTCACGTTCAAGGGCCAGAACACCTGGCCCGATTGGTCCAACGGAATCTGAGACGAAACCTTGACAGCGGACGGGGCCCCGGGCTTTGCCCGGGGGTCCACTTCCGCGGTACTCGCCCGAGGCTATAAGCCACGGGCGAGTGGCGAGCCGAAGGCTCGTCCCTTGACCCGGAATCCATGAATCCATCGCGGGCGATGAGGAAGAAGCCGGCGATCCCCGAGTTTCCTCCTCTCCCTTCCAACCCCTGATCATTGGCGAAATGAGATTCAGGATAGGAATCCCCGTCTATTATTAAGAGCGGAGAACACCCTCGCAGAATGTCCAGGCGGCCGACGCCTGGGAAACCCTGGTCAGAAGGAGGGCAAACCGGCTGGGCTGATCGAAGACGGGATCCGCCGAATTGACCTGAATTTCCCCAAGAAAACGGAGAATATTCAATTGACACGCTCCTCTTTTCATTGTATATATCTGGCGGTTAGGGTTATGTTCAATATTCATATGGACATCCCTATTAAGGAGGAGGTTTCATGAAAAAATTATTAATCTTTTCCCTCGTCTGCGTTTTGGCTTTCGCATTCGCCGTATCCTGCAAGCAGAAACCGAAACAGGTCGCGCCGCCCCCGCCGCCGCAGGTGAACGAGCAGCCCAAGGTCGAGAAAGTCGTTCCCCCGCCCGTCGTGAAAAAGCCCGAACTCGGCGAAGAGGATCTTTTCATGGCCAAATCGCTCGAGCAGATCAACCGGGACAAACCCCTCTTGACGATCTATTTCGATTACGACAAGTTCTTCATCCGCGAAGACGCGAAACCCGTTCTCGAACGCAACGCCGCATGGCTGAAGAAGTTCAAGACGGCCAAGTTCCTCATCGAAGGCCATTGCGACGAGCGCGGCACGGAAGACTATAACTTGGCCCTGGGCGAAAAACGGGCCAAGAGCGCTTATGACTATCTTCTTTCCCTCGGCATTCCGGCCGAGCGGATGAAGACGATCTCCTACGGCAAGAGCCAGCCCGTGGACATGGGCCACGACGAGGCCGCTTGGCAGAGAAACCGTCGCGGCCAATTTTTGGTCATCGAAAAATAACCGGTCCGGACGATGAAGCGAGCTCTCGGGGTTTTGCTGATCTCCTGTCTGCCGTTCACGGCGGCCGGACAGAACAAACAAAAGCAAACCTATGAGCTGATCTACCAGGACGTCCAACTTCTGAAGCAGCAATACCAGAAACTGGAGAAGAAAGCCGACGATACGGCCGACGATATCAAAGTCCTCCGCGACCAGGTCCGTGATCTCGCCGGCCAGTTCAAGCTCTTCCAAGCGGATCAGGCCCGCAATCAGGAAAACCTCAGAAGTCTGCCGACACAATATCAGGCCTTTCTCGAAAGGCTGGGGCAGATCGAGTCCCAACTGCTGAAGATCTCCGAGCAGCTCCTGGATCTCAAATCCAAGCCGGCGCCGGCCGTCGAACAGCCGCAGGAAACGCCGAAAAAGGACGAGAAAGTCCCGATCTCAAAGAAGCCCAAGGACGCCGGCAAGAAAGTCGAGCCCGTTCCTGAAAAAAAAGATCCGGCCGCGAAGCTCCCCCAGACCAAGCTGTTCCACCAGGAAGTCTACAACACCGCGTTCACGGATTATCAGAGAGGCAACTACGACCTGGCCATCGACGGCTTCACGACGTACCGGGAGCAGTTCCCGGACCCGGAGGACCCCCTCGCCGACAACGCCCTCTACATGATCGGCGAATGCTTTTTCAGCCAGAAGAAGTTCGAGAGGGCCATCGAGCAGTACGATGACCTAATCGTCAACTATCCCAAGAGCGACGCTCACGCCACCGCCTACTATAAAAAAGGCCTGGCCCTGGCCGAGCTCAAGAAAAATGACGAGGCCATCGCCGTGCTGACACTCCTCATATCCAAACACCCGCTCGAAGAGGAAGCCAAGAAAGCCCAGCAAAAGATCCGCGAACTGAAGGAAATCAAATGAGAGACCTCAACAGCCTGAACAGGGTCATCCTGATGGGCCGGCTCGGTCAAAAGCCGGAGATCCGGGTCCTCCCCCAGGGAGATCGCTCGGTCGCCCATTTCTCGCTGGCGACGAACGAGCGCGTGTTCAATCCGAGCACGAACGAAAGCAAAGACCGGACGGAATGGCACAAGATCGTCGTCTGGGGGAAGCTCGCCGAATTCTGCGAAAAATACCTCGACAAGGGAAAACAGATCATCGTCGAAGGAAAACTGCGGACGCGGGGCTGGCAGGACCGGGACGGAAACAAACGGTCCACGACCGAGGTCGAAGCCCAGAGCATCATCCTTCTGAGCGGCGGCCGCCGCGAAAGCGCGGGCGAGGTTGAGCCTACCCATCCGGACAGCCGCGCGGCCGCGGATTTTCCGGGCGAAGATGAATCCGCGGCCCCCGGCGAGAGCGAAGGAGATGACGAAGTTCCCTTCTGACGAGGAAAAAGGCTTTCGCGCCCGAATCGTCGAAGGCATCCGTCCTTGGGGAAAGTTCCGCCTTTATCCTCATCAATACGCCGCCAGCATCAAGATCATCACGGTCAATCCCGGCGCGTCCCTCTCTCTTCAATACCATCATCGCCGAAGCGAATTCTGGGTCGCTCTCGACCGGGGTCTGGAGATCACGGTCGGCAATAAAGTTTGGCGCCCCAAAAAGGGCGAGGAGATCTATATCCCCCGGGAAGCGATCCATCGGCTGCGCGGCGTGGGGAAGGCTCCCGCCCGGGTGATGGAGATCTGGCTGGGTGACTCCGACGAAGCCGATATCGTCAGGGTCGAAGACAAATACGGCCGGAAATGACCGGACGGCGAAGTCCGGCCTTAGGGCCTTCGGCTCGAAGCGTTCCTTCCGCGGCTCACGCCTTGATCGACGCCGCGCTCGGGACAAAAAGCTGCGCGCCCGTCACGGCAAAATAGATGCCGGCGGCCACGCCCAGGATCAAAAACAGCCATCCGAGAATATTGTTGATCTTGGCCATGATCAGCAGGATCTCATAATGGGGCACTTTCGATTCCTCTTTGCGCGTGTTGAAGGCGATCTCTCGGATGGCCAGCAACAGCTGTCCAAAAGCGATGACGGCCAGGCCGACGATGACGGACCACAGGATGATGACGGTCCCGACGATGATGGAGCTGAGCGGCATAGGATTCTCCTTTTCTTAAAAATCAAGCAGACGTCCCGAATTCAGATGAGACGCGATTTGCGCCTCCGATATGATCGATGAATCCGGCTTGTTTGTTCCGTCCTGATTACGGCCCCATCATGAGAAACGCGTCGGGGTACTTGAGGAGCAGTTTCTCCGTGAGAACCTCCTCGACGTCCTGCGCGGTCCTGAGCGCCAGGGCCTGATGCACCACGCGCCGCACGGTCCGGAATTCCACCGAGCGCAGCGCTTTCTTGATTCTCGGGATGAAGATCGGATTCATGCTGAACTTCCTGAGCCCCAAACCGAGCAGGATCATGGCCGCGAGCGGGTTGGCGGCCATCTCGCCGCAGACGGCGACGTCCTTGCCTTCTTTGAGAGCCGACTCGATGACGAATTTGACCAGGCGCAGCACGGAGGGATGAAAGGGCTTGTAGAGATAGGAAACGAACTCGTTCGACCGGTCCACGGCCAGATCATACTGGACGAGGTCGTTGGTCCCGATGCTGAAATAATCCACTTCCTTGACGAGGATATCGGCGATGGCCGCCGCCGCGGGGACCTCGATCATGATTCCCAACGGAACGTTCCGGTCGAACTTGATCTTCTTGTCCTCGAGTTCCCGTTGGACCTCCCGGAGCATGATCTTCACCTCTCCGATCTCCTCGAGCTCGGTGATCATCGGGATCAGGATACGGACGTTCCCGTGGACGCTCGCCCGGAGGATGGCCCGGAGCTGGATGCGGAACAACTCCCGGTTCTGGAGAGAAAAACGGATCGCCCGCAGACCGAGGGCCGGGTTGGGCTCTTTCTCGATCGACAGCTGCGGCAGGTTTTTTTCTCCGCCGATATCGATGGTCCGGATATAGACGGGATAAGGGTGCACCTCTTTGGCCAAGCGCGCGTAGACCTCGAAATGGTCTTCCTCGCTGGGCAGGGTCGACCGCTGGAGATAAATGAATTCCGAGCGAAAGAGCCCGACGCCCTCGGCGCCGTAGGAGATGGCGTGTTTGATCTCCTCCGGTAACTCGATGTTGGCCATGAGGGCGAACCGGACATCGTCGAGCGTCACGGCCTTCCATTTGGCGACCTTCTTGAGATCTTTGCGGTAGTTGTCGTACTTTTCCCTTTTGCTCTGGAATTCCTTCTGGATCGTGAGCGGCGGATTGATGATGACCTCGCCGTCCGTCCCGTCGACGATCAGGACATCGCGGCTCTTGATCTTCTGGGTGATGTCGTGGAGCCCGACCACCGTGGGGATGTTGAGAGAGCGGGCCAGGATGGCCGCGTGCGAAGTCGCCCCGCCCATGTCGAGGGCCACGGCCAGAACGTTTCCATGGCTGAGCCGGAGCGCGGCTTCCGAGGGCAGGAGATCATGGGCGACCAGGATCTTTTCCCTGGTGTCGTCCACGTTTTCCTCGCCCGGAGAGGCGAGGTTTCGGTAGATCTTGGCCAGGACGTCCGCGACATCGGATTTGCGCTGTTTGAAATATTCGTCGCTGATGGCGTCGAATATTTTCTGGTAGCGGCCGTGGATCTCGGAGAGGGCGCTCTCGGATTTGACGTTCTCCTCGCGGATCAGCTTTTCCAATCCGGCGGCCAGTGATTGATCGTCGAGGATCAGGAGATGGGCGTCGAAAATAAACGTGTACTCTTCGCCGATCTTCTCCCGGATCATGTCTTTGAGGGCGACCAGATTTTCGCGGGTCTTGGCGATCGCCGCCTTGAGCCGCTGCATTTCTTCCTCGACCCGGTGGGGAGGGATATATTCCTTCCGCGACGTGAAGATGATCCGCTCGGTCAGAACCGCTTCTCCCATGGCGATGCCGGGAGAAACACCGATGCCCCGAAGCCTCGTGAAATCCATGATCGCTTATTCTTTCTCGCCGAAGCGCTGTTCGATCAGATCGAATAGGGCCTTCCAGGCCGCTTCGGCGTCTTCGCCGTCGATTTTCAAGGTGATATCCGAGCCCTGGGTCACGGCCAGCGTCAGGATGCCCAGGATGCTTTTGCCGTCGATCCGGCTGCCGTCCTTCTCGACCTGGACGTCGGCGCTGAAACGGTTGGCCGTGTTGACGAATTTCACCGCGGCGCGGGCGTGCAGCCCCAACTTGTTTCTAATGGTGATCGTGCGTTCGATCATGCCCCCGCCTACGACGCCTTGGACCCGAGCAGCGCACTCGCCAGGTGGATATTCTTTTTGCCCTGTTCGACGACTTTCCTCGCGACGTCCTTGAGATTGTTCGACCGCTGCAGCGAGACGAACTTGATGAGCATGGGGAGATTGACGCCGGTGATGATCTCGACGGTCCCGTCTTTCTGGAAGGCGAAGCTGAGGTTGGACGGCGTGCCCCCGAACATGTCGGTGAATATCACCACGCCGCTTTTCTGATCGACGCGCTTCAGGCTCAAGTTGATCTTGCGCTTCGATTCCTCAACGTCGTCGTACCAGCCGATCGAGATGGCCTCGATATTGGGCGCTTCGCCGAGAATGATGGTCAGAGCGTTGAGGAGCTCCTCCCCCAGTTTCCCGTGCGAAACGATGATGCCGCCGATCATTTGAAAAGATCCCTGTGAAAAATCTTTATATCATATTTCCGCTTCTGAAGGTAATCCTTGAGCTCGTCGGCGATGACGACGGAGCGGTGCCGGCCGCCCGTGCAGCCGATGGAGATCACCAGGTTGCTTTTGCCCTCGGCGATGAACCGGGGCATCATGAAGAGGATGAACCGGAAGAGCTCCGCCAGGAAAGCCTTGGTCTCCGCGGCGTCGAGGATGAAATCGCGGACGTCTTGATCCTGGCCGGTTTTCTCCCGGAGATGGTCCAGATAGAACGGATTCGGAAGGAACCGCGTATCGAAGATGAGGTCGGAGTCCAGGGGAATCCCGTATTTATAGCCGAAGCTGACGATCGACGCCTGGAGACGGGGCTTCGGTCTCTTCAGGAACTTCTGGGCGAACGCTTCCCTGAGCTGCGAGATGTTCGTCGCCGACGTGTCGATGACCTCGTCGGCCATAGTCTTGATCGGGGCCATGCGCCGGCGCTCGAGGCGAACCCCCTGCAGGATCGATTTGCTGGCCAAAGGATGCGGACGCCGCGTCTCGCTGAAGCGCTTGACGAGCGTCTCGTCCGAGGCGTCGAGAAAGATCAATTTCGGCGCGATTTTTTTCCGGATGTCCTCCCAGACCTCGGGGAAGGTCGTCAGGAACCCGTGCTCCCGGATGTCCACGACGAGCGCCACTTTGTCGATCTCGACCTCTTTCCGCATCCAAAGGTCGACGAACGTGGGGATCAGCTTGGCCGGCAAATTGTCGACACAATAATAGCCCAGGTCCTCCAGAAAATGGCTGACCACGGTCTTTCCGGAGCCCGACAGCCCGGTGATGATAAGGAACCGGTCGTCTTTCGTCATCGTCCCCCCTCTCTTTTTCCCGTGGAAAGCGCCCGTTCGAGCTTCTTGACGATCTCGTGCGAAGCCTGGTAGCCCCGCTTTCTTAGAATATGGACCTTGCAGGCAACCTCCATGAGAGTGGCGATGTTCCGGCCCGGCGCCACCGGAATGTTGAGCTGGGGAATCCGCTCGCCGAGGATTGTGTAATCCTCGGGGAAACGGAGGCCGAGCCGGTCGTATTCTTTCTTCCGGTGCCATTTTTTCAGTCTGATGACGAGGTCGATCGGCGTCTCGCGGCAGATGGATTTCGCCCCGAAGATTTCCTTGATGTTGATGATCCCGAGCCCCCGGATCTCCATGAAAAAACGGCTCAAGGCCGGGGCTTTGCCTATGACCCGGCCGCCGATTGTTTTCCGGACACGAGCGACGTCATCCGTAATGAACCGGTGCCCCCGGGCGATGAGCTCGAGGGCGCTCTCGCTCTTGCCGACGCCGCTATCGCCGACGATCAGAACGCCCAGTCCGAACATCTGCAGAAGTCCTCCCGAAACCACGGCTTGGGGCAAGCGGGTCGTTTTCAAGAGATTTTCTCTTCCTCCTCCCGGACGATATCCAAAAGGGTCCGGGTGGTCCGGGCCTTCAGCATTTTTTTGAGGAGCGAACGAGAGCCCCGGATGAGGCGCGCCGCGGCGGCCAGGACCCGGAGATTCGGGCCGGGGTTCTCGGCGGAGCTGACCACGAGAAAAAAGACGCGGGCCGGTTTCCCGTCCATGGCCCTGAAAGGCACGCCTTTTTGGGACACGGCAAGGACGATCACCGGCTCGTCCAGGCCGCTGACCTTGCAGTGGGGCAGGGCGAATCCTTCCCCGATCGCGGTGCTCCCCAGGCTTTCCCGTTGGAGGAGATTCTCGTAAATCCTCTTTTCGTCGAACGTCTTATCATATCCGGCCAGGAGCCTGGACATTTCCTTCAGCGCGCTTTCGCCGTCGTCCGCGGGAAGATCGGGGAGGATCAGGGGCTCGCGCAGGAGCTCATGGATCTTCACGGGCGGGGTCGGCGCGGGATTCCTCATTCTGGCCGGACGAGTCCATAGTGCCCGTCCTTCCGGCGGAAGAGGACGGCCCATTTTTCGGTCCCTTCCGTCCGGAAGACGAAAACTTCCTTATTTTTGATTTCGAATTGGATGACGGCCTCTCCGAACGTCATCGGCTTGGCCGAAAAGAAATCGGCCCGAAATATTTTCTTCTCGCTTTCTTCCGGCTCGGCGGCCGGCAGGGCGAAGGCCTTCCGTTCGCGGCCCCCTCTCCGCTTTTTCTCGCGGAACTTTTCCCGTTCCTTCTTGATTTTTTTCTCGAGAGCATCGAAGGCCAGGTTGAGGGAATCCAGGATGTCGCGACTCTCCTCGATGACCATCAGCCCGGCCCCTTTGGCCTTGACATGGATCTCGGCCTTCTGACGGTCCTTTTCGTGGGAGAGGATCACGTCCACTTCGGTCACAAAGCCGAGCAGCTTATCGAGGGCGGCCAACCGCCGTGCGCAGTATTCCTTGACGTCCGGCGCGAGCGGAGTTTGGCGGGCCGTGTAATGGATCTTCATGAAGTCCCCTCCATTATAAACTTTCTCTTGCGGATATGAGAAGGCTGGATTTTCAGCTGTTTGCGATACTTGGCCACCGTCCGACGGGCGATATTGAAATTTTCCCGGGCCAGGATATCCTCGATCTCCGCGTCGCTCAGCGGGTTGTTCTTGTCTTCGGATTCGACGAGCTTCCGGAGGCGCTCCTTGATCCGCAGCGACGAGATGTCCTCGCCGAAATCGCCGTGGAGGGCCTTATGGAAGAAATATTTCATGGAAAAAACGCCGCGCGGAGTAAGGATGAACTTGTTGGCCACGACCCGGCCCACCGTCGATTCGTGGACGCCGATCTCCTGGGCGATCTCCATGAGCGTCAGAGGCTTGAGGAAATCCATTCCTTTTTCGATGAAATCCCGCTGTTTGTCGACGATATAGCGGGCCACCTTGTAGATCGTCTGGTTGCGCTGGTCCAGGCTGCGGAGGAACCAGAGCGCCTTCTTCAACTTGTCCTTCATGTAGCGGTAGGCCTCGGGGTTTTCCTTGAGGGCCTTGGCCAGCAGCGTTTTGTAATAGGCGTTGATCCGAAGGCGGGGCAAACCTTCGTCGTTGAGAGAGATCTTCAATTCATCGTCTTCCTTGGCCACGATGATGTCGGGGACGGCGTAGACCGTCCGGTCCTCGCTGTATTTGCGGCCCGGCGTCGGGTCCAGCCGCCTGATGATCTCGATGTGATACTTGACCGAAGCGAAGGGGACGCCCAGAAGTTTCGCCAGCTGGGAAAAATCGGACCTCTCGAGAAGCGGCAGATGGTCCTGGATGATCGTCCGGACGATCTCGTCCTTGATCTGGAGATGGTTCATCTGGGCCAGCAGACACTCCTTGAGATTGAGACTCCCCACGCCGACCGGATCGAACATCTTGATTTTGTCCCGGATCTCGTTCACCTTGTCGGCCGGGACGCCCGCGGCCTGGGCGATTTCCTCGATGGAAGAGATGAGGTAGCCGTCCTCGTTGATGTTGCCGATGATGCGTTCCGCGATCTCCCGGTCGGCGGGATCGAAGAAGGTCAGATTCGCCTGCCAGTTCAAATGGTCCCAGAGCGAGGTCGCTTTGGCCAGCGTATTTTCGAGGGAGGGGACGTCTTTGATTTCCTGCGAAAAAGGGCGGAATCCGTCATCGATATATTCCTGGAAGTGCGACTCGAATTCGAGATCTTCGCGGGTCTCCCCGCCTTCCTCCGCGCCCTCGTCCGGCGCCGTTTGTTCGGCCTCGCGGTCCGTAGATGCGGCTGTGGCCGTTTCCGGCTCCGCCTCGCCGGCTTCGGCCCCCGCGACTTCCGGTTCGGACTCCGCTTTTTTTTCGTCGGTCTCTTCTTCGAGCTCGAGGAGAGGGTTCTCGGAGAGCTCTTCGTCGATGACCTCGATCAGCTCCAGATTGGTCAAGGGCAGAAGCTTGATGGCCTGCTGCAGGGCGGGAGCCAGGATCAATTTTTGGACCTGCCGCTGGTCAAGCCGCTGTTTCATGATCATCGTTCGCGCCCTATCATGACCGTCATCACAGCCGGAAGCCCTCGCCGAGATAGCTCCGTCTCACGTCCTCCGAGGCGACGATTTCCCGCGGCTCGCCTTCCTTGAGGATTCGGCCTTTGTCGATGATATAGGCCCGATCAACGATCTTCAGCGTTTCGCGGACGCTGTGGTCCGTGATCAGGATGCCGAGTCCTTTCTCTTTCATGGACCGGATGATCTTCTGCAGTTCCTGGACGGCGATCGGGTCGATTCCGGTAAAAGGCTCGTCCAGAAGCATGAATTCCGGGCCGGAGATCATGGCCCGCGCGATTTCGAGCCGCCGCCGCTCGCCGCCCGAAAGGGTATAGGCTTTGGCCCGGCCGAGCTTTGCCAGCCCGAACTCCCGCAGCATTTTCTCCACCGTTTCGGACCGCTGCAACCGGTCCCCCGGCATGGTCTCCATGATCGCCAGGAGATTGTCTTCGACGGTCAGCTTCCGGAACGCGGAAGGATCCTGGGGAAGAAGGCAGATGCCTCGCTGCGCCCGGATATACATTGGGTAATCGGTGATTTCTTCTTCGTCCACAAAGATCCGTCCGGAATCGCGGGGGACGAGGCCCAGCATCAAAAAAAACGTCGTCGTCTTGCCGGCTCCGTTCGGCCCGAGAAGGCCGACGATTTCCCCCCTGCGGATCTCTACGGAAACGTCATCCACGACCTTCTTTCCGCGGTAGCTTTTGGCCAGATGGACGGCCTTCAAACAGGATTTCATCGGTCACGATTTGATGACTGACACCGGCCGTTCTTGATCCCTCGTCTCGACGAGGATTTTACCATCGGTCAGGTAGAAAGTCAATTTATCCCCCTTAACGGTCCCTTTGTCCTTCTCTTTCAGCTCGGGCCGGCCGGTGAGCGTGATCGTATCCTTCTCGACATCGTATTCCGCGATCTCCCCGGTCCCTTCTTTCTCGATCATCACGATCGTGACGGCCTTGGCGCCCCCCTTGACGGCGCGCATCGAGCGGACTTCGCCGCCTCCGATCCCCGGATTGACCGTGATCAGCCCGCATTGCAGGACGGCGGCTCCCGATTTCATAATACAATTGTCCTCGTAGATCACCTGGCTGGACTCGTGGTCGAAGCGCATTTTACCGGCCGAGATCTCCACGCGCTGTTCCTTATCTTTGCCCTTGGGCGTATGAGGAAAGACGGATTGGACGCCACCCTGGCAGGTGATGTCGCCCGCGTCCTCAGCGACGATGATCTCCTGGGCCGAGAGCATTCTCTTGTCCTGCCAGGTCCTCACTCGCTCCCATAATAAGAAACGCTTGGACTGGCTAGAATATCTCAGACCCTGGGCGGTCGCGAAGATGGGCTTTTCCCTGGAAAAAAAGCCCCGGTCTTCAGCCTCCGTCGGCGACGGCCGGAAGTTCATCTGGACGTTTCCTTTGGCTTCGAAGTCGTCCAGCCTGATCAGGATCGAAATCTCGTCGCCGGACACGTCGCTCTGGGAGGAAAAAATCCTCGCCCTCCGGCTTTCTTCTCCCCCGACACGCAGGATGCGGTTTTCCACGTCCAAAGCCATGGCCGTCCCTTCGATCAGGCGAACAATCTTCCCGTCCTTGTCCAGGGCGGAGATGCGGGCCTCCCGGACCACGCTCAGGGCCCGGAAGCTTCCGTCCGTGTTGAAATTCAGATCGAGGTCATCGCCCTGGATCCGCGTCGCTTCTCCCGAGTCGAAGTCAAATTTAATGGAACTGTGCCCACGGCATTCTATGAGGCGCAAGAGAGGCTTGTTCAGATAAGCCTGCAGTTTGATATCATCGGCCTCGATCGCCTGCCTCACGCTCAAGTCCAGACGGAATTCCCGGTTGATCGACGGCTCCTGAACCTGGGACGGCGGGGGGGTCTTTTCGGCGCGCGGCTTTTTGGCGGCCCTTCGGGGCTCCTCGAGGTTGAGCTTGACCCCGCCGGAAATCCTCAGGATCCTCAATTCCTCTGTTTTATCGAACAACTCGAAATAGACGTTGTCGGCCGTGCCGTGGCTCTGGCCGTGGACGATGTCGAGATTCCCCTCCATCTTGCCCCGCCGATCCCGGAAAGCGTACGTCAGCTTATTTCCGGTCAGGACGAACGGCTCCGAAGTCAAGGGACGAGCCTTCGCGGCGGAAGTGGACCTCCGGGCAAAGCCCGGGGCCCCGTCCGCCGTCGGGAGCCGCAGCCGGACGGTCAATTGGAGGTCCTCTTCGAGGATCAGCCCCTCGTCCTTCACGAAAAACAGGGCTTTTTTCGAAGAGCCGCTGAATGTCGGAGAGGCGATTTTCACGCCGCTCGATGTCTTCATGAAGTCTTCCGCCCGGTTATACTCGAACTCCGGGCCTTCTATCGTCACATTCTTGAATTGAACCCGGACGTTTCCCTTGAAAAAGAAATGGGCCATTTCCTTGTCATACGCGAGGAGGTCCCCTGTCATCTTGATCTCGCGGCCGCCCTGCCGCCCGCGGTCGAGAACCTCGACGTGCCCTTCGAGGCGCATGGTGTTTTCGTCCTGGGGATAATTCCGATCGCCCTTGGCCTCGATCAATCCCTTATCTTTATGATACTGGAAAACCCGGACCTGATCCCTCTGTTCGACTTTTTTTTGACCGATTTTTTTTAGGGGGGGTTCGGCGCGCCGCGACTGAAGGATCTGGCGGACGAGATAACCCAGGATGACAAGGACGATCGTCGCGAGGAGGATCACGAGCACGGGGCGGATCAAGCGGGCCGCTTTCAGCTTATAATCGCCCCGCCGTTTCCTCAGGCTCATTTCCTCAATCCTTCCAGGACCAGCGTCAGCTTCTCTTCGCCGAGATAAGAGGAAAATTGGAGGCCGTAGGCCACGGCGACGCGGTCGCCCTGGCGCACGCCTTCCGTCCATTCCCCTTTGCCCCAGCCGACCGCCTCGAACAGCCGGCCGTTCTGGCGGAGCAGGAATTTCGCATGCTTGCCATTTTTCAAGCTCTTCGGCGGACCGGCGACCTCGACGTCCTCCGACATGAAAACGGGCCGGGGGTTGCCCATGCCGAACGGAGAGAGGAGTCCGAGATGCGTAAAGAAGGCCGCGTCGAGTTCGGCGAAATCAAGCCTCGTATCGATTTCGATCTTTCTCCGGATATCTTCGTCGTTGATCCGGGAGGCGGCCACGGCATTGGCCGCGTTTTTGAAGGCCGGCAAATCAGCAGTCCGGAGGGTGCATCCGACCGCCAATTCATGACCTCCATAGCTCAGGAAATGTTCCCGGCACTCATCGAGGCACTGGATCAGGGAGAACTCCGGAATGCTTCGGCCCGAACCGGAGGCCGTTTCATCGTCGTACACGAAGAGGATGACGGGACGGCAGTAAGTGCTTTTAAGCTTCGAGGCCACGATCCCGATGATGCCCTTGTGCCACTCATCGCAGCCCAGGATGAGGATCTTGTGTTTCTTGTCCAGGGATCGGCTCTCGATGCGCTCGCAGGCCTGCTTGTAAATCTTCTCCTCGGTCGCCTGCCGGTCGGTATTCTTGCGGTCCAGGAGGAGGGCAAGGGGAAGCGCATCCTCCGAGGATTCGGAGAAGAACAGCTTGACCGCCAGGTCGGCGTGCTCCATCCGTCCGGCGGCGTTGATGCGCGGCCCGATGCGGAACCCGATATCGCCCTCCGAAATCTTCTTGCCTTTCAGCCCGGCGACCTCGATCAGGCTTTTCAGGCCGATATTGGAAACGTTCTCGAGCTCCTTGAGCCCCTGTTTGACGAAGATCCTGTTTTCGCCCGTGAGCTTGGCCACGTCCGCGATCGTTCCAATGGCGACAAGCTTCATGTAATGGCGGAGCCGTGATGATTTGCCCTGGCGGTCGAGCAGCGCCTGGATCAGCTTAAAAGCCACGCCTACGCCGGCCAGGCCCCGGTCGGGATAGGTCGAAGCTTCCAGCGTGGGGTCGAGAATGGCCAGGGCTTCCGGGAGTTCATCTCCGGGAAGATGGTGGTCGGTGATGATCACATCGATGCCTTGTTCCTTGGCCAAGCGGACGAACCCCACGGCTTTGACGCCGCAATCCACGCTGATGACCAGACGCGCTCCGCGTTCCAGAACGACCGCGATATGCTCGTCCTTGATGCCGTATCCTTCCTTGAGCCGCTCCGGGATGAAATAATCGACCTCAGCCCCCAGCGACTGAAGGGCCTTATGCAACATCACCACGGACAACACGCCGTCCACGTCGTAATCGCCGAATATGAGGATCTTTTCGCCGCTTTCGATCGCCCGGAAAATACGGTCCACGGCCGCTTTCATGCCCGGCATGAGATAAGGGTCATGGAGCTGGTCGGGCGAGCCATAGAGAAAACGATGCGCGTCTTCCGGCTCCCTGATCTTCCGGTTGACGAGGATCCGGGAAATGGGCAGGGGAATGCCCAACGCGGAGGCCAGCCGTTCGGCCGCTTCGCTGTCGGGCGCTATTTTCCAGATACATCCATCCATCGATTTTAAAATTTAACACAATTCACCGGCCCTGTCACGGAGGGGAGCCCCTGACCGTCGAACAGTTTCTAAAACGGAGCATCGAAAAGAGTCATATGGGGAAAAAGGGAGAACGGGTGACGCCGACCGGGGCGTCCCATTTTATAAATAGGGGCTGGCCGCAAAATTGCGCTCACGAAATGCTCCAGGAAAGAGAGGCAGGGAGCGAAGCTCCCGTTGGAGGGAAACCCCAAAAAGGGTTTCCCTCCAAGAGTGTCCGCGCGGCCGACATTCGTTGACACTGGGGACATGGGAATCTATAATCTTTTCATCGTGATAGGAAGTTTACGCGACAAGCTGGCCAAAACGCGGCAGGCCTTCATCCAAAAATTCGACGCGATTCTGAAAAGCGGCCGTCGGCAAGAAGAAATTCTCGACGAGCTGGCCGAGACCCTGATCCTCGCCGATGTCGGCGTCGCCACGACGGAAAAGATCATCTCCGCCATCGCCCGAAACACCAAGAAAACGGATCCGTTCGAAACCGTCGAGGCCGTCCTGAAAGCCGAGCTCGCCGGGATCCTGTCGAAATATCCCGGCCGGCCCGCGCTCGGACCTTCGCCCGGCGTTCTCATGATGGTCGGCGTCAACGGGGGAGGCAAGACGACCTCACTGGCCAAGCTCGCCCGGCGCTTCGGGGATGAGGGCAAGAAATGCCTCTTCGTCGCGGCGGACACGTTCCGCGCCGCCGCCCAGGAACAGCTCGCGGTCTGGGGAAAACGGCTGAACGTTCCGGTGGTTAAGGGTTCTTATGGGGCCGATCCGGCGTCCGTCGTTTTCGACGCCGCGCGCCGATTCAAGGCGCAGGGTTTCGATTACATGCTCGTGGACACGGCGGGCCGGATCCACACCAACACCAACCTCATGAACGAGCTCGATAAAATCAAGCGGGTCATCGCCCGCGAGATCGAGGGCGCTCCGCAGGAAATTCTTCTTGTTTTGGACGCGAGCATCGGTCAGAACGCCCTGCCCCAGGCCCGGGAATTCATGAAGTTTTCCGGCATCACCGGGATCTTCCTGACCAAGCTCGACGGGACGGCCAAAGGCGGGTCCGTCATCGGCATCGCCGATCAGCTCGCCCTGCCGATCAAGTACGTCGGAACCGGAGAAAGCGAGGACGAAATCCTCGAGTTCTCGGCCGACCGATTCGTGGACGCGCTCCTCACATGAACGACCTTAAAGACGCGGCGTACATGCAAATGGCCTACGGCCTCGCGGAAAAGGCCATCGGCGGGGCCGGCCCCAATCCTTATGTCGGAGCCCTGGTCGTAAAAAACGACGTCATCGTCGGGCATGGATATCATCTGGGCGCCGGCCATCCTCACGCCGAGACCCTGGCCCTGATGCGCGCGGGCGCGCGGGCCCATGGCGCGACGCTGTACGTGACGCTCGAGCCCTGCGTCCACTGGGGCCGGACGCCGCCCTGCGTCGATGCCGTCCTGACCGCCGGCTTGAAGAAAGTCGTGGTCTCCGCGCTCGACCCCAATCCCCTCGTTTTCCGCAAAGGCATCCGCGCCCTGCGCCGGGCCGGACTCGACGTCACGGTCGGCCTCCTCGCGGAGAGGAACCGCCGCCTCAACGAATGCTACATCAAGTACATCACCCGGAAGATCCCCTTCGTCACGCTGAAAGCGGCCCTGAGCCTGGACGGGAAAATGGCGACGAAAACGTTCGATTCCCGGTGGATCTCGGCGGAAGCGACGCGCGAATACGCCCATCTCCTGCGCGGAGAATGCGACGCACTCCTGGTCGGGATCAATACCATCCTCCGCGACGATCCGCGTCTGACCGTCCGCCATCCCAACTGGCCGAAGAAAAGGATCGCCCGCGTTGTCCTTGACGCCGGCCTGCGGATTCCTCTAAAGGCGCGGATCCTCTCCACGCTCCCGGAAGGAAAGATCATCGTCTTCGCCGCCGCGAACGCGCCCCTTCGGAAAAAAGAGGCGCTGACGAGAAACGGCGTCGAAGTCATATCCCTGCCCGCCCGCGGACCGCGGCTCGACCTCGGCCGGGTTCTCGCCAAGCTCGGCACGCAGGAGATCGCGAGTCTCCTGGTCGAAGGCGGGGGACAAACCGCGACCGCGTTTCTCGAACGGAAGCTCGCGGATAAGGTCCTGCTCTCTTTCTCTCCGCGCCTCATCGGCGGGAGAGACGCTGTGTCATTTTTCGGCGGCGCGGGAGCCGCCGGAATCAAGGACGCGCTTCGACTGAGAACGGTTTCTTTATTCGGGATCGGAGAGGACACTCTCCTGGAAGGATATTTCTGATGTTCACGGGAATCATCACGCATTCGGGCTTTTTCAGGGGCTATCGCCAAGGCAAAAAAGAGCTGGCGGTCGAAGCGCCGGACGTGACGGCTCGCCTTGCGGTCGGAGAGAGCGTTGCGGTCGACGGCGTCTGCCTGAGCGTCATCCGCAAGGACGCCCGCCTTCTTTTTTTCAACCTCTCCAAAGAAACGATCGAACGCTCGAGCCTCGGCACGCTCCGACCGGGGCTCCGGTTGAACCTGGAGCTCCCTTTGACCTTGGCCTCGCCGCTCAGCGGGCATCTCGTCATGGGCCACGTGGATTTCACGTCCCGCCTGCTCCGGGCGATCCCGCGAAAGCCGGGAAAAAGGCTGAGCTTGTCCCTGCCCCGCGAATTCAGGTCCTATTTCATCCCCAAGGGTTCGGTCGCCGTGAACGGGGTCAGCCTGACCGTGGCGGCCCTGGCCCCGTCCTCCTTCGACGTCGAGATCATCCCCATCACCCTCGAAAACTCCAACCTCCGCGACCTGAAGACGGGAGACCGGGTCAACGTCGAGTGTGACATGATCGGCAAATATGTGTATAATTGGATAACTCAAACAAAAAAATAGGATTAGAGGATCGATCGGAATGAAAAATAAAAGCGCGACGGCCACGGTCAAGGGACGAGCCTTCGCGGCGGAAGCGGACCCCCGGGCAAAGCCCGGGGCCCCGGCCGCTGTGGAAGAAGCGATCGGGGCCGTCCGTCGGGGACAATTGATCATCATCGTCGACGACGAGGACCGTGAAAACGAAGGCGACCTGATGGTCGCGGCTGAGAAAGTCACCCCCGACGCCATCAACTTTATGTCCAAGCACGGACGAGGGCTCATCTGCCTGCCCTTGACGAGAACGAGGCTCGAGGAGCTCCATCTGCCGCTGATGGTCCAGGACAACACCGCCAGGTTCCAGACCGCCTTCACCGTCTCCATCGACGCGATCGAAGGAATCACGACGGGCATTTCCGCGTACGACCGGGCGCGGACCGTGCGGCTGGCCGTCGATCCGAAGACGAAGCCTTCCGACCTCGCCCGACCCGGACATATTTTCCCGCTTCAAGCCAAGGAGGGCGGCGTCCTCGCTCGCGCCGGCCAAACCGAAGCCGCCGTGGACCTGGCCCGGCTCGCCGGCCTGGCGCCGGCCGGCGTGATCTGCGAGATCATGAACGAGGACGGGACCATGGCCCGGATGCCCGAGCTCGAACGGATCAGCGAGGAGCACGGCATCCCGATCCTGACGATCGCCGACCTGATCAACTACCGGATGAAAAACGAATGCCTCGTCGTCAAGATCGAGGAAGCGGAACTCCCGACGCGATACGGCGATTTCAAGATCGCGGTGTTCGAAGACATCATCCATCACGAAAACCATCTGGCCTTGGTCAAGGGCGAGATCCGGGCCGAGGAACCCACGCTTGTGCGGGCCCATTCCCAGTGCATGACCGGCGACACGTTCGGCTCCTGCCGCTGCGACTGCGGCGACCAGCTCCACCAGGCAATGGAAAAGATCGAAAAAGACGGAAAAGGCGTCATCCTCTACATCCTCAACCACGAGGGGCGGGGCATCGGGCTGACCAACAAGATCAAAGCCTACGCCATGCAGGACCTGGGCGCGGACACGGTCGAGGCCAACACGCTGCTGGGGTTCAAGCCCGATCAGCGGGATTACGGCATCGGCGCCCAGGTCCTTGTCTCGCTGGGGGTCAAGAAAATCCGGCTGTTGACCAACAACCCGCGGAAATTCTTCGGGCTGACCGGCTATGGCCTCGAAATCGTCGAACGCGTCCCGATCGAGATCCCGCCGAACACGATCAATCTTCAATACATGAAGACCAAAAAGGAAAAAATGGGCCATATCCTCGAAATGGTATGACGAGAGTGGTCAAGTTTCTCAGGCGCTCGCGCAACGGCAATTCCGAGATATTCGAGGAGACGGGTCTGGATATCCTCGAACAGATGAAAGCCGCGGAGGCCAAAGAGGCCGACGCCGAAACCATCACCAAGGCCATCCTCCGCAGGATCGACATTCTCCAGAACAGGGACAAGAAGATCAAGCTGTTGCACGGTATCGCCCGGCTTTCGCATCCATGGGTCTGCGCCGTTTTCATGGAACTGCTGGCGGACTCGAGCGAGGAAATCCGGGACATAGCGGTCCAGGAGCTCGCCCGCCGGGACGATTGTCCCATTTTCAAGATCTATGAGAGACTGGCCCATCCGCCCTGGTACGTGAAAAGCGCTATCCTCAAGATCCTCAGCCTCAAGAAAAACGCCGAAGCCGTCAGGCATATCCAGGGCGTCATCGACGACCCGAATGTCGAGGTCAAACGTAACGCGGCCCAGGCCCTCGGCGAAATCGGGGGGAAGGAGGCGCGAACCCTTCTCGTCCGCCTCTCGAAGGACTCGAATCCTTATGTCCGGACGGCCGCGGTCGAAGCGCTCGAAAAAATCTGCGATTTGAAATTCATCTAGAAACGGGGGTTGAACCCTCCCGGAATTCAACTTTCCGGGACTTCGAATCGAGGATGAAGGTCACGGGGCCGTCGTTGAGGATATGGACGTCCATGACCGCCTGAAAGACGCCGGTCTCGACCTTGAAACCGGCCGTGCGGACAAGATCGACGAAATGATCGAAAAGCTCCGCCGCTCGAGCAGGGCTCTCGGCGTTGTCGAAGCTGGGCCGGCGGCCTTTCTTCACGGAAGCGGCCAGGGTGAATTGAGAGACGGCAAGCACCTCGGCCCCCACATCGGCCGACGATAGATTCATTTTCCCTTCGGCGTCGGGAAAAATCCGAAGTTCCACCGCTTTCCCGGCCAATGATTCCACGTCCCGGGGCGTATCGCCTTTCTCGATGCCTACGAGCAGGCAGATGCCTTTCCCGATTTCTCCGGCGATTCGGCCGTCCACCTCGACCCGGGCTTTTTTCACACGCTGCAACACGATGATCATGACGGACCTTTCGTCTCCTTCCCTCCGCCCGCTTGTTGACTTTGGGGACCTTATGTTCTATTATATCTCGGTTTTAGAGGAGATTTGAATATGGCTCATCATCATTCCGCGATCAAGCAACAGCGCCGGAGCGTCCGGAGGCAGGCCGTCAACAAGAAGAACAAGTCCGCCCTCCGTTCTCATGTCAAGAAGATCAAAGAGCTTATCCAGTCCAAGGATAAGGAAACCGCCAAGAAGATTCTTCCTCAAGTCTATTCGACCATAGATATCAGCGTCAAAAAGGGAACGATCCACAAGAACAAGGGGTCGCGGTACAAATCGCGGCTCAGCCGGCAGGTGGAATCGGTCAAGTCCGCTCCGGCGAACTGATCCCGCCTATTTTCGAAGCCGGCAATACTCAGAGATAAACGCCTCGAAAAGCGCCTGGGCCGACGCGTCCGTCGTCTTGATCTTGAGATCGACCTGCTCGAGCCGGGCGATAAGAAAATTGATCTCTTTCAGGGAAAGCCGTTCCACCAGATCGAAGAGGTCCTTGAACTTCGCCCGATAAAGGCTGACATATGTTTCGGAAATCTGGGGCCTGAGCTCCCGGAAGATCTCCCGCCGGTCCTTTTTTTCTCTCAGCCATGTCTTCGCCAGCAGGATGTCGCGGAGGAAGCTCGCGAGGATGCCCAGGATATACGGCGGGGCGTAATTTTCCGCGAATAAACTGTTTAAAACGGTCAGGCTCTTCTCAAAATCGGCTTTCTCCAGGCAATTCGTGAGTTCCCAATGATCAAAATCCTTGAGCCCGGCCGAGAGTCGATTGACATCCGCCTCTTCGATGAGCTTCTTGTCCCCGGCATATGTCGCCAGTTTCTCCAGTTCGTTGTCGAGGCGATACAAGTCGCTGCTCGTCACTTCGATCAGGTGGTCGATGGTCTCCGAGCTTGCCCGTTTTCCGAGCGCCGTTACTTTCGCCTCCACCCAGGCGAACAACGCTCCGTCCTTGAGGGCCTTGAGCTCCTTGACGACGACGGCCGTCGGCGGAAGCGACGAAAAAAACTTTAAGAGAGGCTTGGTCTTCCGGATCTTGCCGGCGAAGAGGACGATCAGGATCGTTTTCGGCGTGGGCGCGGCAAAATATTCCTTGAGGATCTTCATCTCGGGCGCGGTCAGATCCCCTTCGTCGTCGTCCTCGATCTCGACGATGAGCAGCCGCCATGGAGAGAAGAAAAAAGGCATGGTCCGGGCCACGTCCAGGATGTCCCGCCAGGGCGTCGTGGATAAGCTGAACCGCTCCAGGCCAACGCCCTGGTCGTCCGGAGAAGCCAGCTCGCGCTGGAGGTCGCGGATGAATTGATGCGCCTGAAAGAACTCCTCGCCGTGGAAGAAATATCCGGCCGCGAGGTTCTCTTCCCGGATCTCCCGGTTGAACAGAGCGCTCCGCATTCCTAGAATCCCTCGAGGATGGTGAGGACGAGGTTCCGGGCGAATTTTACGGCGATCTTCTTGAGCGCTTCGGTTTCGACGGATTCGAAGTCTTTTCCCTGGGGAACCTCGTAATCCTCGTTGTAGACATACGAGGGATTCGAATAAATGACCTTTTTGTTTTTCATGTCCGTCAAGACGACGCTGGCGACAACGTAAATGGTGTAATGGTCGGCCGATCCCTGGGCCGAGAATCCGGACGGGACGGCCGTGAACCTCAGGATCTCGCCGGTCAGCGTCGCGTCGGCGGATGCGGCATCCGAGGTGATCTCGACCTTTCCCCGGGATACGAACTCGTCGATGACGCCCTCGGTGAGTTTTTTATCGAGCTCGAACCGCGTCGTATCGTTCTTGAAAAGCGGGACGCAGATCTTCTTGACATAAGCCGGGAGGACATCCCGCAGGTTTCCCGTGCCGCGAAGGCGGTAGCCGCACCCCGCCAGGGAGATGACGGCCAGAATCAGAAGGCCAACTTTATACGGTTTCATATCACGATATTGACGATTTTGTTCTTGATGCAGACGACCTTGCGAACCGGCCGCCCTTCGATCAAAGCCCGGATGCGGGCCAGTCCGAGCGCCGTCGCTTTCAGCTCCTCCTCCGGGACGCCGAGGTCGGCCTCGAATTTGTCGCGGATCTTGCCGTTGATCTCGACGACAATGACGGCTTTTTCCTCTTGGGCCAAAGCCGGATCGAACGACGGCCAGGCGGCCCCGAAAACCAGGCCCTCATGGCCCATTCTCCGCCACATCTCCTCGCAGACATGGGGCGTGAAGGGGGCGAGGAGCAGGATGAGATTCTCCAGCGCCCGGCTGAGCAATTCCCGGCCCGCGAGGGAATCCTTCAAACCGTCCTTTTCCTTGCGCAGCATATTGGTGAATTCCATGATCGAACTGACGGCCGTGTTCAGATGGAAGCGCTTTTCGATATCGTCGCCGACCTTCTTGATCGTTTGGTGCATCTTCTTCTGCACGGAGGCGAAGCCTTCTTCGTTCGTCGCGGCGGCCGGGGCTTCGCCGCCGGGCGTTTCGCGGCATTCTTCGACGGTCTGCCAGACACGGCAAATGAATCGGTAGCCGCCCTCGATTCCGTCCTCGTTCCAGGCGAACTCCTTCCCGGGCGGGGCCGCGAACAGAATGAAGAGGCGCAGGGCGTCCGCGCCATACGTTTTGATCATCTCGTCCGGGTCGACGACATTCCCCCGGGACTTGGACATGGCCGAACCGTCTTTCGTGACCATGCCCTGGGCCAGATAATGGGGGAACGGCTCGTCGAGCGAGGTCAAGCCCAGATCGCGCAGGACTTTCGTGAAGAAGCGCGCATAGATGAGGTGCAGGATGGCGTGCTCGACGCCGCCGATGTAGAGATCCACGGGCATCCAGTAATCGGCCGCGGCCCGGACGAACGGCAATCCCTCGTCGCGGGGCGAGACATATCGGAAAAAATACCAGGAGGAATCGACGAACGTGTCCATCGTATCGGTTTCCCGCCGCGCTTTTCCGCCGCATTTCGGGCAAATCGCGTTGACGAACGCCGGGATTTTCTCGAGCGGCGAGCCGGCTTCGCCGGTGAACTCCGCGTCGTAGGGAATCCGGACGGGGAGATCCTCATAGGGAACGCCCTGGATCCCGCACTGATCGCAATAAATGACGGGGATCGGCGTGCCCCAATACCGCTGCCGCGAAATGCCCCAGTCGCGAAGGCGGAATGTTGTGCTCGCTTCGCCGAAGCCTTTCGCCTTGGCGAAGGCGGCCATCTTGTCCATGGCCTCCTCGGACCGCAAGCCGCTCCACGGCCCGGAATTCTTGACGAGGCCGTAGTCCTCGAACGGCCCGGCTCCTCCGTCTCTCTCCGCGCTTTCGGGCTCGATGACTTCGCGGACGGCCAGGCCGTATTTATTGGCGAATTCGAAGTCGCGTTTGTCGTGGGCCGGAACGGCCATGATCGCGCCCGTCCCGTATTCCATCAAAACATAATTGGCGATCCAGATGGGCATCTTCTCGCCGGTGAAGGGGTTGATCGCGGTCCTGCCCGTGTCGATGCCTTCCTTTTCCATTTCTCCGATGTCCCGCCGCGGGCGCGATTCGGCGATCGTCTTCCCCACCCACGCTTGGAGCTCTTTCTCCCGGTCGCCGGCGATGAGCGCGCGGCTTTCGGCATGCTCGGGCGAAAGGACGAGAAACGTCGCGCCGTAGATCGTGTCGATCCGCGTCGTGAAGACCTTGATCTTTATTTTGAGCTCCGGCACCTCGAAATCCACGAAGGCGCCCTTGCTCTTGCCGATCCAATTCTTCTGCATCAACAGGACATGCTCGGGCCATTTTTGAAGCCGGTCATGGCCGGTGAGCAGTTCTTCGGCGTAATCCGTGATCTTCAGGAACCAATGGTCCATCTTCTTCTGTTCGACCGCGGAGGAACAGCGCCAGCATTCGCCGCCCGCCGCCTGCTCGTTGGCCAGGACCGTCCGGCACTGCGGGCACCAGTTGACCCAGCTCTTCTTGCGGTAGGCCTGTCCGCGCTCGAACAGTTTCAGGAAGATCCACTGGTTCCACTTGTAATATTCGGGCAGGCAGGTATTGACCTCGCGCGACCAGTCGTAGGCGATCCCCATCCGCCGCAGTTGCGTTTTCATGTGGGCGATGTTGTCGAGGGTCCATTTCTGGGGATGGATGCCGTGCTTGATGGCCGCGTTCTCGGCGGGCATGCCCAGCGCGTCCCAGCCGATCGGATGGAGGACGTTGAACCCCTTCATCGTCTTGAAACGGCCGATGACATCGCCGATCGAATAGTTGCGGACATGGCCCATGTGAATGCGGCCCGAGGGATAAGGGTACATTTCGAGGAGGTAAAATTTTTTCCTGGCCGGGTCTTCGCCAACCTCGAACGTCTTGCGCTCGCTCCAGACCTTCTGCCACTTTTCCTCGATCGCGAGGAAATCGTATTCGCTGCGCTCGGTGCTCATGGCTCGATCGTTCCTTGTTGTTCCGCGACCCTATGGGGATGCCGTCGGACAGGCTGGAATCAGGCTAAAGTTTAGAGGCAACCGGCAGAAAAGTCAACAGATTGAACGCCCTCGGCCCCAAGGCGCTTTACGAACGCCCTCACTTCGGGTAAGCTGTATAATCATGCTGCGCTGTTTCGACGTCGCCGTGGTGGGAGGGGGCGCGGCCGGCCTGGCCGCGGCGATCAGCGCCGCACGGAAGGGCCTAAGCACCGTGATCTGCGACAGGATGTCGCGCCTCGGAAAAAAGATCCTGGTGACCGGGGGAGGCCGATGCAACCTGACGAACGAAAACCTCGCCCCGGGATATTATACGGCCACGGACAAGAGCCCCGTCGAATCCGTTTTCGGCCGGATCGGGAACGACGACATCCAACATTTCTTTCGCGGCCTGGGGCTCGAAGTCTATTCCGAAGGGGGCCGCGTTTTCCCGGTCACCAACCAGGCCTCCTCGGTGTTGCATGTTCTCGAGATGGAAATCCGGAGGCTCGGCATCGCCGTCGAGCTGGGTTTCGAAACGTCCGCCGTCGAACCTTCCGCCTTCGGATTCAGAATCGAGGCCGGCCCGACCCGCAAAATCGAAGCCCATTCGGTCATCCTGGCCGGCGGCGGCATGGCTTACCCAGCGCTGGGCTCCGACGGCAGCGGCCACAGACTGGCCCAAAAGCTCGGCCATCACATTATCCCGCCAGTACCGAGCGCCGTCCCGCTTCTGGTCAATGACAAAATGTGCCACGTTCTCCAAGGCCAGAAAATGATGACCCGCGCCGCGGCAATGATCGACGGCAAGCCCGCCGGGACAGCCGGGGGAGACGTCCTGTTCACGCAATACGGCTTGTCCGGCACGGTCGTCCTCGACGTCAGCGAAAGCCTCTCCATCGCCCTCCACCGGGACAAGAACCGGAACGTCGCCATCGTCCTGGACCTTGTCCCGTTCATGACCCAAGAAGCCCTGGCCGCTGAATTCGAAAGGCGAATGAAGGCGGGATGGGTGGACGGCGAGCTGGGCGCCGGAATCCTGCCGTACAAATTCGCGGCGTTGATCCCTGAGATCCTCCCCACGGGACATCAGGATCAGAGCAAGAAAGCGCACGCCCTGGCCGTCGCCCTCAAAGAAAAGCGATTCACCGTGCACGGGACGCGCGGCTGGAACGAGGCCGAATTCACGAGCGGGGGCGTGGACGCCGGCGAAGTCGATCCGCGAACGCTCGAATCAAGACTCTGCAAAGGCATATTCTTCGCCGGCGAGATTCTGGACGTCCAGGGCAAGCGCGGCGGTTTCAACCTGGCCTGGGCCTGGGCGTCGGGCCTTGTCGCGGGGCTTTCCGCGACCGATCCAAGCAGCCGGGAATAATTGGGGTCGCGTCTACACTTTGCACTTTCACTTTGGAAGTAATCGGGGTCGCGTCTATTTTTTCCATTAAAAGTGCAAAGTGTAGACGCGACCCCAATCTGCGCTTGATTTCGGGGGATCATTTCCGTATAATGGATTCTCGTTTATAGGGCCTCTTGATCGCTTAGATTTCACCGCCGCGATTATCCCCTAACCGGTTCTAAGCCCATGAGTTAGCCACAGCGGCCGGGGCCCCGGGCTTTACCCGGGGGTCAAGTTCCGCCGCAAAGGCTCGTCCCTTGACCTCGACGTGAAAAGGTATCGGTTTCCATGAACACAGACGTCTCGACCATGCGCAATATCGGCATCAGCGCCCATATCGATTCGGGAAAAACGACGCTGACCGAACGGATCCTCTTTTATTGCAAGAAAATCCACAAGATCCACGAGGTCAAAGGCAAGGACGGCGTGGGCGCGACCATGGACCACATGGAGCTCGAGCGCGAGCGCGGGATCACCATCACTTCGGCCGCGACCTACGTCGAGTGGGCCGGTCGGTCGATCAACATCATCGACACGCCCGGCCACGTGGACTTCACGATCGAGGTCGAGCGGTCGCTCCGCGTCCTCGACGGCGCCGTCCTCGTGCTCTGCGCGGTCGGCGGCGTCCAGTCGCAGACGATCACCGTGGACCGGCAGCTCAAGCGCTACAACGTCCCGCGGATCGCCTTCATCAATAAGTGCGACCGCGTCGGCGCCAATCCTTACAAGGTCCGCGATCAGCTCGAAGAGAAGCTTCACCACAACGCCGTTCTCATGCAGATCCCGATCGGCCTGGAAGACAAGCACCTGGGCCTCGTGGACCTCGTGACCATGAAGGCTCTGTACTTCGACGGCCGCGACGGCGAGATCGTCCGGACCGGAGAGATCCCCGCGGAGCTCGGCGACGAAGCCGCGACGAAACGCGAAGAGATGCTCGACGCGGCCTCGATGTTCTCCGACAAGCTGACCGAGGCCATTCTCGAAAACCGCGTCACGGACGACCTGGTTTACGAGGCCGTGCGCAAGGGCACGATCGCCCGCAAGCTGACGCCGGTCTTCGTCGGATCGGCCTACAAGAACAAGGGCGTGCAGCCGCTCCTCGACGGCGTCGTCCGCTATCTGCCGAATCCGGCAGACGTCGAGAACGTCGCCGTCGATCTGGAAGACGACGGGCGGGAGATCAAGCTCAGGACCGATAACGACGCGCCGGCAGTTATCCTGGCCTTCAAGCTCGAGGACGGTGCCTACGGGCAGCTGACCTACATCCGCATATACCAGGGCAGCCTCAAGAAAGGCGACGAAATCCAAAACGTGCGTTCCGGGCAAAAAGTCAAGATCGGCCGTCTCGTCCGGATGCACGCCGACAGCATGGAGGACATTCCCTCCGCAGTCTCCGGCGACATCGTCGCCCTTTTCGGAATCGACTGCGCTTCAGGCGACACGTTCGTCTCCCCCGGCCTCAAACTCGCGATGACCTCGATCTTCGTCCCCGAACCGGTCATATCGCTCGCCATCAAGCCCATGGACAAGAAAGCGCTCGACAGGATGGCCAAGGCCCTGAATAGATTCACCAAGGAAGATCCGACATTCCGGACCCACGTCGACCCCGAATCGCACGAAACCATCATCCAGGGGATGGGCGAACTCCACCTCGACGTCTATGTCGAGCGGATGAAGCGCGAATACAACGCCGAAGTCTCGACGGGGAAGCCGCAGGTCGCCTACCGCGAGGCCATCAGCCAGCGCGTCGAGTTCGATTACACCCACAAAAAGCAGACCGGCGGCGCAGGGCAGTTCGGCCGCGTCATCGGCGCGATCGAGCCGCTCGCCGAAGGGACGTACGAGTTCGTGAACGAAGTCAGGGGCGGCCGAATCCCGCGGGAATTCATCCCGGCCTGCGACAAGGGTTTCCAGGCGGCCGTCAAGAAGGGCGACCTGATCGGATTCCCGATCACCGGCGTCAGGGTGACCCTCGCCGACGGCGCGTATCACGAAGTCGATTCCTCGGACCACGCCTTCCAGGCCGCGGCGATCGGCGCTTTCCGCCAGGCTTATCGCAAGGCCAAGCCTCAGATCCTCGAGCCGATCATGAAGGTTTCCGTCGAGGGGCCATCCGAATTCGCCGGCCATATTTTCGCCAGCATCAACCAGCGCCGCGGCATCATCGTCAGCTCGGTGGAGGACGGAAGCTTCTCCCGCGTCGACGCCGAAGTGCCGCTGAGCGAGATGTTCGGGTACTCGATGGTCCTCCGCTCGCTCACCCAGGGCAAGGCCGAGTTCACCATGGAATTCCTGAAATACGGCCGCGTGCCTTCGTTCGTCGCCGAGGAATTGATCGCCGCGCACCAGATCCGGAAACAAAGCGGCAGCGCCAGATAAAGCAAGGAGTATCCAAAGATGGTCAAAGCCGAACTCATCAAACGGAGCCCGCTGCGCGTCCTCGAAAAGTCCATCCACGGCGGTCTGGGGAATGGGAATATCGGCGTCCTCGCCTCCCCCAAGGGCGTGGGGAAGACCGCCTGCCTGGTCCATATCGCCACGGACAAACTGTTCCAGGGCAAGCCCATCATCCACGTTTCCTATTCGAGCCGCGTGGACTACATCATCACCTGGTATGAAGATATCTTCAAGGAAATCGCCAAGAACCGGAAACTCAAGGATGCCGTGGACGTCCACGACGAGATCATCAAGAACCGCGTCATCATGAACTTCAAGCAGGACGGGACGCGCACCGAACAGGTCCTCAAGAGCGTAGAGGCCATGATCACGTTCGGCAAATTCGCCGCGGACGCGGTCATCGTCGACGGCTACGACTTCGCCCGGGCGACATGCGAAGACATCGCCAAATTCAAGGAATTCGCCGGGAAACTCGGTCTCGAGGTCTGGTTCAGCGCTTCCCTCAAGGAAACCGGAGCTCTTCTCTACGGAGAAAACGGGATCCCGGTCGTCCTCGACCCGTTATGCCCGGCCATCGACGTCCTGATCACGCTCCACTCCCACGGCGATCATGTCGCCTTGAATGTCGTCAAGGACCATGACTATCCGGCGCCCGGTCTTCTTCCGCTCAAGCTGGACCCGAAGACGCTGCTGATTATATAATCTACCCCATGGTCCTTTCCGTTCGAGGGAAAGCGTCGGTTTTCATCTTGACGACGGCCTTCCTTGCCTCCCTGGGCTCGAGCCAGGAAACCGTTCTCAAGGATGACGCGGGAAACGTTTTTCCGCCGGCTCCCCCGCCGCAACGCATCGTTTCCCTCGCCCCGAACATCACCGAAATTCTCTTCGCCCTCGGCCTCGGGGATCGGGTCGTCGGCGTCACCCGCTACTGCGATTATCCGGCGGCCGCTATCCAAAAAGAAAAAGTCGGCGGCCTGATCGATCCGGGCATCGAAAAGATCCGGGCCCTCAAGCCCGATCTGGTCATCGCCTTCCGAGGCAATCCCTGGAACGTCATCACCCGCCTCCAGACCCTCCGCATACGCGTCTTCGTCCTCGACATCGGGAACGGCCTGGATTCGGTGCCCAAGACCATCGCCAAGATCGGGCGGATCACACAGAAGGAAGACGAAGCGACGGCGCTCGTCCGTCGGCTCGAAGGCCAATATCGGAAAACGCTGGATTCTCTGTCCGGAGTCGCGGGCAGGCCCAGGGTCTTCGTCAGCCTCCATGCCATGGGCCTCGCGACGTGCGGCAGGCCGAGCTATTTCAACGATATGATCGAGCGGGCCAAAGCCGTCAATGTCGCCGGCCGCGCTTCCAAGCAATGGCTGGACTACAGCCGCGAGCAGTTCATCAAGGACGATCCCGAGATCATCGTCATCCTGGCCCAATCCGAGGGGGATTTCGAAAAGGCCAAGGACTGGTTCAAAGCTCAGGCCGGATTCGATTCCGTCACCGCCGTTCGGACGAACCGCATCCGTTTCCTCGACGAGAACATCGCCAGCCGGTTCGGCCCCCGCCTTTACGACGCGTTCGCCGAGCTGGCCCGCCTCATCCACCCGGAGCTCTTCGAGAAAACTCCATGACGCGGGAATCCGTATATCCTGATGCCTCCGCGAAAGCGGAGGCCTGTCCGAGAGACCCGAAATGCTGAACTTCTTTTTTATCAGGGACGCCCGGCACGACATGCGGTTCTTCTCGTCCGAGCCGCCGAAGCCGATCGAGCTCAAGCGCTCCAAGGCCAAGGAGGCGTGGGAGCTGGCCAAAAAAAAGCTGATGGTCCTCCCCCAGCGGATGCTGCGCCAGGAGCAGGCCTTCGCCCGGGCATTGAAGCTCGAGGACGCGTCCATCCGGATCTTTTTTTCCGGCCTCGCCGATGAGCACAAGATCAGCCATAAATTCCATTTTTTCCTGCACAAGCAGCGGACGAAAAGGATTTTTTATCTCATCGGCGAAGCGCTCGTTGTCCCCATCGTCGGCCTGCTTACGCCTATCCCCGGCCCGAATGTCGCGTTCTATGCCGTGGCCCTTCTCCTCATCACGCACTGGTTTTCGTTCCGGGGAATCCGGCGCATTTTGAAAAAAGAGCATGACTTCGCCGCGGCCCCGCTTTTCGCCGAATGGGAGACGGCCGTCAAATCCCGCGACGAGGCAGCCTTCCCGGACATTCTCGGCCGCATCGAAAAGGCATTCGGCCTGGTGAACCTGAGCAAAATCCTCTGGAAATAGGGATCAATCCTTCTCTTCCCGAAGTTTCCTGATGATCTCCTGGATCGCGTCGATCTCGGGAAAAGAAATGGCCTCCCTCGCGCATAAATTCTCGCATCCGTTGCAGCCGACGACGCAATGGAACGGCCGAATAACCTTGGCGATATTGTCCTTCTCGTCCCATAGATAGACGTCATGTTGACAGAATTGAACGCAGGCCTGACAGCCGTCGCACTTTTCCTCGTCGATCGAAGGATACCAGGGAATTTTTTCGCGCGGGATGTCTCTCGTTGTCTTCGGCATCATGCTCTCATGGATTTTTGAGAATCACGTCCCCCGTGATCTCAGGCAACGGCTTTTTATAGAGCGGATAAATCATGACCGAATAACGGACCCTGGATCCGGGAGGAGGCGGCGAACCGATTGAGCCGTTTTTGGCGGCCGATTTCAACCGGACCGTCCCTTTTTCCATCGGTTTGATCGAAAGGTCCCTGTCCAACCTCGAGATTTCCCGATCGTCATGGTAAAAAACCAGGCGAACATGGGTCGGAGAGAGATCGATCCTTCCCTTGTTCTCGAACTCGACGAGAAGACCGGGCGGGAAGGCCGGATCCGCTTCCACGACCGTAGCCCGGCAAGAAGCCAACACGTCTTTCTGGAACTTCCGGTCTTTCCACCAGGAAGAAGCGGCCTGGATCAGGAAGAAAATGAAGACTCCCGCCATCGCAACGATGAAAATTCGCTCGATGACCTTTTTGGCTCCCGCCATTTCATCTCCTTCGCCCGATTCTCGATCGCAGTTTAAAGGATCGCGCCGATAAACGCCGAGTGTCCCCCGCTCTCGAAATCGCTCCGTTCGACAACGTCCGGATTGTAGCGCCCGCCCCTCCCGCCGTCAAGAAGAAGAAAACCGCCGCGACGAGCGAGCACGTGTCCGCTTTGGATCCCCGTCGGCTAAAAAACGAGATTGAACAGGAACCCGACGATCATGATCCCGGTCGCGACGATACCGACGAAGGCCAGGATTAAGGGAAGCTTCAGGACTTTGCGAAGGATGATCATCTCCGGAAGCGAGAGGGCGATGACCGACATCATGAAGGCGAGAGCGGTCCCGAGCGAAGCTCCTTTTTCGAGCAGGGACTGGACGATGGGGATGATGCCCGCCGCGTTCGAGTAAAGGGGGACGCCGATCAGAACGGACAGCGGCACGGACCACCATGCCGATTTGCCCATGATGGAGGCCATGAAGTTCTCCGGCACGTAGCCGTGAACCGCGGCCCCGATTCCGATCCCGATCACGATATAAACCCAGACCCTGGCCACAATGTCCTTGACGGCCGTCAGGCCGGATTCGACACGTCGCCTGAAGGAAAGCCTTTCGCCTTCAGCCATCGCGCCTTCGCTCTTGATTTGATAGACCCAGTCCTCGACGAACCGCTCGAGTTTCAGTTTCCCTATGATCCAGCCCGAAGAAATAGCGATGACAAGACCCGTCGACACGTAAAGCAAGGCCGTTTTCCAGCCGAAAAGGCTCAATAACAGCACGATCGCGACTTCGTTGATCATGGGCGCGGCGATGAGGAAAGAAAACGTCACCCCGAGGGGAATGCCGGCTTCGACGAAGCCCAGAAACAGGGGGATGGCCGAGCAGGAGCAGAATGGCGTCACGATCCCGAGCAGGCCGGCCATGACGTTGCCGATGAAGAGGGACTTGCCCTCCAGGATTTTGCGTGTCCTCTCCGGGGAAAAATAGGTCCGGATGATCCCCACGACGAAGACGATCAGGGTCAGCAGCATGAGCACTTTGGGAACTTCGAAAAGGAAGAACCGGATCGCTTCGGTCAGACGCGAGCCGGAGGGCATTTTCAAAAGAGAGAAAACGACGAAATCCGCCGCCGTCTTCAAGTTCAGATAAGCGACCGCCCACAAGGGGATCAATCCCAGGAGTCCCGCGTGTTTAGCCGCGCCGTCTGTTTTCATGAATGCCCGTCTTTACATATGAAGAAATCATCATATATTTATAGACGAGCGATGTCAAGGCCTTGACAAACACACAGGCGATATATGAAAATACGTTCATATTATAAACGACCATGAAAAAGATCCTAAAATTCTTCAAAACGCTATCGGACCCGACCCGTCTCCGGATCATTCTCCTTCTTCTCGGGAAAGATCTGTGCGTCTGTGAATTGACCTTCATTTTGAAGATGTCGCAGTCCCGGGTGTCCCACCAGCTCAGGATCCTCCGCGACGCCGGGCTGGTCGAGGACAAACGCGACGGGAAGTGGATGATCTACGGCATTCCCCCGGGCATAGGAGACACTCTTCGTCCCTTATTGGATCTTTTCGGAAAAGAGGAAAGGATGGGATCGGCGGAGCTTCTCAAAGACCTGAAAAATCTTCAGATCTGCCTGAAAGACGACATCCGAAGGACGCGGGGACGACGAACACGCGGGCCGAAAGAGACCCGAGGCCGGCGACCGGCCTGAATGTCCGGCCAGCCCGCCCAAAACCCCGGAAGGAGATAGGACATGGATATCAAAGTTTTGGGGCCCGGGTGCGCCCGCTGCTTTGAACTCGAACGGAAAACGCTTCGCGCCGTCGACGAGCTTGGGATCGCGGCGAACGTGGAAAAGATCTCGGACATCCAAAAGATCGTCGCCTACCGGATCATGGCCACGCCGGGGCTCGTCATCGAGGGCCAAGTGAAATGCACCGGCCGCATCCCGTCCGTCGATGAAATCAAAACATGGATCCGCGAAGCCGAAGGGACAAAGACATGAAAAAACGCCGGGTTGTGAAAATAGCCGTCCTCGTTCTCCTCGGGTTCCTGGCGTTCTGGATCGGCGCTTGCCGCTCGGAATCCGCCCAAAAGACGCCCGCTCCGGCATCCAAAGAGACGGCGGCCAAAGGGATCGTCCTCGTCACGGACGAGATCAGGCTTGAATTTTCCAAACACAAAATCACTTTTATCGAGCTTGGCTCCGTGAACTGTATTCCCTGCCGGCAGATGCAGCCGATCATGAAAGAGATCGCCGCCCAATATCCCGATCAGGTTCTTGTCGTCTTCTACGATGTCTGGAAGAATCCGGCGCCCGGCGAATATTACAAAATCCAGCTCATCCCGACGCAGGTATTCATCGACGAGCGCGGAAACGAGCTTTTCCGACACGTCGGCCTTTTCCCTAAAGAAGAAATTTTAATATTTCTGAAGGAACACGGGGTGAAATAAGGAAGGCAGGCTGTGGAGCGCATCTTCGGAGATATTCAGCAGCTCATCCAGCACAACTCTTGGCTGGCGATCGTCGCCGTCTTTCTCGGCGGAGTCATGACCGCGTCCAATCCGTGTGTTTTAGCCATGATCCCGCTGATGATCGGCCTGGCCGCCGGCAGGAAGGGAGCGTCGTCCCTGAAGAAGATGTTTTTCTTCTCCCTGTTTTTCGTCCTCGGCTTGGCCGTGACATTCACGGGGCTGGGCTTGATCTCGGCCCTCATGGGCCGTATGTTCGGCGATATCGGCCGTTTCTGGAAATATGCCGTGACCGTTGTCTGCCTGGTCATGGGCGTCCATTTGCTGGGGGCTTTCAAGTTCAATTTCGCCATGCCAAAATCTTTCGGCAAAATCCGTAAAGGAGGGCTCGGCGCCTTTCTTCTCGGTTTATTGTTCGGCATCGTGTCCACCCCGTGCGCGGTTCCTGTCCTTGCGGTCCTTCTGGCCTTCGTTGCGAGCAAGGGGAATGTCGTTTACGGCGGCTTCTTGCTATTCATCTACGCTTTGGGACATTCGCTACTCATTTTGATCGCCGGGACATCCATGGGCGCCGCCAAACGATTGATCGAATCCAAAGGCCTTAACAAGGCCAACCGGATTCTTCAAAAAGCCGCGGGGATTATCATCATCCTGATCGGAATCTATTTTCTTGTTCAAGGATAACGAACAAAGCATCGGACGAGAGGAGGCCTGACTTGACGGAACATTCCGGCAAAAAACTTTCATTTCTCGACCGCTATCTGACACTCTGGATCTTCTCGGCCATGGCCGCCGGAGTCGGACTGGGATACTTCGTCCCCGCCGTGGTCGGGTTCATCAATAAATTCCAGAGCGGTACGACCAACATCCCCATCGCCATCGGCCTCATCCTGATGATGTATCCGCCTCTAGCCAAAGTGAAATACGAGGAGCTCGGCGACGTTTTTCGCAACGTCAGAGTGTTGGCGCTGTCGCTCGTCCAGAACTGGATCATCGGACCGATCCTGATGTTCGCCCTGGCCGTCATCTTCCTCCGCGATTATCCGCATTATATGTACGGCTTGATCATGATCGGCCTGGCCCGCTGCATCGCCATGGTCATCGTCTGGAACGAGCTGGCCAAGGGCGACACCGAATACGCGGCCGGCCTCGTCGCGTTCAACTCCATCTTCCAGGTTCTTTTCTTTTCGGTTTACGCTTACGTTTTCATCACCGTCCTCCCGACCTGGCTCGGACTCAAAGGGACGGCGGTGAACGTGACCATCGGCCAGATCGCCAAGAGTGTGTTTTTCTACTTGGGCATCCCGTTCATCGCCGGCGTGCTCACGCGCTTCTCCATGCTCAAGCTCAAGGGAAAAGACTGGTACGAGCGGAAATTCATTCCGCGCATCAGCCCGATCACGCTCATCGCCCTCCTCTTCACGATCGTCGTCATGTTCTCGCTCAAGGGCGAATTCATCGTCAAGATCCCGCTCGACGTCCTCCGTATCGCCGTGCCGCTCATCATTTACTTCGTCATCATGTTCCTCGTCTCGTTCTATATGGGGCGGAAGATCGGCGCGGATTATTCGAAAACGGCGACGCTGTCATTCACCGCCGCCAGCAACAATTTCGAGCTGGCCATCGCCGTGGCCGTGGCCGTGTTCGGTATCAATTCCGGCGAGGCGTTCGCCGCGGTCATCGGCCCGCTGATTGAAGTGCCGGTCATGATCGGCCTGGTCAACGTAGCCCTTTATTTCCAGCGGCGGTACTTCCAAGAGAGGATAAAATCCTAGCGGGCAGCCGTTTAGAGTGATTGAAATGTCTTGATCTCATGGCAAAACCCTGAAACTAAAGGGAGTTAAAAATAGTTCGAATTTGAGAGCGTAACATGAACCGGGATTCATGCTGAACGAATCATGAAAAAGAAAGTCCTTTTTCTCTGCACGGGGAATTCGGCCCGATCCCAGATGGCCGAGGCGATCGTCAATCATCGCCTGGGCGATCGTTGGGAGGCCGTCTCGGCCGGGACGCGTCCGGCCGGGTTCGTCCACCCCATGGCCGTTCGAGTTTTGAGAGAGATCGGCATCGAGCACGCCGGCCGGTCCAAGTCCGTGGACGAATTCACGGGCCGGCTTTTCGACCTTGTGATCACGGTCTGCGACAGTGCCGCTGAGGAATGTCCCCTCTGGCTTGGGCAGGGAAAGCGCGTCCATGTCGGCTTTCCCGATCCGGCCGGAGCCACGGGCAGCGAGGAAGAAATTCTGGCCGCTTTCCGGTCCGTCCGGGGCGCCATCTTGAGAGAAATCCCCGCTCTTCTCGAGGCCCCGCCGAATTGACAAACCGCTTGTTTTGCGTTATGTTTACGCTACCATGCCGCTGACACTCAACCAGTTTCTTTTTCTCGTCCTCACCATCGCCGCCCTGATCGTCGCCGTCTATCTTATCCGGCTTTTCGCTCAGCTCCGTAAGACGGCGGCCGAGGGGGAGAAAACCCTCGCCGAACTCGGCGTCCTGGCCAAAAACCTCAATGAACTCGATCTCGTCATCAAAGAGAAAGTGGAAGACCTGGGAAAAACCATCGACGCCTCGAAAAAGGCGGCGGTCAAAATTTCCGAAGCTTCGTTCCTGATCACTTCGAAAATCCTCCGCCCCTCCTCCAAATTCCTCCCCCTGGCCCTTCCGATCGCCCGTTTTGTCTGGCGGCACTTGAAAAAACAAAAGGAGAAAGCAGATGAGTAACGACAAAGGATCCGCCTTTGAAGTCGCGGTTTCATTCTTGATCGGCGCGGCCACCGGATTCGTCCTCGGCGTCCTTCTCGCCCCCGCCAGCGGCAAGGAAACGCGCAAGAAAATCCAGGACGAGGTCGGCAAGACCGGCGAGAAAGCCAAGGAAGGTTTCGAGAAGGTCGCCAAGGAAGCTGAAAAAGGCATCCGCGTCGTCAAGGAAAAGACGCAGGAAGGACTCGACGCGATTAAGGAATTCATCGACAAGAAGAAGGAAGAGTTCATCAAGCGAACTCCGGAAAGCCTTCCCGAAGAGGGCCGCAAAAGCTGATTCGCGCCTCTTCCGTGCTTCGTCTTTTCTAAATCTGGAATTCCATTAAAAAGGTCATCCTCCATGAAGGAAACGGCTATCGTTCGGATCAAGGCCAGGGAAATCCTCGATTCCCGGGGCAACCCCACCGTCGCGGCCAAAGTCATCCTCCAGGGCGGCGCCGTGGGCCGGGCCTCCGTCCCCTCGGGCGCTTCGACGGGGAGGCACGAAGCCCTCGAACTCCGGGATGACGATCCCGCCCGCTATCTGGGCAAGGGGGTTTTAAAGGCCGTCGCCCACGTCAACGATATCATCGCCCCGAAGGTCGAAGGGATGGACGCCCGCGCTCAGAAAGACATCGACGGCGTCATGTTGAAATTGGATGGGACGCCGTCCAAAAAGAATCTCGGCGCGAACGCCATCCTGTCCGTTTCGATGGCCGCCGCCGACGCGGCCGCCAAGGCCGCCGGGCTTCCCCTCTACTCGTATCTGAGGAAGAGCGAGACCTATACGCTCCCCGTTCCGCAGATCAACATCCTCAACGGAGGCTCGCACGCCGACAATAACGTCGACATTCAAGAATTCATGATCGTGCCGGCCGGTCTCCCCACGTTCGCCGAGGCCATCCGGGCCGCGGCCGAAGTCTTTCATAATCTGAAAAAGATCCTGAAAAAACGCGGCTACGGGACGTCCGTCGGCGACGAAGGCGGGTTCGCACCGAACTTGAAATCGAACGAGGAAGCGCTGGAGTGCATCGTCGAAAGCACCCAAAAGGCCGGATACGCGCCCGGAAAACAGGTCTTCATCGCGCTCGACCCTGCCGCTTCGGAATTTTATGACGGCGGAAAATACATCTTCAAAAAATCGGGCGGGGGCGCGAGAACGTCCCAAGAGATGATCGCGTTCTACGCCGACCTCATCCGGAGATACCCAATCGTCTCGATCGAGGACGGCTTGGCCGAAGACGATTGGGCCGGCTGGAAGAAGATGACCACCGTCCTCGGCCGGAAAATCCAGATCGTCGGCGACGACCTGTTCGTCACGAACATGGAGCGGTTCAAGAAAGGCGTCGGCGAGAAGACCACCAATGCGATCCTTATCAAACTGAACCAAATCGGAAGCCTTACGGAAACGGTCGCGGTCGTCGATTACGCCCACGCGCACGGCTATTCGGCCGTTATTTCGCACCGCTCCGGCGAGACCGAGGACACGTTCATCGCCGACCTTTGTGTCGCCCTCGGCACGGGCCAGATCAAGACCGGCTCCGTATGCCGGAGCGAGCGGGTGGCCAAATACAATCGGCTCCTGGAGATCGAAGATGAGCTCGGGTCCAAAGCCGCGTATGCCGGCCTGAAGGCCTTCGCGAAATATCTATCCTGAACGCGCGCCCGGGCCGGATCGAGATTCAAGCCCGCTCTATTTCTTCTTCGCCTTCTTCGCGTGTTTACGTTCGTGCTCGAGCAGCCACTCTTTCCGCCAGAGCCCTCCGCCGTAGCCGACGAGCTTGCCCGTGCTGCCAATGATGCGGTGGCAGGGGATGATGACTCCAATGGGGTTGCGCCTGTTCGTCTGGCCCACGGCCCGCGCGGCTTTCGGCCGCCCCGCGGACCTGGCGATGTCCTGATAGGAGGCCGTCTCTCCGTAGCCGATGCCCAACAGCGTCAGCCAGACCGCCTTTTGAAAGTTCGTCCCCTCCAGCCGCAGCATGACCTCGAAGATTTCCCGTTTTCCCCGGAAATATTCATCGAGTTGTTTGACGCATGTCTTGAGGGCCGGAGAAAGCGCCGTCCCGCTTCCCGCTTTTTTTCGCTTGACGAAATCGACTCCGCAGATTTCCTTTTCCGTTCCCGTGATTTCGATCTCCCCGATCGGCGATTTATAAAACGTCCGATACATTTTGTCCATGACGCGCCCTCCTCATTTCAACTTATCAGAATTACACGACGAAAACAACATCGTGACGCGATCCGAAATTGCCGATAGATCCTATACAATTCCAGGAGATTGGCATTTTTTGAATGAGCGGGCACGGTCCCGCTTTATTACTTATAGCGAAGGGGCAGAGGGTGAGGAGGCCATAAGGAGGCGAGCGGGCACGGACCTGCTTCGCCTAACGAAGCAGGGAGCGAGCCGACGCCAGAGCCGGTTTCCTCGCCGGGAAAACCGGCGTGCCGACGGGCCTCAGTCCCGAGCCCCTTTCTTGACGAGCGGTTCCCCGTGGCTTGCCACGGGGAACCGCTCGTAGAGGGATCCAAGGGAGAGTCGCCCCCTTGGTCGCAGTCCTATGCGGAGCATAGGGCGAGAAGGGGAGGCAGGGCGGCCAGGTCTTCCCGGCCCCCGTTGGAAGGGGTCTTCCCCTCCAAGTTGACTTTCGCCCCCTCCCATTCTAAGATAAGGCGTGGCTTTAAAACGCACTTTTAAAATTTTATCTATTTTATTTTCTATCTGTTGCTGCGCTTTCGCGGCTCAGGCCGTCGACAAGAAAACGGCGGCCGATATCGACCGCGAAATCGAGAAAATCAAGCCGGAAATGATCAAGGTCCGGCGGCGCATTCACATGGATCCCCAGCTCGCCAACCGCGAGCAGGAAACGGCGATCGTCATAAGCCCCAGGCTCATTGCCCTGGGCCTTGACGTCAAAACGGGGGTCGCCAAAACGGGCGTGGTCGGCTTGCTGAAGGGGAGCGCGCCCGGGCCCACCGTCGCGGTCTGCGCCGATATGGACGCCGTGCTCATCCAAGAGACGGCCGACGTCCCTTTCAAATCCCTCAACCCCGGCGTTATGCACGCCGCCGGCCATGACCTGCACACGGCCATCGTCCTGGGAACGGCCTTCGTCCTGAACGAGCTCAGAGACCGGATCAAGGGAAACATCAAGTTCATCTTTCAGCCCGCGGGGGAAGGAGCGCCCGCCGGCGAAGAAGGCGGCGCCGCCCTCATGATCAAGGAAGGCGTCCTCGATAACCCTTCCGTGGGCGCCATCTTCGGCTTCCATGCCTGGCCCGAAACCCTGGGTCAAGTCTACATTGCCTCAGGTCCGATGCTGGCCAACTCGGACGCGTTCCAGATCACGATCAAGGGGAAGAGCGCTCAGGGCGCGCAACCGCAGGAAGGCGTGGATGCCGTCGTCCTGGCCTCCCAGGTCGTGATGGCCCTTCAATCGATCATCAGCCGCGACATTGACCCCACCGATCCGGCCCTTCTGACCATCGGCAAGATCGAAGGCGGAACAAAAGCGGACCTCATCGCCGACAAGGTCCATCTCGAAGGGATCGTCCGGACGTTGAGCGACGCGAACCGGAAGAAAATTTCCCGCCAGATGGAAAGCGCCGTCAAAGGCATCGTCCATTCATTCGGCGGGGACTATGCGTTCTCCTTCGAAGAGGAAACGCCGGCGGTCTTCAACCATCCCGAGCTTTTCGATCTGATGATGCCGTCGCTCACCGGGGCGCTCGGCGAAGGCAAGGTCAGCCCGATCAAGCCCCAGATGATGTCCGACGATTTCGCCCTCTACGAGCAGAAGATTCCCGGCCTGTATTTCTTGCTCGGCGTAAAAAACCCGCGGCTCGCGAACTCGACGCTCCTCTATAACTCCAATTTCAACCCGGACGAGCGGAGCATCGCCATCGGCATCAAAATCCTTTGCCATCTTCTATTGGACAGTCTGGAGCAGCAGAGCCGCCTTGAAAAGGGCGCGTCATAATCATATGATAAAGGGCTCATGGCCTTCCCTTTTCTCTTCCTAGCCCTGTCTTTCGCCGCCGGCATCCTTTACTCCCATCTCGCTCCCCTTCCGCTCGCGCCGGCAAGCGTCGGCCTGGCCGCTGTCCTCTTCCTCGCCTGGATCGCCTATTTTCTCAAAAGGAACCTGGCCTGCCTCGCTCTGGTTCTGACAGCGACGATGTTCTTGGGCGCGGGAGTCTTCACGCTATTCGACGGCCAATTCGAAAAGAACGCCCTGCATCGCCTGGCGGAAACGAGCTACGCGGATTTCACCGGCGTCCTTTACCGATCTCCGTCGCCGGGCCTGGACCGCGATTACCTTTATCTCCGAGTCGAAAAAATCTTTTACCAAAACAGGGAGGAACCTGTCTCGGGAAACCTCCGGATCTCCGTCCCTCATTCGACCGAATTCCCCGCCCGTTTGGACCTCGTTTCCGGCGACCGGGTGAAAGTCTCGGCCCAGATCGTCCCGCCGCAGGAATTCCGGAATTTCGAAGAGCCGTTCTCCCGCATGTACAACAAGACGCAGCTTCTCCATAACCAGGCCGCGACGAAAAGCCCTTTGCTCATCCAGAAAATCGCGAGCGGCGATCCGGCCTCCCTCCTCCGGATGATTTCGGTCCTGCGGCAAAACTGCCAGCGGGAGATCGAAACCGATTTCGCCTCCGGCCAGGATCCGCGTCAGCTCACGCCGGAAGGCGCCATCCTGGAAACGCTCGTCCTCGGCGGGAGGGGACGGCTCACGCCGGAGACGACGCAGGCGCTTCAAAAGACCGGCCTCTTCCATCTCTTCGCCATTTCCGGCGCCCATATCGGCATGATCTCATTCATGATCTTCGGCCTGTTGAAATTCCTGCGCGCCCCGACCCGAGCCTCCTACGTCTTTTTGATCGTTTTCCTCGTTTTCTACACCCTTCTCGTCGAAGGCCGCGCTTCCGTCGTCCGAGCGGCCGTCATGAGCATCGCTTATCTTCTCGGAAAACTCTTCTGGAAGGATACCCATCTCCTCAACACCATCGGTTTGAGCGCGTTTGCCATCCTCCTTTTCAACCCCTTCCAGATCTTCGATGTCGGGTTTCAGTTGACGTACGCGGCCACGTTGTCCATCATCCTGTTCTATCCCAAGATCCTGCCCCTCACCCTCAAGCTGCCTCTGAAGATCAGCGAAACCTTCACGCTGTCCCTTGCGGCCCAAATGGGAGTTTTCCCCTTGATCACAACGACGTTCAACCGGATCATTTTCTCCGGCCTTCTGTTGAACCTGATCGGCATCCCTCTCGTCGGAGTGATCATGGCGGCGGGATATATCTTCCTCCCCGCAGCTTTTCTCGCGCCGGCGCTGGTCCGGCCGGCCGCGGCCGTGATCGTGTTCCTGATCAAGGCGTTCATGTGGTCGACGCATCTTTTCGACGGATGGCCGTTTCTCTCCTTCAGGATTCCGACTCCGCCCGGCGCGGTGGTCGCGGGCTATTTTCTTTTTCTCCTGCTTCTCCTTCTTCCCGACCGTTTCAGAAAATTCAGGCTCGCCTCCCTGGCCGCTTTTATCGGCTTCCTGGCCCTTCTCGTTTTCTATCCCTTCCCCTCTTCCTCGAAGAATCTCAAAGTCACGTTCATCGACGTCGGGCAGGGGGATTCCATTCTCGTCGAATTTCCCGGGAGCCGGAAAATGCTGGTCGACGGTGGAGGCTTCCCGACAGGGACCTTCGACGTCGGCGAAACAGTGGTTTCGCGGTTCCTCTGGAACAAAGGCATAAAAAAGATCGACTATCTGATGCTGACGCACGCCCATCCCGACCATTTCTACGGGTTGATTTCCGTGGCCCGGAATTTCTTCATCGGCGAATTCTGGGAAGCCTTCAGCCCGGCGGACGATGGAAAATACACCGAGCTCAAAAAAGCGCTGGGGGAGGCTCCCCATCGGCGCGTTTTTACGGGATTCTCACGCAAGGAAGGGGACGTCCGGCTCGAGGTCATATACCCTCCCGAGGGCTCAACCGTCACGGCCCCCGCCGATAACGACAGGTCGCTCGTCCTGAAGATTACGTACGGATCGACGGCCGTCCTCCTGACGGCCGATATCGGCGTCAACGCGGAACGGGAGATCCTGGACGGAAGCGCGGACCTGCGCAGCGGCGTCTTGAAATCCCCCCATCATGGGAGTTCCACGTCGAGTTCGGAAGCCTTGCTCCGCGCCGTCGCTCCCCAGACGATCGTCATTTCGGTCGGCAGAGGCAACCGTTACGGCTTTCCGCAACCGGAGATCCTGGACCGCTATAAAAAGTCGGGCGCCCGCATCTATAGGACCGACCTCGATGGCGCGGTCGAGATCGCTTCGGACGGACGGCGCCTGTCCGCCCGTACGGCGGTCGCGCATTAATTGACAGGCGAAAACCGCCGCGCTAAGATAGGACAATAAGCATCATGACCAAGCGAGAAATCGGCGCCGCGCTGGCTGTTCTGTTGTCCCTGGCAGCGTTCTTGCCCGCCCAGAGCGTTTCCGAAGCGGCCAAAAAAGAAAAAGAACGAAGAGAGGCTCTCAAGGGGAAACCGACCGTCGTCGTAACCAACGCCGATTTGTCCAAAACCATGAAAAAACCGGCCGTCGCCGCCAACCCCGCCCGTCCGGCCGAAGGCGAGAACGCGGCGGCGCAGGATACGGCGGCGTCGGCAAAAGAGCCCGCGACCGGAAAAGACACGACGGCAGCCGACCTTCAGGCCGAAGCCCGGAAAAAGCGCGACGAGAAAAAGGCCGAGCTCGAAGACGCGTGGAACAAAGCCAAGGATATGGTGGAGCTGTTGAATCTCAAAATGAACGCGCTCTGGCTGCAGTTCTACAGTCACAACAGCATGACGTCCAAGGACCAGATCCAGAAGTCGATCAGCGAAACGTACCAGAAGCTTCAGGCCGCGCAGGCGGAGGAAAAAAAGGCCAAAGACGAACTGGATAAGCTCACGGCGCTGGGACCGCAGGATAAATTCCCCGCGGCCGTGATCAAATAGGGCCGTCGCCCTCCTTACCGGAAATAAATGAACGAGATCTGACAGCCGAGTTCCCGTTCGTCTTTATTATTGGGGATGACCTTGGCCGGAATCCAGGATTTATCCACGCCGACGGTCAGAGAGAATTCGTTTTTATCGCCCAGCTGCTCTTTTTTCAAGTTGTAGGATTTCTCGAAGAGCTCTTTCCCCGCGACGAACTCGTCCAAAATCAAGTCATTGATCTTGAAGATGATTTTCTGGTCTTTGACGGCCTGCAGGTTCACGCCGCCTTTGATCACCAGGAGCGCGTCCTTTTTGGGATTATCGATGATGCACTTGGCCGTTTTGGACGTCCAGCGCCACTGTTTGAGGACGGAATTCGGGTCGGATTCGAGATCGAACCAGCCGCTTTCGTAAATCACGTCCGGCGTGCCGAGCGGCGGAGGAAGCACCTTCAGTTTTTTCGACAAGACCTCGCGCTCGGACTGGCCGCTGCGGTCGTAGGGATTGAAGAAACCGACAGAGAGCCGGAGCGTTTCCTCGCCCTTGAACTGAGGATCGAATTCCTCGATGAAAGGCGGAATATAAATCCGGCGCTTCACCGTGTATTCTTTCTCTTTTTCCCACTTGCTGGTGGCCACTTCGGGGACATAATCGTCCGAGAGGATGTTGTTGTCGTTATGCCAGAAATGAACGAAAACCTTGAAATCCTTGTCGAATTTGACGAAATCGGCGTTCGTTTTCCACTTGTATTCCACGTCCGTGATCAGATTATCGGACAGCGTGGGCTCGTTGAACGATACGGTCAGCTCTACGCCTTTGACCTGGGTTTTCTTCTGGCAACCAGACATCAACAGTCCGGCGGCGAGAATGAGTATCCATACCTTAAAATTTCGTTTCATTTTCTTTCCTCCTCTCATCCTCGAAAACAAAGCGTATTATAAGGAAATGAAGAGGATAAGTAAAGAAGAGCTCAACCCGCCGGCCGCACAACCGCGCGGATCTTGAGCGCGGAGCGCCGATGGCCCTCGGCCCCGGGCCTCGCTTTATTGAAAGATCGATATGATTATTATATATTTGTCAAAGATGGCTATTTTTCTCCGCATTTATTCCTTTTTCTCGAGAATCGCGTGCCGATTCAAAGCGGCGGTCAGGCGAATGGGAATCATCAAGCCGCGGAAGGCCCCCCTGCCCGTCATCAGCATCGGAAACCTGACCCTCGGGGGATCGGAAAAGACGCCGCTGGCGATGGAGCTTCTCGGATTCCTCCAAAACCGCGGCTTCAGACCCGCCCTCGTGACCCGGGGCTACAAAGGAAAGTGGGAAAATAAGGGCGGAGTCCTCTCGGATGGAAAAACGCTTTACGGCGGCTGGGAGGAGGCCGGCGACGAGCCTTACATGGCGGCGCGCCGCTATCCCGGAGCCGGCGTTTTCATCGGGAAGCGCAGATATCGATCCTGTCTCAAGGCCAAGGAATCCGGCTTTGACGTCGCCGTCCTCGACGACGGTTTCCAGCACATCGGACTCGCGCGCGGCTTGGACATCGTGCTTCATGATCTCGGGACGCGGCAGGTCCTCCGCGAAGGTTTTTCCTCCCTGAAAAGGGCCGACGTCCTTTTGTTGAAAAAGGGCGGGGATGAGCGCGTCTCCCGGAACATCCGCGCCCGATTTCCGGCGCTTTCTATTTTTGAATACGCCGTCGTCAGCCAAGGTCTCCGCGCTTTGGATACCCGCGAATTCACGGCGGCCGAAAGCCTGAAGGGGAAAACCGTCCTGGCCTTCTGCGGGATCGCCCGGCCGGAGAGATTTTTTTCGCTCCTGGAAGCGAGCGGAATCCGGCTGGGGAAAAGGATGATTTTTCCCGACCATTATACCTATCCTCCTTCGGCCCTGGCGAACATCGCGAGAATCTGCGGATCGACCAAGCCCGGCGCCCTCATCACGACCGAGAAGGACGCGATCAAGATCGCCGGGCGCACGGGCGTCTGGGCGCCGGTGCCGACCTATATGTTGAACATCGGGTTGGATCTCCCGCCGGCATTCTTTGAAAAGATCCTGGAGTACCTGGGCCATGTCTAAGCCCGGGGATTTCGCCGGATATGCTGCCTATAAAGCCCTGACGCTCGTTTTATTCATCCTTCCCCGGACGTTGGCCCTGGCCGCGGGCCGCAGTCTCGGGCTTCTTGCTTTTCGTCTGGATCGCAAGCACCGCCAAATTGCCCTGGACAACCTGATCATCGCGTTGGGCAAAGAACGAACGGAGCGAGAACGGAGGGCCATCGCCATGGCCTCGTTCCGGCACATCGGTCAGGTGCTCGCCGATATCCTCAAGGCCGCGCATTATTCCCGGAAAAAACTCCTGCGGCTCATGACTCTGGAGGGCCGGCATCATTTGGAAAGCGCCCTGGCCCAAGGCCGGGGGGTCCTTCTTTTCACGGCCCATTTCGGCAATTGGGAATTCGGAACGGCCCCCCTGGCGAAAATCGGGCCGCTCCGGGTGATCGCGCGCGCCATGGACAATCCGCTCCTCGAAAAAGACCTGGCCCGTCTAAGGGCGAAATTCGGGGCGGGCGTCATCTATAAGATCGGCGCGGCCAAGCCCATCCTCAAGGCCCTCGGACACAACGAAATCGTGGCCATCCTCATCGATCAGAACGTCCTGCGGAGCCAGGCCGTTTTCGTCGATTTCTTCGGAAAAACGGCCGGGACGACCCCCGGTTTGGCGGCGTTTCACCTCAAAACGGGCGCCCCTCTCGTTCCGGTCTTCGTCCACCCCGCCCCCCGGGGCCGCTACATCGTGAAAATCCATGAGCCTCTCATCTTCCCTCCGAGCGGGCCCATGGAAGAGGATGTGTTGAAAATCACCCAAATATGCACTAAGATAATCGAGCATGAAATCCGCCGCCGGCCGGAGTTGTGGTTCTGGGTCCACAAACGGTGGAACACCCGGCCCGTCGACGAAGTGACGAGCGATGAGAGCCCATAACCGTAAAGCCGAAGATCTGAGGCCGATCAAAATCCATCCGGACTATCTCGACTTCGCCGACGGCTCCGCCCTCATCGAATTCGGGAAGACGCGCGTCGTGGCGGCCGCGACCATCGAAGAGAAGGTCCCTCCTTTTCTCAGGAACACGGGCACGGGCTGGATCACCGCCGAATATTCCATGCTCCCCCGGTCCACGGAAAAACGGACGAACCGCGAACGGAACCAGGGCTATCCGTCCGGACGCAGCCAGGAGATCCAGCGCCTGATCGGAAGGGTGCTCCGGGCCGTCACCGACCTCAGAATCATCGGCGAGCGTCAGATCATCCTCGACTGCGACGTGATCCAGGCGGACGGCGGGACGCGCGTCGCTTCGATCAACGCCGCTTGCGTCGCCCTGGCCCTGGCCCTCAAGAAAATGCTCGACCAGAAGATCATCGACACGATGCCTCTCCGCCATCTCGTGGCCGGCGTGAGCGTGGGCATCGTCAATGGCGAGCCCCTTCTCGATCTCGATTATGCCGAGGATTCCACCGCCGATACGGACATGAACGTCGTCCAGACCGACCGGGGGCAACTCCTCGAGGTCCAGGCCACGGCCGAGCGAGAGCCGTTCTCGCGGAGCCTCCTCGGCACGCTTCTCCGCCTGGCCGACCAGGGCATCGAAGAGATCATCCAGATCCAAAAGGACGTCCTGAAAAAGAAAAGCCTGCTGTTCATGGCTTACGGTTACAAATAGGTAGCATGATAGCGAAACGCACCTCCGAGACGGGTAAGCTATGATAGATTACTCGTCGAGCAAAAATCTTTCTAGGAGGTGCGCGGATGTATTTTATCGGTGTGGACCATCACAAGCAAGCGTCGGTCATGACGGTCTTGGACGAGGATGGTCGAGAGTTGAAGAACGGGCGAGTCTTAAACGTGAGGGAGAAGGTCGAACGATTCTTGGAAGGGTGTCATCCGTTCACGGCCGTTCTCGAAGCCGGGCGATCGTCGTACGTGATGGCAGACCTCCTTCGGGAGCTGGGTGGCGAGGTGAAGATCGCGAACGCGCTTCAAGTAAAGGCGATCGCCCATGCCCGGATCAAGACCGACAAACGAGATTCCCGAACGCTGGCCCACCTCTTAAGGGCGGACTTGATTCCGGAGATCTATCAGCGAGGGGTGTGGAACCGGCGGGCGCAACGGGTGATGAGGATGCGGGCCTATTGGGTGGCGAAGCAAACGGAAGTGAAGAACAAGATCCGGGCGCTTCTGGCTCAGCAGAGAGAAGAGATTCGGTTGGAGGTGGAAAAGCGGGAAAGCGGGCTGTTCAGTGGGAAAGGGGTGGAGTTCCTGACCAAGTTGCCGTTGGTGGACCCCGACAAAATGGTCTTGGACGACTTGGTCGAGGGATATCGGGAAGCTCAGGCTCATATCAAGAGGTCGGACGGACTGGTCCGCGTCCTGTATGGGGAGATCGAAGAAGCGGCGCGGATCGATACGGTGCCGGGCTTTGCCGCGACGTTGTCGGTTTTGGTGGCGGTCGAGATCGCGGACATCAAACGGTTTGCCCGAGCGGCGGATCTTCATTCCTATGCTGGGGTAATCCCCTCGACGTACGCCTCGGGAGAGCGGACATATCACGGTCGAATCACCAAGCAGGGGAGCGCCTGGCTGAGGTGGGCAGCCCTGGAAGCGGTCTATCCGGCGATCAAAAAGGACCTTGGGTTGAGAGTCTTATACAATCGGCTGACCAAACGGAAAGGACCGAACGTGGCCAAGATCGCCGTAGCTCGTCGATTGCTGACTATCATTTATCGCGTGCTCACCGAGAAGAGGGAATATATCCCGGACATGAAAACATCGGCTGCCTAGAGTCTTCCTTAACGGACCTGCGAGGGTCGCGTTCAGAAATAGGTTTAGGAGCCGAGATCGAATGCTACGGTGCGCTTCAGGGCGCGGATAGAAGGGTGGTTCAAAAGACCGAGGCAGCGATGAAGAATAAAAGAAAGAATGAAAGGGGGCTTGCGTTTCGCCATCATAGAAGGAAGAGAATGAAAACGACGAAGGAGCTGCGACATTGAACCGGGTTCTGGTCACGGGCGGGGCCGGCTTTCTGGGAAGCCATCTCTGCGAACATCTTCTGGATAAGGGCTCCGACGTCGTCTGCATCGATAATTTTTTCTCGGGCTACAAGGACAACATCCGTCCGTTCATCGCCCATCCCTATTTCGAGTTCATCCGCCACGACGTCATCCATCCCCTTTTCATCGAAGTGGACCGGATCTTCCATCTGGCTTGTCCGGCTTCGCCGATCCACTACCAGCAAAATCCGATCAAGACGGTCAAAACGAACGTCATGGGCACCATCAACATGCTCGGCCTGGCCAAGCGCATCAAGCGCCGCATCCTTCTCGCCTCCACATCCGAGATCTACGGAGACGCCAAAGTTCATCCCCAGCCCGAGACCTACTGGGGAAACGTGAACACGATCGGCGTGCGCAGTTGTTATGACGAGGGCAAACGGGTGGCCGAGACCCTTATGATGGATTACCACCGCCAGAACAAAGTGGACATCCGCATCGTCCGGATCTTCAACACTTACGGCCCGCGGATGGCCATCGACGACGGCCGCGTCGTCAGCAACTTCATCGTCCAGGCGCTGCGGGCCGAGCCGATCACCGTTTATGGAGACGGAAGCCAGACGCGATCGTTCTGTTATGTCGCGGACCTGATCGAAGGTCTCCTCCTGATGATGGAGCAGGACGGATTCATCGGCCCGGTCAACCTCGGCAATCCGGGAGAATTCACGATCTCCGAGCTCGCCGAGAAAGTCATCAAGCTCACGAAAAGCAAATCCCGTATCATCCATAAGCCCCTTCCTTCCGACGATCCGGTCCGACGCCGGCCGGACATCTCCCTGGCCAGGGAAAAGCTGGGATGGGAGCCCAAGGTGCCCCTGGAGGAAGGGCTGGCCCGGACCATCGCCTACTTCAGGGAAAAGCTCGGGATGCGGAATTGAAGTCTGAGGAAACCCCATGAAACTCTCGATCGTGATGCCCGTCTATAACGAAAAAGACACCATCCGCGAGATCATCGCCCGCGTCCTTTCGGTGGATGCGGGCTTCGAAAAGGAACTGGTCGTCGTGGACGATTTTTCCGGGGACGGCACGCGCGATATCCTTGGAAAGCTCGATGACCCGCGGGTCAAAGTCTTCTTGCATCCGAAGAATATGGGCAAGGGCGCCGCTCTCCGGACGGGCTTCGAAAAAGCCCAGGGCGATATCGTCCTCATCCAGGACGCCGATCTCGAGTACGACCCCCGGGAATATCCCGCGCTCCTGGCCCCCATCCTGGACGGCCGGGCCGACGTGGTCTACGGCTCCCGCTTTCTCAGCGGTCCCCACCGGGTACTGTTCTTCTGGCATTATGTCGCGAACAGGATGCTCACCACGTTCTGCAACATCCTCTCCAATCTGAACCTGACCGATATGGAAACCTGCTACAAGGTTTTCAAAAAAGACGTGTTGACGCGAATCCGCTTGAAATCCGACCGTTTCGGGTTCGAACCCGAAGTCACGATCAAGGTCGCCAAGCTCAAATGCCGGATCTTCGAGGTCCCGATCTCCTATTCGGGGCGCGACTACACGGAAGGCAAGAAGATCGGCTGGAAAGACGGCGTGGCCGCCATATTCCACATGTTCCGTTATAAATTTTTTAAATAGGGCCCTGACCGTAGTCCAGTTTCGGGGACATGATTCCCTGTCCCCATGGGAAGCGATGAAATGATCAGCTTCGTGGGGATTCATCAGATGGGGACAGGGTATCGTGTACCCCTCGTCTTGGAAACTGTACTAGGGCCGACTTGACTTTAGTCGAGAATATCTTTTAATATATTTCTTTTTAATAAGTTATGCGATTCGCAATCCTTTCGGGAAGCCATTATCCAAGGAGGTCCCCATGAGTTCGCTTTTTTCGTGGCTGATTCCGGTCGGTGTCATCATCGTCGTTCTTGTCATCGTCTTTATCATCATCGCCAAACAGTACAAGAAGGTCGGTCCCAATGAAGCCCTGATCATTTCCGGCCGCAAAAGGACCATCACGGCCAGCGACGGGACGAAGCACAAGGTCGGCTACCGCTACCGGCTGGGCGGCGGAATGTTCGTCATGCCCTTTCTGGAAACGGTGGACGTCCTGCCCATGGAGGTCATCTCGATCTCGATCAAGACCTCCGATGTCCTGACCCACGGCGGCGTTCCCATCTTGGCCGACGCCACGGCCCAGGTCAAAGTGGATTCCTCGGACACGGCGATCCGCATCGCCGCCGAGCAGTTCCTCGGAATCGGCAAGGACGGCATCCGCGACGTGGCGATGAACGTGCTCGAAGGCAAAATGCGCGAAATCATCGGCACGATGACGGTCGAGGACATATACCGGGGCCGCGGGGAATTCGACAAGAAGGTCGCGGCCGCGGCGCTCGAAGATTTTTCGAAAATGGGATTGAGCCTCCTGTCCTTTTCCCTCAAGGAATTCAGCGACCCCCAGGGATATATCGAAGCCCTGAGCAAGCCGTTGATTTCCGCGGCCAAGCGCGAGGCGACCATCGCCGAGGCCGAAAGCCAGAAAGACGCCATCATCCGATCATCCCAGGCGCGCAAAGAAGGGGAAGTGGCCCGCCTCCAGGCCGAAGCGCAGATCGCCAAAGCCGAATGGGATAACGAAGCGAAGAAGGCCGAGTCCCAGGTTTTTGTCAACACGAAGAAGGCTCAGGCGGACTTTTCCTATGAGCTCGAGCGCCACAAGCTCGGCCAGGAGTTGAAAAAGGAAGAAGCCAAGGTCCGGATCGTGGAAAAAGAGCAGGCCATCAAGATCGAGGACCTCGAGATCCAGCGCCGGGAAAAAGAGCTCGACGCCAACGTCCTGAAGCCTTCGGACGCCCGGAAATACCAGATCAAGGCCGAAGCCGAAGCCGAGGAATACCGCATCCAGGCCGAAGCCCGAGGAAAAGCCACGGCCCTGAAACTCGAAGGCCAGGCCGAAGCGGAAAACATCAAGGGAAAAGGCGGCGCCGAGGCCGAAGCCATGCTCAAAAAGGCCCACGCCTGGGAAAAATACAACGATGCCGCCGTGCTGGAAATGTACCTGAAGGTTCTTCCCGACGTGGCCAAGGCCATATCGGAGCCGCTCTCCAAGGTCGACAAGATCATTGTCGTCGGCGGTGACAAGAGCCTCGGCACGACGAGGATCACGGCCCAAGTCGCCGAAATCCTGGCCCAGATGCCCGAAGTCGTGAAATCGCTCACCGGCGCGGACCTGAGGAAATTCCTCAAGGACAAGCTTTCCCCCGAAGACAAAACCGGAAAATAACGCGCGGCTGCGGGAAGAAGGGGCCATCATGATCTCAGAAAAAGCCAACCAAATCGGCGCCTCGCCGACGCTCAAGATCGCGGCCAAGGCCAAAGCCATGCGGGCCGAGGGGATCGATGTCGTCGACCTCAGCATCGGCGAGCCGGATTTTTTCACGCCCGAGAACGTCAAGGCCGCCGGCATCAAAGCCATTCAGGAAAACTTCACCAAGTACACCGAAAACGAAGGCACGCCGGCCCTCAAAAAGGCCATCATCGCCAGAATCAAGGAGGATCACGGCCTGACCTACGCCCCGAACGAGATCATCGTATCCACGGGGGCAAAGAGCTCGCTCTTCCACGCCATTCAGGCCATCGTCAACGACAACGATGAGGTCATCATTCCCGCGCCGTTCTGGGTGACGTATCCGCATCTCGTCCAACTGGCCAAAGGAAAATCCGTCATCGTCCCGACCAAGGAAGAGGACGGCTTCGTGCTGACCGCCGACGAGCTCAAGGCCCATATCACGCCCGCGACGAAGGCCGTCATTCTCAATTCGCCGTCCAATCCGACGGGGGGGGTATACACGAAAGCCCAGCTTGAAACCCTGGCCGATATCGTCCGCAAGGAAGACATCTATGTCATTGCCGACGAGATCTACGAGAAGCTCGTCTACGACGGCTTCAAGTTCACGAGCTTCGCCTCGCTGGGCGAGGACATCAAGAAAAAGACGATCGTCATCAACGGCGTATCCAAGTCGTATTCCATGACCGGGTGGCGGATCGGCTACACCGCCGGTCCGGCCGACGTGATCAACGGAATGTCCAAGATCCAGAGCCACACGACGTCGAACCCGGTCTCGATTTCGCAGAAAGCCAGCCTCGAAGCTCTTGCCGGCCCCCAGTTCGACCTGGCCAAAATGGTCGCCGAATTCCAGCGCCGCCGGAACTACTGCCTGATGAAGGTCCAGGCGATGCCGCACGTATCGTGCTTCAAACCGCAGGGCGCCTTCTACCTCTTCCCCAACGTGAAGGCCTACTACGACAAGGAGTTCAACGGCGCACCGATCCGCAATTCCTACGGCTTGGCCTATTATCTGCTCAAGGAAGCCCGGGTGGCTATCGTGCCCGGCGATTCGTTCGGCGCCGACGATTACATCCGGCTCTCATACGCGACATCCATGGAAAATCTGGAAAAAGGGATGGAGCGGATCGCCGCGGCGCTCGCCCAGCTCAAACCGGCGAAGAAAGCCAAACGCGTGGCCCTCTCCAACGCCGTCACGCGCGTCAAAAAATCCATCCCCACGGATGCCTTGATCACGGACAAGGTCCGCGACGGCCTGGTGGCCGAGGTCCAGGGCCACTTGACCCCCGAGAACTATTTCGAGTGGAACGCCAACATCAACGGCGTGATCGTTCAGCTCCGGACGAACGTCTCCCATCTCAATGATTTCTGGATGGAGAACTGGTTTCCCGCCCAGCTCGATTCCGACCTCGAGCCGCACGGGATCATCTATGCCGTCGACGGCATCCCGGGCCGCGAGCCCCGCGCGTTCTACAACTCCGACACAAAAACCGGCGTCATCGTCAACTGCGATAATTACGGTCCTTTGAGGAGCCTGGCCATCGGGCTCGTGGCCGACGTGTCCGAGCGTCTGTTCGGCGTCCATCCCGTCCGCGGCATGTCCGTGGATGCGGGAGGGAACGGGATCGTCCTCATCGGTCCCCCCGGGACGAACAAGACCGAGCTCTTTTTCGGCCTCCTCCGCGACCCGATATTCCGTTTTCATTCGAGCGACACCGTCTTCGTCCGCACCTCCGGAAAAGCGGCTCTCGCCGACAACGTCGAACGGAAAGTCTATATGCCGACGAACGCCGCGGAGCTTTTTCCGCGGCTCGCCGCTCTTTTCGACGGCAGCAAGTGCGAAAATATCGTGACCCGCAAAGAGGATTGCGCGAACGCCGAATGTCTCCGGGGAGAAGATTGCCGGCTCGACCGCGGCTCCCCGTTCTGCTACAAGGCGGCCAAAGAAGGCCAGGCCATGCTCGATCCGAACTGGATCGGAGGCCCGGCCGGCTGCGCCCGACGAACGACCGTGCGCTGGGTCTTTATTCTTCGCAACGACGCGATCTCGCCCGGCGCCGTCGAGCTCGGCCCCGATGAAGCCCTCCGGATCCTCGAATCCGGGGAGAGCCCGGGTTTCTTGAAAAGCGTCAACGCGGGCAAGCCCCATCCGTTCTTCAACCCGCATCTTCTCCTGACGACCGAGGAGCGTCTGTCTCTGCAAAAAACCTTTTATCAGCGGCTCCTCGGGAGCGCGGCCTTCTATCTTTTTAACAGCGGCGTGGCGGGAGTGGAAAAGATCAAAGAGATCGTGGGTCCAAGGTAAAGGGTTAAAGAAAAATCCGCGTCTCGATCTCCCCGGCGATAATATGGAGAAACACGAGGTGGACTTCCTGGACGCGCGGCGTATCGGAGGACGGGACGTCGAGGAGATGATCGCAGAGGGCCGCCATTTTCCCTCCGCCTTTCCCGGTCAAGCCGATCGTCACTATCTTTTTCTCCCGCGCGGCCATCAGTCCCTTCAAGACGTTGGGTGACCGGCCGCTCGTCGACAAGGCGAGGACGACATCCCCCGCGTCGCCCAGAGCCTCGATCTGCCGGCTGAAAATGGAGTCGAACGACGCGTCGTTGCCAATCGACGTCAAGACCGAAATGTCGGTCGCGAGGGAAACGGCCCGGAGCGCGGGCCGCGCCTTTTTGAATCTATTCACCAGCTCGGCCGTGAAATGCTGGGCCTCGGCCGCGCTCCCTCCGTTGCCGAAGGCCAGGATCTTGCGGCCGGCCTTCAGGCTCGTCACGCAGCTTGCAACCGCTTCATTCAAAACGTCGCCGCGCTCCGCCAAGGCCCGCTCCAAAAGACGGTGACATTCATCGACGATAGGTCCATACATCATTTCTCCTCCAAGAGGACCGCGGAGGCCGCGATGGCCAGGCGGACCCTGTCCATCAGATCGGGCAAATGATCGAAATCATAACCCTGGACCGGGATAGGCCGTTGGAAAATGACGCGGACGCGCCCCTTTTTCACGAAAAACTCGCCTTTCGGCATCGTCTCGAACGTGCCCTGGATGACGATAGGCAAGATCGGAGATCCGCTTTCCAAGGCTAGGTAAAATCCCCCGCGCCTGAATCGGCCCATGGTCCCGTCCAGGCTCCGTGTGCCTTCCGGAAAAATCAAAAAAGAATACCCGCGCTCTTTGATCTGTCGGACCGCGCGGCTGATGCTTGCCTGTCCGCCGCTGGTTCCTTTCCTGTCGACGGGCACGAACCCGACATGTTTCATGCCGAGTCCGAGCACGGGAAGGCGAAAGATCACTTTCTTCAGGATGACCCGGACGTTCTGCGGAATGAGGGTGAAAAGCAGCGGCCCGTCGATAAAGCTGAGATGGTTGGCCATGAAGACATACGACATCTTTCGATCCACGGCCTCTAACCCCTTGACTTCCAGCTCGAGCCCGAGAATTCTTCGCGACAGGCGCATCGCCCATTTGCCGATAGCGTACAGGGGCTCGCGGATTCCGAACAGCATGCAGAACAATAAAAACGGGACAAGACAAACGACCAGGACGATGTACAGGGAAAAGAGAAAAAGCGTCCGGACCTTCATGGACGGAAATTATACTATAAAACACGAGGACCGGCACGAACCGATCCGATCCCGAAAGTGCCGTAAGGTCCCAAGCCTCGCCGGAAGATTGAGATTTTCGGGCGTTTCGATAACGGGGGGAATGGGCCGCTCTTTGTCGGACCAAAAAAAAGGGGCGATCCGAGCCGTCTCGGATCGCCCTTGGCTGGGGATCAGATTTGAGCTAGGTCTTAAGAACCGGAGATGCCGGCTCTGGGACCGCGGATGAACATGCCGTTGTAGCTGATCAGGTCCTT
>Ga0187886_1000245_pt1 | contig 72543 bp, 67 predicted proteins | sample June2016WEW_20_1_FD_133001 | JGI IMG/M metagenome (GOLD analysis project Ga0187886, IMG submission 133001) | Peatland microbial communities from SPRUCE experiment site at the Marcell Experimental Forest, Minnesota, USA - June2016WEW_20_150 | ecosystem: Environmental > Terrestrial > Soil >... | reverse complement strand
TTGAATATTCAACAGGATTTTTTCTTTTTCCTGAGGAGTCCGTTTGTGAAGTTCTTTTACCATCAGCATAAAAGTACAATTTAAAATAGTACTTTTAGTCTAGTTTCTTAGGGGAGCAGAACAAGAGCATGCCCCGACCGAAATGTCTGGGGGCCAGGTGTAGGTTTAAGGGGAAAGTTAAATAGCCAAGAGAAAATGAAGATTAGAATAATATGCATTAAAATCAGTGTTACTTATGAAAAAGGAATTAATTGAAAAATCATATCAGCTTGCAAAGGAACAATATGCTGCTTTAGGAGTAGACACCGACAAGGTGCTTTCTGACATGGATAATATAAATATCAGCTTGCATTGCTGGCAAACGGATGATGTGGGAGGTTTTGAAAAAGCCGGATCTGTACTTGGGGGAGGAGGTATTCAGGCTACAGGCAATTTCCCGGGCAAAGCAAAAACGATAGAGCAAATGCGATCTGATCTTGATAAGGTAATGTCACTACTTCCAGGAAAACAAAGATTAAATCTTCACGCTATTTATGGTGAGTTCGGTGGTAAACTTATTGACCGTGATAAGATCGAGGCAAAGCACTTTCAAGGGTGGATAGACTGGGCAAAAAAAAGAGGGATAGGCCTTGATTTCAACTGTACTTGTTTCTCTCATCCCTTAGCTGATGATGGATTTACTCTTTCAAGCAAGTCTGAGAAAATCAGAAAATTCTGGGTTGAACATACTAAACGATGCCGGGCCATAGGTGCTGAAATGGGAAAACAACTCGGTACTGCCACAGTTCATAATATATGGATACCAGATGGTATGAAAGACACCCCGGTTGACAGGAATACTCTTCGAAGACAGCTTAAAAAATCGTTGGATGAAATATTTGCAATTAAATACCCTAAAAAACACCTGAAGGATTCTCTTGAAAGCAAATTGTTCGGTATCGGATCCGAGGCAATGGTAGTTGGATCGCATGATTTCTATATGGGTTATGCTATACAAAACAATACAATGATAACTCTGGATAATGGCCATTTTCATCCCACAGAACAAATCGGTGACAAAATATCCTCTATTCTTCTTTTTGTTGATGAGATTCTTTTACATCTTACGCGTGGTGTTCGATGGGACAGTGATCATGTTCTTACTTTTAACGAAGATTTGTTGCTTATTACTCAGGAAATAGTACGAGCAAAGGCTTTAAATCGGATTAATGTTGGTCTGGATTTCTTTGATGCAAGCATTAACCGCATTGGAGCTTATGTTATAGGAACACGCTCTGCTCAGATGGCCTTTATGTATGCTCTTCTTGAGCCTTTTAAAACACTTGTGAAGTTTGAAGAAGCGGGAAAAAATTTCGAAAGGCTAGCATTCCTGGAGTTGCTTAAATCAAAACCTTTCGGAGCTGTTTATGATTACTATTGCATGAAGAATAAAGTTCCGGTAGGACAGGATTATATAGAAGATATAGTGAAGTACGAAAAAGAGGTGCTCCTAAAAAGGTAGGAATTTTATGAAAGAGACAGTTATTGCTATTTATGACATCGGCAAAACGAATAAAAAAATCATTCTTTTTAATGAAGACTTTAAGATAGTCTCAGAAATCGAACAAAAATTCGCTGAAATTCTCGATGATGATGGTTTTGAATGTGATGATATTGAACATATTGAGCTTTGGATTAAAGAGTCTCTGACCCGATTAGTGCATTCAGATAAATTTGACCTTAAAGCCATTAACTTCACCACTTACGGTGCTACCCTTGTCTATCTTGATGAAAATGGGGAAAGAGTGACTTCCGTCTATAATTATCTGAAACCTATGGATGAGAAAATACCAGAAAACCTGTACAAGCGATACGGTGGCAGAGATGAGTTTTGCAGAAGAACAGCTTCTCCTGCTCTGGGAATGCTAAATTCAGGTTTACAGCCGCTTTGGCTTAAGTCAGTCAAACCGGAAGTATTTTCTAAAATTAAATACATCCTTCACTTTCCTCAATATCTCTCATACATAATTACAGGTAAGATTTATTCTGAACATACCTCCATAGGATGCCATACTGCTTTATGGGATTTTGACAATATGAGTTATCATCCGTGGGTTAAACTTCAGGGATTGAACCTGCCGGATCCTGTTCCTGTTGAAACAGTAAATGAAGTAGTTATTGACGGGAAAAAACTTCAGGTAGGTATAGGTATTCATGATAGTTCAGCATCTCTTGCGCCCTATTTTTCAAGCAGTGAGGGGAAATTCCTTTTAATTTCTACCGGAACCTGGTGCATCAATATGAATCCGTTTAATACTGAAAAATTGACTGCAGATCAGCTTGACAAGGATTGCCTCTGCTATATGAGTATCACAAGGAAGCCGGTAAAGTCTTCCAGATTATTCCTCGGACATCTGCACGAAACAGCTGTAAAGCAGATATCTGATCATTTTAAAAAGGCGGAAGAGTATTATAAAAAAGTTAAAGCAGATATTCAATTGTTAATTCGTCTGAAGTCAAAATTCAAAGAGAAGAAAGTATTTTTTCAAAGCGGCCCATATTCCCGTGATTTGAGCGATTACATTGATATGTATGAGTTTAGTACTTTCGAGGAGGCTTATCATCAGTTAATGAATGAATTAGGTGATCTTACTATAGATGCAATAAACCAGGTTCTTTCAGCAAATGATGATACTGCAAATATTTATATAACAGGAGGATTCTCTAAAAATGAGCTATTCCAGAATCTAATCGCAAAAGGGTATCCGTTAAAATCTGTATATACCTCTGAAATTGTTAATGGATCTGCACTGGGAGCAGCTCTGGTTGTTTCTGGTTCAAGATCTTCGTTAAGCCTCGGACTTACCAAATGTAAAGTCTGATATATTATTTATTACTAAAACTTACACACTATTCTTCCTCATTCTTAAATTATTAATCCGATACAGTTACTTACAAACCATCAATATAATCTTTTACCTAAGGCTGCGTTTAGCTTATATACACTTGCAGCATAATCAATTCTGGCTTTAAGCAGCATCAACCTGCTTTCAGAAACTGCAGTATTGGCATCAAGCAGGTCAAGATTTGTTATTATGCCAGATTGAAAACTTATCTCCGCAAGTGAATAAGCCTTTGAAGCCTGTGCAAGCTGAAGCTCGAACTGGCTTATTTTTTTTCCGGCTGCAATCATATATGCTTCAGCTTCGTAAAGCTCGTTCGAAATATTCCTTTTTGTCAGTTCAGATTCATATGATAATGAAGTTATAGCGGATTGCGCCTGAGAAAGATTATATTTGTTCTTCATGCCATCAAAAAGTGGAATGTTTAGCCCAAGACCGAGAACATAGTTTGGAGTGAATCTGTCGAGATAGGGGATGTATCCGTTTTTTGCACCTCCTGATGCCATGAAACTAACAATTGGTTTATTCTGAAGCTTTACCATACCATACCGTAATTCTGCTAGTGAAGTTTTTTTCTCATTTATAAGCACTTCATCCCTGTTGCGAAAAGCAATAGCTAATATTGAATCTGAAGGGATGACCGGAAGTTCAACAGTGAATTCGCTATTTACTACAGGTTTGGTGGTTTGTTCATTTCCAAGCAACGAGTTCAGGGAAGCCTGCTGAGCTATCTGTGCCGCAGCAAGGTCGACTTTCTGACCTTCAACCGTCGATATTTTGACTTTTGTTGAAAGAACCTGGTATTCTGTAGCCGATCCGGTAGCCATCATTTTTTCAACATACTGAAGATGCTCATCTAATGCGGCAATTTGTTCATCTTTTATTTTAATAGCGGCCTGAAGATATACCAGAGTATAGAAATTATTCACTGTTAAAAGCGACAGTTTTTGCTTTACCTGCTCAAGTGTTTGTTCACCGATTGCCTTGTTTTCATTTTCAAATTCAATATTCTGTCGTGTCCGGCCGAAATCATAAACAAGTTGCTTGTAATTTATAGATGCAGAGTAATTATTTGCAGGGTAAAGCTGAAAGCTTCCTAATGTTGGAATATTAAGCTTTGTTGCAGGTCCCAGATTGGCATAATTTGCTTCCAGAACTATCTGAGGGTAATAACCTGTCTTTGCCAGCCCGATTCTTGCGTTTGCATTATTTATAGCCTCCTCTGCAGCTTTAATTGAGGGATGGCCTGTGATTACCCGTTCAATAATATTTTTCAGGGATAGAGAATCAGTTACAGGATTTACCTTTGTATCAGCAGCAACTTGTCCATTTAAAATGCTATTTATAAAGAAAAAGAATACAGTGGCCGTGAGGATTGATCTCATTTTTATACGTTTATTCATTTGCCGGAAGATTTTGAATTTTTAATTTTTTTGTATGAAGAAAAATTATTGGAATTCCTCCCAAAAGAGTTATAATACCTGCGAGAAGAAAATCATCATTAATACCTTGTATATAAGCCTGTTTATTAAGGTTTGAAAGAAGTAATGCCTGACTTTGCCTTGCAGCATTTGACGGTGAGCTTCCGGCTTCATATTGAAGATGATATTTCATTTTATTCATAGTCTGCTGATAGATCTCAGAACCGGGTTTAACTGCCTCACTATAAACCTGACTATGAAAAATAACCCTGGATGTCAACAGTGTAGCCAGTAACGCAACACCCAGACTTCCTCCAAGCTGTCTTATTGAATTGGTAATTGCAGAAGCCTGCGCCATTTTTTCACGTGGTATTTCCAATAGAGATACCGTGGTAAGTGCAGTGAACATTAAGCCCATGGCCAGTCCTCTCAGATATAAAGAGAACATAACATACTTTAGCTCAGTAAGCCATGACAGGTTCGAGTTAAGATAAAAACTAAAAGAAAACAGTATAACACCTATGAAAAGGGGGAGTTTTGGACTTATTTTATCAGAAATCCTCCCGGAAATGGGAGCAGTTATTCCCTGTATTATTCCGACAGGAAGAAAAACTGATCCGGCCTGCAGAGCTGTGTAACCCAAAGAATTCTGAAGATATACAGGTAATAAAAATGTACTTCCGAACATCCCGAGACTGAATATCACCAGAATGATATTGGCGATACCGAAGTTATGATTCATCAGAAGCCTCAGATCCAAAAGCGGCTCTTTGACTGTTAATTCTGCGGTTATAAAAACCGCCAAAGCAATAAAGGCAATTGCACCACATACCAGTATATATGTGGCATGCCACCCGGCTGAGTTTGTAGCTGCATTCCCCTGAGATAATGCATATAAAGTCAGAGGAAGAAATATTGTCACTGAAATGAATCCGACTATATCAAACTTTCTTATCGTTTTGTTTATATATTCGCTTTGTATAATAATTGTAAACAACATAGCTAATATTCCAACGGGAATATTTACGTCAAAAATCAGCGGCCAGCTAAAACGATCAATCAGAAAACCTCCAATTAGCGGCCCGAATGAAACAGACGCTGCTGCAGAAATACCCCAGAATCCAAGAGCAATACCTCTCTGGTTAGGCGGAAATTCCCGTGAAATTATTGCCATACCAAGTGGTTGAATGGTTCCTGCTCCTAATCCCTGAATAACTCTTGATACTATCAGCATATTCTCATCGGAAGACCTGCCACATAACATTGATCCCAATGTAAAAAGGAATAATCCGATGAAATACAACCGCTTATAACCAAATTTATCTGCAAGCCATCCCGAAGTGGGAAGCGCCACAGCCATAGCAAGCATATATGCTGTTATTACCCATTCAATCTTATCAAGACCAACCCCAAAAGAAGCCATTATTTTGGGTAACCCAACATTCACTATTGTCGCATCAAGAACTGCCATGAAGGTTCCAAGCATAACATTGGCAAGCAAAAACCATTTGTAAGACAAGTGCTTAGGATGAAAGGCTGAGTTGCTATTCCTTACCAGGTAGCGAATGCGGTGAGATGGCGTTCTCCGTGTTTTCATTCTTATTATTTAGTAATCTTGACAACAACTGACATACCGGATAGAATATTGAATGAGGATAATTCTTTACCATTATCTGCAGTATCAATTGAAATCCTGACTGGAATACGTTGAGTAACCTTGGTAAAATTACCAGAAGCATTATTTGCCGGAATCAGTGAAAATACTGATGCAGTGTTTGAACCAACCAGGAATACTTTACCACTGAATCCTACTCCCGGAAATGCATCAATATGAAATCTTACGCTCCGACCAATGCTAATACTTGAAATTTTTGTCTCCTCAAGAAACGCCACCACCCATAATTTTTTACTTATAGTCATAGTGAAAACTGCCTGACTTGGCTGAACAACATCACCTGGGAGCAACCATCTTTTTGTCAGAATACCATCGACCGGTGCATAAAGTCTGGTATTCTTAAGCTGAGTATTAAGTACTTTGACCTGGGCATTTGCAGTTTCAACTGCTGCTGAGGCACTTGCAATCATGGATTTTGAAACCAGTAACTGTGCGTTTGCTGCATCTAGTTGAGCTGAAGCGGTTTCATATGCTTTTTTAGTATGATCAAATTGCTCTTTTGTTATCACACCTCCTTCTGACTGGCTTTTAGCTCTTGCCAAATCTTCCGCTGCCCGCTCAAGGCTTATCTCCTGAACCCGGATGCTTTTCTGATCTGAGCTATATTTAGCTTCCGCCTGTGCATAATTAGCTATTGCCTGATCCCTCAATGCAACAGACTGATTTCTCTGCGCAATAAAATCAGAACTATCAATGTCTGCCAGCAGGCTGCCTTGTTTAACGAAATTTCCTTCATCAGAATAAATAGCAGATATTCTGCCGATTATCTTCGAACTGACACTTACATTGTCTGCATCAATATGTGCATCATCAGTTGTGACATACCGTGAATAATCCCGATACCAGTAGAAGGCCCCTGCCAGTACAATTATAATAACTAATGCCAGTGGAATATAAACTCTTAACCGGTTGTTTTTTGATTCTGGTTTCATAAAATTTATTTGAATTTATTTATATTGTTAATTATCAGTATTTTAAATTATTTGGTTTTCACCCCATTAATAAAGATTTCAGTAAAAGCTATAGTTCTATCAAGGAGCATATCATATTCTTCCTGTTCGATAAATAGTGTTTTCTTATCAGTTACTACTGAAATCCTCAATCCTTTAAGCAGATCGAGGAAAAGTGAAGCAGTTTGATCAGTATCGTTAATAAAGAATATACCACTTCTAATTCCATTATCAAAAATCCTTTTTATAATTTCCTTTTCTTTCTCCTTAAACATTTGAATTGCCTCCCTGAAACCAGGTTTAAGATCAGAATAAACCTCGAGTCTTAATCTGCTTAAGTTCAATAATGTACGGAAATAGGAGAGACGTGACTTAGCATATTCACGAAGTAATTGTTCAGGTTCCTTAATACTTAAAATCTTATTTGATATTTTAGCAATGAACTCATTCTGTTCCTTTTCAACAACAGCTCTGTACAGACTCTCTTTATCAGGGAAATAGTAATACAAAGATGCTTTTGATAATTTAAGATCGTTCGCAATTTCGTGCATCGCTGTCTTCTCAACCCCAAATAATCCGAAACGCTTTTGTGCGACTTCAATAATCATCTGCACTTTATTACACTTTTCAACACCTGCTTCTTTCTTATTCATTTTTATTAAAAGTTGCAAATATAACAAACTGTCTGACTAATATGTTCAAATGGTCAGATTACGAATACTTTTTTATCAACAATAAGAAGTTTTTTACTTAAGGTGATGTACATTTAAACACATCGTAAAAACAATTTCTCCAGGTTCTTTAGAATCGAAAATTCAGTCCATAAAAAATAGTAATATGAAAAAACATCTTATGCTCTTGTTTATATACTCTGTTTTTATTTTTTCACTTAATGAGACCTATAGTCAGATTAATCCTGACAGACAATGGCCCGCATATCGTGGAAAATCATCTTCGGGTGTGTTGGATAATGCAAACCTCCCTGAATCATTTGACCTTGGGAAAATGATCAACATAAGGTGGAAAACAGAGATACCAGGTCTCGGACTATCAAGTCCTGTAATATGGGGGAACAAAATATTTATTACAAGCGCTATTAGTCAGGCTGACAGAGATGGATTTAAGCCAGGAATATTTGGTGATATCACACCCGTAAAAGATTCATCTATTCATGAATGGAAAGTGTTTTGCATTGACAAAAATTCAGGTAAAATGATTTGGGAGAGGACCTCTTATAAAGGAATACCTAAGATGAAACGTCATCCCAAATCCACTCATGCAAACACATCAGTTGCCACCGATGGAAAATATGTTGTTGCTTTTTTCGGATCGGAGGGACTCTTTTGTTATGACATGAACGGAAACTTTGTGTGGCAGAAAAACTTCGGATTGCTGAAGTCAGTCTTCTTCATGGTGAAATCAGCAGAATGGGAGTTTGCAAGCTCTCCGATCATTTATAATGGCGTTCTGATAATTCAGTGTGATGTACTTGAGAACTCATTTGTTGCAGCGTATGATGTAAAAACAGGAAAAGAACTCTGGAAAACCCAGCGGGATGAATACCCCGGATGGTGCACTCCAAATATATATACATATAATGGTAAGACCTATGTTGCTCTTAACGGTTATAAGAACCGCGGCGGGTATGATTTCGAAACCGGAAAACAGGTCTGGAAGATGTCGGGTGGAGGAGACATTCAGATTCCTACGCCGATTGTTGGTAATGAAATGATCTATTTTAACAGTGCACACGGACGCAGTTCACCAATCATTGCCGTCAAAACTAATGCTATTGGCGATATAACACTGAAAGAGTCTGAAACATCAAGTGAATATATAAAATGGAGTCTTCCGCGAGGAGGTTCATATATACATACTTTGCTTCTCTATAAAGATCACCTGTATAATGTTAACTGGAATGGCAGTTTTATCTGTCTGGATCCTTTTACCGGAAAAGAGATTTATAACGCAAAGCTTGGAAAAACAAGAAGTTTTATAGCATCTCCGGTCGCATCGGATGGGAAGATATATGTTGTTGATGAGGAGGGAACTGTTTATATTGTTCAGGATGGTGATAGTTTTAATCTTCTTGCTGAAATACCTTTGAATGATATCTGTATGACAGCTCCTGCAATTACTGATGGAATGATTATTTTCAGAACTCAAAAATATCTCATTGCTGCAGGGAAAAAATAATCTTTTTTTATTCTTTTTTCAGACTCTCCGTCAGAGAATCGTTTGTTACGGACCTTACGGATATTAGCAGTGTAAATAAACCTGTGATCAATATTGCTGATATCATCAGGATCATAAAGAGCCATGGTATATCAGGATTATTTTTTATTGACGGTAATGTTGCAACAAGAGCAGAAATAATGCCGGATGAAACTCCTGCAAACAGGATAAGCATTTGTTCCGAAAGAATTATTCTTCTGATCTTTTTTACCTGGAAACCGGTTGCCAGCATTAGTGCAAATTCACGTTTTCTTTGGTCATAGTTCCTTAATAGGACAAAACCAAGTCCTGCAATTCCGATTACCATTCCTAATCCGCCAAATACTCCAAATACTGAAAGATACGTATTGGTGACTTCATAAAATGAAGAAAGACGATCAGTAGTTTTTTCAATATTCACACCATAATTTTCAAGCCTGTCAGTTAAAGTGCTTTTGTATAGATCCGTGAGCAGACGATCGCCATCAACTAGTAAAACTGAACTTCCTGAGACAGAAGGAAAGTACCTTTTGAAGTTCTCCTTTCCAATTATTACATTGCCCTGAAAAACAGATGATTGTAATCCTGCTGCAATAATAATATTCAATGGTCGTCCATTTTCAGCTCTGAGAATTAATGTATCTCCTGGCTTTAGTTTTAATCCCCAATCCAGAACTGTCTGATCTGCAATACCATATATTGTATTGTTTCCCGGAGAAAGGTCTAAATAGTTCCAGGGATTTCCGATACCCTTTTTAGCAAATACCTTTGAAAAAGAGAATGACTTTTTCACAATAAAATCAGAAGGATCAATTCCCAGCAGAGGAGGAGTAGTAACATGATTAAGGTTAAGACAACTGGCATCATTGCCTGAAGACCTTTTAATAAAGACGAAGCTCATCTTCGAAAGCAGATCGTTGTCAAGACCCATTGTTTTCCTTCCAGATACTGTATTCAGATCCTCTTTTAAAGGGATTGTGTTTTCGCACCATAGCAAATATCCACCGGTTCCTCCGGATCGATTCAGATGTTTTTCGTTAAAATTCATCCTGTTTACACTTGTAATAAATACTGTAAAAATTCCGGCAGCTATAAACAGGATAGGAGTTACAGCATGTGATGGGTAAAAAGAATAATAAAGATGCGATAACCATTTTCTTTGGTAAATTCTGTCAGTACCATTCATATTTCCGCTGATAAAATATTGTCTCCAGAAAAGCACCAATGTCAATAAAAGTGTTGTTCCTGTGGCAAAATATAAAGCGAATTGCTGATCCTTAAAGAATACAGAAAGTGCAAATAATGAAATTGTTATAACAATTGATGAAAGCAAGAATAAAAGATTCAAAAGGGGTGAAGGGATTTTGTAAATTTCCTTTCCCCTATGATTCAACATTTTAAAGTACAGTTTTATTTTTACCAGCATAAATACCAACGTTGTCAGGAATGTTATAATAAATCCTGATAATAGCGGTACAAGGTTGAAGTATGCATTAAGGGTATCAGTTTGTACAGCGCCGTTCCATACGGAATTCAGAGCCGTGGTTACAATAATATTAACCAAATAACCGGCAAAGGCTCCGATTGAGCATCCAATTAAACTGATTAATCCAGATTCAAGAAATAATAGTTGTGAGATCCACCTGTTTTTAAATCCCACGGCAAATAATGTATGAATCTGAACTCTTTTCGAATCAAAATATGATGTGACAGCAAAGGACAACAAGACTATTGATGCCAAAATGAGGAAAAACCCCAGACTCAGGAATAAGGTGCCAAAATCAACACTTTCATTTGCAGCATTAACAGATTCTTCCGATAGGTCAGTAACACTAAAACCTGTCTTATCCGGATCAAGTGATCCATTAAGCTTATCTTCAATCTTTTTTTCAGTAAAACCAACAGGAAAACGCAGAGTTGTTGCCGGGCCGAAATTATTTCCCCACAATTTATTTCCCTTCTCATAATTGATAAATGCTTTAGGAGTACCTCTGTATCTATTCCAATAATCCTCATCCCTGGGGCGGATTTCTTTCATTTTTATTGGTACACCTGCATCCCAGTCCGAGCAGGATTCCCTCCCTGAAATTCCCGGGAAATCAGGCATTAGCAGAGAATCTGACCAGATACCATGCATATCAACAATCCGTTTGACTATGAAACCGCTGCTTCTTTCAATAAGGTTATTAAGTGAGTCTGGTGAATACCAATACATTTGAACAGTGTCTCCTTCACTAACAGAAAGATCATTAGCCATCCATCTGTTGATTATCATGTTATCATCACTGACAATTTCAGGATAGAGAGATGAAGGTAATGCTGAAACAAATGAGTATGGGGTCGATTTGGCACCTGCAGCAAACCTGTTTCCAAGGTATGTTAAGGCAGGAGCGGAGGAGGGAAGTAGATTGCTTATTTCTTTAACAATAGCTCCATCAATAAAAACTCGGTCAGATATAAATTCAAATTCACCTGTTTTCTTTACTTTTCTGAGTCTGAAACCGATGTCAGAAGGTTTTAAAACTTTTTTTAATGCACGGGAAAGCACACTTATTGAATAGTCTGTGTTCTTTCCAATAAGCAACCTGTTTATTTTAGGCGATGTACCTCGGTTATCTTCGATATCCGTCAGATTGATGAAGATATTCATAGGTGTTATCTGACTGATAAGCAAGGAGAAATTTCCAGTGTCTGTTGGTTTAAGAATAGTTCCAATCCTCATTACAACAGACTTTCCATCTTCCCTGGAGGGTGCAAAAGGTGCATCTTCAGGTATGTCGCTTATCTCTGTGAAACGTATTATAAGATCGTCTCCTGGTTTAACTCTCAGATAATCTGCAAGCCGTTTGTTGACAGCAACTTCCCCGGGGTTGATGTTTATTAAATCATTTCCATGAAAAGTAAAAAAATCATTACTCAGACCATATATATGTATATTAAATGCTCCTTTTTGCGAAATCAGACTTTGACAATAACCGTTTATTTCAAGTATCCCTGTGCAGTTAATTTTGGCGCTATCCCGTATCCTTTGAGCAAGTTCCGAACCAAAGTATCGGACTCCTGAACTTATGAGAATACCTGTATTACCCAGGCGCTCCGAAGCTGATTTTTTGAGACTGTTTTTAACAGATCTGCCTGTAAGAAGTGACCCGGTTATTACAGCTGACAGTAATGCAATAATAAGTACCTGATAAAGAACCGGCTTTTTATAATACTTTAATGATCGTATTACTATCTGTAAGATTCCTGGCATCATAATCAGTTATCTTCTATTTGTTTCAGACTAATAATTTGCCTTCCTCCAAACGCATAATCTTTGACATCTTTTTTGCTAGGTCGACCGAATGGGTAGCTAGGATGATTGTTATACCATATTCTTTGTTCATCTCAAGAAGAAGTTCACCGAGAATTTCCGCATTCTTTGCATCAAGAGATCCGGTTGGTTCGTCTGCAAGAAGAATTGATGGCTTATTTGAAAGGGCTCTGACCAAAGCAACCCGTTGTGCTTCTCCACCTGAGATAAGGTGTGGATACTTATCTTTAAGATCAGAAATACCGGTTTCTTCCATTAGCCTTTTTATATTCTGCTCTTTAACAGAAAGTTCTTCGATTGATTGTTTTAATGCAAGTAAAGGTAGAAATACGTTATCAGATACAGTCATATAAGGCAACAGCAGATGGTCCTGGAAAACAAAACCGATATTCCGGTTTCTGTATACAGCCGACTCATCATCAGTAAAGGTTGCTATTGAAGCTCCCCTGAAAGTAATCTCTCCGGTGTCCGGCTTATCAAGCAAGCCTATGATATTCATAAGAGTAGTTTTCCCTGAACCTGATGGCCCCATGATGGCAATAGTCTCACCTTCATCCACTTCAAGACAGAGATTATCAAGAACCAGACCTCGCTGAAGGAATGACTTTGAAATTTTTTTAATTGAAAGCATTTTGTTATCCTTAAATGTTAATTAGTTTTTCCCAGTGATATTTTTTGCCACCAAGGCGCCAAGACGCAAAGGATCACAAAGTACAAATTAGCTATTTTGTTTTAACTTTATTATATACTTCTGATAAGCCTTCAGACATTTTTTCAAGAGAAAGTTCTGTTAAGACCTTTTCTTTTCCTTGTTTTCCAAGTTGAAAACGGAAATCTTTATCCATAAATAATTTCAAAAGGGTTGCTGATAACTCCACAACAGTGTCAGGATAATAGGTGATACCTCCTTTAGTTCTTTCAATGATTTCAGGAAATGCTCCAGTTGCAGGCTGAACAACCGGAATCCCGGCAGCATTAGCTTCAAGTATATATAAACCATAGCCATCATGTTTTCTTACAGGAACACACATAATATCAATGTTGCTGAAAAACTCCTGCTTACTGTTACCATGAAATTCGGGATAAATTCTTACAAAACTTTTAAATCCTTTTGCTTTTATTTTTCTTATCTGTTCAGCAATAAACGGTTTATCATCACCGGTATAGCCTCCTGAAACATGGAGAGTAAGTCCTGGCAGACTGTTCCCTGATTTAAGTTCAATAAAGGCATCTACTAATTTGTCGAACCCATTCTGAGAATTGATCCGGCAGAAATATCCAATTGACGGGTAATTATCTTTTTTTCCGATATTGATCAAGTCGGCTGGATTAATTCCAAGTGGGATAACATGAAAATTATCTCCTGAAATTCCAGTTTTCGATATAAATAACTCTTTATAGTAGTTGCTTGGAGTTAAAAAAGCATCTACATAAATTGCCTCTTTTGATATCAATTTCCAGGCTCTTGACTGATAAGGTTCTGCCATTTCATCTATCCAGTCATCTTCATTGAGGAGAGAGCAGACAATTCTGACATCCAGTTTTTTCTTAATCTGACGGGCAAGTCCTATTATGAGCGCATTGGAAAGGTGAATAATATCTGGTTTCCCATCTCTGGTCAGATAATTCATCAGGCGCTGAAGCTCTTTTTCAGGAAAGGCATTTTCTCCCTTTATCATATTCAGTGTCATATCTTCCAGCCCTTCTGTACGTGTGGTACCAGCCCTTCGCGCCGCCATATTAAGCATTGGTGCAGAATCAAATACCTTATCTAAGAATGCTGGCATGTTTCTGAGGAAATGGACTTTTTCTCTCAGGTACATCGAAATAGCGCCGAAGAAAACATTTTTATCAAGACCCGTTTCAATGTTGGTCCCATCAGGTGGAAGGTATAACGGAATTGCTGAAGCAGTGATTCCGGGAACCTTGCGTATGGCCCTTAAATAAATCATATCGCGGTAGCAATTGCCACAGTAAAATGATCCCCCCGAACCTGTTATCAGATAAACAATTTTCATATGTTTCATATTTCTTCTCTGTGAATCTTTGTGCTCCTCTGTGACAGTTCTTTAAAAATTACACAGATAACCACGGAGAAGACACAGAGGACCACAAAGCTTTAATAAACTCAGCACCTACTTTTCACTGAATGAAAGCAATCGTCCATCTTCGATAAGTATGTAAAACTTCCCTTTTATAACTGCAGGAGAACTACTGACAGGAGCTCCTGCATTGAAACTCCAGAGTTTTTTTCCATCTGTCAATCCGAGAATGTAAATGTTCCCATCCATGCCAGTAAATAGTACTTTTGTCGATGTTATTACAGCAGAACCCATTATACGTCCATTTGTTCGATACTTCCACAACAATTTACCATTTGAAGAGTTATAGCAATAAAGGTTTTTATCTTCACTCCCAATAACAATCGAATTAATTCCAATTGCCGGAATAGCCATTATAGAACCATCATCTTCACCTCCTGGAATCCTCCAGACAATTTTTTTTGTGTTGATATTTAAACAGTATTTGTTGCCATCATAATCCCCGAAATATGCAAAGTCATGTGAAAGGGCAGGAGAGGCAGCGATGTAAACTCCAATATTAATGGTATCCTTTTGAATCCCGGTCAGAGGGTCTACGACCCTTATCATTCCGTCGCATCCGCCAAATATTATCTTGCCATTTAAAATGGCTGGCGTACCGTTTATATAATTCTCAGTTTCAACTTTCCATAAAGATTTCCCTGTTTCAGGATCAATACAATGAAGATTGTAATCATAGCTTCCTACAACGATTCCTGCTTTATTCCCGACTTTCCAGACATTTGCTGATCCTGCAATCTGGTTATCAGTGGTATATGACCAGATTAATTTGCCTGTAATTTTGTTAACAGCTCTCAGAATTCCATCGCTTGTGCCAAAAATGATTTTATTTCCAAATACCATTGGAGCTGCATCGATTGATGATCCAGACTCATATTTCCATTTTATCGTGCCATTTGAACTCACAGCAATCAGGGACCCTTTATCATTTCCGAAATAAACATTTCCATCGCTTATAACCGGAGATGATTTCGTAGTTCCACCGGTTTTTATGCTCCATAAAAGTTTTGGTGATACAGGAAGTTCAGATTCAATTTTTCCGGCAAGGTCAGCCTTGCCTCTGAATAAAGGCCATTCGTTGTCTCCTGACTGCGCACATGTTGACAAAAAGAAAACAAAATAAAGAATGACTGTCAGAAAGAATCTTTTTTGCATTTTTTCTATTTTTCGGAGTGAAATCAATCTTACTTACTTCAATTTACTTAATGCTCCTGTCGGACAAATTTCAATAACCTCTTTGCTTTTCGATTTAAGGATGTTATTAAAATCTTCAGTCAGTGGTTCAGAGATAATACTGACAAATCCTCTGTTAATAAAACACAGAGCAGGTTCATCTTTTGAATCCTCACAAAGTCTGACACAGAGCCCGCATTTAATACATTTTGCATTCTCAAATATCAGGCCCGTATTTCTATTAATCTTCTTTACTATTGGTGAATTTATCAGCTTGTCTCTGGGATCTTTTATGGAAAATTCATCAGCAAGATCTCTGAGCCTGCAATTATCGGCAGCACGACAATCGCAATGCATGCAGCTTTCAGACTCATTGGAAGCAGCGTCCAGATCAGATATTTCCCTGACTCTTTTTACTTCATTATCACACTCTTTTAACCATTCCTTTAATTCGGTGGCCTCAAGTTTACCAATATGGGAGGTGAAGCGTTTGGAAGCATTTTTTGTTTTAATTCCAGTCTTAATGACTATTTCATTATTCGGATTATTTACAATATTCAGATTCGTTTTGTGGTAGTTAGTTTGTTGTGAAACAAATAGTTGGATATTCCGTATTGAAACAGGGATATCAATTTTTTTTCGCCGGCATGCATTTTCACAATATCCCGGACAATCTATACACTTTAATTCTGATGATTGAAGCTGTGCAATGGAAAGTTGAATTGCAGCTTTAAAATCATTCGCACTCAGAAGCCTGTTCATGAGAGGAATATTGTACCCACCAGGACACACTACTCTGCATGGAGCTTCACATTCCGCGCGATGCTCTGATAGAAGAAGTTCAATAGCTTTCCGCCGCAGGGAGATCACCACTTCATCAGAAATAGCAATGTCCATGCCTTCCTGAACAAAAGCTGAGCATGATGGTAGAAAATTACCAGTCCTGTTATCCTTTACCATGCAAACCATACATGATGAATAATGAGGAAGATTATTATTATGGCACAGGGTAGGGATATTGAATCCTGCACCTATGGCAACATCCAGAATGGTTAATTCTTCCGGAGCTTCATACTCAGTATTATCAATCTTCAGCTTAACCATTAATGTTCACTTTTTCAATTGCCTTCTCAGGGCAGACGATTCTACATGTATCACATTTTGTGCATATTAACTGATCTATCTCATGTTTTTCATAAGGTTTGAAAGGAATAGCATTAACAGGGCAATCCTGCGAACATTTGGTGCATCCTGTACAATTCTCATTTACTTCATATTTTATCAGATCCCTGCATTTGTTAGCTCTGCAAATTCCTCGTGTGTGTTCTTCATATTCGTCTCTGAAATATCTCAGGCCTGTCAAAACAGGATTTGGAGAAGTCTTTCCAAGACCGCATAAACTACCATCTTTAACGAATTTACATAGTTTTTCCAGGTCATTGATTTCTTCCAGTTTTGCTTTACCTTCACTCAATCTGTAAATAATATTCAGCATCTGTCTGGTGCCAATTCTGCAAAATGTACATTTACCACACGATTGTTTATGGGTAAATGTCAGAAAATACTTTGCCATATCAACCATACAGTCTGAATCGTCAAGTACTACCATACCGCCTGATCCCATCATTGCACCCAGCTTTGTAAGTTCCTCATAATCAATTGCAGTATCAGCTTTACTTGCAGGAATACATCCACCTGAAGGACCTCCGATCTGAACGGCTTTAAAAGTTCTGCCTTCAGCTACACCGTCGCCGATCTTTTCAACTATTTCGCGTATTGTTATACCCATAGGAACTTCTATAAGACCTCCTTTTGAAATTTTTCCTGCAAGCGCAAATACCTTTGTTCCCTTGCTCTTTTCCGTTCCAATCGATTTAAAAGCTTCAACTCCGTTTGTTATAATCCAGGGGACCAATGACAGAGTTTCAACATTATTAACAAGTGTCGGCTGGTCCCTGAACCCTTTTACTGCAGGGTATGGAGGCCTGAGATGGGGAGTTCCTCGCTTACCTTCCAGTGAGGATATCAATGCAGTTTCCTCACCACATACAAAAGCTCCCGCCCCTTCAAAAATCTTTATATTAAATGAAAAACTACTGCCATATATTCTATTGCCTAAAACTCCATTGGTGTAACACATTTTAAGTGCCATTCTGACTCTGGTAACGGCAAGAGGGTACTCAGCCCTTATATAAAAAATCCCTTCATTAGCGCCTGTGGCAAATGCCGCGATAATCATACCTTCGATAACTCTGTAAGGAAAAGATTCAAGAAGCATCCTGTCCATGAAGGCTCCAGGGTCTCCTTCATCACCATTGCATACAACATATTTCGAATCACCATTTGTCATGAGTGAAATCTTCCATTTTTTGCCAGTTGGAAATCCTGCACCGCCCCTGCCTCTTAATCCGCTATCTGTAATTATATTTACGATTGTATCCTGATCTAAAGTATTAATACACTGATTAAGCGCTTCAAAGCCTCCGGACAAACAATATTCATCATATGATTCAGGTGAAAGAACACCGCTGTTCTTTGTTGCAAGATGTACCTGATAATTCAAAAAATTATTGAGATATTTCTCTCTTAATACACCCGGAATATTAATCTGGCTGGTAAGCTTATCCTCAGAAAGAAACGTGTCTATAAGATCGTTAATGTTGTACTTAATTCTTTTGTTTATAGCCCTGGGTCTTACATGTTTAAGAAGTATTTCTTCAACCTGAAGTTTGCTGACTTTTGTATATCTTGAATGAATGTTCTCTTTTGTAATTATTTCCATTAAAGGTGTCTGGTTACATACTCCTACACACCCAACGGTCTTTAACCGGATATTGAGATTATACCTTTCCTTAATATCAAGTATTTCAGACAGTATCTCTTTACTACCACCTGCAACGCAACAGGAACCTATTCCAATCCTGATTTCCGCATCAATATCTTCATTAATATCAGCATCGTGCGAATTAATGCTTTTGTTACCGGAAGTAAGGAAATCCTGAATTATCTCATCAACCTGGGTTGGCTTAACATGACCATAGGTTTTCCCGTCAATCTGAACAACCGGTGCCAATGTGCAACATCCTAGGCAGGCAACTTCTTCTATTGAAAAAAGATTATCAGGTGAAGCATTCCTCTTATCATCAATTTTAAGAACTCTTTTAAATGCATCGGATATTAACGGGGCACCTTTGACATGGCATGCTGTTCCGGCACAGATTTTTATAGTGTGCTTACCAACAGGAAGATGCCTGAATTGTGAATAAAATGTTGAAACACCCGAAATCTGTCCCGGAGTTATGTCGGTTACCTTACATATTTGTTTAAGCGCTTCTGAGGGTAGCCAGTTTAGTCTTTTCTGTACCTCCTGTAGTATAAAAATAACCTTCTCCTGATCATGTCCTGATAATGCAACAACTTCATCTACAACAGAAGCGATCTCTTCATTAGAAGTCTGCTTACAATCGCAGCTGTTGGTCAATATCTTTGTCTCCTCAGTATTCATTTATTAGAAATGCAATAAAGGTTTTTCTTTCCTCTTATATATATCTTCTTGTCTGAAAATGCAGGTGAACAATCGGCACTTTCACCAAGGGGTGATTCAGCGATCAATTTGAAAGACGATGCTGCCTTCACAATGTGCATGATACCACTTCGGTCAAGAAGATAAACCATATCATCAACTATTATAGGTGAAGCATAAAACTGATTCTGAAAATAATGTGTCCACAATGTATCTCCTTTCATTGCATTATAACAGGCAACATCACCATTCCCGGTTGAAACAAATAAGAACTGATCGTTTGCAACAGGACTTGAAACATCCGGAGTATAAGTGTTGTCTTCCCATACAATCGAGGGTCCTGTGCCAGGTTTAATAGCTACCAGCTTTGCATAATCAGTTACAGCGTAAGCCATTGTGCTGTTTACTGCCACTGATGGAGCAACATCACCGCTCATGCATTCGACTTCCCATAGTTCTTTACCACTTGATGGATCATAACTGCTTACCATCGGGTTTCCGTTTATTATCAGTTGTGGTTTCCCAGCGAAATGTGCAATTACAGGAGAAGACCATACAGCATGTCCCTGTCGCAGGGTTTCCCATTTCTGATCGCCGGTTTCTAAATCAAATCCTATCAGTGAAATCTTTACATTACTGTCGAATTGGACTAGCAGAAGGTTTTTATAAATCAGGAGGGAAGATGCATAACCGTAACTACTTTCAGGAACTCCTATATTTTTTGCCCATTTCTGTTTCCCATCCAAATCGAAGCAAGCAAGGTTGCCATTTGCAAAAACGGCACAAACCACTTTCCCATTTGTAGCCACTGTAGATACGGCAAGCCCAGCCTCCTGATCCATCTTTGGCAATACTGCCGGCTCTCCGGGAATATTGGAAGCAGATCCAGTCCACTGGATTTCCCCTGATTTCTTATTTATACAATAAATTTCACATGTCATATCCCGTGCTCCGGTAATAAAAATCTCATTTCCCCAGATAACAGGAGAACTTTTACCCTTTTTAGGAACCTCAATTTTCCAGTCAATATTCTTTCCGGTAACCGTATTCCATTCGGTTGGGTATCCGGCACCTCCGGCTATTCCCCGGCTATCCTGACCACGAAAAAATGGGAAATTTGTTTTGTCGGGATTGGGGGCTTTTTCATTGCCGTTTTCCTCTACATTAGCTGACCCGCGGACTTTTCCTGAGATATCCGGAAGATCAGTACGCAGAATAAAAGATGCTGTAATCGCTGTTACAAAAATAACACCAGCTGCAGAAATAAGATATCTTCTGCTTTTTTTCTGCTTCAATGAGGAATCTGGTTTTACACCAGGAAGCACCGGATTTAGTTTTTCATTTTCTGTTATAAGTCTCTGACAAAAAACAAAAATTATTGCCCCTGCAAGCAGGAGGTATGAGCCAGTTTCCACCTGCCATCGTGAGCTGAAGTAAGCTTTTCTTGCAACAAGATCCATCGCTCTTACCTGGGCAGCCTTATCAGCATTAGCAGGATCCTTATCGTACTGTTCCTTAACTGACAACAGAACCGGATTGTCCAATGGTTTTATTGTTTTAAGCTGAACCAGGCTGAAGATCATAGTCATTGCCACAATAAGGGCAAATCCTCCGGAAATCTGACTCACAACTTTTAGAATGCTGATATCTTTTTCAGTAAATTTAAAATTCATTTAAACTTTCGCTTTAATTGGACAAAACTTAAAACATCTCCCGCAGCTATAACACTTTCCCTGGTCTGGTTTATATTCACTTCTCTTGCTTCTGATTGTGAAAGATATCATCCCGAATCCGAGTGAAATCCCCAAAAACGCCCCTGCCCAGGGTGATGCATTTATAAATCGCCTGATTATTAGTTCTTCTTCTGAAAATAATACTGATTCTGTTTTACCTGATTCTTTAAACGCAACCACATCTTTTAGCTCGGATTCAATTCCAATTTTCTTTTCTATCCTGATTTCTCTTGCCAACCTGACAGTGCTATTTGCCCTTGCCAAGGCGGGAGCGAGGTTGTAAAGTAAAAAAGCTCCAGTAATTGCAAACAGGGGAACAAGAAGAAAATAGAGAATAAACCGCTTTCTTGATCTTTCCGGCTCTTCTCTCTTTTGTTCTGTATCTGAAGGAATAATGGCATTATAAGGGCAAACTTCTTCACAAAGTCTGCAATTTATGCATTCAGCAGGAGTTATTGTCAGATGCTTTCCTGCAAACCTCGAAAAAATATTAAGTAAAACTCCATAGGGGCAGAGAAACCTGCAGTATGGCCGGTTGACAAATATTCCGGCTAAAAGTAACAAAACACCAAAGATTATCATTGTGTAAGGGGCATCCAGTCTGAATATGCCAACGAAAGGATCGTATCTGCATATAATAAACTGACTATTTGTAGAGGCAAATAGAACAGCAATTCCAAGATAAATGAAGGGTATTGATGCTAGAACAACTTCAACAGCTTTTGTAAGTTTAACCGGCTTAAAACCTGTTAGTTCCTGAATGGCTCCAAGTGGACAAACACCTGCACAAAATACTCTGCCGTAAGCCAGTGCAAACAGGAGTGGAATAATAAAAAACAGAAGGCCTGTAAGAGGAATTGAATACCCCTGGTTAAAAAGTGCGAGTGAGACGTTCTGTACCGACCCAACTGCACAGATGCAACCCTGTCTGTAAAAACCAAAGTAAGCAAGTGAAAACACCGACATCCAGATCAAACCCTGCCGTGAACGCTTTTTTAATGCCAGCCAGGTAGTTACAATCAAAGCACCGATTAAAACTATAACATCAAAATATTCCCATCCCGGTGCTCTCTGAACAGGCATCTGGTTTGTCGGGTAAACATGTCCGGATTCGAATTCAGGCCTAGGAAACCTATCCTGGGCAAAAAGGATTGCATGCCAGAACAACAGCAATAAAAATATTATATATGGAAGGACTTTCTTCATTTAATTATCCTAAAATCATTTGTGCTTCATTAGTTTTTTCTTCATCTGTTTGCTTTTTTTTTGCCCCATCCCCCTAAAGGGGGGCTAATTCGGTGATATTCAATTAATTTTATTTTTGCTACATTGTATATATAAGATTTGGAATATGGCATTTTTTACTTTTATCTTTTTACTTTCTTCATTCACCGAAGCTTCAGCGAAGGTGGATTATCTTTTATCTTTTGTCTTTCGGCAGGTACGGTTTATTTGCCGGAACCCTGGATATAGCATTCGATGGGCAAGTACGTGCAATTGAGCATTCATTGCAATTAACGCACCGGTCATGTTTTATCTGCATATAAAGTGACCCATTTCCAAAATCGGCACATCCCTTTACACATTTGGCACAACCATCACATAAATCTTCATTAATTGTATATTCAAAATATGGCTCTTCGACAAACTTTCTCGTAATTGCACCTGTAGGACACAACTGGTTTTCAGCTCCTGTGCTGATCGTTTTAACTCCCTGACGGAGATAACCTCCACAAAGGTCACAATAGCCGCACATCGGAAAAGCATGCACACATTTTGATGCCGAAGGAGTCAACACACAGTTAGTCTTGCATTGACCACATTGTGTGCATTTGAAAGGATCTATCTGCCAGACATAAATAGATGCTGAAGTCTTTTTTACTAGAAAAACGGGGATAATAACCAGAGGAACTGCAACGATCAGTTTTCCTGCAGTTTTAACAAAATCCCTCCTTGACTGATATTTATTTTTACCTTCATTCATGCTTATGCAATTAGAATTTATTACAGTCAGTTTTTCCATGGCATATTCCCTTGCCAGGGCAAACAGAACAATCCTTCCCGGATATAACCTTGTTTCCGAGGGCAATAACTATCATAGCTATCAACATTAAAAGAAGGTACCTTCCTAGTCTTTTAAAAAAATCATTTCTGGTCATATTTTAGTGTTAATAAGATAGTTACTTGTTACTGGGTACTGGTCACTGGTTACTGGTTCTCACGCTAACTGACTTACTTGCAGTGTCATTGCGAGCTTGATGCAGGAAAGCGTGGCAATCCCTTTATCTTTTTACTTTTTACTTTTGTCTTTTAATTTTTTCTGGTAAAAATATAAAGTTTAGAGTCAGCCGGATTGGCAGCATAAATTGTTTTTCCGTCTGCAGAAGCCAGATCAAGAGGAATAGATGCCACAAACTGATTTTTTGATGAGACGAATTCAACAAATTCCCCTTTTTTATTAAGGATTTTAATTCTGTTGATTCCTTTTTCGGCAGTTACGAACCCATCGGGAATTAAAATGAAATGTGCAGGATTGCAGCATCCGCAGAAAGCTTCTGGAGCTGTTCCCGGTTCACCAAAAAAGCTTTTTATTTCTCCATCCAGATTTCTTGTCTCAATTCTTCTGTGTCCGGTATTAGAAACAAATAGCATATTGTCGCTATTAAGTGCTACAGCAAAATAGGGACTTGGTATAATAAACTGGCCGCCGTTCTGACCAACCATATTCTTAACCTCACCGCCTTTGTCAAGAATGAAAACCATTTTATTTCCGGCATCAGCAAAAGCAATAAATTTTTTATTTGAACTGACAGAAGTAATTATGCTACTATCTTCAAACGGCCCCCATTCGCTTTTTATTCTTCCATCCTGACTCAAAATAAGTATTTGTTCTATTGTTGAAGCAAAGATGGTGTCACCAAAAGTTGAAAGTGATGTCACAGGAGAAGGAGTTTTCAGATTCCAGATAAGTTTCAGGTCTTTATCATAACATGACACGAAAGAATTACCACCCAGGTAGATTTTACCGGCAAGAGTAACAGTGACTGCTTTTAGAGAGCCTTCATTTACTTTTAGCTCATTTGAAATTTTCCAGGCGTCAGGTATTGCCTGAATTTCCTGTGTTTTGGTTTCATTCTTCCCGGAACTTTTAGGTTTAATAAAATCAAAGATCATATATCCGATAAAAAATAATATGATCAGTACTGAAATAAATGCTAAAGCTTTTTTATTCATCTCATTGCTTTTTTCCAATGTTCAGACAAAGTAAATTTCTTGCATCCCTCATTATGAGGTACTTACCTGCAATTGCCATTGGCCCCCAAGCTTCAATTCCGTTAAGAATTTTATGGCTGGCAATTAAAGTGACACTGCTATTTTGAATTTTGTAAAAATACAGTTTTCCATCATCATCCAGAAGGTATAATTTATCTCCGCTTACAATATACGGTCCAAGACCGCGGCCAAATCTGTTTTCTTTACCACTTGACCATACAGCTGTCAACAGATCTGATTTTTTATAACACACAAGCTGCTTTTTAAGCGGACCGGCATTCTCCGGCAATACGCTCCAGATGTAGTCTCCTAGAATTAAAGGTGTTTGCTGATCGCTTGAAAGTCCATTAGTAGCTTTATGTTGTTCCTTGACTATTGCAGAATATCCTGATCCATCTGTATTTATAATAATTCTGGCACCTCCGGCTCCGTAACTTCCAAATACAGCAATTTCATTATTTCCGAGATAGAGAGGTGACGCTGCTGTTGTAGCCGGACTCCATTCAGTTGTCTTCCAAAGGAGTTTTCCTATATCTGGTTCCTCAGCAGAAATACCGCATACGCCACCTATAGCATTATACACGTACATTCTTTTCCCATGAATTACCATTGGTATTATAGACCCATGTGACATTCTGAGGGAATCCGGATTCAGTGTTTTCCAGAGAATTTTTCCTGTCACACAATCAACGCCAATCATTAGTGCTTTTCCCCCTGGAGCTATAACAGCCACATCTTTGTCAATCAGGGGACATTGGCCAGTATAAAAATCCGGTGTAATTCTTCCTTTCTCTTTTCCAGGAATTCCGTATTCTTTTTCCAGATCTATTGACCATAGCATATTGCCATTGATTGGATTTAGGCACATAACATGACATCTGGGGCCTATTGATACAATATATTTGTCAGTAACTGCAGGGATGGTTCTGGAATATCCATGATTTCGTTTCAAATCAACATAGTACCACCGTCGCCATAACTCTTTTCCTGATGAAAGTGAGAAACATCTCAGCATATCGGCTTTCTTTCTTTCATTATAATCAAGAAGATAAACTCTTCCGTTGTGAACTGATGGGCCCGCATATCCTTCACCAAGTGTTGTCCTCCAGATAATTGCGGGTCCGGAAGTATCCCATGCTTCAGCGAGTGAGGTTGTATCTTTACTTATATTATCGAGGTCAGCGCCTCTGAACCTGGGCCAGTCACCTGCTATGATTTCATCCATCTCTGCAAGAGTATCAAAATACTGACCAATAATTACCGAATCGGATCTGGCTTCCAATTTTGGACGGTTATCCATTCCCGGAACCCTTTCTGTAAGATCCAGTGGTTGGCCCTTTAATAACCACCAAAACAGAACTATTGCAAAGACCGCAACAAAGACACCAATAATTAATTTATTATTTTTTTTTAATAGAGACATATACTCTTTCTGCAATTGGATTTGTTATTTTTCAGATGAAATTGCAATATAGGAAAACCATAGATAATAAGTGAAATGAGTTGATATTTTACACTTTTTGATCTTAAAAATTAAGAATTTTTAACAACCATAATGTATTATTGGGTAAAGAGCTTTATTCGTTTAATAAGCTAACCTGAAATGTTCAAAACATGATTTTTGTCATATTAATAATATTTAATAAATAAAGACATTAGGTATCATTTATCTATATAATATATTTATTTACTTAATTATTTTATTATTTATATCAAAATATATATCAATTTGAATAGTGATTATAAAAATATAATTAGCTTTGCAACTTGAGTTTTAAAAAAAGTATATGGTCAGATAATAGTTATATAAGGAAAATTATGTGTGGTATTGTAGGTGTTTTTGATCTGAAAGTTAACCATATGGATTTGAGGGCAACTGTCCTTAAAATGTCAAAAAAGCTAAGGCATCGCGGACCGGATTGGTCAGGAATCTTTTATTGCGATAAAGCTATACTTGCTCACGAGAGGTTATCGATTGTTGATCCCCAGTCTGGCAAACAACCATTATACAGCAAGGATTGCAACCTTATTCTTGCAGTCAATGGCGAGATCTATAACCATCAGGAGATCAGAAAACGTTATGAAAACTCTTATGAGTTTCTAACCCATTCCGATTGCGAAGTAATACTGCCTCTATATCGCGATAAGGGTCCGGCATTTATTGAGGAGTTAAATGGAATTTTTGCTTTTGCACTATATGATAAAGAGAAAGATTGTTATCTCATTGCCCGTGATCATATCGGTATTGTACCTCTTTATGTTGGATGGGATTCATTTGGTAATTTTTATGTGGCTTCCGAAATGAAAGCTCTTGAGGGAGTGTGCAATAAAATTCAGGAGTTTCTGCCGGGGCATTATCTTTATAGTAAGGATGGCGTAATGACTAAATGGTATACTCGCGACTGGATGGAGTATTCTGCAGTTGAAAATAATGAAACAAATATTGAGGATCTTAAAGCAGCACTTGAAGCCTCTGTTCACCGACAGTTAATGTCAGATGTTCCATATGGAGTTCTACTCTCAGGGGGTCTTGATTCATCTGTGGTTTCGGCAATAGCTAAGAAATTTGCACCTAAGAGAATTGAATCACAGGACAGGAGTGAAGCATGGTGGCCTCAATTACACTCTTTTGCAGTCGGTCTTGAGGGTTCACCAGATCTTGCTGCAGCAAGAAAAGTAGCTAAACATATCGGAACGATCCATCATGAAATTAACTTTACAGTTCAGGAAGGTCTGGATGCAATCAGAGATGTTATTTACCACATTGAAACGTATGATGTTACAACTATCAGGGCATCTACTCCAATGTACCTGCTTGCAAGGGTGATAAAATCTATGGGAGTAAAGATGGTCCTTTCGGGTGAAGGTGCCGATGAAATTTTCGGTGGTTATCTCTATTTCCATAAAGCTCCTGATCCTAAAGCATTTCATGAAGAGACTGTAAGAAAAATCAGTAAATTGCATCTTTATGACTGCCTTCGGGCTAACAAATCCCTTGCTGCGTGGGGAGTAGAAGGACGAGTACCTTTTCTTGACAAAGAGTTTATGGATGTTGCAATGCGCCTTAATCCACAAGACAAGATGATCAATAAGGACCGGATGGAAAAATGGGTTTTAAGAAAAGCTTTTGAAGACTACCTGCCTGCAAGTGTGGCCTGGAGACAAAAAGAACAATTCTCCGATGGGGTTGGTTATAATTGGATTGATACACTTCGTGCACTTGCTTCAAAAGAAGTATCTGATGAACAACTTGCAAATTCAAGATATCGCTTTCCTATAAATCCTCCAATGTCGAAGGAAGAGTATTTTTACCGATCAATTTTTACTGAACATTTCCCATCAGATTCAGCAGCATCATGCGTTCCTTCCGTTCCATCTGTCGCATGCAGCACTCCGGAAGCTATTGCCTGGGATGCATCGTTTAAAAACATGATTGATCCTTCGGGGCGAGCGGTAAAAAGTGTACATAATGATTCATATAAGTAGCATAATGCTGCATCACACATAAATAATTTCAGCTTCTTGCTGAAGGAGCAGAGCGAACCCTTGCGTGCCTTGCCGTGCAATAGATCTTCTCTTCGCACCATATTTAAACATTGCCTTCCAGCGATTTAATTGCCTTCTTAAGGATATCAGCTGAATGGGAGAGGGAAGCCATCTCTTCTTTGGCAAGAGGACTCATGATGATTTTGACTATACCACTATCCGATACAATACACGGCACACTCAGACATACATCCCTGATTCCGAACTCCCCTTCGACCAGGGTTGAGACAGAAAGCACACTATTTTGACTGCGCAATATGGAACCTGTAATTCTGACGAGTGCAAGTCCGACAGCAAATTGCGTATAACCCTTTGAATTTATTATATAATATGCCGATTCGCGTACCTGTTTCTCAATAAGCCTTTGCTGGTCTTTCCAATCAGAACACTTGCCGCATACCGGACAGTATTCGTCGATTTTTATACCAGCAACGTTAGTCATGGACCAGGCTGCAAACTCACTGTCGCCATGTTCACCCAGAAAATATGCATGAACATTATGTACATCCACACCGCAATGTTGACTAAGAAGCTGTCTGAATCTGGCGCTGTCGAGAACAGTACCGGATCCTATCACCCTGCCTCTTTCCCAGCCAGAACGCTTTAGTGCCACATAAGTCAGTACATCAACAGGATTACTTACGATAAGCATCACTCCTTTGCATTTATGGTTTGATATATCTTCAGCTATACCCCCTACAATATCTGCATTTTTCTGCAGGAGCTGAAGTCGGGTCTCCCCCGGACGCTGGGCTGCACCGGCAGTTATTACCACAATCTGCGCATCAGCATAATCTTCAATTGTACCTGAGCGGATAATAACTGTCGGAAAGAAGGGTTGACCATGGACCAGGTCAAGCACCTGGCCGCGAACAAGATCTTCATTTTTGTCTATAAGAACAATTTCATCGGCAAGTCCACTCTGTGCCAATGCATAGCAATATGTAGCGCCTACTGAACCTGCACCTACTACTATAACTTTTCGGTGTTGCTTTGAGTACTTTTTCTCATCCATAATTAACATTTTAAGTTTAAAATTAAATATATTGCAATTCACCGTTGTAAAAGTAATTTCAATTTTCCGGATATTTTTCTATTGAATAACCGGTTCGAGCTCTTAAGTTTTAACAAATCTAATAGAAACTTGTTTCTACCAATGTTCAGGAGATACTTACAAACCATGGAATCTCTTTCAGCTTTAGGAATGAAAAGTCAACTGGAACTGAGTTTATTATAAGATGCTATGGAGATGACAAAGCCTGAGGTAACTCAATTGAGACGTGAAGATATTTTAGCAGATGCAATTATAAATGCAAAAGACAAATCTGTTGTCAGCTGGTGGTGGTTAAGTGTTCCTGTTTTTATTATTTTGATGCTCTTAATGAAGAGTTATTTTATGCCCGGAACAACGCTGATTACAAATATTCACGAGTTTGCGGGAAGGGAAAAATATATGTCTCTGATTTTCTTTCTCATATCTCCGATCGTATTAATAGTCGTAAATGTGTTCAGCATCCGGAAACTTTATTTTCTTTCCGGAAGTCCTAAGTCATTAAACTTCCTGGAGATTGTATGGTTCAACATTGTGATTATCGCTTTATCTGTTGTTATATTACTAATCTATTTACTATAAAACTCATCAAAATGAATTTTCCCTGGTTTAAAAGAGTTGGAATATTCTTTATACCGGCCTCTGTAGCCGGATGGATAATATTAGTGGCAGGAATTGTCTTTGCCATCATTAGTTTTATGAGCATTGACGGAAGATCTCATTCAGTTAGCGACACTATGATGAATTTTGTATTCATGCTTCTCATCATAGGCGCTGTTTATTCTTTAATCGCTTACCTAACAAGCAGGTTATCAAAAAAATGAATGGTACAATGGTGCAATGGTACGACGGTACAACGAAATATCGTACGTTGCACTGTCATACCGACACACCATCAAACCGTTGCACCATTATAACGCAAACCAGTATGAAAACTTCACAAGGAATACATTATGCGGTGTTACCTTAAAAAGATTCTTCATATCGTTTCCATAAGAAAACAAACCGTTTGTATCAGTACTTGTAATGCCCTGTGACCAGACAAGATAAATTGTCGAACCAGGCAAATATTCCCATCTCACAACGAGGTTAGAACGGAACTGCCTGAAATTGAAATCGGGATTTGAAACCGAAACGTCCTGAATACCAATTTCGTTTCCATCTATACTGTAACTATTTGTTTCCCGATTATAGCTTATTTCACCAGGTGTAAATACATGAAACCTGTTATTAAACTGACCGGCATCCGTCTGGGTTATTTTTTTGTAGTCAATGTACTTTCCGGCTGAAACAAATGGCTGACCATAATACTCTATACTAAGTTCAGGATTGATTGTATAATTTATCCTGAAAGTCATGCTTAAAGTCTTCTGATTCAGTGAAGCAAAAAGATAAAGAGGGTTCTCGTTTGTTCCTGATGTACTTACATATTGCAATGCATATTTCTGTATGCTGTAATCAGGTTCAACACTTATTGATATAGAGTTCGATGGTCTGAAATAGATACCACCCCAGTATTCATGTATTCTGTAGCTGTTAACATCGCCTGAACCATGATAATTGCCCACATTAAATGAGAGTTTTTTGGTGTGGTCGGTATTTAGATTTAAACTAAAACTCTGGTTTCCGGGGGTAATAATCGATGGACCACCCCGAAGCAATGTCGTGGAAATATTCTCACTTTGCCGGTTGAACTGTCCATTGATCTGCCACTTATTTTTAAATTGGGAATTAAAGTTGACATTGGTATTTGTCGATAGAAGCTTTCCTGAAAAATTCCAGTACATCCAGTAATTTGTATTCAGGTAAAAATTATTGAATATCGCAAATGGATTTCGCATATAATATGCAACCCAGGTACCATGATGAATAACGTCCGAGTATCTCATATAACCAATATCATTGAATTCCAATCCCGGTGATCGCACAGTCACACTTGTCTCAAACTGCAATCTTTTCTTGCTGGATTTTCCGAATTTTACCGTACCTCCATAACCTGAAAGGGAAGTCAGTGATGAATCAACTGAAAGATATTTTGCATCAGGCCTCTGAAAATAGCGGGCAGATGATGTCTGAGTGGCTATTATCGCTTCCGGTTTTCCTTTTACATCGCTGAATTCGGCGTTTCCTGCTACATACCAGGTTCTTTCTTTCCAGTTATGCTGGAAATCAATACCTCCGGTATAAGCAGCAGTATGAAGAAAATCAAGAGCAGGTGTATTTAAATCTCTGTTAACAGCCGTAAATATTGCACCAAGAATAGTTTGCCCTTTATTAAAATCCTGCTGAACACGCCCCAGGAAATAATTTGTGAGAGGCTCAACAGTTTCTTTTCTTCTTACCCCGGCACTATCAATCAAAGCATCTTCTCTGGATGTCACGCTCTCTAGAATTCCGATCGACAGCCCTTTTTTAGTCTTGCCTGATATTTTCATAGCTCCGAGAATTGTGGTTGCTTCTGGCATTTTAACATATTCATTGGCGCCAACGGATGGATAATATTGAGGATATCTTCCGATGCGCCGGGAGTAAAACAGATTGTCGGAGTACATGTTATGGATTACTATAGTCTGGTTTGGCATGAACTGATAGATGTTCTGACCTTCAATAAAAAAAGGACGCTTTTCAGAGAAATATGATTCGAAAGCCGTCAGATTGACCTCCGATGGATCTGCTTCAACCTGACCAAAATCAGGGTTAATAGTGAAGTCGAGCGTAAAATCGTTTGTCAGACCAATCTTTCCGTCGAGTCCTGCAGAAAGCTTTGATAATTTACCGGTATTAAAAGGATCTCCAGGTACTTTTTCAAATCTTTCAATCCGCCCGACCGTGTAAGGCATTATTTCGACCTGATGTTTTGGTTTAATATCATTTATACCATACAACTCACCATAAAGATGCACGATCCCCGGAGAGCCCTTTGGAATAAACTGCCATTGAGAGCGTTCCTGCAGACGGAATATATTTCGGGTTATCTGAAGTCCCCATATCTGTTCATTCTTTTTACCGAAACGGAGCTGACTAAGAGGGATTTTTATTTCGGCACACCAACCTTTATCGTCAACGGATGTTTTCATATACCAGATTGGATTCCAACTGTCATCTTCGTTATTGCCATCATCCGTAATAGCCGCATCACTTTTCGCCCCGGAGGCGGAAGCCGCAAATAGAAAATCCGTCTGCTTGTCAAAGTGACTGTCAATATCCACGTATACAAAATCTCCGCTAAAATTATCCCTTCTGGACATTATCTTGCTGATCTTATCTGGTTCTGAGTCATAAGCGCGGATAAAAATATACAGATTATCATTATCATAGAGTACTTTAAAGGCAGTCTCCTGGGAAGGAGGTTTATTTTCCGCTGGTTGAGACTGGATGAAATTTGAGGTCCATTCCACAAGGTTCCAGCAATCATCGTTCATGAGACCATCAATGACCGGGGCAGTTTTCGCGAATGCTGTATGATAAGTTCTCTTCACGACTGTGGAGTCAGTTGAATGGGCATAACTACTTGTAAATAAAAGAATAAATATCTGGCTGAGAATAATTCTTTTTAAAAAGGTATATTTCATAAGGTTAAATCTGTTAGGTAGTAATTCAATTATTAACTGGTAACAACACTGGTAACGCTTCCGCTGCAGAAGGGTTACAAAATACTTAGTAAAGACTTTAAATCAATTGGAATGCTGCATGTCCGATCTGTAATTACTCTTTTAAGAACTTTTAGTATCTTCAGACCGCACACCGCACACCTCATGCCGCATACCCTTATTCGTACTCAAGGCTTTTGGCAGGATTATTCCGTATTGAAGTAATGAGTTGATAACTAATGATCAATCTGGTATAAGAAATGATGATTACTTAATTTGACTTTCTGAAAAAGATATCGCCGCTTATTGTTTCAAGCTTAATCTGATCACCTCCATTATTAAGTTTTTCAGCTATTTTTAAAGGAACACCACTGTGAGGCTTATTCAGAGCAAGTTCAAGGTCCGAATACATTCTTCCTGAAATTGTTGAGAAATCTAGGTCCGCCTGTTTGCTTGCAGGTACAGCCAGGTCGATATACCCGCTGATAGACTTTATGTTCATCGCCCTTGTCTGACCAGTTATTGTAATGTCAGCATTTATGGTCTCAATTGAAAATTTGGATTTCTCCGGAATAAATATCTGCCAGTAAATATCAGTATTGTTACAGCAATTATTCTTCCCTTTGAAATATTTATCCTTGAACTTTGCATTGACAACCACTGTATTGCCAGCTTCCTCAAAGGAGGTTATATAGGCATCATTGTCTTTATTCTCATTGACATTAACTGAAGCTTTAACATAGACCTCATTTTCATTCCACGTCTGAAGATTAATAGAATCGGCTATCTGAATTTTTAGAGAAACGGATTCTTTTCCTGAAAAATCAATATGCTTTTCAATAATTTGTTGGGCCTGCAATGAGCTATAGCATAGCCACACTACAACTAAAATAGTATATGTTTTCATTGATCGATGTTTTAATAAGAAAAAGAGGAGAGGAGGGAATTAAATTCCCTTCCTCAGATAAATATTTCCGCTTACTGTACCAATATTGAATTTGAATCCGCCACCGTTGAGGGAATAGTTCATTTCGTTACCACCGACCTTTTTCAGATTCTTCTGAGTTGCTGAGAAGTCAAAATCCGAATAGAATGCACCTGTAACAGTACGCAATTCCAGATCAGTTGCAGTTTTAGCGGGAATTGTGATGTCAATATCTCCACTTATGGAATTAACAGAAGATGATTTGACCGAATTGATACTGCTGTAAGTTATATCAATATCCCCGCTGATTGTTGAAAGAACGAGCGGGCCGGTCACATCTTTGAGTTTAATATCGTGACAGCTTTTAATGTCAATCTCATTTTTCATACCCTTAATATAGATATCATTCGATCTTTCACATCCGCTTGTAAGTTCAATTGCCAGGTTTTCCGGCACTTTGATCTTGTATTCTCCATCTCTTGTGAACGGCAAAAGACATGTTATCGTAATCAGGTTGTCGATTTTCTGTACATCAAGACCAATCCCTGTATTATCAGTTCCGGCAGGAAACACAGCTTTTAAACCCTTGGCCTTCGCAGGAGGGGTAAGATCTTCAGACGTTGAAGTAATAATGATATCTGAACCGCTGTAACCTTCAATCGGTAATGAATCAGTGAAGTCCTTAAGGATAAGTCTTCCGTCTTTGGTGTTCTGGGTAGTAATTTTATATTCCTGGGCAGATAAAAGTCCCGAAGTAAAGAATATAAAAAGTGTTATTAGGCAAATTTTTATTGTTTTCATAATATTTATTATTAAGTAATTAACATTTAATCAGGCAAACCCGGAATCTGCCACGATTTATTATAAACTGAATTCAATTTCTTTCATATTATTCTCAGATCAGAACTCTCAAACTATTTTCTGCAACGGCTCGTACTTCTTTTAATGTACTCTTATTTGCGATAATCTTCTGTATTGGTATTAATGCGCTTTTTTCCTTTCTCTCCACGAGTATATTTATGAGAGTAACCTGGATGATCGGATCATTCTGTAGCTCAAGAGACTTGACAAGTGAGTCACAGACTGCACGTTGGCTGGCAAACTTTGAAAGAGCATAAGCTGCTGCCATACGTACATTTACATTCTTATCATGATTAAGAGTTTTAACCAGGACTTCAATAACATTTTCATCAGGAGTATCGAGGTCATCTACATAACTCACTGCCTGGATTCTGTCGCTTGAAGATTCTTCCTTCAGCATTGTGAACATTGTAGCTTTTTTAAGGTCAGACACTTCCGAATGCAGTTGTTTTAATTCATTTGAAGCATAAGAGCTATTTAATCCGCCATGGATTAACATGCCGATGAATGTTCCACATATAAGGAGGGCAATCCCTGCAGCAATTCTGTACTGGCTAAGGTTATACCATGGAGTTGACGGTTTCCGAATTGATGAGGGATTGCTTTCCTCACTCTTTTTAATCTGACTATGAAGCATATGGTAAAAATTGATACGCATCGAATCATCAGGTTTTTCCATTTCCTCCTTTGAAATTAGCTGTATGACCTGCTGGCAGTCTCTCAGTTCATCAAGGCATCTCTCACATGTTTCAAGGTGCTTTTCGATTTCCTGACGTAACCCGTCATCGAGGTTATTATCAAGGTAATCGATCATTCTTTCTTCTACTTCCTCACATCTCATGATATATTGTCTTAAATCTGTTTAAAATAGATACCACGGAGCCTCTTTATGGCTCTGTGCATCGCCACTTTGATTGCAGGTACCGATTGATTTATAATTAGCGAAATTTCTTCGTATTTCAATCCCTGGTACCTGCTCAGCACAATAATTTCCTTTTGTTCATTGCTAAGTGCGGTAAATGCCTGCTCGAGTCTCTCATAATCCTCTTCCTGAAAACCGAAGTTATCATCGGTTATATCTACGGGATAAGAATCGGTTTTCAGGAAGAGCTCTTCTGATCTCTTTTCCTCTTTGCAATAATCTATATGAAGATTCCTGGCCATCTGATATATCCAGGATTTGACACTGAGTTCATTCTTATATGAATTTTTATACTTGATCATTCTGTAAAACAAATTTTGAGTAAGGTCCTGGCTGATAGCTTTATTCCTGGTCAGTTTAAGAAAAAAATTATACAGCCTGAGATGGTACCGTTCAAACAAGACTGACATCTCTGATAGATTTCCATCCTTCACATGCTGCATTATTAATTCGTCCCAAATATCTGCCACTGTTCGAATTTTTGGTTCTCTATATTGATTACTTGTAAAAGTACAAATGGTTACACCGAAAACCGGAAATTATTTGCAAAAATATCAAAGCAAAGACTTTAAACCAATGGGAGAATGAGAGGATGAGAGAATGATAGAATGGGAAAAGTCTACTCTGTGTAACACTGCGGTTCTCCGTGTAACTCTGTGTTAGCTCTTATTTTATGGTTACACGGAGAGACACAGAGTTACACGGAGAGACACAGAGGAACACAGAGATTCACAGAGAAAATCCATTTACTGGAAGAAAATGAAGAAAAAAGGTAAGGCTTATTTTTTGAAAATCCTGCCAAAAAATGTTTTCATATCGTTCCATGAATCTCTGTCGGCATCGGCATTATATTCAATAGGCATATTAAATTCTTTACCGATCTTTGTGGCATCAGGATTAGTAAATGTGTGCGTTGCATTTGCATAAATTTTTAAGGTATTGTCAGCACCTATCGAATCCAACTGGTGTTTAAAGTCTTCTGCAACTTTCTGAGATACAAACTTATCGCTTGCTCCCTGACAAACCAGAATTTTTGCTTTTAATAATTTTTTGTCGACAGGTGCACCGCCAATACCGCCATGGAAACTTACAACTCCTTTCAGAGCGGCACCAAGTTTAGCATAATTAAGAGCAACATATCCGCCAAAACAATAACCTATTGCTGCTATATTGTTTGGATCGGTCTGTGAATATTCTTTTAATTTCATAAGAGCGGCATCCAGGATGCTTTTTGCCTTAGTAGGATCTTTATAAAATGGAGTTGTAAATTCCTGTGCTTCAGTTGGATTTACTGCAATTTTCCCATCACCAAACATATCTGCTGCCATCGCAATATAACCCAGCTCTGCCAGTTTTCGCGCCCTCATTTTTGTATAGTCATTCAGTCCCCACCATTCATGCACAACCAGAATAGCAGGCCGTTTCCCTTGTATATTGTCATCATAAGCAATAAATCCTTTAAATGTTACACCATCTGCAGTGTAGGTTACAATTTCCTCTTTGATATTCGATGGAAAGCTTTTTGTTTGACCAATTGAAGAGACAGTAAGCATAATTATACAAATCAAGATGCTTTTATTAAAGAATTGTGTTTTCATACTTCCTAAGTATTAAATTGATATATCATTTGATCAGTTTAACAAAAGATAACAGAAAAAGTTCTTTTCCCGGATTTCATTTCCACAAAAGATAGTTTGTTCCGGGTATATTGAACATAATGTTGCGAAAAATTGTTTAATTATATAATCATTAATAAAGAAGTTCATGAACAGTTCGCAATTTGTATTAGCATCTAGACCCATTGGTTTGCCTTCGTCACAGAATTTCAGACTTGAAAAGATTTCACTTGGTGAATTAAAAGAAAACGAGGTTTTACTTAAATCATGGTACATCTCTGTCGATCCGTACATGCGTGGCCGAATGAATAGCATAAAGTCTTACGCTGCATCATTTGAGGTTGATCAATCAATCAGGGGAGGCATTGTAGCAAAGGTCATCGAAAGCAAAAGCAAATCAATCCTCGTGGGAGAAGTTGTCGTGGGTATGCTACCCTGGGCAACCTATTCAATTGAAAAGGCAGAAAACCTCCGCAAGATTGATATTCAGAAAGTTCCGCCGGGCTACTACCTCGGCGTTCTGGGAATGCCAGGCTTTACTGCCTATTTTGGAATGATGGAAATAGGTAAACCCAAAAAAGGAGAGACAGTTGTTGTATCCGGTGCTGCAGGAGCAGTTGGTATTGTAGCCGGACAGATTGCAAAGATACAGGGATCAAGAGTGATTGGAATAGCAGGTTCAGATGAAAAATGCAAGTTATTGAAAGAGCAATTCGGATATCATGAAACAATAAATTATAAAACATCAAAATCAATAAGAAAAGAGTTAGCAGCGCTTTGCCCTGAAGGTGTAGATGTTTACTTTGATAATGTAGGAGGAGAAATCACTGAAGCTGTGGTTGCCAATCTTGATTTTCATGCAAGAATTGCTTTATGCGGACAAATTTCTCAATATAACAACACAAAACCTTCAGTTGGCTATTCAATTTTACCGCACCTTCTGACCAGAAGTGTCATGTTACAAGGCTTTATTGTGAGCAATTACAGTGATCGTTTCGGTGAAGCCCTTAAACAGTTGACTCAGTGGGTGAATGATGGAGCGCTTAAATACACTGAGACAGTTATTGATGGTTTCGATAAATTACCTGATGCATTCCTTGGACTGTTCAGCGGAAAAAATCAGGGGAAAATGCTGGTAAAAACGGAATAATTTATAATGTCCGAGTCATAAAAATTGAATCCTTCCTAAAGAACTTTCATTTGGAATACTCCACAATTTTTACATTTCAATTTTCCGGCATAAGGGTCCGTTTCTATCATGAAAGTGTCATTTTTTCTAATCAAGGTTATTTTATGCAATACTTTGTCTGATGGCAAACAGACCAGGCCAGCCACCGGAAAATACTTTTCCTGTCTGGTAGTCGATCCATTACTGAGGTACAAATAGGGTATAAAAATTTACGGGAAATGTAATTTTAAAGTAAAATGGAATAACCCAAAAGATTCTTCAAATCCTAAAGATATTTCTTATATTCTTCAGGTACATCAAAATATTTATCATAAGTCTTCACATCAGGACCAATCTTTTCTTCAACAATATCTTCCCTGATCTTATAAGTACACTTTTCACCTGCAATATCTGAAAAGTAAATATTGTATTCCTTCCCATTCTCATCAATCATTATTATTCTTACCAGATGTTTATACTTGGTACTATTCAACTGTGAGTGACAAATAGGGCAGTTATAGATGTATTCTTCACCTTCTTTTAACTGGAAAGAATGATGAGTAGTGGTTGTGTAGTTCCCGATCTCAGGATTCAAAAAAACCAATCCTCTTTTGGAACTGTGAAGTTTCGAAGCAGCAAGGACAATTGAAGTTTTAACATTAAGATGGCCCCTGCAAATCTTACATATGTATTCTACAGCCATGATGCACCTCCTGTTTGTTTATTTGTTTAATAATACTGTCTGCAACATTCTTAACAAGATAAGAAATATTTTCGCCAAAGTCAATTTTTTCCGGTTGGATCCCGAGAATATAAACCGGCATCCTGAAGAATTCCGATAACCGACTGACTGAAATATTGTGCGTATTGAAAGTCAGATCGTGTATCTGGTTTATTCCAAACAATTTAAATGTTCCGGCAGCTGACTTCATGTCAACACAATCAATAAGAACAAGTATATCAGGATTCAAGCTATTTATTTTCCCGATATAATTTTCAATACTGGCCTCTACTGTGAGTGATGAAATATTACTTTTATCTTTTATTTTTTTGCTTATATAAACACCAACACCGTCATCCATTTTAAGAAGGTTACCTATTCCGACAAAAAGTATTTTTTTATCCTTTTGAGATTGTAGTTTATTCAGCTCCTTAAACATTTTTATATAAGTACGTTACAAGGATTTGTCTCAGACAGTTCGGACAGATTATATTGAACATGTCTTTTCTCTTAAGCTTATCCATGATCTCAATGTCAACATCCTGTCCCTCAGCCAATTTTAATTTCTGATTCAGCAGATTAAGATTAAGGATAGAAGAAAATGCTTTCGGACCAAGTTTCCTGTGCATAAAATGAAGATGCTCTTTTGTTGTTATTACTGCATGGCAGCTATTACAAATGAGGAGTTCTTTTTCCTGGAATTCAACATTTTTCTGCCTGTCAAATACTGCCAGATCAAAGATTTTATCTGATAATTTCACTCCCTTACCGGTAATACAATGCTCCTGGCACTGACCACAAAAGATACATTTCCCATAATCTCTCTTTATGATCCTTGTTCCTTTTTCTTTATCATCAGTAAATGTTATTGCCTGAGGCGGACATACATTTGCGCATGTTTCGCATCCGACACAATTCTCGTTATCAACAACGGGTTTGCCTCTGAAATTTTCGAAAGGAACATGAGGTTCCTTTGGGAACTTCGACGTGTAGGCTGGTGTAACTAGAGAAACAAGAGCCTCTTTAACCTCTCTTATTTTGGGATACCTCATTTTACAGCATCTTTATAGTCATCTTTAACACTTTTGTCTCCAAGTTTGATCCCGAAATGATAGGTTCCCCTGATAAGTGCATGAGCTGCAACCGTGGACCCAAAAAAAAGTATTGGTATTGCAATAAGAGCTTTTGTCCCTGCATCGCTCAGTCCAAAATGGAAGACTACTCCAAGCAGTATGCTGCAGCATCCCAGGGTTACAGCTTTTGTTGCTGCCTGAAGTCTATTGTAAGTATCAGGAAGCCTTATAATTCCAATACAACCAAGGAGATTGAAGATAATTCCGATTGTTATGAAAATTAAGCTGATCATATTATTCATTTAGTTTTTTACCTGTTAGATATTTGGCAAGTGTTAATGTCCCGATGAAACTCAGAATGATCCATGCGATTCCGATGTCGAGAATAAACGATCTTTCCGTTTGAATAGAGATAATGGCACAAATCCCGACCACCAGTATTCCGAAAATATCAGCTCCTACCATCCTGTCCGGGATTGTAGGTCCCCTTATAATCCTGTACATGCAGATCCCGCTTAGTCCTATCTGAATGTAAAGCAGTATATTAAGCCAATTGTTCATTCTATTATTCTTTTAATATATTTTTCAAATGCACCGGTTATAATTCCTGTGTAAACTTCAGGATCATCTGAACTGATAAAGATCCAATGGATATAAAGGTAATCATCTATAATGTCTACAGAAATAGTCCCAGGAGTCATAGTAATCGAATTTGCAAGCAGCATTTTTGCCATATCAGACTTTAATGTGGTTTTCACCTTCACAATACCGGGTCGTATCGGCATTGCCGGATGAAGTACCCTGTAAGCAACATCTATATTAGCTTTTATACACTCCCAAATAAAAACAAACAGATAGACAAAGAACCAGAAATATCGCTGCGGCTGAATTAGCTTATAAACATTTTTTACAAAAAACCTGGTGAATGCTGCAGAAGTAATGAGAGAAGCTACTGCCCCGACAATAAGATTGGGAATCGTAAATTCGAAGGTTAACATTATCCAGAAGATCATCGATAATATAAAGACTGTAATGTATCTCATATCAGTGAAGTAATATTGAAGTTGAATATTTTACAGGATCTGTAAGAATGTTTATTGCAGGTGTGAGTATTGCATCCCTGATTCCCGGAATGACAAGCAAACTGAGAAGAACGCAGATAATACTCAGGACAACCATGCTGAATACCATTGGAAAAGGTACTTCTTTGATATTCTGATTCTTAGTATTATCTGATTTATTGAAGAAAGCATATCGTTGAAATTTCAGAAACGACGCCAGAGTAATAATGCTGACTAATACTGCAAGCACGGCAAGCAAATAAAACTTAGCCATAATGGCGGCAATTATTATTATCAGTTTGCTGAAAAAGCCATTAAAAGGTGGTACCCCTGATATAGACATTGATGCAACAAAAGATGTTGCAGATGTTGCCGGCATAAACTTTGCCAGTCCCCCCATTTCTTTAAGATTGCGGGTACCAATTGTATACTCAATTGCCCCGGCGTTAAGAAATAAAAGTCCTTTAAAAGCTGCATGGTTGATAAGATGGAAAATTCCACCGGCAATTGCCAGTGAAGCTATTTCTGATTTTGATCCCCTTGAAATAAGGATCATCCCTATGCCAACAGACATTACCACATAACCCATCTGGCTGATACTGTGATATGCAAGTAGTCTTTTAATGTCCCATTGCCCGATCGCAAGGAATACTCCAATTACCATCGACAGAGTTCCAAGGGTTGTGATAAGGACAGCCATTCCTTCACTTATGGAGAACATGTTAAAAAATAATCTGATAATTACATAAATTCCAACAGCTTTAATAAATATACCTGACAGCATCGCTGAAATAGGTGAAGGCGCGGATGAGTGGGCGTCAGGCAGCCAGGCATGAAAAGGAATTATGGCAGCTTTCAGACCAAAGCCGCTTAATAATAGAATCTGAATAAACAGATAGGTTGTTTTATTACAACCGCTGCTGAAGGCTTCTTTAATATCGGCAATATTCAGAGTTTTGGTTTTCCAATATATGAATCCAATCCCGAACAGGATTAAAAATGAAGCAAGTCCGCCAAGTATCTGATACTTAAATGAGGCCTCAAGTTCATTACTTTCAACTCCGAATGCTACTAAAGCATAGGATGAAATAACGGAAATTTCAAGAAATACAAAAATATTGAAAAGGTCACCACTGAGAACTACTCCGTTCATTCCACCTATCATTAGACAAAATAAAGCATAGAAATAGTTTCCGGCCGTATATCTTTTAATATAAGATATTGAATAAAAGGCTGATAAGAAACCAATTAGATTTATTATGCAAACAATGATCGCAGTAAATCCATCCATAACCATATAGATACCGATAGGAATCCTGTTTATTGGTTCCCATCCTCCAACTTTATACAAAAATATTTTTTCTCCGGTTGTGAAAAGGAAATAGAAACTGATACAGGTCAGGAAGAGAAGGACAAGAGAGGTGAAGTATTTGTTAAACTCTTCTATAAACCTTCCGATAATCATGATCAGGAAAGCTCCTGCCAGAGGTGTTACAACAAATAATGGTATCAATGGATTCATAATTTATCCTCTTAGATTCTTTATTTCTCTGATATCGAAAGTCCCGTACTTTCTGTAAAGTCGTATAATAACTGCCATAAGCATTGCAGTTGTTGCCAGCCCGATAACTATTGCTGTCAGCACCAGCGCCTGTGGTAACGGATCGACATATACTTTGACAGGGTCAGCCGGATCAACTATTGGTGCAACTCCGCCGTCGATGTAACCCACAAGAGCAAAAAACAGGAAGGTGCTGATTTCCATGATGGAAAGTGAAACGGCAATCTTAATCAGGTTTCTTCTGGTTATTACGCCGTACAAGCCGACCAGAAACAATATGAAACACATTATATAAGCAATCATTCTTTTGACTCCTCCTTAAAGATTATTAGTGAAAGAAATATTATAAATATTGATGCAGCAACCTCAGTTCCAACAAAAATATTATAAAGTGGTAATACACCGGCGCTTACAAGATGTCCGACAATTCCTTTCGGAAGAAAATTGTTAAAAAAGATTTTGGTTCCGAAAACAAAACCTGAAACAGCAACAATAATAACCAAGATCGTAGCTAAACTTTCAATTATGGTTGTTCCTGCTTCTTCTTTAACGAGTTTCAGAAAATCACTTCCATTAGAAAGTGTGACCAGGATAAGCGAACCTGCAACAATTACTCCCCCTGCGAAACCTCCTCCGGGGGTAAGATGACCATGTACTATGACATAAATTCCATACATGAAAATCATACCCGCAATAAGCTGGGTGGTCTTTTTTACTATTAATGTCATTCCTTTCATATATTCTTTAATTGATTTAAGAACAAGGATTAACGATTTTTGATTTAAGAATTAGTTTATGTTTGAATTTCATTTATAAGATTTTTCTGTGCTGTTTCTGAGCTTTTGACAAAAATTGAGATTAATTCATTATTCTCATTCATTGCCAGTTTCATTTTCTCTTCGGATTTACAAAGTTTGCTTCGATAAATTATCTTCAGACATACAAAACTCTCTCTTAATTCTTTCAGCACGATTTTAATTTTATGAATAAAATCTTTTCTGGATTCGCCACTCTGAGCTTCTCCATAATTCAAAGCTGGCGAAGTCCCAGATCTGATTAATTGTCCCGCCAGATGATTAGAGGCTTTTGTATCCTTCATATTCTCACATATTTCAACTATCATAACAGCAAAATTTATCAGGCGCTCTTCAAGATCGAATTTATTCATATTACTTTTAGCCATTCTTTTATCCTAATCTTGTTCTAAAATCTTAAATCGTTAATCCTTGTTCGATATTCCTCTTCATTCTTTCTCATTCAAAAATCGTTAATCCTTGTTCGATATTCCTCTTTATTCTTCTTCATTCAAAAATCGTTAATCCTTGTTCGATATTCCTCTTTATTCTTCTTCATTCAAAAATCGTTAATCCTTGTTCGATATTCCTCTTCATTCTTCCTCATTCAAAATCGTTTATCCTTGTTCGATATTCAAAGAATCCAATTATTTTTTGCCTTTTAATCTTAATATTGTCAATACCCCGAGTACGGCAGTTACCAGTACAACTGCTTCACCCATAGTATCATAACCCCTGAAATCGAAAACCACACCGGTAACAAGATTAGCACTACCGGTTTTTTGTGCAGCACCTTCAATATAATAATTTGCCATTCGCAAAGAACTTTTGCCCAAAACATCAAGTGACTGAATCGAAAAAGTATAAAAATAAAGAAGTATCAAGCTTAGGAAAATAGCGGTTGCTGCAGAAATATACCCCTGGGTGTCAGGTTTTGAAAATGATTCCACCCGCGAACTGTCCAGGACGACCGCAACCATTATTATCAGAGTTATTGTATCAACTACGATCTGAACAATTGCCAGGTCGGGAGCTCTCAGAAGTAAAAAACATATTACCAAACTATATCCTACTAAACCACAAGCTATTACTGACGAAAGCAAATCCCTGGCATGGATAGCAAACAATGCCCCTAAAATCATAAATCCTACTATTATAGATATTATCAGGTCCATTTCAGCTTAAATATTTATATCATAATCAGTAGCATAACAACTAATCCTGCAAAAATCCAGATAATATAACCAGGTAGTACCCCAGTATGAGCTTCACTCAATTGGTGACTCAACCAGAGAGTAAATTGTTTCGACAGGTCATAAATGTCAAACCATCGTTCTTCGGCTTTCTTATAGATCCATGAAAAAAAACGGAATTCGCTAATAGTTTTATAGAATTCAGGAGTAGAATAACTGGTCTGATCCTGAATTTTTTCTCCCCCGATAAAGCTGTCTTCAGTTCTGAATTTCTTAAGATTGGATGCCAGGTATACAATTATTCCAAGTATTATTGAGATCAAAACGAGTAATGATACAAATGATGAGTTCCAGAAGCCCTTAAACTGAAATGCACCTGATATCGGCATAAAAAGTTTTGGCACCACGAAGTTTGTGGCAAACACGCCAAAAAAGATACAGAATATCGAAAGGATGACCAATGGTATCCACATCATTGCAGGGACTTCCTTCACATTTTCAAACTCAGCTTTACGGCGACTAAGGAAAACTCCTCCAATGAACTTTATGAAACTAGCAAGAGTAAGAGCAGATCCCATTACTGCTAATCCCAACCATACCACCCATAGTTTATTAGCCACCCCTGATCCGGAGCCAAAATCAATTATTCCCTGGTAAACCATCCATTTTGAGGCAAAACCGTTTAAAGGAGGTACTCCTGAAATAGACATTGCAAAAATCAGAGATGCAAAGAATGTAACAGGCATTGCTCTGGAAAGACCTCCAAGGTCATCAATATTCTCTTTGGCAGTACGGTATTCAATACTTCCTGCAGAAAGGAACAAACCACTCTTGTAAAGAGCATGGTTAATCATATGGAAAAGACCGGCAGCAACTCCGATCACTGAGCCCAGTCCAAATCCAAGTATCATGTATCCAACTTGGGAAACAGCGTGAAATCCAAGTAATCGTTTATAATTATGCTGAACAAGAGCCATCATAACAGCAATTATTATTGTGGTGACTCCTATTGTAAGGAGGAGCAGTGTCATCCATTGATCCAGAATGAACATACTGGTAGTTATCCTGGCAAGAAAATATATTCCAAGAAGCTTATCTAGCGACGCCGGAAGGTAAGCGGATGAAGAGGCAGGGGCACTCTTTGCATAATCAGGAACCCACGTATGAAACGGGAAAGCACCTGCTTTTGTGAAACTGCCTGTCAGTAAAGCCAGGAAAGCAACCACTGATAAAGCATTTGTAGTCGGTATGGATATGCCTCCCATGCTCAGCGAACCGGTTATCTTCCATAGTATTGCAATACCTATTATCATAATACTATCGGAAGCCCCTATAAGAATAAGTGTTTTCTTAGCAGTTGCAGAGCTTTCTTCATCATTGCCTTGTATCAGTTTATATAAAGTTATTCCAAGTGCACCCCAGAATGCAAGGAATAAAAGCAGGTTGTCAGATAATAGGGCACCATTTGAGCAACCAAGAGTTATTAAAAAATAGGGATAATAATTTCTGACTCTTCCGGCTTTAATGTAAACAATTGAATACAATAGAATTATAAATGTAAAAAGGCTGACAAACAAAACAATAAGCTTACTCAGGCTGTCACAGTTGAATACAATGTATCTGCCTGCATCCTTAAGAAGATCAAAACCAAAAACGGAAAATCCTGAACCTGCATATATTTCATTGAAACGCAACAGCTGATTTCCGGAACTATATATCACAATAGTCAGATAACCGGTAACTATACTTACCAGCAAAGCAACTAAACCTTTAAACGTTCGGATTTTTTCCGGGAGGAATAAAAGCAGCAGGCCGGCCAGAATAGGCAGTGTTATAATGCTGATGATCTCTTTCATAGCGGACTGTTAATAGTTTTCTTTATTTCATTCGTCCTCTCTACCGAAGCATTAATCAGTTCATTGGCATTCATTAGCTTATCCCCTGATTTCAAGTCGTATGCGACTGCCATCCTTTCGGTACAGCAATAGCATGGATCTACGGCAGCAAGTGAAATTGTAGCATCAGCTATGGTCTGACCAATACACGATTTTTTAAATGTTGCAATGTTGACATAGCTTGGAGCCCTTATTTTATGCCTGACAGGAGAGTTAGAACCATCTGATTGCACAAAATGGAATACTTCACCCCGCGGAGCTTCAGCCCGGCCATTTCCAATTCCTTCAGGAATCTCTTTAACCTTAATTGTAATATCTCCCTCTTTTTCCTTTTTAAGACCATCGAGACATTGTTCTATGATTGAAATTGATTCGTACATCTCGAGTAATCTGACCTCTGCTTTGGCAAAAACATCGCCGGCTTCGGCTGTTATAACTTTCCAGTTAACAAGTGGATAAGCTGCATATGGATCGTCTTTTCTCACATCGATTGCCACACCTGATGCCCGGGCAGTTGGTCCTACTGCTCCATAATCAATAATATCCTGCTTTGTCAGAATGCCAACTCCTTTGGTCCTTGCGTGAATTACCGGATCATCCATTACTGCTCCTGTAAGCAAATCGGTTTTTTTCTTAATATCATCCAGAATTTTCTGAATAGCAGTAATTTTGGTCTCTTCAATATCTCTTCTGACACCGCCAACTTTAAACATGGCATAGCTGTTCCTGTTTCCCGATATCATCTCAAAAAGGTCAAGCACGGGTTCACGGTATTTCCATGCCCACATAAAAACAGTATTATAACCAAGAAAATGTCCTGCCAGCCCAACCCAGAGAAGATGACTGTGTATGCGCTCAAGTTCACCGATTATTGACCTTATATATTTTGCCCTGTTTGTAATCTCGATATCTGCAATCTCTTCAACAGCATTGGCAAACGCAAATGGATGCGAGTTTGAACAGATTCCGCATATGCGTTCAACAAGGAAAAAAATCTGTTCATAAGTCTTTGATTCACTTAATTTCTCAATACCACGGTGATTATATCCGGTCTCCCATTTGATGTCTTTTACAATCTCCCCATCGCAATAAAGCTTGAATAATTCAGGTTCTTCCTGAAGTGGATGATATGGTCCGATCGGTATGAGTGTTTTTTTGCTCATTATAAATAGTCTCCGTTTATTACTTAAACTCCTTTCTCAATGGATAAACACCTTCGGCCCAGTTACCTTCCGATATTAGTTTCTCCTGATTGGGGTGGTTAAGAAAATTGATACCAAGAAGCTCATGCATTTCCCTTTCTATCCAGTTTGAAGCATTAAACATATTCGAAAGGGATTCAATTTGTGGATTATCCTTATCCAATATAACATGTATGTTAAGTACCAGTCCTAGAGAATCTTTACTGAAATGATAGTGAATTTCAAACCCTTTTTTTGTATGTAAAGCAGAAGCAATAATAAACCGGAACCCTTCTGTCTTGTATAAATATCCGGCAACATTAACTATTGAATCCGGCCTGATCGTGATAATCATACGCTTCTGATTCTTTACAGCGATCTCAAGAATATCAGAATTGAATTCTGCTTTGAATTTTTCTATTATCAACTCAGTCTCCATATAACCTTTAAGAGTTTTTAACAAGTTTAATAATGCCGGCAATTATGGCTTCAGGTTTCGGTGGACAACCCGGGACATAAGCATTGACAGGAATAATTTTATCAACCGGACCAGCAAATGTATAGCTTTCGGTAAAGTATCCTCCAGTACAGCCGCAAGCACCAATTGCTACAACCAGTATAGGTTTTGGGGCCTGTTTGTAAACCTCTATCAGTCTCTCCTTATCACGTATATTTATAGAACCGTTAACAAGAAGTACATCAGCATGCCTTATACTTCCAACCAGCAGAATACCAAAACGTTCAAGATCGTGTCGTGGTGTAAGACAATCAAGTATCTCAATATCACAATTATTGCAGGAAGCCCCTCCAAAATGGAAGACCCACAGCGATTTTTTGAAGCAATAACTTTTAAATCCCACGATATAAGAATTTAGAGTGTGTAATAGGATAGCCTATACAACTCTGATTTGTAATTCAATTGAATATTATATTTTTTTGATAAAATGTACATCTCGTGATTATTACACACTCTTAATAGCCAAATTCAATCAGTACCAACGCAATAACAGCTAACAGGTTCATCCATATTACAAAGAAATTGATAGCCTGTTTGATCTTTATCCTTGGATTTGTGTTCCTTATCAGAGTAATTGCAAGTACAACTACAAGAACCTTTAACACTGCCCACAAAATATGAATCCCGTCAATTATGAAACCATTCATTAAAAGTGCAACCAGAAAAGCCGGCAGGATAAAAAGCATGATATATTTTGCTAGTTTTATCAAAGCATAAGCTGCACCGGAGTATTCAATAAAAATCCCTTCGGTTATTTCTGCTTCTGCTTCAGGCATATCGAATGGGACCAGTGCCAGTTTTGCCTGGATACAAAAAATACCCACAATGAATAAAAGCACTCCAGAAATACTACCGATAAAAGGAGATCCTGAATGTTGTGTCTGTATAATTGAGTACAAATCAAATTGTTGCCCGCATTTCATAATAATCCCGGCAATTAACAGGAGAAAGGTCATCTCATAACTAAGGATCAGTTTCATCTCTCTTGATCCGCCGACTGCAGCAAGAGGATTGCCGGAAGCAAGTGCACCAATAATATATGAAAATGAAGGGATTGTCAGCAGGTAAAAGATAACAAGCAGATCTCCCCTGAAACCGGTCGTGATATTCAGCAAGGGCAGCAGAATGAAGACCCCTGCCATTGTAGCTCCAAATACAGCAAAGATTGGCGCAAGGAGAAATATTAAAGGAGATCCATACTTCGGCAGTATTGTTTCCTTAACCAATAACAATTTGAAGAAATCATAAAATGGCTGTAAAACAGGTGGTCCCTGGCGAAACTGTACCCTGGCAGTAATTTTCCTGTCGAACCATGAAAGGAATGCTCCGATAACTGCGGTAAAGAGCAGGCCGGGGAAGACAAGAAAATAAAAAATGTTAACTGCCATATTGTTGATATTTACTGTTTTTCAGTGATATATAAATAATCTTTTATAAGCACTTTTTCATTAAGGCTATAAATATTCTTATCCGGTGACTCATCATCATTAGTTATAGTTACAGTTCCTGCAGGACAAGCCTTGACGAATTCTTCCATTTCTTTTTCATCTTTAAGATCATAGAAGAGGTCTTTGTTCCTGTGGTGTTTAAAGAAATCAGTCATCATTGTTCCGAAAGGACATATTGTAACACATGATTTGCATGAAACACAAAGATTTGTGTAGCGTATAACAATCCCATCTTCATCTTTTTCCAGGGCATCAGCAGGACAAATGTTGATACATGGGGCATCTTCGCATTTCCTGCAAGTGAACCTGAATGTAGCAAGCTCGCGGATAGTCTTTAACCCGTTTATATTAAATGATGGATAGAAATAGGCCTCAGGTATAGCTATAGTTGAGTCTTCAATCATTGCAGAACGCAGCTTAATCATATCTATCAGTATCTTTCGGATCATATTATATACTCTAAAAAAGAACTGTAATCACCTATTTTTTACATTTGTTAATAGATTATAAAATTAACTGGTTCATCAACTGGAACCTTGTATCACTCAATCGTTGAGAGATTGTCAGGGCTATTTTTGACATCGTTTTAAATCCAAACTCACATTTCTTTTCAAATTCGAGACTGAGTTTTTTGGCATCAATGGCCACGACTTTTGTAGGGCAGGTGGCCATTACCCATGCCGTAGAGATATGTGGGCTGAAAACTGCAGACCACGAAAAGAGCTGACCTTCCTCTAATGTACCAAGACGGATTCTCTTTTCATTTGGGAGACTTATTCCTAAGGATAAGCATCCAACAAGTAAAACAAAGATCTCGGTAAGCTCATCATATTGCTCGAACAATATATCTTTTACTTTGAATTCTTTTTTAGAGCTGATGCCGATAAATATTTTCAATTGTTCATCACTGTAATTGTCAAAAAACCGGACATTTTTCAACTCCTCAATTGTCAATTTCATGATCTGATATTTATTAATTTTAAAAAAGAAGGAGATAATTTCCTTAACTCTATTCTCATTATTTCCATATTTCAGGATTATGTTTTATTTCATTATATGTAAAAACAGGGCCGTCCTTGCAAACGAAGAATTCACCCATCATACAATGTCCGCATTTACCTAAGCCACACGACATGTTTTTTTCCATTGACAGGTAAATCTGATCATCTCTGTATCCCATTTCAAGTAACCTTATGGTTCCGAATTTCATCATTATAGGAGGACCGCAGACTACAGCAATAGATTTCTCTATATTAATCTTAATTTTATTCAGAAGAGTTGTCGCAACTCCTACTGAACCATCCCAGTTTTCATCTGCTTTATCTACGGTACGGTAAGCTTCAAACTTTTCAGTTCTGTTTAACCGGTCAAAAAGGGGTTTATAGATACAATCGGAAGGAGTTTTAGACCCATAGCAAAGGATAACCTTTACCAGTTTATCTTTAATACTTTCAAGTGCATATAGAAGCGATCTGATGGGAGCAAGGCCGCAACCACCACCCAGGATAAGTACTTCTTTGCCAAAGAATGTTTCGACAGGATAACCCCTTCCATACGGACCTCTTATTCCCATAAGTACTCCGGGTTTCAGCATATGCATATACTCTGTGACATATCCTGTTTTCATTACTGTGACTTCAAGCTTTTCAGTAACAAGAGGCGAAGAAGAAGGAGTAAAGGGAGCTTCACCAATTCCATCAACAGATAATTCAATAAACTGACCTGTTTTAAACGAGAATTTATCTTCAGGCACCAGTACAAATGTTTTTATCAATGGTGATTCCTCAATAACATTTGTCAACATTGCCTGAATAGGTTTATATATATTCTTGTAATCCGCCATTATCGGCTATTTTGTGAGCTCTATGAATAATTCGTTTTTATTGATCTTTCCTATACAGGCTTCAATACATCTTCCGCATCCCGTGCAGGCGAGGGAATTGAATTTTTCCGGTTTCCAGACATATTTACACATATATCTGTTTCTGAATCGTTTGTGAAGTTCAAACAAAGCATCTTCTCCTCCTGCAACCCTTTCAAACCCCGGATACTGGCAGGCATCCATCTGTTTTACTTTCTCAAAACCAGGCTTGTCAATTAGAAGAAAACAAGTGCATGTTGGGCAGATTGTCGTACATGCGCCGCATGAAACACACCGGGAAGAATATTTTTCCCAGATATCTACTTTCTCTTCAATGACAAGTTTCCCGGTTTTCTTATAATCAGGTAATCCATTGTTTGACGCCGTAAGCAAAGTCTCAGTTGCAAGTTGTTCCTTTTCAACGACCGAAATAAAATTTTTATCTCCAGGTGATTGAGCTTCAGGAATTTTCTTAACAAAATCTTCTCCCTTCCCGGATAACATTCTCAGAAAAATTGTTCCGTTTAGATTAATTACTGCCAGATCAGCAACTTTGGCAGAATATGGCTTAATATTATATGACAAACAGTGACAATGTTCCTGAATGCCAAAACAATCGGACGCTATAAGTAGTGTGTTATCACGACGCTTCCTGTAGTAAACATCATTAAACTCAATATCGAGGTATATCTCGTCCAGAAGACATAATCCTTCAATATCGCAGTTTGGGATACCAAGAATTATTCTTGGCTTATCATCAACTATGTCAGATGTTACATTTTCTTTAACTGGAAGAAAGAAACTTTTAAGTGGGGTTGCAGGTTTCGGTTTGTTATAGGAAATTCTTGGAATATCGATAGGTCTGATCAATTCATAGTCAAGGCCAAATTCATTTTCAACACTTGCGAAAATGGTATAGGATAATAATAACTGCTCTAAAGTTTTATCCCATTCTTCCTTTTTTATGCACTTATATTGCATTTTATGTGATAAGATTCACATATAAAATTAAATTCTACGTATATAAAAATCAATAAAAAAATGTATAATTTTCATGAGAGAAAAAATGACAAATCATAAAATACAGTATATCAGGCACGTAAAAAATTATTTTTATTTAAAAAAAATTATTTAATTTGCGTAATGAAATAAATAAAAAAGAATTGATGTGAAACGAATCACAAAAAATATTATAAAGAACAGTCTGAAAAGGATTTTTCTTTATCGGGCATGCCTTGTAAGACTGAAGCTGATGGGAGTCGAAAAAGTCTTTTCTTACACTCTTGCTAATGAAACAGGAGTTACCTCTGACCAGGTCAGAAAAGATTTTTCTGAATTCAATATCAAGGGCAATAAACGTGGAGGATATAACATAAGTGATCTGCTTGAAAAGATGGAAAAGTTATTCCACCGTAACAAAGACAATAATATCGTCCTTATCGGCATGGGAAATATGGGTCTTGCACTATCGAAGTACAACAAGTTCGTTCAGCGCCATATGAATATTGTTGCCACTTTCGATATTGATCCTTTCAAACAGAAAATGAGGTCCGGTATACCTGTATATTCAATGAACCGGTTAAAAGAAATCATTGACAGGTTCCGTGTTAAAGTGGCTATTCTTGCTGTACCGGAGATTTCTGCCCAGGAGGTTGCTGATGAACTGATTCGCCATGGTATAACAGGAATAGTGAATTTTGCACCGGTACTGTTGAAAGTGCCCTCTGAGGTAATCATAAATAATGTAAACCTTTGCGATGAACTTGAAAGCGTGATTTATTATGTTCACAAACAGATGAAGGTTAATGGACTTAAAAACCTAGAGCTATTATACAGGGATATGAAATACTGATCAGGGGGTTAGTTCAGGGTGTTGGATTCCGCCCTTTTATCTGCAGGATGGCCGCAAAACACGGTCTCTTTGGAGAAGTAGATAACAGAACTGATGGTGTTTCTGTAATAGTTCAGGGTGATATTAAAACAATTGAACAGTTCGGCAATGATATCCTTCAACATGCTCCTCCTGCAGCACAGATTAAATCAATGGAGATAAACGCCACTCAAATCAATCATTACAACAGTTTTAAAATTGCCGGTAGTAAAACAATTGATAATCAGATTACTGAAATAAGTCCGGATATCGCTGTCTGTGAAGATTGCCTGGAAGACATGGAAAACGATCCTGAAAGAATTGATTATCCTTTTGTTAATTGTACCAATTGCGGTCCACGGTTTACCATTATTGAAGGATTGCCTTACGACAGGCCAAAAACCACCATGAAAAGCTTCATGATGTGTGATAATTGTAATTCAGAATATAATGACATTCTTGATCGTCGCTTTCATGCCCAGCCTATTGCCTGTAACTTATGCGGACCTGTTTATAATTACAAAGATTCTGTAAAAAACATTAGTGGAATAAAGAAGATTCTTGAAGAAGTCTCTCTGCAAATAGATTCAGGTAAAATTGTTGCACTTAAAGGTCTCGGGGGTTATCACCTGATGTGTGATGCCTTGAATAATAATACCGTAAGTGAATTGAGACAAAAAAAACAAAGGGATTCAAAACCTTTTGCCGTAATGTTCAGAGATATCTCTGCAATCAAAAAGTATTGTTATATTGATCCGGAAGAAGAGAAAGAGATACAATCCTGGCGCAGACCCATCCTTATAATGAAACAGAAGAAGATGTTATCTGAATTTGTGAGCAATGGACTTAATACAATCGGAGCAATGCTCCCCTATATGCCTGTCCATTATATGATTTTCAGGATCCTTAAAACCCCGGCAGTAGTACTTACCAGTGGTAACATGTCTGATGAGCCGATCATAATTGATGACCATAAGGCAGAAAATCAACTGATGTCAGTTGCTGACTCCTTACTGAGCTATAACAGGCAGATAATTAACAGGACAGATGATTCAGTTATAAGAATTATTGATCAAAAGACAAGTCTTATCCGTCGTTCAAGAGGCTTTGTTCCAGGACCTGTCTATTTAAAATTCAACGTTGATGGCATTCTTGCGTTTGGAGCCGAACAAAAAAACAGTTTTTGCATCGGGAAAGGCAACCAGGCAGTAATGAGCCAGTATATCGGTGATCTTAAAAATCCTGCTACTTTTAATTTTTTTATTGAGACAATTGATAGATTTTCAAATATATTCAGGTTTAAACCTGAATATATAGCTTGTGATCTTCATCCACAATACCTTTCAACAAGGCAGGCTGAATTGGTTGAAAATGAATTAAAGATACCTCTCATCAGGGTCCAGCATCACCATGCTCATATTGCATCGTGTATGGCAGAGCATGGATTAGATGAGGAAATTATCGGAATTAGCCTTGACGGAACGGGCTTTGGTTCAGATGAGAATATCTGGGGAGGTGAGTTCATGATCGCTGATCTGAAAAGCTTCAGGCGCTTTACTCATTTCGATTATGTTCCCATGCCGGGTGGTGAAAAAGCAATTGATGAACCCTGGAGAATGGCATATTCATATATTTTCAAATACTTCGGTGATAGTTTTGATTATAAATCGATACCTCTCTTTAATTCGATTGATAACAAGAAGTTATCACTGATTAAGGAGATGATAGTCAAAAAGATAAATTCTCCAATGACTTCGGGTGCCGGTCGTCTTTTTGATGCCGTTTCGGCAATTCTGGGACTTTGCCCTGTGGCAACTTTCGATTCGGAAGCACCTTTGAGGCTCGAATCTGCCATAGATGCGGAGACATATGACTTTTATCCGTTCCAGACAAACAAAACCATTATTTTTGCTGATACAATAAAGGCAATTCTGGCAGATTTACCAGGACAGGAGATTTCTGTAATATCAGCAAAATTTCATAACACAGTTGCACAGGTTATCCTTGAAGTCTCAAAGCAGATAAGAAAAGAAACATCTCTGGACAAAGTCATTCTTTCCGGCGGGGTCTTTCAGAATAAATACCTTCTGGAAAAATCTTTGTATCTTTTAAACCTTAATAAGTTTCAAGTCTTCACTAATCACCTGGTGCCGGCAAATGACGGGGGAATTTCCCTGGGACAAATAGTAATTGCTTCAAAAATAAGAAAATAATGTGTCTGAGTATACCAGCAAAAATAGTGTCAATTGACGGCAACATGGCAGAAGTGTCTGCCGGGGGTACGATATTTAAGGCAGGGTTGCATATGATTGAAAATGCCAGGGTAGGAGACTATATCCTGTTGCATGCCGGATTTGCAATACAGAAGGTAAATGAAAAAGAGGCCGAAGAAACTATAAGATTATTTGAAGAGATGAATAATTCTCTGAATGAATAATGTCGTATGAAATATATTGATGAGTTCAGAAATAAAGATCTGGTCATGAATCTGGCTGATCTTATTAATAAGACTGTCACACGCGATTATACTTTTATGGAGGTATGCGGAGGCCATACAGCTGCAATACACAGGTTTGGAATTCCATCTTTGCTTCCTGATAATATAAGATTAATCTCTGGTCCCGGTTGCCCTGTTTGTGTTACGGGAACAGATTTTATTGATAAAGCAATTACCTATTCAAAAATGAATGAGGTCATACTCACAACTTTCGGTGATCTGCTGAGGGTTCCGGGATCTGCTTCATCACTCGAAAAAGAGAAGGCAGCAGGTGCTGATATAAGGGTTGTTCTTTCCGGTTTGGAGGTACTCGAGATCGCCAGAATGAACCCTGAAAGCTTGGTCATTTTCCTGGGTATTGGTTTTGAGACAACTGCACCCGGTACCGCTGTTACAATTAAACAGGCTGAAAAGCAGAATATTAATAACTTCTTTCTGTTAAGCGCACATAAGATTATGCCTCCTGCAATGGAAGCTATAATAAAAGAAGGAGTTAACCTGGATGGCTTTATTTGCCCCGGCCATGTCGCAACAATAACCGGTTCTTCAATATTCGACTTCATTCCTGAGAGGTTTAATCTGGGTTGTGTCGTCACAGGTTTTGAACCTGTTGATATACTACAATCAATTCTGATGCTGATAAGACAGGTGAACCAGAATAATTCAAAAGTGGAAATTGAATATAACAGGGCAGTTACAGTAAAAGGCAACTCTATAGCTCAGAGGCTTTTATCCGAAGTTTTCGAACCATACGATGCAACATGGAGAGGCTTTGGCGTAATTCCATTGAGTGGACTTACACTGAAGAAGGATTTTGAAAAGTTTAATATTGAGAAAAAAATGCCTTTAAAAATTAATTCTCAGGAAGACAACGATCTTTGTATTTGTGGGAAAATACTTAGAGGATTAGAAACGCCAGCGGATTGTCCTCTTTTTGCAGAGATCTGCTTTCCGGAAAATCCTGTGGGAGCATGTATGGTTTCAAATGAAGGGACTTGCAATAACTGGTATAAATTCAGATTTATTAAATGAAGGATTTTATCTCATTGAATCAGGGCAGTGGTGGTAAGCTGACTCACGAATTGATTGATAGAGTTTTTGCAGGAAGATTCGGAATGGCTGAGCCCCTGACAGATTCTGCCATTCTTAAAGAATCAGGATTTACCCGGGTCTTTACTACTGATTCATATGTCGTGGATCCTCTTTTTTTCCCGGGTGGTAACATAGGTAAGCTTGCTATATGTGGTACAGTAAATGACCTGGCAGTATCCGGTGCAGATCCAAGGTATATTGCAGCTTCATTTATCATTGAAGAGGGCTTTCCGCTTCATGAGCTTGTTCTGATTACAGAATCAATGGCTGATGAAGCATTGAAAGCAGGGGTGAAGATCGTCACAGGAGATACAAAAGTTGTTCACAAGGGGAAATGTGATAAGCTGTTTATAACAACATCCGGCATCGGCATTCTTAACCCTGATCTGGAGCACATCAGTACAGGCAAACGCGTAAAGCCTGGCGATAAACTGATTATCAATGGCCCTGTTGGCAATCATGCCATAGCGGTGCTTGGTGCCCGTAATAATCTAAATTTCAGTACCCCCGTGACTTCAGACTGTGCATCCCTTAATTATTTGATAAGCAAGGTGCTCCAAAACAGCGGCGAGATTCGTTTCATGCGCGACATTACTAGGGGAGGGTTGACGACAGTTTTAAATGAGCTTGCCAAAATGATTGGATTTGGTATCATTATTAACGAGGTTTATGTTCCAGTCGATGATCCTGTGAAAGGATTGTGCGAAATGCTGGGCTTTGATCCTTTTTATCTCGCAAATGAAGGAAAGGTCTTGATTGTAGTGGGCGCAGGTGAAGAAACAAGGGTGCTTAACATTCTGAGATCGGATCCGTTGGGACTATACTCAGAAATTATAGGTGAGATCGTTCCGGATAAAAAGGAACTTGTGGTTTTAAATACTTCTGTTGGCGGTAAACGTATTCTTGATATGCCGGTAGGAGATCAACTTCCCCGAATCTGTTAGATTATATTATGCATGAAATTGGAATAGCAGAAGATCTTTCAGCAATTGTACTTGGTACAGCTAGAAATGCCAACCTGTCGAAGGTTACAAAAGTGAATATCATTTTCGGCAAGATGGTCCAGATTGTTCCTGATATATTTATATTCGCTTTCAGGGAAACAGTAAAAAATTCAGTTGCTCAGGATGCTGAGGTAGATATAGAAATAGTACCGGTAAAAATGAAATGTAAAGTTTGCGGAAGTGATTTTCAGGTGGAGGAGAACCGTTTTGCTTGCAATGTTTGTGACTCAACTGATCTCGAAATTATTAATGGGAAAGAATTATTTATTAAAAGTATAGAAGGGGAGTAGATATGGAAATAAAAATAATGAAGAATATCCTTGACAGGAACCAGGACAAAGCAAATGAGGTAAGAAATTTGCTCATCTTGAAGAAAGTATTGATGGTGAATATAATAAGTTCACCGGGTGCCGGAAAAACTACTCTGTTAGAACGCACCTGCGAAGCCATTGGAGCAAAGTTCAGGATTGGTGTGATAGAAGGTGACATAACAACGGACAGGGATGCACAACGTTTGAAAAAATATAATATTCCAATTGTTGTTATCAATACTGAAGGAGGTTGCCATTTGGACTCTTACAGCATCTCAAAAGTCCTTGATAGTTTTGATCTTGAGAACCTTGATGTCCTATTTGTCGAGAATGTTGGTAACCTGATTTGTCCGTCACAATTCGATCTTGGTGAAACCTTTAAACTGGCAATAGTAAGCACAGCCGAGGGTGACGATAAACCTGGCAAGTACCCCATGCTTTTCAGGGAAGCCGTTGCTGTTCTGCTCAACAAGATAGACCTGATCCCTTATACAAATTTTAATTTCGAAAGCTTTAGTACGGATTTAAAAAAGATCAATTCTCAAATCCCTCTGTTCGAAATATCATGTACAAAAGGAGATGGCCTTGAAGGTTGGTATAAATGGATAGAGGATAAGATTGTAGGTTACTCAGGTATTGGCTAAAACACCCCGTAAGCCGGTTTCCATGGCATCCTCCCTGGCGGAACACTTTAAAATCTTTTGTCTTTAAGACTGACACATTAGTACACGGTTGTTAATTGTTTATAATTTGTTTGTTTTGTGCTGGTTACTTTCCGATACAGAAAGTATCTTATATTGACTATCAGTATGATACACATTTAAGGTACAAATGGGGTACAATATGTCTTTAAAATCTATGCAATAAATTGAAATTGTTACCTTGATACAACGATAGGATAACATGGTGATCCAAGATACAACCATTTATGGTCATTATTTGTTATCTTTGAAAAAATCTTATATTTGTTCACAATTGATTGAAAATTCAACCACCATGCCTTTAACAAAAGAACTTAAAATACAATCTTTTGTTCTGTTGTCGAAAAAACCAAGCGTTTTCAATCCAGCCAATTTCAGTCAATATTGGCTTGATCACAACAAAATAATACTTGGTTCTACATTGGACAAAAGTTCTTCATTTACACCACTTTTTGTACAGGCTATTTCGGATAATATGGTTTTACTTGTCACTCCTGAGCAGATACAGATATCTCCTAAGAGTCCTGAAAAATTTAAAAACATTGTTTCTGAAGGTATCGTATCAATGATTCAGAATATGGAGATTATAACTTTGAATGGGGTAGGGTTAAATTTTAATTGGTTTTTATCAGATGAAGAAGTAGGCTATGAGGAATTATCTCGGAAGTATTTCTTCAATGCTAATAACCCAGGTATTGCTTTTTTTCCAAAAGGGGAATCTTTATATGGTGAATATTTAAGCAAGCAAATAGAGGATGATCTTAGGTTAAAATTGGACATTAAACCCTCATATTTATTTGATATTGTAACAGGTACCTCAAAACAATGCATTCACTTTGCATTTAATTTCCATTCAGATCTAAAGAGTGAAAACCAATATGAGAAGGTTGTAAATCTTTTGAAAAGATTTGAGACATGGTATGAGGTTTCCCTAAAAGTTCTGAACCTTTATCAATAATATTTATAAGTCATATTATGAATGAATTAGCTGAAATACATGAAGTTATATGCGATAAAGCTATAAATATTGGAAGGTATTATGTCAGCGAGAAAAAGACGTATGACCAACCAATTAATTTAGAATGTTATTATTTTGAAAATGCAAATGCCATTCTTAATCTATATAAAGCTTTCTTATCCAGTATTATTAATTTTGACTATCCAACAGATGTAGTTACAGGAAGTAGTCATAGTCTGAATGAAGCCTTAACAGGATATTCGTCAATAATTGAGATCATTAATAGTAAAGGTGGTTTTCTAACAATTAATAAAGAATCAAAAATATTTTCTGACTACATCTCTATCTTAGAGAATGAATCGTCAGAACATGCTCTTGTTTATTTATATACATCTTTGATCTCGTTATTAGATGATATTAAAAGTTGTGACTTATTTTTAGAATGTATCAAAGTAGATTTATTATCAGTTGATGCCATTGTCCACATATTAAATGCTCTTTCACCTAATAAAACTAAATTAAAGAATTGGATCAGTTTTGTTGAGAAGTGTGAAAAGAAACTTATCGAACTGGAAGGACCGGATAATGCTAAAGACTTGTTAAGTGTTATACTTTAGCGATGAATCCAATTTCTCATTTTTCAAATTCAGAAGAAATTTGTTGCATATCTATTGGCATTGAACGTGAAGGAAATACACATTGTGGGATATTATATAAAACTGAGAAGGGCTCATTTTTCCTTCATCTGGGAAATCCAGTAGAATTATTAAATGAATCTGATTCCAACCCCAAGTTTGGTTATTTAGCCAAAAGACAGCAATATAGGTGGTTACCATTTATAAATCTACACACAGCTAAGCAAACCTTGATAAAAACAAAATGCATAGCTATTGCTGAAACTAATAAATCGTTACCGTTCGGAATATATATTGATGAAGAAGCACATTTTGATGCAATTGGAAAATTTAAAATGGGAAAGGATAGTACAGGACTGACTTGTGCAACATTTGTAAGCGTTTTATTGAGAAGCATTAACTTAAAAATAATAGATGATTCAAGTTGGCCTGAAGATCGGCCTGATGACCTGGTTTGGCTGCAAAAGTTGGTAGATTATTATGAAGGTCGGGTTATATATCTTAGGGAAGGTTTGAAGGCAATACAAGATAAATTAAGGTTTACCTTGAATTTGCAACAAACCCATATTCTACGTTTCCAAAAGACAAGCATTTTAGCAGAAATCGATAAATTAAATAGATCATTACAAGGATTAAGGAAAGGACTTGAATTTTGCTTTATGCGATTTAGGCCTGAAGAAGTAGCAGGTGTATGTTTTAAAGATGTTAATGAGTGGCCTTTCAAATTTGAATATTCTGAACCAGGTAAAGCAGGCGCGGGTAAGATAGGAGAGGATCTTTTATATTACTTAAAGAGTCAGATTGCAGCGCAATAAACCCTCCTTTATCAGATAAAATCATTACTTTAACGAAACAGAGCAGCATTTTAGATTTCCATTTTCTGATTTGATATCTCTACTTTAGTCTTAAACTAATGCTCAGTTACCTCCGTTTTGTGTAACTTAGATGTCTTTAACAGAATTTGTCTAAAAACCTAAAGCGCAATTAATGGATCTTTCCCAACACAATATGATCGTCAACTTCATCTGGAATATAGCCGATGATTGCCTCCGCGATGTTTATGTGCGTGGCAAATACCGCGACGTAATTCTTCCGATGATTGTCATCCGGCGTATTGACGCACTCCTTGAACCTACAAAAGCAGATGTTTTAAGGCTAAAGGAGCAGCTCGACAAAGCAAAGGTAGCTAATCAGCACTCTGCCCTTTGCCAGGCTGCAAAACAGGCTTTCTATAACACAAGCCCATTCCTCTTGCGTGATCTTAAGTCTCGAACTTCTCAACAAAAGCTTAAGGCTGATTTCGAGTCTTATCTCGATGGATTCTCACCTAATGTGCAGGAGATCCTTGAAAAATTCAAATTCAGGAATCAGATCCCGACTATGATTGATGCTGATATTCTTGGTGCTATTATTGAAAAGTTCTCTAATCCGGATATAAATCTCAGCCCTGGACCTGTCTTTGATACTAAAGGGAATGTAAGGCTTCCGGCTCTTGATAACCACTCAATGGGGTTGATCTTTGAAGAGCTCATCAGAAGATTCAATGAGGAGAACAACGAGGAAGCAGGAGAACACTTTACTCCACGCGATGTCATCAAGCTAATGGCAAAAATGATCTTCATTCCTGTTGTTGATAAAATAGAATCCGGAACTTATTTATTGTACGACGGTGCCTGCGGGACCGGCGGAATGTTGACGGTAGCTGAACAAACACTTCTCGAACTTGCAAAGGCACAGAATAAGGAGGTAGCAATACATCTCTATGGGCAAGAAATCAACCCTGAAACATTTGCTATAACAAAAGCCGACCTGCTGTTAAAGGGTGAAGGATCTGAAGCGGAGAATATGAAATTCGGTTCAACTCTTTCATCTGACTTTTTCCCTTCCAGAGAATTCGATTTCATGCTTTCAAACCCTCCTTACGGCAAGAGTTGGAAGACTGACCAGGATCGCATGGGAGGCAAAGGCGAGATTTCAGATCCACGTTTTGTCATTCAATATGCCGGTAATCCGGAGTACAAAATGATCACCCGTTCCAGTGACGGGCAGATGCTCTTCCTGGTCAACAAGCTTTCAAAAATGAAGAACAGCACGGTTCTTGGCAGCCGTATTGCGGAAGTCCATAATGGTTCCTCTCTTTTTACCGGCGATGCAGGGCAGGGAGAATCTAACATACGTAGGTGGATCATTGAGAATGACTGGCTGGAAGCAATAGTGGCTCTACCAGAGAGCATGTTCTACAATACCGGTATCGCGACATATATATGGCTTCTCTCAAACCGAAAATCTTCTGAGAGGAAAGGCAAAGTGCAACTTATTGATGCAACAGGCATGTATGTCTCATTGCGTAAGAACCTGGGTAAGAAAAATTGCGAGTTATCCGAGGAACAGATAACACAGATCACAGACCTGATAGTTAATCCAAGAGAGACAGACCAGTCAAAGGTATTCCCCAACGAAGCTTTTGGGTATTATAAGGTTACTGTAGAAAGACCTCTTAAACTAAAAGATATCGATCCTGATAAGGTTTACAGCATCAAGGAAATTAAAGAAATGGTTGCTGCCGGAAAGAATGATGAAACAGGCATCTCTATTATTAAGAAAATCCATAAGCAGGGAAGTCCGGATCCATTGCATGGTCTTTTTGAGCGGGTTATTACAGGGAAAAAGGTGTTGGTAGAATATGAACCCGATACCAGCTTGCGTGATACAGAACAGATTCCTCTTCTTGAAGATGGTGGTATTGAAGCTTTCTTTATGCGTGAGGTGCTTCCGTATGCTCCTGGAGCATGGGTAGAAGACTCCAAAACACAGACCGGTTACGAAGTATCTTTTACAAAATACTTCTATAAACCGGTTCAGATGAGAACACTTGAAGAGATTGTAGCTGACATTAAAAAGATCGAAGCTGAAACAGATGGTCTTTTAAACGCAATAATAAAGGATTAAAAGATGAGTACCCAGAGATATTCTGTGACACCTCACCCCATTGAGACACTCCTGACATGGGTTAAATCGGGTGAAATAGCAATTCCCGAAATACAAAGACCATTCGTTTGGGATGCAACAAAGGTGAGAAACCTTCTTGACTCATTATATCAGGGTTATCCGATCGGTTACCTTATTGTCTGGAGAAACCCTACAGTTAAACTTAAAGATGGATCCCTATCTGCCGGTAAAAAGATACTGATTGATGGTCAGCAAAGAGTTACAGCTCTGATGGCTGCTTTGTTGGGTCGTCAGGTACTTACAAAAGATTATGAAACTGTCCGGATCAGGATTGCTTTCAATCCTCTCGAAGAAAAATTTGAGGTTGCAAACCCGGCTATCCAGAAAAACAGTATCTGGATATATGATATTGCCGAAGTTTTTTCACCTGAATCAAGCCTTATAGATCTTACAGATGATTTTGCGAAAAGGAATCCGAATATAGACATAAGACCTATTTCAAAAGTGCTGGAAAACCTCCGGAAAATTGTCAACAATCATGTAGGAATAATTGATCTTGCCGAAGATCTTGACATTGAAACAGTAACCGAGATATTTATAAGGGTTAATTCTGCAGGGGCTGAACTCTCTCAGGCTGACTTTGCAATGTCAAAGATCGCAGCTAATGAGACCTATGGTGGAAATATGCTTAGAAAGGCTATTGACTATTTCTGCCACTTAGCTGTTGCCCCTGAGTTTTACTTAAAGATCAAGGAGGGGGATAAACAATTTGCCCAATCTGATTTCTTTGCAAAAATGACATGGATTAAAGATGTTAACGATGACATCTATGATCCATCATATACCGATATGTTAAGGGTGGCTTTCACCTCCGAATTCAGACGTGGTAAACTGCAGGATCTGGTTGCACTGCTCTCAGGGAGAAACTTTGAGACTAAACAGTATGAAGACGAAATAGCCAGGGAATCCTTTTCAAAGCTTAAAACCGGGATAATGCAGTTTATGAATCAAACTCATTTTGAAAGGTTTGTAATGATATTGAGATCAGCCGGGTTCATAACCAGTGACCTTATAGGGGGTCAGAATGCTGTTAATTTTGCATACATCCTTTATCTGATGGGGAGAAATGGAAAATTGCACCCTGACAAAATTGAAAGGCTGGTAAGAAGATGGTACGTAATGGGCATGATCACAGGGAGATATTCAGGTAATCCTGAAACTGCTTTTGACCTGGATATTAGGCAGATTGATGCACAGGGGCTTGAAAACTATGTTGAAGCGGTAATTGGGGCTCAGTTGTCCGAAGGGTTCTGGACAACCCTCTTACCTCAACAGATGGAAACATCATCTGCGATAAGTCCGTATTTCCTGGTGTATAAAGCGGCTCAGGTAAAGCTGAATGACACAGGCTTCCTCTCAAGAGATATTACTGTGCGCGATCTTGTGTTGAACAGGTTGGATGTTCATCATATCTTCCCAAGGAATTACCTGAAGAATAAAGGTCTTAACAGAGGAAAGTACAACCAGATTGCAAATTTTGTTCTTACTCAGAGTGAAATAAATATTGCTATCGGAGACAAATCTCCTGAAATATACTTTAATGAATTAGGAGGACAATGTGATGGAGGGGAAATTAAATATGGAGGAATTACACAGCATGACCAGTTAAGAGAAAATCTGAGGCGGAATGCAATCCCTGAAGCCATGATTGATAGCCAGATTCCTGATTTTGATGATTTCCTAATTCTGCGAAGGTCCCTGATGGCAGCAAGGATTAAAGAATACTTTGATCTATTATAATATGAGTCTAAAACCATATCAACAGTACAAAGTATCTGGGACTCATTGGCTGGGACAAGTGCCTTATAATTGGCAGATTACAAAGCTTGGTTCAATGTTTAACGAACGGAAAGAAAAGGTCAGTGATAAAGATTACCCTCCTCTTTCTGTAACAAAAAATGGTATTCTTCCTCAGCTTGAAACAGCAGCTAAGACAAATGATGGAGATAATAGAAAGAAAGTTTGTGAGGGAGATTTTGTTATCAATAGTAGGTCAGATCGAAAAGGTTCATCTGGATTATCAGCTCTAACCGGCTCTGTTTCTGTAATAAGTACCGTCTTAAAACCGAAAGGATATTTTAATAAGTATTCACATTATTTGCTTAAATGTCAGCCATTTCAAGAAGAGTTTTATAGAGTTGGACATGGAATAGTTGCCGACCTATGGTCTACTAAATTTTCAGAAATGCGTTCAATCCTTACACCTGTACCCGATTTTAAGGAGCAGGAACAGATCGTACGCTACCTCGACTGGAAAACCTCCCAAATAGCAAAGTTCATAAAGGCGAAGAAACGAATGATTGAGCTTCTGAAAGAGCAGAAGCAGGTAATTATTAATGATGCAGTTACAGGTAAGATAGATGTCAGAACCGGCAAACCGTATCCGAATTATAAAGGATCAAGTGTAGAATGGCTTGAAAAGATACCAGAGGAGTGGATGTTGTTTTCGCTAAAGCACTTAGCCAAATTTAGCCCTTCTAAGGTGGAGACTAACTTTAACCCAGAATCCAGTGAACCAGTGGTTTTTTTACCAATGGAAAAAGTCACATCTAATGGTGTCGTAGATTGCAGTTTGAAATTACCTTATAAAGAACTATCAAGTGGTTTTTCTTACTTCAAAAGAGGTGATGTTGTCATCGCAAAAATAACTCCGTGCTTTGAAAATGGCAAGGGAGCGTATCTTGAATACCTTGAATCTGAATTTGGATTTGGTACAACAGAATTTATAACAATTAGACCAGGGCGATTTATTGATGGTAAATATTTAAGATTAATCCTATCATCTAACTGGTTCTTAAAGATTGGGGAAAAGTACATGACTGGATCTGCTGGTCAAAAAAGAATTTCAACTGATTTTATTAAGAATTTTGAAATTGGATTACCTACCATTTCTGAGCAGGATCTTATCATTACAAAACTGAATGAAACACTTGATGCTATTGATGGAGCAATTAATAAAATCCAAAATGAACTAATCCTTATTCAAGAATATCGCATACGACTTATAGCTGATACTGTCACGGGTAAAGTTGATGTGCGAAATATTATTGTTTCTGAATTTGAAGAAGCCACTATGATTACAGATTTGGAAGAACCTTCTGATATTGAAGAGTTTCTTGATGATACAACTGTTGATAATGATTTGTAAATTGCACCTTATGAGCAAAATGTGATAAAAACTGATTACTATGTCACCAACCGACACATCTGAAAAAGGACTTGAATCAATAATTGTCAGTTCTCTTGCAACTGAGACAGGATATTCTCAAGGGATCAGTTCTGATTATGATCGTGATCATGCCATTGACATAGTAAAACTAACGACATTCATAAAAGAAACGCAACCTAAAGCATTTGAATCGCTCTCATTTGAGTCCGACAATCCGCGCCGTACAAAATTCCTTCATCGTCTCCAGGGAGAGATAGTAAGACGTGGTGTAATTGATGTCCTTCGCACAGGAGTACAGGATGGTGCCGTTAACCTGCAGCTTTTTTATGGAACCCCTTCCGAAAAGAACCCCAAAGCATTTGATCTGTTCAAAAAGAACATTTTCAGTGTCACACGCCAGCTGCAATACAGCAATGATAATACCCGGCTGGCGCTTGATATGGTAATCTTCATCAACGGATTGCCTGTCATTACATTCGAGCTAAAAAACAAGCTGACAAAACAAACCGTGGATGATGCGGTTCAACAGTACAAACGTGATAGAGATTCCAAAGAGCTTCTCTTCCAGTTTGGCAGGTGTATGGTTCACTTTGCCGTTGATGACCACCAGGTAAAGATGTGTACTCACCTCAAGGATAAGCAATCGTGGTTCCTGCCATTCAATATAGGTTATAATGATGGAGCAGGCAATCCTCCCAATCCTTTCGGACTGGCTACTGATTACCTATGGAAAGAGGTTCTCCGGAAAGAGAGCCTTACCAACATCATTGAAAACTTTGCGCAGATAACTGAGAGAAAAGACGAAAAGACCGGCAAAGTAAAAAAGGAACAGGTTTTTCCTCGTTATCATCAGCTTGATGTTGTTAGAAAGTTACTTGCCTCTGCATCAAAAGATGGAGTCGGGAAGCGTTATCTGATTCAGCATTCAGCTGGTTCCGGGAAAAGCAATTCTATAAGCTGGCTGGTCCATCAGTTAGTTGGTCTCGAAAAAGCAGGATCATCACTATTTGATACTGTAATTGTTGTAACTGACCGTCGTGTTCTCGATAAACAGTTGAGAGACATTATAAAAAGGTTTGCCCAGGTTTCATCGGTCGTTGGTGCAGTTACGGAAGGATCAGCTCAGTTACGAATGTTTATTGAACAGGGTAAGAAGATAATCATAACTACTGTCCAGAAATTCCCGTTCGTTCTTGATGAGATAGGAGACAGCCACCGCGACAGAAAATTTGCAATCATTATTGATGAAGCCCATTCCAGCCAGGGAGGCAGAACAGCTTCTAAGATGAACATGGTATTATCGGAACCATCAGCCGAATATGGATTATTTGAGTCGCCTGAAGATATTGAAGATGCCATAAACAATATAATCACCTCCCGCAGGATGCTGTCAAATGCGAGCTATTTTGCGTTTACTGCCACACCAAAGAATAAAACTCTTGAGATCTTCGGAGTTCCTTACAAAGAAGGAGAAGTAATTAAGCACCGTCCTTTTCACTCTTATACTATGAAGCAGGCGATACAGGAAGGGTTTATTCTTGATGTACTACAGAACTACACACCAGTGTACAGTTATTACAAGTTAATTAAGGCGATAGAAAGTGACCCGGAGTTTGATACAAAGAAGGCAAAGAAGAAGCTTCGCAGGTATGTGGAATCCCACAATTATGCTATCAGGCAGAAGACTGAGATAATGGTTGATCATTTTACTGACCATGTGATCGGACGTCATAAGATAGGTGGGATGGCAAGATGTATGATAGTATGCAGCGGGATCGAAAGAGCTATTCAATATTATCAGGCTGTGAGTACATACCTCATTGAAATTAAAAGCCCGTACAAAGCAATAGTTGCATTTTCAGGAGACCATAATTATAACGGGAAGAATGTCACCGAGGCGAAGATTAATGGATTTCCGAGTGCAAGTATCCCTGACAAGTTTATCAATGATCCCTACCGATACCTGATAGTTGCGGACAAGTTCCAGACAGGGTACGACGAACCGCTATTGCATACAATGTATGTTGATAAGCAACTATCAGGTATAAAGGCAGTTCAAACCCTTTCCAGATTAAACAGAGCCCACCCCTTAAAGACTGATACGTTTGTACTCGATTTCATAAATGATGTGGATGTGATCCAGTTTGCTTTTAGCGACTATTACCGCACAACTATATTAAGCAATGAGACAGATCCTAACAAGCTTCATGATCTGAAAGCGACACTGGACAAATACCAGGTATATAACCAAAGTCAGATAGATGAGCTTGTAAGACTTTTCCTTACAGGGGTCAGCAGGGAAAACCTGGATCCGATTCTTGACTCATGTGTGGCAATTTACAAAAGCGAACTTGATGAGGATGGTCAGGTTGATTTCAAAGGAAAAGCGAAGGCATTTGAAAGAACATATAATTTCCTGGCATCCATATTAACATACTCAAATCCGCAATGGGAGAAACTATCTATATTCCTGAATTTCCTTATACCCAAGCTTCCGGCGCCGATAGAAGAAGATCTGGCTAAAGGGATCCTTGAGTCAATAGATATGGAGAGTTACAGGGCACAGGTCCAGGAAACAGAGAAGATAAGGCTTGCTGATGAGGATGCTGAGATAGATCCGATACTGGTCTCAGGTGGAGGGCATTTAGCTGAACCGGAACTTGACCGGCTAAGCAATATTATCAGATCATTTAACGATCAGTTCGGCAATATTTCCTGGAATGATGTTGATAAGATCCAAAACATCATCACTGTGGACCTGCCAGTTAAGGTTTCAGCAGATAAGGCGTACCAGAATGCCATGAAGCAGAACGACCCTCAGAATGCCCGTATAGAGCACGATAAAGCATTAGAGAAAGTAATTGTAGAAATGCTGACCGACCATACAGAACTCTTTAAACAGTTCATGGATAATCAGAGCTTCAGGAAGTGGCTGACGGATACGATTTTTACGGAGACGTATAAACAGATTTAATTCTTTATCGCCCAATTCTGCCAAAAGCAATCAGAGAATTATAAATAAAATGAAACCGCATAATACAGAACAAGCTGCAAGGGGATTAATAATGTATCAATTGGCTATCCGTGGGTATACAATCCAATTTACTGATAGCCGATTCCCGATTGAAGATTTACTTTGCATCAGTCCAAATCTTAAACATTTCGGTATTGATGTAAAAGGTCAGAGAACATCAAATTTTTGGAGGTTCAATGAACCTCGTATAAGTCCTGAATTTTTCTTTGCATTCGTATATGTTCCTGTGACAGATAAGCCAAGAGTGGCTATAATAGATAGTGCAACAGTAAATAGACTTTGGAATCAATACAAGGAAGAGGCTTTGCAAAGGGATAAAATCAGCTCAGTCAAACGTAAGTCTGATGCCTACCAATGGGGATTAAACTGGAAAACCCCATTCGATTATGAAGATAACTATGATATTCTTCCCAAATAAAAATCATGGCAACAAATCAATCTACAATGAAAAGGAAGAAACATGAAACATTAGCATCTCTTTGGGATGAACTTATTGCCCGGGGAGGCACCTGGAAAGAATTGGAAAAGGAAGGCAACAAACATGCCATTCGTCTTGGGCTAAAGACACGTTGCACACCACCAATCTATCGAGCCCATATAAAGTACCGCCAGATTAAGGATGACAATTACTTAGGTCGCAGGAAGGTTACTAATGAAGGGATTATGTGAATTATTATGCTTGGATTTTTTTCAGTTCTTCTAAGCGCGATCTCGCAAGCTTTACAATTTGTTGACTAAATGACTCCGGAAAACGAATAATGACAGCCTCAAAGGTCAAATCCTGAAGACCCATTTCAACCAATACTTTATAACCCATAGCCTCAATCTTTCTATTAACTGCTCTCTGTGCTGCTTCGATAATTCCATAGCGGGTTATCATTTGCCAGGTTCTTGAGGCACGAGTCCTTTTCTTGTTCTTTTTCGATAAGACTTCCTCGTAGGCATAAAGTGCTTTGAGCAACTCTGTTTCTACTATACTCTTATTACCATGAGTTAAGGCACGAAGTTCGATTGCTCTGCGTTGGGCTTCCCTGGCAAGCTCATTGCATTTTTTTGCGAATTGCTCGCATTCCTCTGGAGTCTTTAATTTACTAATAGTCTCATCCATTTCTTTTAATAATGAATTATTTACAAACAATCAAGTTCATCAAATTTACTAAAATACTGAATCATAAAAAAAGAGGCGGTACTGGTTGAAATGTCTCGCTGCATATCCTTGTGCTTAAAGGAAGAAGTATCGCCTCATGGTCGTCTGACCAATATGTTTTAAAAAGGCGACACCTGTTTGAAATCAATGTCTGCAATGCAATCTTATCTGGTAAGAGCAAAAGGAAGGTGTCACCTGGAACTTATATATATTAATATTTATACGTCAATACAGAATACCAAAGATACAATAGCTTTGTAGTATTTAATAACTTCTCCCAGATACAAAAAGATTTGTTTTTGGCCCCGGGACATTTAAATTTGGATAAAATATAAGTATTGGCGGGATTTTAAACACATCCTTCCATGCAACTAGGCTTCTGGTAGCAATATCAGAGGTTTTTGCTAAATAAACTTGACTTTAACCTAAACAAGGTTTAAATTTGTTGATATTAGTAAAAAACTTGGAGCAATATATTCAACTATTTTGGCTGGGAACAGGTCTTAGCCTTCAAAGATATAACCTCGAATCATTATAATAATTTTAATTTTATAACTTAACCCCAGATATTATGAAAATGGCGTTTGTCATCTTAATAATTTTGGCATTTTCATTTAATAACCTAAAATCCCAAACACATTTAATAACTATTCATTCTAATCAGCGTGTTATTTCGTTAGAAATGACTCCAATGGAATATTCAAATTGGATAAATAATGATGAATTCAGTCAAATTGCACCCATGGCTACTCTAACGAGGGAAATCTATCAAAAATTCGATGATGAATTTGATTTTATATTTTTTGTTCTAAATGAAGATAATGTACCTATCTCTATTCCTTACTCTGGTAAATGCGTCCCAGCATCAAATCATATTACCGGTATTGGAAGAGCAATTATGGACAACACTAGCAATTATGGTTCTTCAGGTAGGTTAAAATCAATAATTCATTTACCAGAGAAAACTTTTATTCTCTATGGTCCAGCATTACATGAATTAATGCATACATGGGCAAATTTTGGCATACAGACCAGCGCATTCAATGGAACACCAATCTCTGATTATAGATCACATTGGGGATTTACTGGAGGAAATACCAGGGGTCAGTTGGGAGGGTTTGCACAAAGTACACTTCAAACAGGTATTGATGGTAATCCAATTAAATATAAGGTAGATCCTTTTGGGCAAATGGCCAACGGGGGTAATGGTGTCCCTTATTCAGAAATGGAATTATATTTAATGGGTATGATTCCATCTTCAAATATTACTCCGTTTGATGTATTTAGAGATATTATTTCTTTCGACATTAATACATACGAATTTGAAGCAAACACAAGAGTTACTTACGATGAAACTCGAATATTATCAGAACTTGGTACTCGCTCTCCGTCTAATATTACATCTCAAAAAGACTTTAGATTGTTAATTGTTGTATTAACAGATGCTCCACTTTCGACTTCAGATTGGGACTTGTATGACTCTCATTCTGAATTATTTAGTCGTAATTCAAGTGATGGTATTTCTTATTTATATAACTTTTGGGAAGCAACAGGAGGTAGAGGAACTTTAGAAACCGGAAATTTGAATAATGCTATAAAGCTGGTCACACCAGCGTTATCAGTTTCACCAACAAGCCTTACAGTAGGCTCAGGTTCAGGTACGACTGGTAGTATATCAGTTACCTCAAACACAAGTTGGAGTGTAATAGATGATGCAACCTGGCTTAATTTATCATCAGCATCTGGAACCGGGAATGGGACACTTACAGTCACAACTGCCAGTGCCAATACTTCGACCAGTCCGAGAAGTGCAAATGTAACCTTTTCGGCATCCGGAGTCAGTTCTGTGGTTGTTACGGTTACCCAATCCGGT
>Ga0187886_1000244_pt1 | contig 73052 bp, 75 predicted proteins | sample June2016WEW_20_1_FD_133001 | JGI IMG/M metagenome (GOLD analysis project Ga0187886, IMG submission 133001) | Peatland microbial communities from SPRUCE experiment site at the Marcell Experimental Forest, Minnesota, USA - June2016WEW_20_150 | ecosystem: Environmental > Terrestrial > Soil >... | reverse complement strand
TCCTAAGCAGGGGCACGTTCCAGCGGGAGGAAATCCTAACAAAATGGAAGTAGACAGTCGAATAGCATCTTGTGCAGCCAAGAAGGCACGTGCAAAAAAAGGTGACTAACCATTTATTCTTTCCAAATCACAATTTATTGTCTTCTATAATCTTCAAGCATAACCTAAGCATATTCTTACTGGTAAAATAAGGTGGGGGTCCCACCCCCCGCACCATAATTTCAGGTATGAGTTGAGCTTATTTCGGCAAAAAGAACACGATTTATGATGTTAGGAGGGGGTTGAAAATTGAACACACGTTTACTGGTAAAAGTGCCTGGCACTCGTAGCCGAGGATAGCTTCAAACTCTCGCGCTCTAGTGTGTTCCTGAATTCTTTCGGTAAGTAGCTTGTGCTACTCATTTTGATGTTCAGTATTTCCTTACTCTCTGTCATTCACCGTCAATTCTCGTTTATGTAAACTCCTTTCTTTCGAAGAGGACCAATCCCAGTATCGCGGTAATGACAAAGTAGAGTCCTATGATTGCGAGGCCTTCTGAAATGGTAACGTTGTAGGTGATGAAAGTCCGCTGGCCTCCGGGCCCGAAGCTGCTTACAGAGGTCGATGGCGGGTAGGATGCTTTCAGTACGTTTCCTATTATTTGTCCGCCGTAGGTCAGGATGAACCAAGGTTCGATTTGAACGAGGTCTGCGATGAGTGTCTCGATGAGTGTGAATGCAAAGAGGAAGAGTATAGCGGTTACGAGTATGGACATTGAGCTGCTTTTGAACAGGGAGCTGAAGAAGAATGTGAATCCGAGGACTGCCACGAGGTAGAACCATGCGAACAGCACGGATTCGCCGAATTGGTATGGCACGTTTGAGCCAAAGTAGTACATTCCATTGCCAAGTGTAATTGCCGTGAATACGCTCAATATTATAGTGGACGCGACTAGAGCTGCCAACCATTTTCCCACGTATATTGATGATCTTCTGATCGGGTTTGGGATTCCGAAGTAGCCTGTCTTGTTTTGGAATTCTCCTGAGATGGCGTCTCCTCCGAAGAAGATGCCTGATAATACGACGACGAAGGTTGTTGAGTTGCCCCACCAGCCAGAGTAGAACGACAGGTTGGAAGCGAGAAAACTCGCGGGACGGTAGTATCCGACTATGAAGGTGAGTAGGGCGCTTATTGCGAGGGTTATGGTTAGCAGTATGAAGAATCTGCGTGATCTGAAGTAGTCGAGGAACGTGTATTTCATCGTGATGCCGACTTGTGTGAGGCTGCTCGGCACTTTGTTCTCAGATATTGTTTCTGTTTCGTTCATGTTTGCTCACAACGTGCTCGTGATAAGTTTGAGGTATGCGTCTTCGAGTTCTGATGACGCTGGTCTGTAACTGATTACTCCAATGTTCATTTTCACCAGGTCAGAGAGGATCTTTTCTTGTGCGTCCGAGCCTCCGTTGAACCTGATTGTCAAGTTCTTGTCGTTTTTTCTCTCTGCCGTGACTATGCTTGGAATGGCCGCTATTTTCTTGATTGTCAGCTCGGAATCGATTGGACGTTGTAGCTCAACCTCCACGATGTTCTCTCCTCCTGTGAACTTGGCTGTCACGTTGGGAATCGTGTCGTAGACGATTAGTTTTCCATGGTCGATCATTGCGACTTCGTCGCAGACTTCTGAAACCTCACTGAGAATGTGGGAGCTCATGAAAATCAGTCTCTTCTTGCTCTTAAGGGATTTTATGATGCCTCTGACTTCGCTCATTCCTCTTGGGTCAAGACCGTTGGTGGGCTCGTCCAGGAGAAGTATGGTTGGATCGCTCAGAAGCGCAGAGGCGATGCATATTCTCTGTTTCATTCCCTTGGAGAACTTGCCAACCCTCTTATCCATCCATTCCTCCAGGCGAACTTCTGAAACGGCTTCCTCTATTCTCTTGCTCCGCTCCGTGCTCGGCACTCCTCTTATCTCGGCTATCATCATGAGCGCTTCCCTCGGCGTTAGCGAAGGGTAGATTTCGGGAGTTTCGATCAGAGCACCCACAGAAGCCAGTGCTTTTCTCTTGTCAGTGTGCACGTTGAAACCGTTTATCAGAGCCTCTCCAGAAGACGGCCTGATCAGGTCAGTAAACATTTTGAGAGTAGTTGTCTTCCCTGCGCCGTTCGGGCCCAAGAATCCAACACACTTCGACCCTTCAATTCTCAAGTTTAGATCCGACACTGCTACAAAAGAGCCGTACTTTTTGGAAAGTTTTGCACTTTCGATACACGGATTTGCCAAGGTGATAAACTCCTTTCTTTCTTACCTTGTCATCATTCTTCTGAAAACGGGCACAGCTATTGCTGTCATGATCGCTCCGAACACTATCATTATTGTAAGCTCAGTGGTTATGTCCGGTATTCCTGCGCCTAGAACCATGACTTTCCTGAGGGCTTGCGATGCGTAGGTAAGGGGAAGCACTCTTGAAATGTCTTGCATGTACCAGGGCATTTGCTGTATGGGGAAGAATACTCCGCTGAGGAACATCATGGGGAACATCAGCGTCATCATCATCATCTGCGCTGTCTCTTGGTCTTTTGCGAAGGATGTTATTACGATGCCGAGGCCTACGAAGCTGAACACGCCCAGCAAGAGCAGCGCGAAGACAAGCAGGATGCTTCCTTGAATTGCGACGTGGAACAAAACCGCAGCCATCACCAGTATAATGGCTCCTTGCAGCAGGCCTCTGGCAGTCTGACCTAGAGTTTTCCCGAGTATTATGGACAGCCTGTTTATTGGTGCAACCATCATTCCGTCCAAAGTACCGACTTCCTTCTCTTGGGAGATCGCCACAGGGAGCCCTGTCATGACGCTCATCATCACGGTCATGGCCATTATTCCTGGGGCGATGAAGTCGAAGTAACTGGGAGTTCCGGGTACAACTCCTTCTGTCTGAACACTGTAAGGCTTCACGTAGGCGAGGGAGTTGTTGTCGTTGACTACCGCCGGGTTTAAGCCCTTAACCTTATTTTGGGCTATCAATGTGCCCATCTGGTCGAAAACAGCTGACAAAGCTGCCTGAATGGTAGCCGATACTTGCGGGTTAGACTGGTCGGTTATAATGATCAGAGTACCTTGTTCTCCGTTCAAGATGCTCTCAGTGAAATTGCTTGGGATGACTATGCCTCCTTCGATATCGCCTTTCTGAACCATGCTTTTGATATCGCTCACACTTGATGCGTTGGAAAGAGCAATCATGCTTGTATTGCTGTTAATCTGTTGCAATGCCATTGTAAAATTCTTTCCTAAAAAAATTGAATTACCATAGCCTGTATCTTCATTCACGAGAGCAACTGGCAAGTTGGTCGGGGAGCTGTTACTTGATGGATATATAAAGCCAACCATGACCATCATGAACAAAGGCATCAGAACAAGCAGGACTAACCCGAGTCGGTTCCGATAAAGCTCCTTCAAATCTTTCCAGGCAATCCTTAAACTATGTGAAAGAAGAGCTTTTGCGCCCATACTGCCTCACCGTATCCTCCCTTGCGGGGGCGCTCCAAAGCGTCGACGACCCATCGCCATCGGTATCCTTTGATCTGCGCTATCTCTTACCTCGTGACCGGTTATGTGCAAGAACACATCCTCAAGTGAAGGCTGAGGATTTTCCATAGAATTTATCTTTCCGTCTTTCTCCCTCACAGCGTCAATTACTGAGTTGAACGCCTCATCGCCGTGGGCAATGATTCTCAAATGGGTAGAATTCTCTTGAGAAACGGCGTCCGTGCACTTGCACGCCCGGATTGCCTCAATAATATCGGGTGATAAATTTCCAATCTCTAGGTTCAGTATTGTTGTGTCCTCTCCAGAAATGAGTTTTTTTAAATTCGTGGATGTGTCAAGCGCAACAATTTTGGCATGGTCCATAATGCCTATGCGATCACATAGCAAATCGGCATCAACCATCATGTGCGTCGTTATGATAATTGTGGTGTTATTTTCTCTATTGAGTTTCTTTATGAACTCTCTAATCTCAACAGACGATTGAGGATCCAAACCCAAAGTTGGCTCATCCAAGAATAGCACTTGGGGCATATTGAGCAGCGCCCGTATCACGTTCATCCTCTGTCGCATACCACTTGAAAATGTACCCACTTGAGCGTTTTTCCATTTGGTGAGTTGAACCAGCTCTAGCAGGTCGTCAATTCTCTTCGTTAAGACGTTTTTGGGAATGTTAAAGAGATTTCCGAAGAAGATTAGGTTCTCCCTGGCCGTCAGTCGGTTGTACATTATCATCTTTTCGGAAACGATTCCTATCAGTTTTCTCACTTCAGTATCGTTCTTCACTATGTCGTAACCGCCAATGGTGGCAGTTCCATTTGTTGGCCTGGCCAACGTAGAGAGCATTCTTAAGGTTGTGCTTTTACCCGCTCCGTTGGGACCGAGCAAACCGAATACCTCGCCTTTTTTCACGTCGAAGGAGATGTTGTCAACCGCCACGAAATTGCCGAAGGACTTCGTCAAGTTCTTGACGTCGATTATTGGGTCATTTTCCAAGAGAGCATCACCACGCAATATTGTTCAGTGCAATACATCGCAGTAAAATATAAATATTCCGATAATACTCAGATGAGAAAGATGAGCCTAAATGCAGTGTGAAGACGAAATAACTGCTGGGCACTGGCTTAAGGAAACGCAGAAGGGCTACATACGTATTGCCGTGCTAATTCTTCTCAGCAAGAAGCCGTATCATGGCTATGAAATAATGAGAGAGATCAAGGAAAGAACCATGGGTTTTTGGAGACCCACCGCTGGCGGCATCTATCCCAGACTTCGAGACCTAGAAGACTCGAGATATATCGAGGGAAAATGGGAGGTTCAGAAGAAAAGGAAAAGAAAGATATTTCGAATCACTGAGGCGGGCAAGCATGTTTTAAAGCGGTCTCTGGCCAAAGAGAGTCAAATTGCCAATAGTATGAGCGGCTTGTTCACAGAATTCATGAAAGACGTGTTGGATGTAGAGAAGACCGTTTCTATCCCAAGAATACCGAACCTTTTCTCAGTCTTTCTTGAAGAGAGAAAAGAAAAACCGGGAGATACGATGAACGTCTTAGAAGGCAAGCGCAAACAGATTGAGAAAATGATCAAAGAGTTACAGAGAGAGCTAGCCGTAATCAACAGGAGAGTAGCCCAACTAGAACGGTCCGAGCAAAAGGACAGAAAGCAAATCCAAGCAATGGAAGAAGGCAGCGCAGAGTGATGAGTAAGCTTGACGTTAACTGTAATTCTAACCCTCAGAAGACAATCAGGTGTGAAATTTGAGTTTTATCAAAGTCGCTGAGACTTCGGAGATTCCTCTGGGCAAGATAAGGCACGTTGAAGTAGACGGAAAAGAGATAATGCTCGTAAACGTGGATGGCAAAATCTGCGCAACAAGTGACCGATGCAGTCACATGAACGCGAGGCTTTCTATGGGCACTTTGGACAAGAACATCGTGACTTGTCCTCAACACTTCTCACGATTTGATGTGATTACGGGGAAAATGGTTTCGGGCCCAGTAGAAATGACAGGTAGTGCAAACATATTTGAAAAGTGCCCCGAAGAAGTCCAGAAGACCATATCGCAATTGGTCCAACGCCAACGAAAAATACAAGAGTCTATCAAAACCTATGATCAGCCCACATACGAAGTAAGAGCAGAGGGCAACGACATCTTGCTAAGAGCTTAGGGTGCATGTGATGACATGAGAATCGCTGTTTTTGGAGCAACCGGTAACACAGGCATACGACTCGTCGAACAGGCACTTGCCGCCGGAGATTATGTTGTAGCTTATGTTCGTAATCCATCCAAGCTGAACATAAGCCATGAGCATTTGAAGGTTATACAAGGCGAATTGACTGATGAGCCTTTGATTGAAAGCGCAGTAAGTGAGGCAGACGCAGTCATTAGTGCTCTGGGTCCAAGAGGCGATTCGAAAAACAAACCAATTACGCGCGGAATGCACAGCATCATTGCTGCCATGAAGAAACAAGGCATACGAAGACTAATCATAACTTCAACCCTTAGCGCTAAGGATCCAAACGACCCGCTGAATTTCAGAACCAAAGCTCTGGTCAACCTTGTTAAGGTCACGATGCATGATGCGTATGAAGAGATAGTCAGCGTCGCAGAAACGGTACGCGACTCCGATCTTGATTGGACCATCGTGCGTTTGACAATGCTTAACAATAATCCCAAATCTGGAAAAGTCAAAGCTGGCTATGTAGGCAAGGGCGAAGTGGGGACATGGATTTCCCGTGCAGATTTGGCCGATTTCCTGCTCAGACAAGTCCAGGATACGAAGTATCTGCGGCAAGCGCCTGCCATTAGCAATTAATAGCGATTGAAAATAGGCGAGAAAAGCATGAAGAACGATTGAAGGTGGAAAAACTGACTTTTGTGAAAGTTGCGGAAACGTCTGAGATCCCTCTGGGACAAATGAAGGCCTTCAAGTTCGTGGAAAATCAGGTTTTGATTGCGAACGTAAAAGGCATTTATTACGTCATCGGAAACATTTGCACACACAGGAATGGGGAACTATCAAAAGGAACACTTGAGGGAAACATAGTAATCTGCCCCAATCACAAAGCAAAATTCGACGTCACAACCGGCAAAGTGGTTTCGGACCCAAGGGTTCTCCTCATGCACCCAAAAATCAAAGACGAGCCTGCTTACGCGGTGAAAGTTGAAGGAAAAGACATCCTAGTGGAACACCACTAATTGTTTTGTCTTGGTAAAGCGAACGGAACTGAAGTCAAAAGACCTCACTTGCAGCACTTTCATCTGCCCTCACGGTTTGGACGTCAAGTCCGCAGACCACCATAACGCGCTAGCGTGTTCCTAAATTCTTTTGGGAAGTGGCTCGTGCTGCTCATTTTGTTCTTCAATCACATTTGGGTCATATAGGATACCCCGGAGAGAGAGCTTGAGCACGAAAGCACCCAGCCCGAACCGTGACAGTAACCATCCCCATCGGAAAACCCCATGCCTCCCTTTTGCACCGCTATTAACCCGAGTTTGAGCGTCACTCTGAATTGGGTGGAATGGTAGCCCAGCAGAGATTCGAACTCTCGCCAAGCATATTGAAAGCATATTCTTACCGATAAACTTGGGTGAACGTCCCACGCCTCGCACTCTTATTCTCTAATTGCGCGCTGCCTTGTCCCTTTATTATGCGTGCGCACTTGAACAGCCACGTAGCTCCGCATCCAACTTGAAAAGCCTCACCGTTTTCAACGATGCTCGTCAACTGTATATGCAAACTGTATATGCTCTCACGTGTGCGCTATTGGCGAATTTAGGGACAAGCCAGTGCGCGAAACGGCCACCAATGTCTGCGTAGCGGTCGACGCCGACGCAAATCTGGTCTAGATCTTGGAGAACAACAGACTCACCGTGGCAGTGAACTTGCAGAGAATCAGCATCGTTCAGACAACAAGCCATCCGCCAAAACACGTCCAAAACACGTATTAGATCATCTGAGCAATCTGCCTCTTAAGCCAGATGATATCTCGGCTCTTGCGCTTCAAGGTCAACGGAGGCAAAAGTCATGGAAGTTGCGGGTGCATCCAAAAAGAAGGAAACGGAGAAGACACTGAGCTGGTCCCAATCAACCAGCCTAGATGAGATTCTGGCCCTGCCCACCGAAGACGTTCTTGCAAGGTTGGGCACTTCTCCGTCAGGCCTGACCTCTCAAGAGGCAAGAAGCCGTCTTCAAACGTACGGCTACAACGAACTTGCTCGGAGAAGGAGACGTACTGGCGCCGTCGAGTTCTTCTACCATCTCAGGAATCCGCTTGTGTTCATATTGCTTCTTGCGGGTTTGATCTCAATTCCTATTGGACAGTTGCCAGATGCCATAATCATATTCATAATAGTGCTCTTTAGTGTGGTTCTTGATGTCTATCAAGAGTCCAAAGCTGAAAAGTCCGCTGAGATGCTGAAGAAAAGGGTGGTCACCACTGCAACGGTTCTCAGAGATTCTGTCAAGACTGAAGTAAGGCTTTCCGAAGTCGTTCCAGGCGACATAGTCTATCTTTCTGCCGGAGATGTCGTGCCGGCTGACTCGAGGTTGATAAGCCTGAAGGACCTGTACGTGGACCAGTCAGGATTGACAGGCGAGTCGTTCCCGGTGGAAAAGGCGGCGGCAGCACCGGCAGCGACTAGGGGTGCAACGATCACCGAAGCAGGTAACCTCGTCTTCCTTGGAACTTCGATCGTAAGTGGAACTGCAACCGCGGTTGCGGTGAGAACTGGTGGCTCAACCGAGTACGGGAAAATCGCAAAGGAGCTCGTTGCAAGAGCACCTGAAACGGAATTCGAAAGAGGGCTTAGGAGATTCGGTTTTCTCATAATGGAAGTCGCTTTGGTTCTGGTCATATTCATTTTCTTCATAAACGTCTTCCTCAAACCAGTGTTTTTGGGCGCGCTCGGCCAATCAGACGTTCTAACATCCCTTCTATTCGCCGTGGCCATTGCAGTAGGGCTGACGCCTGAACTTTTGCCCATGATAGTTTCGGTGAACCTTTCAAAGGGGGCCCTTGAAATGTCGAAGAAGGACGTCATAGTTAAGCGTCTGGCGTCCATTCAGAATTTCGGGAACATGGATGTCTTATGCACTGACAAGACAGGTACGCTGACGCAGAACGTGATTACGCTTACTCTGCACGTTGATATGGAAGGAAAAGACGATGAAAAAGTGCTGTTGTATGCCTTCGTTAACAGCTATTATGAAACGGGGCTGAAGAGCCCTCTTGACGATGCTATACTTCGGTACAAGCAATTGGATGTGAAGAACTTCGACAAAGTGGACGAAGTGCCATTCGATTTCATCAGAAGGCGTGTCTCCATCGTTGTTGAGTATGAAAACGCGCGATTAATGATCACTAAGGGAGCCCTTGAAGAAATTGCCGATGTGTGTTCAGAGTTTGAACTTGGAAACGAGATAACCCGCTTGACAAGTGAAGAGCAGAAGAGAATGAAGGACAACTATAACAAATTAAGCTCGCAGGGGTTCAGAGTTCTGGGAGTCTCGTACAAATGGGTCGAAGAAAAATCAACCTATTCCGTGAAAGATGAGACGAACATGATTTTCTTGGGCTTTGTAGCCTTTATGGACCCACCTAAGGAGAGTTCTAGAGAATCGCTACAGCTCTTAAAAGAAGCAGGAATAGAGTTGAAGATTCTTACCGGTGATAATGAGCTGGTCACCAAGAAAGTCTGTGAACAGCTCGGATTCGAGATCAAAGGGATTGTTCTCGGAAGCGATGTTGCTAGGGCTCAAGATAATGCTCTTGCAAGAGTTGTGGAAGGAGCCAACGTCTTTGCGAGGGTTAGCCCAGCCCAAAAGGATAGAATCATGAACGCTTTGAAAAGGAATGGACACGTCGTTGGTTTTCTTGGAGACGGCATAAACGATGCAACGTCAATGCATATAGCAGACGTTGGGATATCCGTTGAGAACGCTGTTGACGTTGCCAAGGAGTCAGCTGACATCATACTGCTGCGCAAGGACCTGACGGTGTTGAGTGCGGGGGTTCTGGAAGGTAGAAAGACTTTCGGTAATACGATGAAGTACATTTTGATGGCCATTAGCTCGAATTTCGGAAACATGTTCAGCGCCGCGGGAGCATCTGTGTTCTTGACATTCTATCCAATGCTTCCAACACAAATACTTCTTAACAACATGCTGTACGACGTGTCCGAGGTGACCATCCCAACAGACAACGTCGACAAAGAATACATCCAAAAACCAAAGAGACTAGATACTAATTATATAAGGAATTTCATGATTTTCTTCGGACCGATAAGCTCGATCTTTGACTTCTTAACATTCCTCATCATGTTTCAAGTTTTCAGCATGTACGCTCACTTCGATTCGCTGTTTCAAACGGCCTGGTTCATCGAGTCCTTGTGCACGCAGACGCTAGTCATATTTGCAATAAGAACAAGAAAGTCACCTTTCTACAGAAGCAAGCCGAGCAAGCCTTTGTTGGTGACAAGCATAACGATCGTCGGCGTAGCTCTGTTCCTGCCTTACACACCATTAGGTGCCGTGTTTGGATTTGTCGCACCTCCGCTCGAGTTCTTCCCGTTCCTAGCAGCTTTCATCGTGGCCTACCTAACACTAGTGGAATCTCTGAAAAGGACGTTCTACAAGCGGTACGCCCAACGTCTGGAACATTACGCGTAACAGTCTTGGGCCAAACGGAATTGGCGTTGCCCTGCCTCAAGGGGCTCCTCTTCCCTTCCTTGGCTCCGAAGAAGCGGAGATTGAGCGCATGAGAAAAGCGTATTCCATGAATACCTGACGTGGTCACCAAGAAACGAGGGAGCCGGTTTTCAATAACCATTAACTGTTAAGAAACGTTCGAAATCAGTCACAAACGTGTCTTCATTCGGAATGCCCGTGCTAACAGATCTTCCAAAAAGGTTGTCCAGCATTACCATTGGAAAACCATAAATTCTTAACAATGAGGAATAGGCATGGTGAACGAAGGGATGAAAGAATACTTGGCTGTAGGGATTGCGCTAATAGGGATCTCTTTGGTTAATTTCAGTTATGTTGTGTTGAGAATATTGTCTTATTCGGGGCAAACCTACTTCCCCAGAGAGACTGTCTTGCTGTGGCTGCTTCAGTGTTCAGCTTCTTTGCTTTGCGGTGTTTTTGGCGGATATATTATTGCTGTTCACATAGAGAGGCAAAAAGCCCCGAATCAATCGTCACCGTCCTAGGATTGTTCTGTCCAAGAGTAGGCGCACTTTGTGCATCTGAAATGCTCTAGTGTTCTTTCTCGCCCGATGCCTGCGTGCTCGCCAAGAATTCCGGACGACGAGCGGAACGCTTTCGTGTTTCCGCATCGTGGACATCGTCGGGAAACCTTTGAATAGCCGCCTTCTGAGGGGCCGGACACGTAAATGTACCCAAAATCATTTCTTTTCCTTTGCTTCCCCACCGGCGTTTCAGACTTCGCAGGAATTGCAACCCCGCACTTTGGACACAGAAAGCCTTCCTTTGTTCTGGTCATGCGGGAACCGCATTTATCACAAAACTCCATGCTATCCACGCAGTTGTTTCCAAAGAATAATGATGAAGGTCCCTTCAATACCTTTCTGACAGCGTGCGCTAACGTGTGTGTTTAGTTGCGTTTCTAGGGAACTTTCTCAAAGGCCGATTTGGATGCGCCGCAGATTGGGCATGTCTCAGGCGGTTCGCGTTCGGAAACGTGGCCGCAGACTGTGCAGACATAGTAGTCTGTGGAGCGTTGTGCTATCAAGTGACTCAAAGCTCTTTTGTAGAGGTTAGCATGCTCCGCCTCGACATCCCTGGCCTGCGAGAAAACTAGAACGGCTGCCTCTTCACCTTCTTGTTCGGCCTCTTGGAGCATCCTCGGGTAGTGGACTGCGTTCACTGCGTTCTCTGATTGGAACGCTCTCTCCAGATTGGTCTGCGTGTCTGCAACGGACTCCAACAAAGCGAAATGCCTGCGCGCATGGACTCCTTCAGCCGCAGCGACAGCTCTAAACAAGTGGGCTATCTGCGGAAGTTCTTCCATTTCTGCTTTTTTTGCGAACATCAAAAGCCTTTGAAAAGCCTTGGCTTCGCCGACGAAAGCCTCATGAACATTGTTTGAGGTCTTCTCTTTCATGAGTGATCATCTTTCTGATCTATGGTTTGGCACAAGGATAAGTTTTTGCACACCAATGCATTGTTGATGGAAGTGCGTGAACAGGGAATATTGCTAGAATCCTTCTTAGGGCTAAGGCCGCCAATAGGAAGTATCCCGAAGAATAACCGAGAAGGCCTCGAGTAAAAAACTGTGATTCAATGGGTTTCCGCCCATTATTGTTTAATAGCGGTATCCATACTAGAAATGGGGCTTAGAAGTCACAGGCAGTTTTCAAAGAGAACGATCCGTTAAGTGTCAACTTTGAGGCGAGGGCTGAATGGCGATCTTTACCAAATTGGGGCGCACGTCAGTCGTACTTTTTCAGTTTTATCATTCTTCTATAGCTTCTCAAGTCTGCGGCCACTTTCTTCAGCATGTACAGTTCTTCCATCGTGCTGCGGAAACTAGTGAATTCTTCGTGCATCTTTTGTACTACTGCGCTCTTTTGGTCCATGGCTTTGGTCTCCAGGTTTTGTGGTGTGCCGAGGGTTTTCATCGTTTTTTGGCTAACCACTCAGCCATTTTCCGTCACTGAGGAGAAAGGAGAAGGCTTCGAGAACGGAAAAAAACCATTTTGGCTTTTGTGGTTAGCCTTCAACCTTGGCCCTCCAGCACATCGTAAGACTTACGAGTCAAGCCCACTATAAAAACCTTGTTTAGCTAGAAAACATACGCCAATTTGAAAATGATGCTAGCCTATGGCCAAAATGCCTTCCAAAATCTTCTTTTCTGGAACGTCCAGCTGTTTCGAAAGCCATGCTTTCAACATTGATGCTTCCTTAGGCAGCTGGCCGCTGTAGGTGATGATCTGGTTGTCCTTTACTGCGTCTACCTGAAACGCTTTCTCTGCCTCTCGGTACATGAAAGAGAGCGTCTGAGCCTGAGTAGCCATCGTTTGAAAGTCCTCCCACAGTTTGCATCGAAGAATCACTGGGGGCCCTCGTGTTTCCTTAACCTGCATGTTTTCGCTTTTTGCTCCCTGTAAGAGTTGCGGCGTGACTGGCTGTGACTCTTGTGAGGCAGAAAGGTAAGTGATGAGGTTTGTTATTTCGTTCTGCAGCGTGGTCAATCGCTCTTCGACTTTTTCGACTTTTCCGCTAAGTTCGCCTGTGTCGCCCATCTTTTCGGTTACGTTGCCTAGTTCGTTGATCAGCCTGTCCAAGTCCTTTTCGTGCTCCTTGAGAACATTGACGATGAAGTCTAGGGCTTCTAGCGCTTCATCTTTCGATGGAATCTTCTTCGACATCACTGTTTCTCCGCTGTTTGGTCATCCTATTACAGACCATGCTTTGTAAATAAACTTAGCGAATCCTCAAAATGTATCGTTGTGAAGAGCTACCTATCCTTATTAAGAATAATGTGCAGCAGGTTGTGCTGAATGGAAGATCCCCGTGGAGAGAGTTAAAATATCGGTTTTCTAGAGTCACTTAGGTGCTCGCGGGAAGGCGTATTCATGTACGACACGTTGAACTTCTCTGGAAAAGAGGCCGTCCTCAAGTTCATCTCAGAAAACAACATAAAGATACTGAACCTCTGCCACATTCCGGAGGAGGGGAGGCTGAAGACCCTTAGCTTTTCCACTGCGAATAAGAACAGGGTTCATGAGATCTTGGAGTTCGGTGAAAGAGTTGACGGCTCAAGTCTATTTTCGTTTATCGACCCGGCGAAGAGTGACATTTATATATCGCCTCGTCTGGGCAAAGCTTTCGTAAACCCTTTTGCGATACTGCCAACGTTGAACATTTTGTGCGAGTATTTGGATGAGAATGGGAAACCGTTGAACATTGCTCCCGAAAACGTATTGGCTAAGGCTGAAGAAAAGCCGCGGTCTTCGAGCAGCATTGCCTTAAAGGCCATGGCTGAGCTTGAATTCTACATAATTGCCGAAAGACAGACTGAAATGCTTTTTCTAGGTGCACCAGACAAGAATTATCATGAATCCTCCCCCTTCGCAAAGTTTGAAGGCATTCGGAACGAAGTCTTGGCCACGCTAGATGTTATTGGAGTACCGACTAAGTACGCGCATGGTGAAGTTGGCCGCGCAGTGGGAAGTGACGGCAAGATTTGGGAGCAGCATGAAATCGAGTTCGCACCGGAGGACCTCCCAGACATGGCTGACACGATAGCAGTGTCAAAGTGGGTTGTCCGAAATGTCTGTATGAGACACGGTGTGTCTGTCTCGTTTGTTCCAAAGATTGACTTGAACCATGCGGGAAGTGGAATGCACGTTCACATGTGCGCGCTGAAGGATGGGACTAACATCGTTGCTAACCGTGAAGGAGACGTAAGCATCGAAGCCTTAAGCATGATTGGTGGATTATTAAAGTTCGCTCCAAGCCTCGCCGCCTTCGGAAACCCAACCCCAGTGTCGTACTTGCGTTTCATTGCGCGCAGTGAATCGCCCATGCACATCTGCTGGAGTGCGAGAAACCGTCTCGCCTTGATCCGGATACCTCTCTGGTGGAAGTTCAAGCAGAAAATCGGCAAGACTGAAAGTTGCAGAGAGACCTTCGAATACAGAGCTCCCGACGCCTTCGCTAACGCTCACCTGCTCTTTGCAGGATTAGCCATAGCCGCAAACTACGGGTTGGAAAACTCTAAGGAATCGCTGAAGATCGCCGAAGACTTGCATGCAGACCCTGTGCGCCATAAAGAGAAGCGATTCAGACTTTTGCCTCGCTCGTGTGCCGAGGCTGCAAAGAACCTTGCGAAAGACAGAAAGTACTACGAAGCTAGTGGAGTCTTTCCGCGACCGCTGATTGACAAGACAATTTCAAAGCTGAACAGCTACAATGATGGAAACCTGTGGAAGGAACTTTCCAGCAAACCAAAGGCAATGCAGAAGACACTATCGCAGTACTTACATTACGGCTAGTTGTGCTGGCACCGTTAAGAAATGCTTATAGCTTGTCATAAACGGTTAAGTTGCAGAACCAACATCAACGGGCGGGTAGATCAGCCTGGTACGATCGCCACGTTGGCATCGTGGAGGCCCCGGGTTCAAATCCCGGCCCGTCCACCAGAAACTAACATTGTCTCTCATGCGTCCCATCTGTCATGGGACAAAGTTCCGAAGAGCCAGAGATTACGACAAGGTTAAGAGTACAACGCAATTTAATCTTAACCGTGGAGGATGGTAGAAAGCAATTTTTGATTTTCCCCTTTCCCCGCTCAAAAAGCAGTTCTACCATTCTCCTCAGTGAACCCAAAACAACAAGGGTTTAGCACTTTCTTCTTAGCGCCCAACTGAACTTATTTCTCAAGGTCTTCGGATAAAACTTCTCCAAAGGAAACTCTACCTGTTCGGCCCATTTCACGTAAGTCATGGGATCAATGTAGGATCTAAGAGAAGTTCCAAGGTTGTACTCTTTAGTCTCCTCTGACAGTCTCAGATCAAGCCTGCTCTTTTCGAGTCTTTTAACAAGAGTGTCTGTCTTCTTGCCTTGTTCTGTTTTCTCATTTAGCTTCATTTCGAGTTCTTTGACTCTGTCACGCTTTTTGGCGAGTCTCTCCTCGAAATTTGGAGGGATCTTCCGCTTGTGGTTGGCTATTTTGGCCGCTTCCAGATTAGCGTTCTTGGCACAATATTGCTTCACATATTCTGGATCTTCCTTGTTTGTTTTGCAGTTTTGCAGGTGTTCACGGACAGTGGTTGTACATCTCCAAGTTCTAAACACCTTGGCCGTTAAGCCCTTCATTTTCTCGGAGAGGAATCTTGACACTTTTCTCGAGTCTGTTCCTTCGAAAAGATATTCTTTGCATTCTTTTGAGAATCTCTCGATGTTCTTGATGATGACATGCGGTGCTTCAACTTTCTTGGTCCATCTGACGCAGTCTTTGCCCAAAAAGTCGAAGTTCAAAGTGTTTCCTTCAATCTTGATGTGTTCCGGCCTCAGGGTTATTGCTCCGACAGTGTCTGCTTCTCCGGGATCTTTCTCGTCGCCTACCCTCATGTTCACTTCAAGAATCAGCCAGCTAACAGTGGCCAGTTTTCGCCTATCCAAATCCTCAGATTCCAAGTTCTTCATTAAGTGAGTTTTGATCTTTGGAATCTCTTTGCTCAGCTTCTCAGCCTTTCTGAACTTTTCTTCCTCAGCCTTCTGTTTCAAGAAGGCGGAATCGGAAAACCAGACGTATTTCATCTTTCCAGTGAGTTTGTCCTCCCATTTGGCAAGGTACATCTTTTCGGCTTCCCAGACTCTGCCCTTCCAGTTCCCTGAAGGCATGGGGCCGTCAGGATGCAGGTTGAGAATTATGTCCTCTTGCATTGGCCCCTCTTTCCATTTCCCCCGTTTCGGATGTTCTCCCCTGCCTGCGAATATGCATGATGGCTCTGCGGTCCAGTTTGCTATTTCAAGCCTGTTCCCATCAACTACAGCGTAACCATACTTTTCTCTCAAAGTCTCCCTCGCCGCTTTCCTCTCGGCCGCAAGTCTCTTCTTTTCCTCTTTGGATACGTTCAGCTTTTTCTGCTGTTCCTGTAGCAGATAAGCCGCCACTTCGGAGAAGTCGACGCCGGTGTTTCCGTCGTTCAGCCATTCGTTGTCATCTTTGTCTAGGCTGCTCAAATGCTCGGTTTCGAAGCTCTCAAGAAACCGCAGTGAGGCGTTTTCTGACCTCAAAGCTGTCAGGAAATCCTGGATAAAATTCCTGTAGAAAACTTTGCCGGGAGGAGAAGTTGGTGACTGTCTCTTTCTTATCCAGAAGATTGCCATTTGCTCTGTCTTCGGACCCAACTTTACTGGTTGTCCCTGAATCCTGACGGAAAACCCTTTGTATTCATACTGGGGAACATAGATTCCGTTATGTGCCAGACTTTTCATGCAGTATTTCATTTCTCGTCTCTCATGATGCTGCGTGAACCGTCATTCTGAGGTTCTTTTCTCTCATTCTTCGTGCGCCTTAAAAAGTTGTCCTCTGGAACATCTCTCTTTCTGAAAAGTTCTGTGAAGATGTTCCACAGTTTGGTTGTCGATGTAACCTTTGTGGGGTCGGAATCCGCCTGCAAACGCTTTTGGGATGTGCAGGAGCTCATGGATCATGGTTTTCTCCTTGTCTTCCTCGGTCATTTTGTCGTATTTTTCAGAGATCACTTCGATCACGTATGAGGCTGGACGGTTGAGAGTTTCCTGCCAGACCTTGCCGAGGCCATGAATGCGGGCGATTGTGCGTCTGGATGCGGACCCTTTGCTTCTGACACAGAACACATATTGTGGAACAACGTGGAACAACCCGAGACTTTCTGCGATCTCGTCGGCCAGCTTCTTCACGTCCGGAGCTTCGGAATACGCTATCGGGATAATCGTCACCGTCATCTTTGTTTGTTGATCTGGTTTTCTGTTCATGTCTATTTATGCGTGTTCTCTTCTGTAAGCGGCCAGGCAGATTGCTCTGACAATTAGGGATATTCCCAGAAGCACTATTATCATAGACCAGAACTCGAACCATGTTTGAGTCAGAGACGTGTAGTTTTGAGCCAGAGAGGTGTACTTGTTCGTCGGATCTATGAGCCACGTTTGGACCAAGTAGATCATGCCGAACCAAAAGACAATGTCTGAAATGTTTTCTGCCTTTTTGCGCCACGATGAATCGGATGCAAACCTCATAACCAGTAGGGCAATGAGGAATATTCCCCAGGCCAAGCTGAATTGCCACACTGCTGAGTAAACATACAGGTTCGCCTCGCGCACTGTGAAGTTGCTTGCTGACTGCTGGGCGTCGGGAGCAGGGAGCTGTATTTGGGTGTTGGGAACAGCTGATGTGGCGTTGAAGTTATTGAAGAATGTGACTGTGTAATTGTAGAGATTGGGTGTAATAATGAAAAGCAGACCGATCAACACCAAAAAGAAACCCGCTGAGACGGCACTCAAAAGTCCTTCTCTGTGCCTTCTTGAGAATCCTCCGAAGTTCAATCAATATTCCCCTCTTGGACTGTTCTAACCACGTGAACGTATATAACATTTCTCGGTTTGGACATGTTTTAAATACTAAGTGTTTAAAATAGAAGGGCAGAAAACAGGAGTGAAGGACCATGTCATACTGTCCAAAATGCGGTGCCGAAGTCACAGAAGAGATGAGTTTTTGCCCCAAATGCGGGGCCCCATTGAAAGCGGCACAAGCTCCTGCTGAGTCGAGATTCAGAGAGTATCGAAGAGGCGAAAAATCCGAGAAAAGCGAAAAAGCCGAGAAACGCGAGAAAGGTGAAAAAGGGGAGAAGCATGAGCTTGGGTTTTTGGGTCCATTGATCGGGGGTCTAATCCTCATATTTCTGGGTGTAGCAGCTTTTGTTGGAGTTTCTAATCCGGGCTACGATTGGAGAACGGTTGGGGCTTTCTTTCTTCTCTTGATTGGGATAATAGTGATCGTCGTGGCAATTTATGGCGCTTTCGTGCTGGTCAAGAGGCATCCGAGGCCTTAGAGTAGCCATCCGAGAAAGAATCTGTGAAGCCTATGCTCGAGAAGCGTTTGAGCATTGCGTCTCCCAAACACGCGGAAATAGTTCTTCCCCGCAGACTCGATCATATCTCCGATGGCGTACCTTGGGAACAGGCATGAGGACACTATTAACTCACCCCATTCTCCGCGTTCAAGTTCATGCAGCATCTTTATCCCTCGGCCAGTTTTGACCTCGAAGACATAGGTGTCATAGTTCGGAGTAACGTATGGCAACTCGTCGAGTTGCTGACCGAAAACTCCCTCCGTTGCGCTGTATATCTCCACCACTGGGACATCTCCGAAGAGTTCACGGAGCCTTGGTGCGTACCTGAACTGAATCTTTCGAACACTCGTGCAGAATAGTGCGCGCAATTTCCAAAGTCCTTTCGGTCTTTCACCGTGTTTCCGCACAATGTACTTAGCAAAAGACAGGATCACAGGAGTCACACCCATCGCGCCAGTCACGTTTTCGTGGAGCGCTTGTTGGTAAACCAGCTCAAACCTTTTTTCCCAGTCTCGCTTGGTGATTCCTGATCCTAACTCATCTATTTCCTCTTGCCTTGGTAGAAGTCCGACCCTATCAAGTGCAGGGATCAATTTTGCGTAAGTTCCTGAACTGTAGCCGTAAGTCATCGTTTGCCCGTTCATCACGATCGTGTGGACATTGGACGGGAAGTTTAGGTTCAGAATTTTGCCATCAAGAAGCTCATAGTCCTTGTTTCTTAGCGCATGGTTTATCAGAGCTCTGGATCCACATGTCAGGATCTGCTCAATGTGTGTCTTTGTGGCGGGCAACACTTTTGCAGGGCCGGTGGAACCTCGTGTCATCACCCAGCATGCGAGTGGTTCTGGAAGAATAGAGCTATAATCGCCTTTCATGATGTCTGACAAGTAGGAGCTCAGACCTTGATAGTTGATTATTGGAAAGTTTCTTCTGAAATCGCTGATATCTTCTGTCTGGGACGCGTGGTGCTCTTCTCCGTACCGCGTCTTTGCATATTCCTTCAGCAAGCCAGAAAGCACTTGCCTCTGGGTCTCCTGAGGTTTCTTCAGGGACTCGTACCAAGGCCCTATCAACGGCCAGAAAACTGTGGCACTTCTTTCTTCAGGTAACATCTCGTTCAAGAACTACTCTGCCCGAGGTGCTTTATGCGTTTCCGTCAGCTGGAGGGAAAAATCTGCTCTGTCCCTGAGTCTAGAGAAAAATAGAGGAAGGAGGAAGCGCTCAGACGTACTTCTTTTCTTTGTCGCAGTACCATCGCTGGTATTGCTGAATGTATCTCAACGGACTGCCACAGCTCGGACACGTCATCGCAGCTCCTGGCGGTGGTGGCGGAGGAGCCGTAGCGCCTCTTTGAATTCGCGAAAGATTGAACATGCTAGGCATCGCAAACGGTTTCTTTTCAAGCATACCTGAAAGATAGCCTCCCAGTGTGAAGAATATGAATCCGAAGGCCACCGCTATGACCCAACCGATGAAGACCCTGCCAGCATCAGCACCCAGTATCGCATAGACCAAAGTGATGATGAGATCAACGATGGTGTAGACAATGGCCGTGAAGAAGCCAGCGCTCAGACCGCTCATCTCCGAATTTTCTCCCATCTGATGGAACCTAAAGTTGATGTAGCCTGATGCCAGACCGCCCGGAACGAAGCCAAATAGACCTGCTACGACCATTGCGCCTATGTATCTTCCCCAGTCCCCAAGCACAAGTCCCGCAGGAGAAGCAACAACCATGCCGAAAGCTATTCCAACGAAGCTTGCTACAAGATAGTCGTGTAGATATCCTTCTCTTGAATCCATGCAAATTCCTCATAATTGATTTTTCTTTAGCTCATGTTTTCTTTCCCATGAGTATTTAAGACTTTATCTAAGTGATTGCCGCAGGGCCCGAGCTTACAGAAAAATCTTGATATGAATATGACAATGCCGTTTCCATATGATCTTGTGGAAAACTGCAGATGGAAAGAGGTGCAAATTGCGCAGTTTTTTTTACACGTACTTCTTGTCTTTGTAGCAGTACCATCTCTGATACTGTTGAATGTAAGTTAGGGGTCCGCCGCACGTGGGGCAGACAGGTGCTTGTGCTTGCTGCGTCTGCAACGTTGGTTGCGGCCCGAAAGTCTGGGTTTGAGTAGTTGCTGGTTTTAGCAGGACGTAGTCTCCTGCTGCTTGAATCTGTTCCCACGGGACTTCCATGTCCCCACTCTTCTCAGTCTCAACGATTATGGTCATACCCATTTTTCCAACGGTGAACGCTATGTCCTTTATGGTTCCGGCATTGTTTCCCTCAGCATCGATCACTTGCATTCCAATCAGCCTGTCTTTCGTCATGGCTTTTTCTTGTTTGGACATTTTCATCACTTCACCCTTTCACAGACTTCAGTTGGCGAATCGATTTATAAGCTTTCAGACTCTCGAATCTATTTTCGTTCTGAAAGCAGGCGCGGAGCTTGCGATATTTCAACACGCATGACATTGTTACCATGGATCGATAGAAAGCAATAAAAATGAATCACATTGAATATCTGTGCGAGATGGAAAGATGTCTGCAGGATATGGAAATACTGGTGGTCAAGTTGATGTCGGAACGCATTGGTTGTTGAGGATCGTGGCTGCCTTGATCGACAGTGTGCCTTGGGCTATCGTAGGTTGGGTCGTTTGGTGGGTGCTAGTCTGGAACGGGACTGGAGCACCACTTTATGGAGCGTTTGCATCGTTTTGGTGGCTCGTGTGGGTTTTCTTCGTGCCCGTCTTCTATGGTCTGCTCTACGTCATTTATTCCACTGTTATGGAATCGTCGACTTCTGCAGCTACCTTGGGAAAGAGAGTGATGGGCTTGAAGGTGCAGATGCTTGATGGTAGCAAAGCACCGTCCAACAAAGTGTTGACCAGAAACATAAGCAAAATCTTCTGGATCATCTTTCTCATTGACATTCTGATCGGCTTTGCAACTCCTGGACCCGACCCGCGGCAAAGATACTTTGACCGTATCGCTGGCACAACTGTGATCAACGTGAAGCAAGGGTTCATGGCTGCTCCGCCGCCTCCCCCGCCTCCACCGCCACCGTAGTTACGATTGTCAGAAGATGCTGACCTCTTTCAAGCCTTTCCACTTTTTGTTTCGTTCATTGTTTGGAATTCGTCTTGGATTTCTTAGGAATCACAACGCATCGTTGAAGTTCACTGGTCATTGTTTTGGAGGGGGCGGTTGTTCACTTTGCACTCTCTTTAGCAGGTCGTCCCTTCTGACCAGAAGTCTTTCAAACTGCTCGTCGGTAATCCTGTCCTCGATCACGAGTTGAAAGATGGAACTTGATACGGTCGCCATTTCCTGATGAAACCTCAGCATGTCCGTTGAATAGAGATGGTAGATGGTAACCATGCTCTTGTACATGCGATGGTAGAGCCTGTTTCGGTGCCATATTCTTCTGCCGCGCATGGCTGTGAAACCCAGAACGATCAAAGTAGCGATCGCTGCCCAACCACCCGGCGTGACCAACCACAGACTTGCGCTTTCCCAAACGACCTGACCGAACGGCTTCGTCGGAGAGCCGCTTACCACCGAGAACGATGCTGGGTATACGTCATCCTTGGTTAAAACAAACGAAGCAGTATTGCTCGCAGCGACGGAGAGGTTAGCAGGGGACATCTCCTTCACTTCAGTGGTTGCGGGCATGTTGATGTCGATAGTTTGTTGCATGTTGACGACCTGGCCACGGTAGGATGGGGAGATTCCGATGCTCAGCGTAAAGTTGTCGCCGTGTTGAGAGAGCATGTTGGCCGGCGCCTCAAAGTAAACGCTGTAGGCAGTTCCATTTACGTTCGAGTCCTCGGAGAACTCGTAGACTCTGAGGTCTCCCGTGGAAATGGGGCTCAAGTCGAAGCCCGTGAGCCAGCCTGTCAGTTTCTCGCTGCCCACGAAGTACTCGGGTATGCGGGTGATGTGGAACCAAGTCCACAGCTGGGCCTCCGACGTAACTTCGTCGTAAGAATATCTTATTTTAGTCGTGTTGGCTGATATTCCGTACCATTCTGTGTCTATCAACCAGGTGTCGTTCAGCCACGACAGCCGGTTACTGGCCAGGTTTTGAGCAAATTCGCTGAATGAGGGAAAAGGCAAGAGATACGCAGACTTGACAGCTGACCAGTTGAAGCTTTCATACATCGAGACGAAGATGTCGTTGGCACTGACCAAGCTCTCACGTTTTGACATCGCAAACCATCTTCCATCCAATATCCAATCTGGCGTCTGCTCTATGGCTCCTACTTCCCGCCATTTTACCGTGTCCGAGGATGGGTCAATGGTGTCATGAACGTACCATATGTTTCCACCCGTAGACTGGCAGAATGAACGGAAAGTGAGAAGTATCACTGAAAGTAGGATGACCATGATAAAAAGAAGATGGACCACTTTGAACGTCTTAAATTTCTGCACCACCCAGCTGCTCATTTTGAGGATTCCAGATGTATTATAAACACTGCATATATCAGTTGCTCAAGTCTCCTTCAGTGCTTCGTGACTCTTGTATCTCGGCTTGAAGCTAAAATGCTTAAATATGTTCCATCGCTAGTTCTATGGGAAAACTCATGAAAACATCAGAAGCTGAAAACCTGCGGTTTTTTAACACTTTGACGCGCTCAAAGGAGAAGTTCGTTCCCATAGAAGGAGGAAAAGTCAAGATGTACACCTGCGGGCCAACAGTCTATGACTACAGCCACATAGGAAACTTCAGAGCCTTCCTCTTCGAAGACCTCCTAAGGAGGTGGCTCGAATACCGCGGGTTCAAGGTCACCCAAGTGATGAACCTGACGGATGTGGATGACAAAACGATTAAGGGTTCAAGAGAAGAGGGCAAACCGCTTAACGAGTACACAGAACGATACGTAAAGGCCTTCTTTGAAGATGTGACAAGACTGAACATTCAAGAAGCAGAGTACTACCCAAGAGCCACGGAACACATTCCTGAAATGGTTTCCTTGATCAAGAAACTGTTCGAGAAGGGTTACGCATACCGAGGCAAGGATGGCTCAGTCTATTATGACATTTCAAAGTTCAAAGACTACGGCAGGCTTGCAAGAATCAAGGTTGAAGAACTCAAGATCGGCGCCAGAGTGAAGGCTGACGAGTACGCAAAAGAGGAAGCCCGCGATTTTGCCCTCTGGAAAGCTTGGGACGAACAAGACGGCCCTGTTTTCTGGGAAACAGAGGTTGGCAAGGGGAGACCCGGATGGCACATCGAGTGCTCGGCGATGTCGATGAAATATTTAGGCGAAACCTTAGACATTCACTGCGGCGGCGTGGACAACCTGTTTCCGCACCACGAAAACGAGATTGCCCAGAGCGAAGCGGCCACAGGCAAGAAGTTCGTGAATTACTGGCTTCACAACGAGTGGTTGCTATCCGAAGGAAAGCGAATGGCCAAAAGCTTCCACAACTATTACACTCTGAGCGACTTAATGAAGAAGGGTTATGACGCGAAAGCCGTTCGTTATCTGCTGTTAGCAACTCACTACAGACAACAATTCAATTTCACTCTCGAAGGGCTCGAGGCTGCCAAAGGAGCCATTGAACGCCTGACCAATTTCATGTACAGACTCAGAGATTCGGATGGAAAAGGTTCTGGAGAGAGCGCAAAGCTGCTCATGGAACGCGTGGAAAAAGACTTCACCGAAGCAATGGATGACGACCTAGGCATAAGTGAGGCCCTGGCGGCACTTTTTGATTTTGTAAGGGAAGTCAACGTCCTTCTGGACGGCAATCTGCTCAGCAAAGAAGAGGCACAAGAAGTCCAGAGTCTGATGAATAGATTCGACGGGGTTCTCGGTGTGATCGGCGAAGTCAAGGAGGAAGCGAAGCTTTCGAAAGAGGCTGAAGAACTTGTCCAGAAGAGAGAGCAGGCCAGAAAGGCTAAAGACTGGAAGACAGCCGACCAGATTAGAATGCAGCTCAAGGCTATGGGCGTGATAGTAGAGGACACCTCTCAAGGTGTTAAATGGAGACTTGAGAAGCGCTAGCTCAGCATGTCTTCGAACAAAGGAGCCCTCGAACGAAGTAGGGATGGTGTAACTGTGGATTGGCGCGAGCACCTGATGCTCAACGTGTTTCGCATTCTCAGGGTGCTCCACACGGATGAAATGCTTCGGTTGAGTATCTCATCACATCTGTTCACGGAATACTTCAAGGGCATGGAAAAGGTTCAAGCTGTCAGGGAGATCTTCGGCGAAGGAACAGATGAAGTCTTGCGCAATCTTAAGATCGATTTAACTTGGATAGGCGGCTACATGTGGGTCAACAGCGCAGACGGTCACCTCATGATAAGCTCCAACTACCTTAACCACGGCGACAGGGTTGACATTTACCTCGACCTCATACACGAGCTCGTTCACGTAAAACAGCTCATGGAAGGCAAGGAGCTTTTCGACTTTCATTACAGCTACACCGCGAGGCCGACTGAGATTGAAGCTTACCGAGTAGCAGTCCGAGAGGCAAGGAGACTGGGACTGAGTGATGAGAAAATCCGCAATTATCTTAAGACAGAGTGGATGAGCGATGAAGACCTGAGACGGTTGGCAAAGACCCTGAACGTCAACTGCAAGCATTGATCGGCGCGTCGTCGCATTTCTTCGTTCGCTCCTTAATACAACACGTGTCTTGTAAAGTCTTCTTGCTTCTGTTCGTTGGTTCTGCCGTTGAGGTTCCAGTCGTCAGTAGCGTATTTTTCCTGGCAAAGATGTTTAGAAAGCTCTAGCTCACCCGCAGTTAGCTCTCCGCTCCTGAGTCTGCTGTCTAAAGCTTTTTCGAAACCCTTAACCAGCGCATCTTTGACTTCTGCTGCTGAAACAGTTTTTCCAAGTTCATCGTTTATTGAAGTGATTCTATTCTCTGCAATGCTCACGATTTGCATACGTGTTTTGGCCCAAGGAACGCGAAGGAAAGTGAACATCCTTTCCAGGTTGACTTCAGAGAGAAGCGTCCCGTGCTGCAGAAAGGCCCCGCTTCTGTGAGCCTGAGCGCTTCCAGAGATTTTCTTTCCGTTGACCGTTAAGTTGGGGCAGGCTTTTGCTGTGCCTTGGTTGAAATCTGCGTGAATACCAAGTATTCGGAGTGCTTCAGCTAGGCCAGCGTAGATTCTAGAGTAGATCGCGGTTATTTCTTCAGCTCCCAAGTCCTCTTTTCTGGCGATCACGCTGTAGGTGATCTCGTCTTGAGCGTCATGGTAGACTGTGCCTCCGCCTGTTATCCGTCTTACGACATCAACGTTGTGTTTTCTACAGTTGTCCAGTTGGACTTCTTTCTCTATGTTTTCGAATCTTCCAACAGAAACGGCGGAGGGTTTCCAGCGATAGAATCTTAGAGTGTTCGGTACTACGCTTTGAATTCTCGCTCTTAGAATAGCTTCATCAATAGCCATGTTCATGAACGCGTCATAAATTTCAACTTCTAGCAGACGCCAGGCAGTCAAGTTAATATCCGCCAAGACTGAAACCCACATTGCTCTTAATTACGTTTTGATCTCATCAGATGCTATCCTTTGTCGTCTGACAGACATTTTAGGGTCAGAGAGAAGAAGAACAAGGCTTGGAACCTTGGGAGTCACAAACTATGTTCAACGGTATTGTTTTGTGGCGCTGGTTTTCATGAGCGACTGTGGGCCAGCCTGCGTTCGTTTTGTCTTCTGTTTTTATGGCAACTCTTATATCTGGCCTTTATGAATGGGAAACGAAGCTGTAAGTTGTCAGCTTCTCTTTGCCTGAGAACTTTCGTTTACGCTGGTTCAGCATGCTTAAAGGAGCATAAAGTGATGGAAGCTGTGAAAACTGTTGACCTGGTCAAGGTTTACAAGGGCAAAGAGACTGTTCACGCTCTCAAAGGGGTAAATCTCTCTGTAAAAAAGGGTGAGCTATTTACTCTCTTGGGCCCGAACGGTGCAGGGAAGACGACTTTTCTGAGAATAATTGCTACGCAGCTTCTGCTGACCAGCGGGGAGGCGTATGTTTTTGGGCTCAATGTGACGAGGGAGCCGAAGGATGTGCGCAGGCATATTGCTGTTGTTCCACAGGACGTTCAGACCTATGGCAGCTTTACACCTTGGGAGTACTGCTATTACTTCTCGATGTTGCGCGGCATGTCGAAGGGTGAGGTGCAGAGAAACGGCGAGAAGGCTTTGAAGGCTGTTGACTTATGGGGTCTGAGAAACCGGCAGTGCACTAACCTTTCCGGCGGGGAGAGGAAACGTGCCGTAATAGCTTCTGTGTTGTGCTCTGATGCTAACCTTCTGATGCTTGATGAGCCGACGAGTGGGTTGGATGCAGTAGCAAGAAGAAAGGTCTGGGCGGTACTCAGGGAAATGGTTGGACAGGGCAGGTCTATCCTGTTGACGACGCACATCATGGAGGAAGCGGAGATGCTGTCCGACAGGCTGGCCGTTATTAACAAGGGAATGGTCGTTGCTGAGGGGACCCCTCAGGAGATAAGGGGTTTGGCAAAGGAGAAGTATCGCGTTGTCGTGGAAGGCAAGCTGGAGGACATTTCCGCTCTGCAGGCGATTTGTCGTACTGCGAAGTTTGGCAGCAGGCAAATCTTCTACTTCAAGGCTGAGGATGCGGCCTTGGAACTTACGAGAGCGGCGCTGAAGAGGGGGTTGAAGGCTGAGATCGCGCCGACCACGCTTGAAGACGTTTTTGTTGAGCTTGTCGGAGGAGAACAGTATGAACCTTAAACCTTTGAAAGACGTCTACATCATCGCTACTATGAAGGCGATTCCGGACATTAAGAGACAGCCGTTGACGTTAATCATCATAACCTTCTTGAGTTTTATTCCGCTGTTCTTCACCTACTTCTTCGGGGGGCAAAACTACGCCTACGCCCTCGTGGGCGGAATGGTCGGTTCCATCGGCTTCATCGGTTTGGCCTCAGCCGTGCAGGATATTACTTGGGACCGGTACGTGAAAATAAGAGAGATGATCGTGGCCATGCCTGTTCACCCTCTTTCCTACTCCTTCGGTGTGGCATTGTCCAAGCTGTTGTACGCGTCTCCTGGTTTCATAATCTTCATAGTGATTTCCACTGTTTTTCGGATCCTTCCTCTTTCGTCGCTAGGCTGGGTTATAGGCGCGGTGTTTCTGTGCTGGGCGGCTTTAAGCAGCATCGGGTTCGTCATGTCGACCTATCTGAGGAACGCGAACATAAACACGCTGAACAATGTGTCCAACATCCTTGGAATACTGTTCATTTTCCTGCCACCTGTATTCTATTCTGAGCAGGTTTGGGGGAGTTTCCAGTGGTTGGCAATCATTTTTCCAACTTCGAATGCTGCAGGATTGATAAAGTCTTACGCAGGTATTTCGCCTTTAACGTCTGAAATAGCCCTGCTTCGCTGGCTCGTTCTTATCATAACGACCGTAGTCTCGTTGCTGTTGGTGGCCATCAAGAGCAGGTGGAGAGAAGAATAGCGATCTGTAACTGCAACATGGGTCAAACATTAGAAAGCCTGTGAAAGTTATGAACGCGGGTTTTATGATTTCCATAAACAAAGAGTTGCTTGAAGCAATTCTTGAGGGTGCAAGGAGGCTATATCCTAAGGAAACAATCTTGCTTCTCAGGGGAAGAAAAAACAAGAACTCTATAGAAATAAGTGACCTTCTCATCCCCCCGCTCGCCAAGTACGGTAGAGGCTTCGCAAGCCTTCCGCTTCACATGCTGCCCATGGACTTCTCTATCGTGGGAACAGCGCACAGTCACCCTTCAGGAAACCTGATGCCTTCACACACTGACCTAAACCATTTCTTCGGCGTGGTACTCATGATCACAGCGTTTCCCTTCAGAAACAAGGAATACGTGGTCGTCTACAATCGCAGCGGAGAGAAGGTGACGCTTCACGTGACCGAAGCCTGAATAGGAATCAAAAGAGGAAAAACGTAAATCATCTTATTGATTCTTCATCCATCTGTGGCAGCCTTTGTCGACAAGAGTCATAATGCTGGTTGACTTGGACTACTTCTTTGCGCAATGCGAGGAGCTGCGAAACCCAGCGCTCAGAGACAAACCAGTAGTGGTCTGCGTCTATTCTGGGCGCAGCAAAGACAGCGGAGCCGTGAGCACTGCAAACTATATCGCTCGAAAATACGGAGTGAAGTCTGGCATGCCGATTTTTTTGGCGAAAAAGAAACTCGAAAGCGTTGATGCCGCATTTCTGCCAGTTGACCATCAGTTCTACGAGGAAGTTTCAGAGAAGGTGATGAACCTTCTCGAAGCCTACGCTGACCAATTCGAGCAAGTGGGCATAGATGAGGCGTACCTTGATGTGACCGAACGGGTAGGTGGAAGTTTTCAAGAAGCCAAGCTGTTGGCTGAGACGATAAAGACTGAGATGCGACATCAGCAGAAACTCACCTGTTCAGTCGGGGTTGGGCCCAACAAGCTTGTCGCAAAGATCGCCGCCGACGAGAAAAAACCGGACGGTTTGACCGTTATAGACCCGGTTTCAATCACGAGTTTTCTGGCACCACTTCCGGTGAATCGGCTCATCGGTGTTGGAACCAAGACACTGGAAAAGATGCAGACGTTGGGAATAAGCAAGGTCGGCGACCTGGCAAACTATGATGTGCAGAAGTTGATTGCAGTGTTCGGCAAGACCCTTGGAACCTATTTCCACAACGCTTCACTCGGCGTGGACAACGAACCTGTCCAGGAAAGGGGCGAAGCAGAATCTATAAGCAGGATTGCCACTTTGAAACAAGACACTAAGGATCTGACTCTCATCTTAGACGAGACTGATCACCTTTGCAACGAGGTATACGACAGGATCATGGAGGAAAAGCTCACTTTCAAAACAGTAGGCATAATTGCGATCACGAAGGACATGAAGGTTCACACCAGGTCCAGAACGTTCGAAAACCCGTCGAACAGCCTTGAACTGATGAAGAAGACTGTGGCTGAGCTTTTTGTAAAGTTTCAGAGCGACACTCAGCTCGAAACACGAAGAGTCGGCGTCAAGGTTTCAACCTTAACTGGAATAGGGAAAAGCCAGAGGCAAATAACAAGCTTCATTGAACCAGGTTGAGGCCAACTCTAGCTCAACGGCTCGCGTAGTCGTCAGCCATCGTCAGAGAGAGTTATGTGGCTGTCCAAGCGGAGGATCGACACCGCAAGGCGGAGGGTAAAGTCTAAGGCTAGAAGAACCCGAACCCCTATTTCACACATCAGATGCAGGATAAATCGCGCGTTCGGGACTCATGGGAGGGTTAAGACCTCGACTTTAGCCTTGTGTCCATCCTTGAGCTTGAGGTGTTTTCTCAGGGGAATTGGAGCGATGATTTCGAGAACGGAAGCATCGTAGTGGCTTCTGAGCGCTAGGATCAAGGCGCCTTTTGCCTTGTTCTCTACTATCACAGGGTAGCATTTCACCGGTCCGAACGTTCGGTCTTCACTCTTGAAGCCTTCAATGTCCACAGCGGGGTAAGCTTCAAGTTCGTTTCGAGCCTTGACGTCATAATCAGTTGTGAGCCGCAGGTTGAGGGTTCCCGGGTAAGGGTCAAACCCCAGTTTCTCGATGAACTGCTTTCTGTACCCTTCTCTTGAGATGTAGTAGGCTCCTTCTCCGAGACCGGTGAAAACCGTTCCCTCCAGAGTTATCGACGGTGGATAGGTTGCCTCCATCAGGAAGCGCAGGGTTGAATAGAGCTTTTTCAACTCTGTGATGCCTGTCTGCGTGATTCTTATGAGGCAGCCCTCAGGCGTTATGGTCCTGTTGATCCACCCCTTGCGGTCAAGCTCGATAAGATATCTCGACGCTGTCTGCTGAGATATGTTCAGCTTCTGAGCTAGGTACTCAGTGGATATTTTGGCGGTTCTTCGATGGGCTCCCATTTCGGCCAGCTTAAGCAGCGTGAACACGTGCCGAGAAGAATGGTTTTCAATCATCTAGGAGCCTCGGTTCGCGTTTAGTACGAAGTAGGCGTTTCCATATTTAAGCGGCTCGAAAGCGCCCGATGGGCGAGTGAAGAACGTTTCGGTGGCGCACGAAGCAAAGATGGGTCTAAACTTGGTTAAACAAACTGCGCATGGTGGAGATATATCCCGTGCAATTCTATTTTTTCTTGTTCGGCCTTGACGACTGCGTGATGCCCGATGATGGCCGCGGCCTTTCTGGTCATGTGCGCGTACGGCCTACCCCTCCGGTCTGACATATGATACAAATATGGTCAGCGTTCACTGCGACACCAAACGTGGAAATAGAGTGGAGAGCATCCCAAGCGACCCAAACGTCCCAGTTTTGCTGTGGATTTAATGGCCAATCCTGGGAGGGTTCAGTGAAAGGTTCATCAAATCTAGACGTGTTTAAACAGTCCATACAGAATTTTTATTTGAAGCCATTTCATTAAACTTGACCTCTAGGCGTTGAAATTGGAAGAAGCTGCGGCGTTTGCACCCTGCCACATCACGGGGATCTTCCAGATATTTGATCAATCAGCAGACATTTTAAGCGCGGGCTCCAAAGGTGCTGGCGTTTCATTGAATTTAGGGGCCAAAACAACCGTTAAAGTCGAAAAAGGTCCCAGACCCCGTTTGAAAGTCAACATCAACCATCAAGCCGCAGACTGTGCGCACGTATCAAAACATGTTGTCAGCGCTTTTCTTTCGCGGTTGAGCGAGGCATCCCACTTTGAAATCACAGTTGAACATCAGATACAAGCTCCAATAGGAGCAGGGTTCGGGACGAGTGGAGCTGCAGCGCTAAGTCTTGCCCTTGCCTTGAACGAAGCCCTAGGGTTAGGCATGTCCAAAATACAGTCTGCCCAAATTGCCCACATCGCTGAAATCGAATGCAAGACTGGGCTTGGAACAGTCATAGCCGAAACGTTCGGCGGGCTTGAAATCAGGATCAAACCAGGAGCGCCTGGAATCGGGGAGATTAGGTGCCTTCCAACCCCAGAAAACGCTGTGGTTGCCTGCCACGTTTTCGGACCCCTTTCCACGAGAAAATACCTGACCGACCCGGAAACTCGCTCGCGAATAAACAGATTTGGCGGGGAGCTAGTGAACGAATTGGTCAAAGCACCAACCATCATCAACTTCATGAGGCTATCTCGCCAGTTCGCTGAACATGTTGGACTCATAACTGAGAAAGTCAGAAACATCTTAGACGCAGCGGACGAAGCTGGTGTAGTGTGCAGTATGCCGATGTTCGGAGAATGCGCTTTCACAATAGCCGACGAAGATAGGCTCGGGCGAATTCTTCAGGTCTTTCGTAAAGATGGCTCCGGCGGTCATACAGTCGTAAGCAAGGTGGATCATGAAGGAGCGCGACTTCAGTGACTGATACTAAGATCCCCGATGATCATCCAAGAGCAAAGTCCTTGTTCACACGAGAGAAGCTGATCAATAGTTATCTCGAAGGAATCGTCGCTGCTTCAGGCCTCATTGCGCATGGTCGTGGAGAAGCTTTCGATTACTTGCTGGGCGAAAAAACCAGCAAACCGGCTCTGGAAGCCATTGAAGCTGCAGCAGCCATGTTTCTGACAGCAAGAAATCCTGTTATCTCTGTCAACGGGAACACTGCGGCTTTAGTTGCTGAAGAAGTTGTGAAGCTCGCCAACGTTACAGGATCGAAGATTGAAGTCAACCTCTTTTACAGATCTCGTGCAAGGGAGCTTGCAATAAAGAAGTTGCTTGAAAAAGCAGGTGCGCATGAAGTTCTTGGAGTAGGAAAAAACGCATCTGCAAGAATTCCAGAGTTAAGCAGCGAGAGGCGACGCGTTGATCCAAGGGGGATACTTGCGGCTGACGTTGTCATGGTGCCATTGGAAGATGGAGATAGGACGGAAGCTCTTGTTAAGATTGGAAAAAAGGTGATAGCAATAGACTTGAACCCTCTTTCTCGGACGGCGGTAAAAGCGACCATCACGATAGTCGACAACATTGTAAGATCAGCGCCGAAGCTTGTTGAAACTGTTGGGAAGCTGAAAAATCAAGGCGTGGGCAAATGTAGAGAAATATTAGGAAACTTTGACAACAGGAAAAACCTCGCCAAATCCATAATTCTGATCAAAGAAAACCTCTCAAAGTTCGCAGCAGAAGGGGTTACTGAACGAGGGCGAGCAATGTGACATTCAACAAGATTTTCATCCTAGGCGCTGGTGCCATAGGAAGTGTCATCGGCGCTCTGCTATCAAAAAAGAATGATGCAACTCTAATTGGAAACAAGGCACACGTAGAGGCCGTAAAATCAAAGGGTTTGTTAGTCTCAAGCAACATTAATGAAACTTTTCGCTTAGGGGCTGACACGCAAATTCGAGAAATACCTCAGGGAACTCTGATTTTCCTGACCACAAAGGCTTATGACTCGGAAAAGGCGGTGGAAGAAATAAGTAGACTTCTCAGGAAAGACACGGTCATTCTGGTTCTCCAGAATGGTCTTCAAAACGAAAAGATCGTCAAACGCGCTGCCGGCTACAAAGCCAAGGTTTTAAGAGGAATAACAAACATGGCGGCAGAGTTCTTCAAAGCAGGAGAGATAAAGTATTGGACAGGTGAAACAACAATCGAACACGATGGTGTGGCGGAGGAAATCGCAGCCACAATGAATAACTCCGGTCTCAAGGCACACGTTTCCAAGAACATCAACAACGAAACATGGAGTAAGGTCGTCCTCAACAGCGTGATAAACCCACTGACCGCAATCTTTCGCGTTAAAAATCGCGAAATCTCCACGCAGCCTCTGGCAGAAGTTAGGCATCAGATTATCCAAGAATGCGTCCAAGTTGGAAACGCTGAAGGAGTAACCTTTCCGAAGGATTTAGAAAAAGCAATCGGCAAGGAGATCAGCAGCTACACAAATTACTCTTCGATGTGCCAAGACATAATGAGGGGGAAGAGAACAGAAATTGACTTCCTCAACGGAAAAATAGTTGAGCTCGGTGCAAAACACCATATCCCGACACCAGTGAACGAAACCCTCGTCCATCTCATAAAATTTCTGGAGGAAAAAGGTGAACTTTCAAGAAAAAATTAAGCAAAAGAAAGGCAGAGAAAGAATCACAATGTTGACGGCCTACGACTTTCAGATGGGCAGGATACTGGATCACACTGACGTCGACTTGATTCTTGTGGGCGACAGTTCAGGCATGGTGGTGCAGGGTTACAGCGACACCAAAAGCGTGACGATGGCAGACATGATTTTTCACATGAAGGCAGTGGCAAGAGGAGTCAGATCCAAGCCGATAATCGGAGACATGCCGATCAACAGTTGCAACGCCGTACAAGACTGCCTAAAGAACGCCAGACAATTTCTGGAAGCAGGAGCGCACGGAGTCAAAATCGAAGGAAAGAAAACAGATGCCATAAGAGCCTTGATAAGTGGCGGAATTCCCGTGATGGGTCACGTCGGAATGCTCCCTCAAATGGCGGAAGCCTACCACGTTAAAGGAAAAAATCTTGGAGAAGCCGCGCAGATTTTGCAGGACGCTCAGGCTCTGGATAGACTCGGCGTGTTTTCCATAGTGCTAGAATGCATTCCTGAAAGTCTGGCAAAAACGATAACCGAATCCGTAACTGTTCCCACGATAGGCATCGGAGCCGGAAAACACTGTGACGGACAGGTCTTGGTTGTAAATGATATGCTTGGTTTCGACGAGGTCTTCAAACCGAAATATGTGAAGGCGTACGCGAATCTGAACAAGACGATAACGGAAGCTGTGGCGAAGTTCATCGAAGAAGTCTCCACGGGCAAATACCCGGACGAGGAACACACCTACCATTAAGCTGCATGGGGGTCGTGAAGAATGAATGCCAAAGGCTTGCCTGAAAAAACACTCATGGAAACCCTTGAGTCAAGGCTGCAAGAAGATTTCACGTACAATTCTGGAAGAATCATCGGTTCAATGTGCACATGCCCGCATCCACTAGCCAGAAGAGTGTACGGTCGTTTTCTCGAGAAGAACCTGGGGGACTCTGGACTTTTCCGTGCAGTGGCAGAAATAGAAAGAGAAACAATTAGCATGCTCGGCACTCTTCTATCGAATCCAGAAGCATCAGGGCACATAGTTACAGGGGGGACAGAAGCCAACGTTCTCGCGCTATGGGCCGCCAAGAAGCTTGCCAAGAAAACCAGCTGTGAAGTGGTAGTGCCCGGATCAGCTCACTGCTCCTTCGACAAGGCCGCAGATCTGCTAGGCTTGAAACTCGTCAAAGTGAGGTTGAACAACAAGTTCCAAGTCGATGTGGGAGCCGTCAAAAACGCGATAAATCGGAAAACTATAGCGATCGTGGGCATAGCCGGCTCAACGGGGCTAGGTGCAGTCGATCCGATAGACGAGCTCTCCGAGCTCGCCTTGGAAAAGAACCTGTACTTCCACGTGGACGCCGCTTTCGGAGGGTTCGTGCTTCCGTTTTTGAGAGACTTAGGATATAAGGTGCAGAATTTTGACTTTGCTGTCCCCGGGGTCCTTTCCATAACGATTGACCCGCACAAGATGGGTTTAGCTGCAATCCCGGCTGGCGGGTTATTGTTCCGTAATGAAAGTCTTAGAAAGAAAGTGTCATGGGACATCGCTTACCTAGCGGGCGGAGAAACCGAACAAGCGACACTTGCTGGAACACGTTCAGGCGCCTCAGCCATCGCTGTCTGGACCGTGATGAAGCATCTTGGAAGAGAAGGTTACGGAAAAATCGTTGGAAAGTGCATGCGGCTAACGCTGAGGCTTGCGGAAGATATTCCGAAGATTGAGGGGTTGAGCGTTGCAATGGAGCCGACAATGAACATTGTTGGGTTGATATCAGACGTGTTCGATGTCCGTAGGATAGCTGAGGAATTGAGGCTTAGAAAATGGGCTGTCTCTCTCTTTCCGCGCCACATTCGAATCGTCATAATGCCTCACGTTCAGGAGCGGCACGTTGAGGATTTGCTGCAAGATTTAAACAAGATAGTAAAAGAATTAAGAGGGTAGGTTGGAGGGATCAGTCTTGTCAACGCATCCGTCGAAGCACATTATTGGAACTCAAGGCAGTGAGCTGAGGTCAAAGCGTATAGTTCTGTGTGTAACCGGCAGCGTGGCTGCTGTTCAGAGTCCAGAGATTGCACGTGCCATGATGCGACATGGCGCCGAAGTGTTCGCTGTGATGTCGTCGATGGCTAGGAAAATCGTTCACCCTTATCTGATGGAATGGGCGACGGGGAACGAAGTGATAACAGAGCTGACTGGCAAAATTGAACACGTGGCCTTGGTCGGCGAGCACTCCTTGAGGGTCGACCTTGTCCTAGTGGCACCTGCCACAGCAAACACCATAAGCAAGATCGCCTGCGGGATTGATGACACCACGGTCACATCCGTCGTCTCAACGGCCTTCGGCTCAAACTGTCCAATAATCATTGTTCCAGCGATGCATGAATCCATGTACAACCATCCGATATTGATTAAGAACGTCAAAGAACTCAAAGCTCTGGGAGTAGAATTCGCAGGTCCAAGATTCGAGGAGGGAAAGGCAAAAATCGCTAAGACCGAAGAAATCGTTGATGCGGTTATCCGTAGACTCACGGTCAGGCAGGATTTCTCGGGTCTGAATGTGTTGATCACGGCGGGCGCAACCTTGGAGCACATAGACCCAGTTCGCGTCGTCACGAACAAAAGCTCTGGAAAAATGGGCGTTGCAATAGCAGAGGAAGCCTTGAGCCGGGGAGCAGAAGTGACACTCGTCTACGGTTCAGGAACAGAAGCTCCTCCTTCAAGAGCTCATGTGCTCAGAGTTGAGTCAACACGGCAGATGCATGAGGCGGTCGTTTCTGAACTGAATTCTAGGAAGTATGATTTGGTCATAGCTGTTGCTGCGGCTGCTGATTGGGCGCTTGAGAAACCGTTTTCGTACAAGGTTTCGTCGCACAAGTTGCGTTCGCTTGATTTGAAGCTGAAGCCCACAGCGAAGATCATAGACAGCGTGAAAAAGGTGAGTCCCCGAACTTTTCTCGTAGCATTCCGCGCTGAATACAGGCTGCCCAAGAAGAGGCTGATTGAGAGCGCGTACAAGAGGCTGCTGAAAGCCAATGCAGATATTATCGTCGTAAACGACGTGGGAAAGAAGGGGGTTGGCTTCGCAACCGATACCAACGAGGTTTTCATAATTGACAAGGAGAAGAGCATAGTGCATGTGCCACTGGCCAAGAAGCGAGAAGTTGCAAGGAAGATACTCGATGTCACGATTGACAGGATCAAACCAAAATAGTCTCATAAACAGTCCAGACGCGTTAAACGTGAAATCGATGCGGAAAAAGTTCAGAACTGTCGGTCTTGGCGGCACTTTCGACGAGCTTCACAAGGGACACAGAGCATTGCTCAATAAAGCTTTTGAAATAGGCGAACGCGTGATGATCGGCGTCTCTTCAGACGAATTTGCTAGAAAAATGGACAAGCCTCACCAGACGGCATCTTACGAGGAGCGCACGAGAGAGCTGAGAGATTTCCTAAAATATCAAGGAGTACTGCAGAGAGCGGAAATAATTCCAATAAATGATGCTTATGGCGGTGTGCTGCTTTCTAAAGATCCTATCGAAGCATTGGTCGTCAGCGACGAGACGAAGCCCGTCGCTCTTAAAATCAACCAAAAGAGAAAAGAAATCGGAATAGATCCCCTTGAAATAATTGTGATTGACATGGTCCCCTCCCAAAATCACGTGGCAATCTCGACAACACGGATCCGCACGGGCGAGACCGACAGAGAAGGTCACATTCTGAAGAAGAAAGGAAAATGATTAAACCATTTGTGGAGCACTTGTATTACGAGCGGTGTTCCGATGCAGAGGACAGGGATTGCCAAGCTTCCACTTCATTACGGAAAAGCACCGATGTACCTCATCGTTCGAATGCGAAAACTCGCCAAAGAAATGGTCACCATCATCGTCGACGAGTATGGTTCAAACGAGTTCTTGAAGCGAATCTCTGACCCTTTCTGGTTTCAGGCCCTAGGCTGTGTTCTAGGGTATGACTGGCACTCGTCAGGAGTGACCACCGTTGTCACGGCGATCCTCAAACAGGCAATCATTCCTGAGGAGCACGGTATCGCGGTTTGCGGCGGGAAGGGCAAGTTCTCCCGTCTGGCGCCTGAGGAGATCCAGACTGTTGGAGAGAAGTTTGGCTTTCCAACTGAAAACATCGAGAGTCTGCGTTATGCAAGCAGGATGAGTGCAAAGGTTGACAACACTGCGATCCAAGCAGGCTATCAGCTCTATCATCACGCGTTCTTCGTTGCGGAGAACAGGAAATGGGCAGTCGTCCAGCAAGGCATGTGCGCACAAGATCGAACCGCAAGACGCTATCACTGGCTCTCCGAGAAACTGGAAGAGTTCGTCGTTGAACCTCACAGCGCAATCGTCGGCGACACGAAACGTCAGTGCGCGTTGGACATGACCGCTCGAGAAAGTGAAGGAAGCAGGAAAGCTTCTGTAGACGTGGCCAAGGAACCCACCAAGAAGCTCATGCGACTGGTTGTGTCTGTGAGGCCTCATCTTCAAAAATCGCTGAGTGAATGGTTGCCAGCAGCCGCAGAAGCCAGATGGAACAAAGAACTGCCGGATGTTTTATGCATGCCATGGAACACAAACTGGAGAACGATGAAGCAAATCTACGAGTTCCAACCCAGCAACTACGAGGAGCTGCTTGGCTTCAAGGGTGTCGGACCGGCTACGGTAAGAGGACTCGCGTTGATTGCAGAACTGCTTTATGGCGAAAAGCCAAGCTGGAAAGACCCTGTGAAGTATTCCTTTGCGTACGGAGGAAAAGACGGCGTGCCGTACCCTGTTAACCGCGAGGCAATGGACGAGTCCATCCAAATCCTGAGACAATCAGTCCAAGAGGCAAGGATTGGCAACGCAGAGAAATTACGGTGCTTACAGAGACTCAGACGATTTGTTCCCGTGTGACCCGACTAAGACGCATGAGCTCACATCTTTCAAAAACAGTCAGTGGCGATAAGATAGACCGAGGAGACAGCGCGCGCGTGTGGATTGCAAGGTTCCTGTGGCGGTACGTTCCAGGTGCTAATATTCCGGAGGCACTGTCTGCGCTTTCAGCATCGCTTTGGGTTGTGATCATTGGTTCCGACATGGCAAGGGGCATTTCGCATTCCAGTGACTAACCACTTGTTCGGTTACGCTGTGGCAGAACCCCCGGGTCAGACACTTCGAACCTGTTCGAAACCTACGGTCAGGTTGTGCCAGTTGGCTGTTGTTTAGGGAAACGTATTAAGGCAACCAATCAAGAAAAACTATGATTCACGCGTTGAAGGGCTAAACATGGAGACCGTTGCTGTTAACGTCCAAGACCTTGTTGTCAGTTATGGTTCTTTCGTGGCGGTTGAAAACCTATCGTTCACCGTGAAGAACGGGGAAATCTATGGGTTGCTGGGTCCTAACGGTGCGGGCAAGACGAGTACGATCAAGGTTCTTGTGGGAGTTCTGGAGCCACGTGCGGGAAAAGTTGAGATCTACGATACGCCGCTCTCGGATGAAGTCGCGGCGAAGAGTAAAATCGGCTATGTCCCAGAAGAGGTTGTGCTTCTTGATTCGCTCACGCCGAGAGAGTTTTTCGAGTTTGTAGCTTCAATAAGACGCTTGGACAGGGAAGTTGTCAACTCCAAGCTTGAAAGGTTCGTGTCCGCTTTTGAACTCAGGGAGTACTTTGACACTCCGATCGCGGCTTTGTCTATGGGCAACAAGCAGAAAGTCGCTGTTGTCTCGGCCCTGCTGCACGATCCGAAACTCCTGATCTTGGACGAACCTCTGATAGGCTTGGACGCACGGTCTTCGAAGATTCTCAAGGAACTTGTAACCTTTCACGCCAAGAAGGGCGGAGCCGTCATATTCTCGACCCACATCATGGAAGTCGCGGAAAAACTGTGCACAAGAGTTGGAATAATAAACAAGGGCAAAATCGTCGGAGAAGGCACGGTTGCCGATCTCCGCAAACTTGTCAGAAGCGCAGAAGGTTCCTTAGAAGACATTTTCTTGAAAGTGACAGAGCAGGAAGCCGGGATGCAGGACATAATAAAGGCCTTAGAAGAGGAGTAAAATGCAGTGAGATTCTCTGAGCTTTGGCGCTTGTCGGGCAAAGTGTACAAAGAAGTCTCGTTCCAATCCATCTTTTCCCTTCGTGCAGGCTCATCCCTGCCTCAAAGCGGTAGAAGAGACGTCAAACAACTCGTCGCTAGCGCCAGGATAAACACTCTGATCAGTAAGCTGGTCACGACAGTTTTCATCGCTATCTTCGCAGGAGTAGTGTTCCTTCCTCTAACAATCAGCGGCGTCAGTACAGCCCTGCCGAGAGAAATAGCGGTCCAAGGCGGCGTCTCGGCTTTCCTTGCCGTCGTACTCTTCTTGATAGTTTTCATGGGGCTGCAGATGTCAACGTCTTTTGTATCCTCAAAAATTGTGGATGTCCTCAGTCCTCTTCCGCTTTCAAAAAAGGAAATCTCAAGAACAATATTTCTATGTTTCATCAGAATCTTCGACATACCTCTAGTTGCAGCAGCAATCATCTTTCTCTCCGTCTACTTCGTCATCGGCGGCTCGATCCTAGGGGGCATAGTGTCTGTCGTAGGCATCGGAGTCACCGAGATCTTCGCCCTGGCTCTCACCACGGTTTCCGCTCAATTTTTCTACCTAAGAGTCGCACGGGCAGGGGGCAAATCGAAATGGAAGACTTTTCTGAGATTTGGGTTCATGCTTGTGTGGCTTCTGCCAACCTTTGCCGCATACTTTGTCGTGAATTTCGCGGGAGAAATAGTTCAATCGTTTGCGCATCTTGCGCAGGGTTTTTCTTCGATTTCCCAGATTCTAGTTCTGGTTTACCCGTTTTCCTACGGGTTTCTAGTGTCCTATGCAACGTTCCTTCACGGAGTTGACAACGTCACTCTAGGTCTTTCGACTATCGCGTCAGTCGCATATGTGGTTGCTGCGTACTACTGTCTAAAGTGGGTCACGCGGACCGTTAGAAAGATCGGGGTCGGAGGATTTGCTGCAGGTCCAAGAGAAATCGTGAAGGACACGCTCATCAGACCTCAAATTCCATGGCTAGGAATCATTCGGAAGGACTTGAGAGTGGCGTCCAGAGCGCCTTCATACGCAAGTCTTTTTCTTTTGCCAGTTGTACAGACAATTGTTGTGGCAATAACTTTCTCTTCATTCAGCGATGTCGGGCCGAGCGCTGCACTGGGGATTCTGACTGGAATATCAATGATCACGCTTCTGCTTCCACCAACTCTTCTTGCCATTGAGGGTTTAGCATCTGCCTACACAAGGCATCTTCCTATGAAGAAAAGGACGATGGTAACGGCGAAAACCCTGTTGTCAACGGTCACCTACATGATTTCTATGATCGTTCTTTCAATCGTCGCAGTCTTGTTGGGGAAAAGCTTCTCGTTTATCTTGACTTTGGGAATGATACACACGTTCTCTGTCGCAGCTGCGATCATGCTGGAACTGACGATTTTGCTGAGGAAGTTCTGGAAAGAAGGCTTCGCCGTCGGCAACATCTACTCAAGAATTACCACTTACATCATGATCTTGATTCCCGGGTACATCGTGGCCTCAATACCGATAGTCTGCGCGTTTGCGGCCTTCTTCCTTGCTCCGCCGTTCTTTTTGCTAGTCTTTCTCGCTACTGCGATGTCAGAGTTCGCGGTCATGGTAGCGGTGGTGATACGCGAAAAGTAGTGGAGGTTCTCATGTCCAAGTAGATCTGCGAGCAGCAAAACGAAGAGAAAGATGTTTTGTATCCTTGGCTCTCAGCGAATTCAACTGCCTCTTCAGTTGGAAACGCGATAGCGTCTACCCCCGCTTCTATGGCGAGGATCTCTGTTTCAGACCTATGCTTATCTCTAGACCGCATACAGCCAAGGACCAACGGAGTGTCAGGAAACATCAACCTTGCAGCCGCAATCACTTTGGCTACGTCGATCGGTCCTGGAGGCTTGACGTTCTCCATCTCTGTTCCGCGTATGGGCATGAACGCGATTATAACAAGTGCTGAAGGGTTGAGCTCTGACACCATTTTCAAGGCATGCAGCTCACCTTCAAGTTTTCCATAATGCAGCCCCACGATCACGTGCGGTACAAACTCGATTCCAGCTTCATGCAAAGCCTTCAAGGAATTTGCGTAATCCTTGACTGACGCGTCTAGATTGAAGATCTCCTTTAGGGTTTCGTTCGAACCAGTGATGTCTAATAGGGCTGCATCGACTCCGGCTTTCTTGAGTCCCTCAGCTGTCTTGAGGTCGATGACACCCGTGTGCACAAACACTGTTAAGCCCAGCTCATGCTTGATCCTTGCGATGGAGTCCACAAACCCTCCGAGAGGCACAGCCCCGTTGGGCAGGCATCCGCCACTTATCAAGCATCCCTTTGCTCCCTTTTCCTTCAATCGTGTACACAGTTCAAAGAGCGCGTCAGGCGTCGTGGCAGGGTACATCGTGTTCAGCACTGTTCCACCACAGTGTTTACACATCAAAGCGCACGCCTTACCGGTTATGGAGATCGTCGGAAAATCACTCGAAGAAGAAGCGTAACGACTTGTTTTATAGTACATGAAGCTTGGTGCGTAAAAGCGGATTCTCTTACGTTTAACAACACAAGCGTCCTTTTTCAGAACGTTCAAAAGCTCCCTTTCGTTCATGCGCCAGATGCTTTCAGCCGAGAGTCTAGTCATTGTTCTCGGTTAGGATTGTCCCATGACTCGCTTAATACTTTTCGTTTTATCGTGTTTCTTCTGTTTCCTTACAGTCCTTTGAAATCACCGGTATGGTCTGCATCGCTTCGTCTATTGCAGAAAGTGTGCTTGAGATCTTCTCGAGGTATCTGTTGAAATTCAGGGCTTTAAAAACCGCCACGCCTCTTTCTGTGATGGCGTACAGCGCTTTCTTGGGCAAGGGTCGTTCCTCAACTAGCCCGTTTTCCGTCAAGAAGTCCAAGCGACGATTGAGGACGGTGCAGTCTATGGTGGTTTCGTATGCTATCCTGTCGACTGTAAGAGGTTTCTTTATCAAGGCTTCCAGAATTGCTTCATATGATTCCAGCTTTGATCTGTGCACTTTTGGGCACCCTTTCTGTGGGTCTTGTTTCGCTGCAGATAAATCGTTTATGAATCCTCAATCTTCAGCAGAAAACATGTTAATTTTTCAGTGTTTTCCAACATCCACTTATTGGTTCCTGACGGACTTTTGGATCTGTTTCATGAAGTTGAGTCTGAAGCAGCAGTGTCAGCTAAGGCCTTGTTTTGTACAAATCTTCTGCCTGTTACCTTTCGTGGAGTTATCACGCAGATTCTTACGGCCTTCAGTTCGCTTTCCCTGTTTCTTCTTGGTTTGCTCATATACTCGTCGAAGATCAATGGAACACGGTACTTATCGATGAGCTTCTGAAGATAAGGTATCATTTTCTTCTCCTCATTGATGATTTCAGCATTGCCAAGAATAATCACACTCTTAAACATCGTTACGTCGGACAAAGCTTCGTCGACCTCAAAGCAAACACTAGGGTTCTTTCTCAGACCGTTCATTTTCAACCCTTTGTCGCACGTGTGAAAAAACACCTTTCCGTTGCAATATCCAAAGCCAACTGGGACTACGTACGGTTCATTATCCACAACCATGCCAAGCCTCCCAACTCGCGCACAAACTAGAAACTGCTCAATCTCTTCAGAAGTCATCTCCACAGACATTTCAAGCATGAACTCCTTCAGGGTTTTGAAATGTACTTGAAGACTTCGCAGTTTATTTAACATGCCCTCGGGGAATTTTCGAATGAAAGGCTAGAAACTCTTTAATCCGACTCAAAACTTCTGCAAGTCTGTAAAACATCCCTTTCAAACCATTTCATGTCCAGGCTGTGAGACATGTGAGCAAAAAGACCCCCTTGCCAAGGCAGATTCGTGTCTCCCTAGGTTCTGCAGTAATCCTTGGACTGTTAAACGCGAGACTTGATGCTACCCCAACGACTATCTATCTTATGACATACAGACGGGGCAAGTGTAGCGCAAATTGTGGTTTTTGTCCTCAAGCCAGGGAGAGCCGCGGCAGAACGGACATGCTTTCAAGGGTTTCATGGCCAGTCTATCCAACAAAACCTGTGCTGAACGGAATAGCCCGAGCCCACGAAAAAGCCGACATAAAACGTGTCTGCTTCCAAGCCCTGAACTATCCTGAAGTCTTCACACATCTAACGGCTCTGGTGAAGACAATCTTCGAACAAACTCACATGCCTATCTCAGTCTCGTGCCAGCCGTCCACGCGAGAAAACATAGCCCAGTTGGCTGATGCAGGAGCCGAAAGAATAGGCATACCCCTAGACGCGGCAGTCAAAAGTGTCTTCACGAGAATCAAAGGCTCTTCTGCCGGAGGCCCGTACACTTGGGAGGGACAGTTCCAGCTGTTGGATGAAGCCTTGCGTACTTTTGGAAAAGGAAGGGTCAGTACACATCTGATCGTTGGACTTGGAGAAACCCAAAGGCAGATGATCAAAACGATGCAAGAATGCGTGGATATGACGATTCTTCCAGCGCTCTTTGCCTTCACACCGATTCCTGGGACAACACTTGCCAGCCAAAAGAGACCCCCGATTGAAGCATATAGGCGAATACAAGTTGCAAGGCACCTGATTTTGCAGGGAACCGCCCGATATGAAGATATGAGTTTTGATGAGCAGGGCTCGTTGGTTAATTTTGGAGTCGATGGGGAAACCCTGATGAAGGTGATTGAAACGGGCGAGCCATTTCTCACGTCCGGATGTCCTTACTGCAACCGTCCATTTTACAACGAGAACCCAAGCGGTCCAATCTACAATTATCCAAGGAAATTGACGGAAGACGAGCTTTCATGCATAGTTAAACAATTAGGTTTTTCGTGAGCGAATGGTGATGTTTGCCGTGCTCCTCAAGACTGTGGAGTCGAAAAATCTATGTGTAGGATACACGTTTATGCAAGCCTAAATGGCTGGTGAAAATTTGGTTGAGGCCCCGGTCGAAGATAAGAGGATAACACTGAAAGAGGCCGTGAAGCTTGTTCCAGATGGCTCTCACCTTTTCTGGGGAGGCTTCGGTTTCCAGCGTCCGGCTATGGCTTTCGCTTACGAGCTTGTCAGGCAGAAGAAGAGAGATTTGACAATCTACACTTGCGGGTCAGAAATGGATATTGACATCCTGTCAGGCGCGCGGGTCGTTTCACGGTACGAGCTGGCTTTCTACGCGATTGAGGGCATAGGTCTGGTGCCTAACATTCAGAGGAGAATCCGTGAGGGTGCCATCGAAATAGAAGATTATTCAAACCTTGCGATGGTTCTACGTTTCTTCGGCGGTGCGCTCGGAGTCCCTTTCATGCCGCTCAAAAGCATGCTGGCAACCGACATGCTTGCAAAAAAGAGGTTCAGGGACAAGAAGGCAGAAGTGATCAATTGTCCATTCACGGGAGAAAAAGTGGTCCTCGTCCCATCAGTTCGTCCAGACTTCAGCATAGTGCACGCTTCACGCGTGGACCGAGAAGGAAACGTGCAGATAGACGGAATCAGGGGCGAAGACGTGGAAGGGGCAAGGGCTGGAAAGAAGGTCATCGTTACGGCCGAGGAAATCGTGGACACTGAATTTATTCGATCTCAGCCTGACCAGACGGTTATCCCCAACATCTACGTTACTCATGTCGTTGAGTGCCCATGGGGCTCGCATCCGATGATGGTTTACAACTATTACGACTATGACATGGAGCATGTTCGCATGTACTATGACCAGTGCAAGACGGAGGAAGGGTGGCAAAAATACTGTGAAGATTACATAACAAGCGTCGACGGTCACTATGAGTTCCTGCAGAAGATAGGCATTGAACGACTGATGAAGCTCAGGGCGAAAAAGCCGTTCCCGTACTAGAAGGAGGAAAGAGAAATATGGCCAAAATCGCAAAACCCGGAGATTTCAACACATTGGAACTCATGGCGGTCTGCGGCTCCAGATTGATAAAGAACGGTGAAGTTGTTTTCATAGGAACAGGCCTACCCATGATTGCAGCGTTGCTGGCAAAGAGAACGCACGCGCCCAGTGCAAGAATCGTTTTCGAGGCAGGGTTCATAGATTCAAACGCGAAGGACATAGCCTTGTCCATAGCTGACTCGAGACTAGGTTGGCGCGCGTCAGGAGCCATCGGTCTGTTCGAGACTCTCGGACTCATGCTGCAGGGCGGACACGTTGACCTAGGGTTCGTGGGTGCGGCCCAGATCGACGAGTACGGAAACATAAACACAACCTACATTGGAAGCTTCGAAAAGCCATCAGTCAGACTGCCCGGCAGCGGAGGAGGAAACGACATAGTGTCGTCAGCCAAGCGCACAGTGGTCATAATGACGCATGAAAAAAGGAAAATGGTGAAAAAACTGGACTATCTCACGAGTCCAGGCTTCCTTGACGGACCTGGAGCCAGAGAAAAGGCTGGGTTACGCGGAGGTGGGCCATCACTCGTGGTCACAAACCTCTGTCAAATGGACTTTGACCCTAAAACAAAACGCGTAAGGTTGGCAACGGTGCATCCGGGCGTGACGGTTGAGCAGGTTCTTGAGAACACGGGCTTTGACCTGATCGTGCCGAAGGACGTGCCCACCACGGACCTGCCCACGTGCGAGGAGCTTGAGCTTCTGAGAGCGATAGACCCCACTGGGATCTACATCCCAAGAACTAAGTAGGCGCAGTTGCTAACGGTTGGACCAGCTTGGGTTTTTGCTTCGTGACCTGCTCAACTACTCGCCAAAACTCTTCTTCAGTCAGACCTTTTCTGAGTTCCTTCATCAGCTTCTTGACTTGGTAAAAAGTCATCTGCGCTTCGCCCTTGTCCAAAGACTCTTGGCTTGTTCTTATTCTTCTAACGATTTCCTGTATCTGCACGGGCGTAGCATTGATCTCTGCCATCCTCAGCCGTTCTTCAACAACACTCTTTCCAGTCTGTCTGCCCAAGTGGAACGTGCTTTCCCTTCCAACTATCTCAGGCGGAAAAGGCTCGTAGATTATTGGGTTCGCAAGCATCGCCCCGAGGTTTTCGTTCATCTCGTAGGAGAAAGCGTTTTCCCCAATTATCGGCTTGTGAAATTGAATGGGCAAGGCAAAACTTTTCTCTACCAACTGTGAAAGCCTGTTCAGCTTTCCCAGATCCACCTTGGTGTCAATGTCATAGAGTAGCTCCAAGGCTGTACAGACTTCCTCTAAGGGTGCACAGCCAGCTCTTTCGCCAAACCCTGCAACACAGGTGTGTACACAGGCAATGCCCTCTTCCACGGCTGCCAGCGTGTTTGCAGTTGCGAGGCCAAAATCGTTGTTGCAGTGGATGGAGAGCGGAACCTGCTTCTTGATAAGCTCTGACAGACCATCCCTAACGTGTGATACTAGGTAATGCATAGACAAGGGTCTAAGGAAACCAACAGTGTCGGCGATCACCAGCCGGTCCGCACCAGCTCTTGCGGCTGCTTGAAAGATCTGCAGAATGTCCTGCAAGGGCGTTCGCGAAGCATCCTCGAGGACAAAATCCACCTTTGCGCCGTGCTTCTTAGCGTAATCGACGCATTCAACCGTTTTCTTCAAGACCTGCTCTTTGGTCTCCTTCAGTCTGTACTTAAGGTGCAGCCCGTTAAACGGTGTGAACAAGGACAGCTCTCTTATCCCGCACTCAAGACACGCGTCTATGTCGCTCCTAATGATCCGCGCCGAAGCAACAAGAGTTGCCTGCTGAAAACCTTCGTTCGCGATTTTTTTCACCGCACTCTTCTCTTCTTCAGAGAGCCCTGGAAAACCCACTGAGATCATGGGCACGCCCACCTCATCCATCATCTTGGCCAACTTCACTTTCTCAACATAGGTCAAAAAGACCGCCAAGGCCTGAACACCCTCCCTCAACGTCTCATCCCATATCAAGACGTCCTCAGGAAGTTTTGGCGGTAGATTCTTTCTCAGATGGTTATAGTTTGTGATTAAGCCCTGAGCCTCAAGCTTCTTGAATATTGTCTTTCTCATTCGCGCACAATCCAAACAAGGTTGAACCTGGACTCACCTCCTATTCTTGCAGCCGCTCATATAAGATTTAACATGGCTAGCTGGGTTCAAAAGCCCAACCCTTCGCATTCTATCGGCAGAGTAGCGACAGATCTTTTATATACTCAGCCTAAGTACAGAAGAATCGGTGCTATCATGGGCCACCTGTTGCTCGGAGCCTTCGTCGGTTTTCTAGTCACTGTCTTCCTCGGATCGGTGGCCCCCGGGATTGGTTCCCTCGCTGGTCACATAATCGGTGGACTTGTCGCAGGTATTATAGCAGGAGGAGCAGGCAGAGGATTATTAGCAGGCTTCATCGCTGGAATCTTCGGCGGATTGATCCTCGGCATACTTGCAATAATCACTGCAGGAGCAATCGGAGGAGCAGCAGGCGGCATCTTGGGAGGACTGTTAGGTGTAGTAATAGGCTCGCTCGTCGGAATTGTGGCAATACTGGCCAGCATCGTAGGCGGGGTAATATCTGCCATTGGGGGGCTAATCGGCGGCGCTATAAGCAGATAAGATCCTTGAAGCAATCAGCCAGAATCTCATTTGCCTGCCTCTTCGTTTCCAATGTTAGGCGAAAGTTTAAAATTCGAATGGACTCCTAGCCAATAGTACTCTCGGTGCATGAAACATGGAAACCTTTTCATGGTGGAGTGACAAGCAACGAATCCTGATGGAGGAAGCTAAAGCCTTCGCTGACCAGAGTCTCCCAAAGGGTGAAGAGGTTTTCTGGACGAAAGAGTTCCCGCATGAACTGTTGAGGGAAGTTGCTCGGAAAGGATGGTTTGGAGTCGTCATCCCGACTGAGTATGGTGGCACGGGCACAGGAGTCACAGGCGTAAGCATCGTAACTGAGGAGCTCAGCAGAGTCTGCTCAGCCCTATCAGAGGCGTACGCCGTATCCATGTTCGGCGGCGTCGAACAACTCTTGACCTTTGGAACTGAAGAGCAAAAACGCAAGTGGCTTCCAAGAATATCCAGGGGCGAGGTCATCGGCGCTGTCTGCATCACGGAGCCTTTCGTCGGCTCCGATGCTGCAGGGATAGAGACAACTGCTAAGCGTGAGGGAAACGGCTACGTTCTAAACGGGAAAAAACGTTTCATAACAAACGCGGGACTGGCTGATGTCTACGTTGTCTACGCGAAGACCAGCGAAAAACCTGAAGACAAGGCAAAGTACCAACATCTCACGGCCTTTCTTGTGGAAAAGAAAACGCCCGGTTTCTCCGTTGAGAAAATCAATGAACTATCAGGATGGTTTGGCCTTCCGAACGGGTTCTTGGACTTCAACAACGTCGGGGTTCCGGCTGGAAACTGCTTAGGACCCGAAGGAGCAGGGTGGAAAGTGATGATGGCGGGCCTAAACTTTGAACGAGTCGTTTTTTCAGCTGGCATGCTTGGTCCCATGAGAGAGTCGATACGCCATGCAGTTGCTTACACGCAGAGACGGATGCAGTTCGACAAACCAACCATAGATATCCCATCAAACCAGTCCAAGGTTGCCGAGATGCTCTCTGGACTGTACACTTCGCGGTTGCTCGTCTATCACGCCGCTTACCTTCTGGACCAGCACAAGGAGGCAATGGTAGAAGCTGCAACCGCTAAAATGTTCACTTCAGACACGTTTGAGAAGCTCATCAGCGACGCTGTTCAGGTAATGGGAGGCGACGGCTGGACGCGCTTCTACCCCGTTGAGAGTTATCTTCGAGACGCCAAAGTGAACCAGATCGGCGCTGGAACCAACGAGATCATGAGGCTCGTGATCTTCCGAGGCGGATTGAAAGCAATGGGCAAAGACCTCAGGATGCCGCACAGACGTATTCACCGAAAACTCGGAGTTCCGATATCCACAATTGAACCCTTACCCAAGATGGAACCAAGCGAAGACGGCATCATGAAAGTTTTGGCTGAAGATTACACGGTGAACCCAGGCCTCTACATGTCGCGAGAAGACCTGAAAGAGAGACTCACAGAGACAAGCGACGAGAAATTCGACGAAATTCTGAAGGGACTTGAGGCTAAGGGTTTGGCAAAAGTTTACCGCGACTCGCGAAAGACAATTTCACTTGCGAAGGCGACTTATGATGGATTGCGCAAGGCTGGGCCTCTAGAAAAATACAAGTGGTATCCAGACTGGCTGAGCAGAGAACTGATCTTCTAGGCCATGCCGACAATCTCGCGAGCCATTGAGTGCTCATTGCGCGTTTCGCATTTTGAGAGTCACGTTGCCGGAATCTCTGTTAAGCATTCTGGTCTTTGATTTGAGGAGGTCAAGTGCGGCCGTCTTCGCTCCAAGTTCTGCCTTAATCTTTTCATCTGCGCTTCCGATTATTATGACATCGCCCGCGTTCAAGCTCAGTTTTGACAACGCGGCAATGATGGAGGAACTACTTTTTGACATGTCTTCTCCAGTGCCAGGCATGACTAACCCGTTCTTGGTGAAGATTAAAGTCGTAGCTCCCTTTGCGCCTGCTTTTATGGCAGCGTCTCTCTGTTCCAGGCCGTACTTTACGGAGTTTTTCATTCCTGCCACTCGAACTGCAATGTTGAAGCGTCCGACTGTCAAGGGCGTAGACGGAATCGCTACTTGTTCGCTCAAGACCGCTCTCAGGCCAGAAAGCAGCTTCCTTCCAGCGTCAGACAGCGAGATCCCTGATCTTGAAACTTCAATCAGCCCCTCGTTCTTGAGATGCCTGACGAGAGTCCTAGTTTCACCTTCCCCTAAGTCGAGATCCCTTGAAAGTCTCAGCCTGCCCACAGCTCCTAGACCGCTAATGTCCTCCAAAGCCTCTACGACATGAGCCTCAGCGAACGAGGGCAGCCGTCCAGGCGCGATTTTAGCTGCCACTCTGGCAACAGTTTCAAGAGTCGTCAACCGCGTTTTTCCTCGCGTATAAGCTGTTGCTAGTTGTTTATAGGAATTTTTATATAGGTTGGCTGGATTATCTAACCAGCGGCTGAGCCTAAATGAATACGCGGAAACTTGCTCTCCTAACAATTCTGACCGGGCTATGTATAGCTCTTCAGATTACTCCTAGGCCGCCAAATGTAGAGTTTACATCTTTCTTCTCTTTTGTTTTCGGCTTGATGGAAGGAGCCCTCGTTGGCGCGTTTTTCGGTAGCTTTGTGATGCTCATAAACGGGTTTTCGTCTCCATGGGGATTTGGCGGCTTAAACATCCCTTTTCAGATAGTAGGCATGATGATCGCGGGGGGTCTGGGGGGCGTGTATAGAAGATTCACGCGCGACATTAATCTTTCCAGAGATTTCTTTTTAGAAACGGCTGTTTTAGGCGCTTTTATTGCTCTAATTTATGACTTGATTACTAACTTGGGATTTGGCGTTCAGCTCATTCTAACGGGCGAGGACTCATCTTTGGCTTTGTTTACTGCCGTAGCTTATGGCTCCTTCTATTCGTTAATACACATAGTATCTAACAGCGTGGTTTTTGGAGTTCTGTTTCTTCCAATCACCAATGCGTTAAACAGTTTAAAGGTTGGCGAATCTCCTTGGTCGAAAAAAGAACGTTTGTATTCTTGATGCTTGCCTCAATCGTGTGGGCAGCCCTGGCCTCATCGTTTGCTGGGTACTACTTCCTCCAGAATGGAAACAACACTGAGCAACTAAACAGCGCTCAAAACTCGCTAAACAAAGTCGCATCAAGCTACGGCAATGCAACCGAAAAGTATGATTTGCTGTTGACTGAATACGCCTCGTTATATGGCAACTACTCATACTTCACGAGCAGCAATTACGTGACTTTAATGCCACCTTTAGGAAGTGCAATCACAAGCTTGGGCAAAAACTACACCAACCTCTTCGAACAGGAGGACATGAACAAAACGTACGATCAACTCCTAAGCGACTACGAAACACTTCAGCAGAAAGGTAACATAACAAGAACAGATTTTGGTAATCTGCTTAGCGAGTACCATGACTTGTTTAGCCTTTCTGCACTCAGGGAGCTAGCACTGTCAATCAGCGAAGCTACGACACTGTCCGTAAACGTTGAAATCAATTATGGAAACGAAACCGTGGAATGGCACAATGAAACCAAAGTGCCCGCAGGTTATACCCTTTTCAAATTAACACAAGAGATAGCCGTCATCAAATACAGCTACTACGCCCTCACTGAACCAGGCCATGTGCTAGTTGATTCTATCAACAACAAATCAACGCATATTGACCCATCTTACGCCTGGGGCTACACATGGATATGGTACTACTGGAACGGCAAAGAGAAAAAGTGGGTGAGCGGTCCAGTAGGCTGCGACGCTTGGCTACTGGAAAACGGCGGCATTTATAAATGGAACTTTGAGCGCTGGTCGTACCCCTGAGACATTCATGTGGTACTATGAAAGTGGTCAGACATGGCCGCCACTATCGCCTCCATAAACGATTGAAGAAGGCAATTTGAACAATAGATCGAGGTTCTTGCCATGCGCAAACCTCACCCCTTGCTCCAAGGACATAAACTAGCGCGCGTTGCTGAACATGACTATTCTCGTCAGCTCTCTAGGCCCTTACTGATCTATTTTTTCAGCAGTTTCAGGAGTTCTTCCATTGTCAATCCAGCCTGTCGCAAGATCGATTTGAGCGTACCTCTTTTTATCTCTGAGTGGAGGGGCACGATAACGATGTAGATTTTATCAGGGGCCTTCCTTTTCAGCCTGATGTGGCTTCCCTTTCTCCCTACTACCTCGAAGCCGGCTTTGCCTAAAGCCTTGACTACTTCACGGCCTGAGACCAGAGGCAGCCTTGGCATGGGTTTCAACGCTCAGAGTTGTGACGATGGCCGATCTTCCTTTTGGGACAGTGGCATCTTCATCCTCAAGATAAAGCTCAACAGCTTCATGCAAGTTGCTCAGGGCATGCTCTATGTCTCTTCCCTGGCTTGCTATGTCCAGTTCGGGACACCAGGCAACGTGCAGTTTTCCCTCCTTCCACACCACGGCAGACAGAGTGACTGTTTCACCCATCAAGCAGCACCTACAGGAATGATGCCTCACACACCTAAAAAAGTTTTTGAATCCAAACACGGGTTCCGCTAAAGAACGAGGAACCAGCACCATACACCAGCATAACGACCAAGCGGCCAGACAAGCTTGATTCATCGTCCTCTGACCATCCCCTACCCCGCGTTTTCTTAGCGCGCGCGTTATTGGACATCGAGTGCTTTGCCGTTTCCAAACGGGCCCTAATGCAGTTCTATTAAAACGGGCCCTATGCACAATTCTGATGACTTCAAAGAAGACAGTGACGTGCAGGAAGTCCAAAACAGTCCCCAAGTCCCAAGAAGAATAACAACCGATTTTTGACCAATTTAGGAACACACATGCGCACTTGGTGGTTGGTTGGGGTAAAGTTAGCCCCCAAAACCCAAACCCACCCAAACAAGAAAAGAAAAAACTTAGTGGCACTTCAGATCGTTGCGATTTCCTTCTCGACTATGTTTAGTTTTTCTGCTACGGTTGCGAAGTTCTGTGTGGATTTGGGTCTCAGGATTATTCTGTCTGCAAGGAGTCTCTTTCCAAGGGATAGGATCCAGAACCATGTTGGCAGATGGTCAACCATGAAAATGGTCACTTGATCTTCCTTCTTAGCTCGAAATGATGGTAGAGGCTTAAGAAAGAACCATCGCTGTTTCTCTTCCTTCGTGACGGTATAGCCATAGATCTTGTTGATTTTGTATAGTCTGGAAAAGTTGAGGAAAGGAGCCTCGATGAGCAAGCCCCCGGTTGACAGGTAAATCTTTACGTATGCAAGTGCAATCGATGAAAACACGCCAAACACGGTTATGAAAAGCAAGACAAGGTAAAGCCATGGATAGCTCGGAATAAGCACTGGCGCTTGAGAAATTAATGCCAGAATGAAGGCCCACTGCAAGAAGACCCATCTTCCGCCAATGTTTTGCTGAAACAGAACGCTTTCAAAATACCTTGCCTGTCTCCTCTTGCTCATTGAGTAAACAGTGCTGAGAGAACCTAATAACAGGGGAATCAAGGCATACATCAGCGCTGGATGTGCATACGGTGGGGCGGTTGCCAGAACTTCACCATAGACGAAGTATCCCGAAGGCTGTGAGACGTTGACTTGCCAGGAGCCACATTCTGACACGGGATAATCCTCATTTACAGTTTCGTTTTGCCATTGCGCTAAGGTGGTACCGTTCGGCGCATCAATGCTTACGATTACTGGTTCTATTGACCTTACACGGATATGAATTGTGTCTGGCAATGTAAAAAAACTAATTTCGCAATGATCCGGCGCTAATCCTCCCACGACTCTGCCAGTCTCAGATATTCCTGCTCCTCCACCTTTATAGTAGACAGGAAGTTCAGTCCCGTAAACCAGGAAAAACATTCCAAATACCAGAAGTATGATGCCGATTATCGTGAGAGATTTCCAACGCATTTCAATCATAGAATCGTGAGTTGTCTCAAACTAAATAACTTTCCTTCCCAGCTTTATTAGCCATCAAAGGCAACCACAAGATCCTCCATCTCAAGAAAACATTCCACTTTCAATCTTCCTGATCTTTCCACGATACTTGGGATAACTGCTTTTTTCATGATCTAGCTTAGCGCGTGCGAGTGACAGGATGCTTGCCAGACAGCTGTGCGCACGCTATCCGCATACTAAAAATTGAAATAGCCTTGTTTCAGGGGTAAGGTTAATTTTGGTAGCGCGCTAGCGTGTTCCTAAATTCTTTTGGAAAGCAGCTAGTGCTGTCCGTTTTGCTCTTCAATCATATTTGGATCATATAGGATACCCGGGGGGGGGAGGGCGTGAGAGCGAGAGAGCACCCAGCTCGAACCGTGACAGTAACCATCCCTCATCGGAAAACGCCACGCCAGCCTCTTGAACTGAATTTAGGAACAAGCATGCGCGCTAATTTTTTCCATAGGTGGTGCGGGCTGTAGGATTCGAATCCTATGGCCAGTGGCGACGTCTCCCGCATGATGCCTCTTTTTCTGTTTTCCAGTTAATGATGTAAAACTCTGTTTGCTCTTGGCTTGGAAGAATGAAATGCAACTCTTCGGCAAAGCACGCTCAATTTTCCATAAGAGAGCCTTAGCCTTCTGCAGCTCACGGATAGATCGTGCATAAGGGACGAGACGAAGCAGCTCGTAAGGACCGAAACTCTGTTTCAACGAGTTTAAATAGCACTACTGGGCTAACCACTATTGGTCGAGCGGACCTTTTCAGGGGAAGACGGGGGAAAGGTTTGAAAAATGAAGAGAAGAGCCGTCGTTAGTTTCCTCTCAGTTGCGTTGTTCTTGATTTCGGTGTTTCCCATGAATATCTCCTCTAGCGCATCTGATTCTCATAGTAGCTATGGACCCTCTGGTCTCGTGGCACAATCCACCGTTGACGAATGGCCGATGTTTCACCACGACCCGACGCGCAACGGATATTCCACTTCAACGGCGCCAACCACAAACCAAACTCTCTGGAGCTACACAACCGGCAACTACGTGTTTTCTTCTTCTCCTGCTGTTGCTGGTGGCATCGTCTATGTGGGCTCATGGGACGGTAAGGTTTATGCTTTGAACGCTACGACGGGCACACGGGTATGGGACTACACAACCGGCAGGGCGGTGGATTCTTCTCCTGCTGTTGTTGGTGGTGTTGTCTTCGTGGGCTCATGGGACGGCAAGGTTTACGCTTTGAACGCTACAACGGGCACACAGGTATGGAACTACACGACGATCAGTCACGTGTTTTCTTCTCCTGCTGTTGTTGGTGGTGTTGTCTTCGTGGGCTCAGATGACGACAAGGTTTACGCTTTGAACGCCACTACGGGCACGCAGGTATGGAACTACACAACAGGCAGTCTTGTGGTTTCTTCTCCTGCTGTTGCTGGTGGTGTCGTCTATGTGGGTTCAGAGGACGACAATGTTTACGCGCTGAACGCTACGACAGGCGCATTCATATGGAGCTATACAACTGGCGACGTGGTGGGGTCTTCTCCTGCTGTTGTTGATGGTGTGGTCTATGTGGGCTCATGTGACGATAAGGTTTACGCTTTTGGCGTTCATGATGTAGCCGTCACCAATGTTGCGCCTTCTAAGACTTGGGTTGGTCAAGGCTTCAGCGTCACCATAAACGTCACAGTGGCAAATGAAGGCGGCTACACAGAAGCCCTCAGCGTCACAGCTTGCGCCAACGTCACAGCTATCCAAACAGAAAATGTCACCCTAGCAAGCCAAGACTCCACAACCCTAACCTTCACGTGGAACACAACTGGCTTTGCCTATGGCAACTACACTATAAGCGCTTATGTCTGGCCTGTTCCGGGCGAAACCAACACCGCGAACAACAACATGACTGACGGTTACGTGCTCGTAACCATCTTAGGCGACATGAACGGCGACGGAACGGTTGACATCTATGACGCGATCACATTCGCAAACTACTTCGGATTACAGAAGGGAGACGCACGATGGAATCCGGACGCTGACATCAACCGGGACGGCATAACCGACATCTATGACGCAATAATAATCGCAGAACACTTTGGGAAAAACGGCTCTTCTTAGCCCCTATTTCTTTAGCAGCTGCGCGCATATGCTGTTTTTTTTCGGCCGTCGTATATATGCGCGCGCGCCGTGCGCGCTATGCCTTGCTGGAAAACCTTTTATCAAAAATCGTTGCATCTCTCTAAGAGGTGGAAAATTTGAGTAAAATCGAGAAAGTCGCAGTTCTTGGCGCGGGTTTGATGGGGCACGGGATCGCTCAGGTGGCGGCTCAAGTCGGCAAGTATGAAGTGAATCTTCGAGATGTTGAACAGCGTTTCGTCGATAACGGTATGGGCATGATAAGGGAGAGTCTACAGCGATTCGTGAAGAAAGGCCAGCTCACCGAAGCGGACATGAATGCGACGTTGGCAAGGATCCATCCAACGCTCGACTTGAAAGAGGCCGTTGCCGACGCAGACTTGATAATTGAAGCAGTTCCCGAGAATTTGGAGTTGAAGAAGGCAACGTTTCGCGAAGTGGACAGTTACGCTCCGAGCCACGCAATAATCGCTTCGAACACCTCCTCTGTCAGCATCACAGAGATGGCCTCAGCGACCAAACGCCCTGAAAGAGTCTGTGGGATGCACTTCTTCAATCCGCCGCAACTCATGAAGCTCATTGAGGTGATCAGAGGAGCCAAGACTTCGGATGAAACCATCGAAACGATCTTGGCTGTTGCCCACAAGATGGAGAAGGAAACGGTGCTCGTGAAAAAGGACAGCCCAGGCTTCATAGTGAACAGGATACTCATCCCTGCGCTGAACGAAGCAGTAGCCCTGTGCTGGGAAGGAGTTGCGGACAGGGACGACATCGACAAGGCCATAAAGCTTGGACTAAACTGGCCCATGGGCCCTCTCATGCTGTTGGATTACATAGGTTCAGACACGACGCTTGCCATTGCTGAGGTGCTCACGAAAGAACTGGATCCGAAGTTCCATCCAACCACGGGACTGAAGCAGATGGCTAAAGCCCAGCTTCTGGGCAGAAAGACGGGCAAGGGCTTTTACGACTGGACCCAAAAATAGACGCGGGAGTGATGACCTATGGAATTCAAGTTCATAATCTATGAAAAGAGCGAAGGTGTAGCCACAATCACTTTGAATCGGCCTGAGGCGTTGAACGTCTTCAGCAAGGAAGTGGTGGAAGAAATACTTCGGGCACTGGAAGATGTTAAGAGTGATGAAAACGTGCGCGTTGTTGTGCTGACCGGAGCTGGCGAAAAAGCGTTCTCAGCCGGCGCTGACATAAAAGCTATGGCGGGAATGACTGCCTTGAAGGCGAGAGAACTCTCACTCATGGGCGAAAGCCTGTGCCTAGCTTTGGAAAACTTGGAGAAACCAGTCGTTGCAGCGATCAACGGTTACGCTTTGGGCGGAGGCTTGGAAGTTGCCATGGCGTGCGACCTCCGCATAGCTTCTGAAAACGCTCGCATGGGACAGACGGAAGTAAACTTCGGCTTAATTCCAGGGTGGGGTGGAACTCAGCGACTCACGCGTCTGGTGGGCATGACGAAGGCTAAGGAGCTTGTTTTCACGGGAAAGATGTTCGATGCGACAACCGCGGAGCAGTTGGGCATAGTAAACATAGTAACCCCTGCAGACAAGTTCAGGGAAACCGTTCGACAGTTTGCCCTCGAGCTAACATCCAAGCCTCCGGTTGCGCTTAAAGTGGCAAAGGCCTTGATCAACAAGGGCGCAAACATAAGCCTCGATTCGGCCATAGCGCTAGAGCGGGAAGGCTTCGGCGTCGTTGCCTCGTCGGAAGACTTTAAGGAAGGCGTCTCAGCGTTTACAGAGAAAAGAAAGCCTGTGTTTAAGGGCAAATGATTCCCCTCCTGAATCTTTTCCTTCTTCGAAATACCCTTTTTGGAGCCAAGTTCTTGAGATCTTACTCAAAAATGATATATGAGTGTGCTCTGAAACCTAGAAAACTGGTTAGTTGCTAGTGAACAGTTCAGTGATGACCCATGAAGTTAGTCATCTTTGGTCCTCCAGGTTCGGGGAAGGGCACGTATGCCTCGCGCTTGCAGACGAGGCTAGGCATTGACGTCATTGCAACAGGAGACATTCTTCGAGAGATCATGAAAGAGGACACCGCGTTGGGTAGGAAAGTCAAGGGTTTCGTAGAGAAGGGCCAGCTGGTTCCCGACGATGTTGTGATACAAGTCCTGAAACAACGTCTGGACAAGTCTTCCAGCGAGAAAGGTTTCATTTTGGATGGCTTCCCGCGCACTATTGAGCAGGTCAAAGCTTTGGAGAAGCTTGTCAAGATCAACGGTGTCATCCAGCTGACGGTGCCCGACTGGATAATTATAGAGCGTTTGTCAAGCCGCAGACTATGCAGGAGCTGTGGAGAAGTGTATAACATACGCTTCTTGAAGCCCAAAGTGGAGGGGATATGTGACAAGTGCGGAGGGCAGCTTTACCAGCGTTCTGACGACATGCCGGATGTGATCAAGAGCCGTATAGGCGTCTATGAACGTCAGACTGAACCCATATTGCAGTACTATAAAGAGAAAGGGACTCCGTTTGCAGAGTTTAAGTGTGAGTCCCTTGAACTGCCGCCTGAAGTGGCCGTCGATAGCATCCTTAAACAGATAAGACAGTTGAAGCTAGCCTGACGAGTCTCAAGTCATCTCTAGCACAACGCAGCAACTGGCGTGTTCCACACTATCCTTCTTAAATCAAAAACGCGCGCTGGGCTAAGAGTAAGAGTGAAGCTTGGCTACTCGTCTTCCGTTTTCCTCTTTTGTAGAACGTTCCCTTCCTCGACGACTCGAATATCAGTTGCGCCAATTCTTTTCTTGAACTCCTCAATCAGGCGTTCAGCCGTTTGCTTCCTTTCATCCTCGTGTTTTTTCAAAAGTGCAACATGATCTTTGTCATCTATGAAAGAGGGAATCTCGCTGGCGAAGGGCCATTTGACGGAGACCTCGGAGCCATTTTGCCTTTCCTTGAATACGAACTCTATCTCTAACGCTTTTCCCACCCAACCGGGGCTGTATTCTATCAGCAAGTAACGAGGGGGAACTTCTTTTTTCACCGCTACGTTTTTCAGCCCCACTTCATTCAACGCTTTCTTAACTAGAGGAGAACACTCTTCGATGCGTGTGTTAAGCAGGTACTTGCCCTCAAGAAACTTAAGCCGCATCTTGAATTCCCCCCGCAATGTGCTGCCCGTTTTCTCATAAACCTTGTTCTGCACTTTTCCACAGCGCGCGTTGAAGGTTTTAGTAGTTGTTCAAGCGCGTGCCTTTCCCGATTTTGTCTTTCTATTCCACGATTAGGAAGTGCCTAATTCCTTCTTAAATGCTTCCGCCAAGTCTTTTCCCCAGTTGTCTAGGGCTTTGAGCTTTCCAAGGAAAAACCTGAGCACTGGCGGTTCGGACACGAACTTCAAACCTTTCACCAGGTCTCTGTGCTTGTGAAGCCATTTTATCCTGTCAACTGCGTATTCGATGTGCGACACTGTGTAGACTCTCCTGGGCAATGCGATCCTTGTCAGTTCTATGTCGGCAAAGACCTCTTTTCCTTCCTTGTTTCTGTCCATTGAAATTGTGCCTCTTTCCATGCTTCTTATTCCCGAGGCGATGTAAAGTCCAGCTGCGAGCGCTCCTGCCGGATATTCCGACTGGGGCATGTTTGGCAGAAACTTCATCGCGTCGAGATGGCAGGCCAATCCGCCTGGCGGCGTGACTACTGGTATTCCAGCCTTAACAAGCTTATTGACGAAGTACTTGATCTGTTCGACTGAACAGCCTGCGACGTCGGGGTCCACCATTTCCCTCATTCCGACGGCCATTGCGCCGATTTCCCTCATCGACATGCCGCCGTAGGTGAAGAACCCCTCGTACACTGGCAGCCACGGTTGTATCAGTTCGAACAGTTTTAGATTGTTGGTTGCTATGCAGCCGCCTCTGACGCAGGTGTTTTTTCTTCCGCTCATGTAGTATATGTCTGCGATGCTGCACATCTCTTTGACTATTTCCGCGACTGTCTTGTTCTCGTATGCTTTCTCTCGTTGTCTTATGAGATAGGCGTTTTCACAGATCAGACTTCCGTCTATGACGAGAAGCAGGTTGTTCTCGGTGCAGATCTGTTTGATCTCATTCAGGTTTTTCATCGAGAACGGTTGTCCGCCGATCAGGTTGGTCGTTGCTTCCATTCGCACAAAGCCAATCTTGTCTTTGCCATACTTCTTGATGACGTTCCTGAGCTTCTGCGGGTCCATACATCCTTTGAAGAGGTTTGTGCTCTCGGTTTTCAACGCATCATCATAATAGATCTCCAGAACCTGCATGCCTTGGAGCTCAATGTGAGCTTTTGTAGTCGTGAAGTGGTAGTTCGTGGGGATGACGCCGCCCGGTTTGGCGAAGACCTTTGCCAGGAGATGTTCTGCCGCTCTGCCTTGATGCACGTTCATTACGTACTTGTATCCAAGGATGTCTTCAACTGCTTTGGCAAACTCGTAGAAAGTCATGCTGCCAGCGTAAGCATCATCAGTTCTCATCATGGCAGCAAACTGGTTGTCGCTCATGGCGTTTACGCCGCTGTCGGTGAGCATGTCGAGAAATATGTCTTTAGTTTTGAGCAGGAACGTGTTGTAGCCAGCTTCTTCGATGGCTCTGAGTCGTTGGTCAACAGGAACTAACTGGACTTTTTGCACCATTCTGGCCTTGTGCATCTCGATCGGAATTTCCTCGCCCGAAGAGAGTCTGATAGACATAATGGAAACCTCGAGAGTTTGCTCTTATCACGTTTACGTTTTTATAATTCTTTCGGTCTGACATTCCTGTTCAACCATCGTCAGTTTTCTCACCAAAAGCTATATGTGAAAGGTTAAGACTGTGAGGATTTTTAACAAGTCTGAGGAGAAGTTTGTTGCCTGATTCGAAAGTCCTGTTACAGGACAAGCTGGGAAAACGGGTGCTCCTGCTAGGCAATGAGGCCATTGCCCGAGGGATTCTCGAGGCAGGGATAGGTGTTGTGACCACGTACCCCGGTACACCCGCGTCTGAGATAGGCGACTCCGTGTCGGAAATCGCTTCTGAGGCCGGTGTGTACATGGAATACTCCGTCAACGAAATGGTTGCGGTTGAGGTTGGCGCCGGAGCTGCAAGCTGTGGAGTGAGAGCCCTTGCAGCGATGAAGCATGTTGGGCTCAACGTGGCCGCCGACATGGTCATGACGTTGGCTTACGCCGGTGTAAGAGGAGGCTACGTGATAGTCACGGCAGACGACCCTGAGTGTTACAGCTCCCAGAATGAACAGGACAACCGCTTCTACGCTCTGCTTTCAAACCTGCCGTGCTTGGAGCCTTCCAACCCTCAAGAAGCGAAGGACATGACTGTCTCAGCCATCGAGATATCCGAAAAGCTCGAGTTGCCAGTGCTCCTGAGAACCACGACACGCGTGAGCCACACTCGCGGACCAGTCGAGTACAAAAGCATAGTGAAACCAAACCTGCAGGGCAAGTTCATCAGAGACGTGCAGCGTTTGGTGATGGTGCCAGCGTTTTCGAGGCCGAAGCACGAAGTGCTTTTGAGACAGGCCGCAAAGGCAAAGGAAATCAGCGAGGCATCTCCCTACAACAAGGTTGTCAATAAAGGCAAAGAATTGGGCATTATATCCTCAGGCTCAGCTTACAACTACGCGTTGGAGGCAGCAAACCTGCTGAGCCTAGACGCGGGCATTCTGAAACTCGGAATGACGCATCCGCTTCCAGAGAAAATGATCGGGCGATTCTTGAAAGCCTGCGACAAAATCGTCATCGTTGAAGAGCTTGAACCATACTTGGAAATGCAGGTCAAAGCAATAGCTAAGGATCACGCGCCAAACGTCGAGATATTCGGAAAAATGGTCAAGCGATTCTTCCCGAAAGAAGGGGAGCTTTCAACTCGCATAGTCGCAGCGGGTTTGGCCGAGATAACGGGCAGAAAACTGCCGATAGATTTCCAGAAGATCAGTGAAAAATATGCTGAAGCCACAAAAGATTTGCCTTCAAGACCGCCAATACTCTGTGCTGGTTGTCCTCACAGAGCGTCCTTCTACGTGATGAGAAGGGTCGGAGGAGACACTGCACTGTACTCAACCGACATAGGCTGCTACGCTTTGGGAATCGCTCCACCCTTGAACGTTGGAGACATCATGACGTGCATGGGTGCAAGCATCGGCACTGCTCAGGGAATGAGCAAAGCATCAGGCAGAGAAACCATTGCGATCATTGGAGACTCGACGTTTTTCCATGCGGGGATTCCTGGACTGGTGAACGCTGTTTATAATAAGAGCAAGGTCCTCACAGTGGTTCTGGACAATCTTGCAACGGCGATGACCGGGCATCAGCCGCATCCTGGGACGGGCATGACTGGAATGCGCGCGTCAACGGAGAGAATTCTTATTGAAAACGTTGCTAAAGGATGTGGCGTCAAATACGTGAAGGTGGTGGACCCGTTCAAAACAAAAGAAGCGACGGCAGTGGTGAAAGAGGCCCTGCAACAACCTGGGCCTTCAGTTGTCGTTTTCAGGGCCCCCTGCACTTTGATGGCCGTCCGGGAGAAGAGGCAGAGAGGAATCAAATTCGAACCGACCAGAATCACTGATAAATGCACGAACTGCATGGCCTGCATCAAACTTCTAGGCTGTCCAGCCATTGTCGCTGAAGAGGGAAAGGTGAAAATCGACGAAGACAGTTGCACTGCCTGTGGACTTTGCATTTCGGTTTGTCCTTACGGCGCCATAGAAGGAAGCTGTGCAGAATGAAGGAGTTCAACATCGTTCTGGCCGGCGTCGGCGGGCAAGGCACGCTCTTGGCGGCTGAAGCCATAGGAGTGGCCGCTGTTAAGGATGAACTGAACGTCAGGGTAAGCGAGATCCATGGCATGGCCCAACGGGGCGGAGCAGTCGTTTCAACAGTTAGAATAGGCGAAGACGCTCTGTCTTCAACGGTGTTGGAAGGACAAGCAGACGTGCTTTTGGGGTTTGAGCCCTTTGAAACGCTGCGGAACCTGAAGTACGCTTCAGAAAAGACGCTGGTCATGATGAGCACGGAAAGAATTCCGCCGACGGAATTGGCGGCGAAGAATGTGAAGTATCCAAGCATAGAAAAACTCGTCGAGAAGGTTCAAATCTTCACAAGCCGCGTACTTCTCGTTGAGGCGCCACGGTTAGCTAAGAAAGCTGGAAGCAGTCTTGCACAGAACGTTGTGTTATTGGGGGCTTTGGCCGGCACTGAGGTGTTGCCTGTGAAGACTGAAAGCCTGAGGGAAGCCGTCCGAGAGCTTGTTCCTGCAAAACATCTGGACATGAACCTCAGAGCCTTCGAGCTGGGCCTGGAAAGCGTGAGAGTGGGAAAGTAGAAGACTTAGGTGCCTTCACATTTTGAAGATGCTGTGCTTGCCTTCTCGTTTTCCAGTATGGCCTTCAGTATGCTCTGGAACAGTTTCATGTCGGAAACGTCGACCACCGGGATCTGGAAGCTCTTGTCGATCTCGTAGATCTTTTCATACTTCGGAAACTTCACGTAGCAGACCTGGCTTATGGGAAACTCTTTCTTCTTCAACTCTTGTTCGAAGGATTTCTCGTAGACTTCTAAGCACAGGAGATAGCCATCTATCCAGTACAGCCTGTTCGCACCGTAGGTTGCTGCGCACCAGGCGATGTTCTCTCTCGAGCGGCTATCCAAGCCCAGAAGGCTAATCTTCTTTGTCGGACTGATTTCAACATCCATGTCTGTTCACTCCATGAACGGCGTGTTCAACACTTCTTTAACCTTGCTGCTTATCTTCGGGCCAAGTCCGTACACGGTTTCGGACCATCCGTCAACGTTTATCACAGCGTTCAAAGGAGTCTGATAGCACTTAAGTATTGCCAAGGCTTTCTCTCTGCCAACATTGGGCAGGCTGGCCAAAAAGTAGACCTGGGCGTCTGCAGTCGTGTCAACTCTCTTGAAGGGGTGAACCGTCGGTGCCCGCTTCTCAATTATCTGCTCTTGCCGCGCGGCCACGTAGAGGAAGTCAACAGTCTCCTTGTAAGACGTCGTGTTTATAATGGCCACACCGTTTCTGGCCAAGTTGAACATCGCACCCCAAACCGACGCGGGCTGGATCCTGCTGTACTTGTAAATTATGGGCAGGTAACCCTCCAACAATATGAGGCTTTTCGGATAGACCTCCTTAAGCCTGAACAGCTGCTCGAAAAGAAAGCGCCGCGTGAGAGTGTAAACAAAATCTTGAACAGTCTTCCTCTCAACCGCACACACGTCGGACAGAATATAGTCGCCCTTCTCCAAAACCTGAGTCTTCACGTTCACACCGCGCTCTCTGAGCCCCTTAACAATCTTCGACGCAGTGTTTGCCTCGCGACTGTCCACAATTATCGTCGGCTGCTCCTGCTCCGCCCGTTTTTTCTCTCGCAAATAAGGAAGCAAGCTTTCACTCCCAGACATGTTTTCAACCAGCAGAAATAACCTCAACTCACACCGTCTTATTTGGGTTTGCTGTGCTTAGAAAAAAGAGGCAGGCGCGTTAGCAAGGTCTAAGCCGGCCAGATGAAATAAGAAGACGGCGTGAAAGCATAATGGATTGAAAAGGTACGACCCTTGCTTGGGCTCCACCCAAAGCGCTCTGCACGCATTCGTCTTCATGCCCGCGTGAAGTCGGTAGGGCCTTCTCCAGCGCCTACGTGCAGTACTAGTACCCTAGGGGGGAGGGGGAGGGTAAAATAGACGGGGTCAAAACGCGAATACAGGGATGTAGCGTATTCCACAAAAAGGAGAAGCAAAAGGCGACAGAGCAGCGAACGCGAAAAAGGGCGAGTCAACCATATCCTAGTAAGCCTTATCTCCAACACCATTCCAGTCCCTCATGAACAAGCATGACTTCACAGAACCCGAACACTAAGCCTGGAAAACTTCCTCCCGGCCAAAGGCCGATAAAGCGTCTCTTAAGATGGGGAACAGACCACCCAGGCATCACGCCTTCGAACCCCAAAATCGACTTAAAAACCTATACACTGGAGATCAGCGGCGAAGTCGAAAAACCCGTCACGCTGAGATGGAATGAAGTCCTCAAACTTCCAAAAGTCCATTCAGTAAGCGATTTCCACTGCGTCGAAGGATGGAGCGTCCTCAACTGTATATGGGAGGGCGTCCGCTTCAGCAAGGTGATCGAACTGGTGAGGCCCAAAGAAACTGCTAGGTTCGTGACCTTCGAATGCGCCGACGGTTACACGACCTCGCTTTCGATGACGGAGCTTTCCGGCGAAGACGTTCTCCTAGCCTACGGACTAGGCGATAGGCCCCTCGAGGAAGGCACCGGCTTCCCGCTCAGACTCGTCGTCCCAAACAAGTACGCTTACAAGAGCGCTTTATGGGTCACAAGGATAAGGTTCACAGCGAAGAAAGAGCTCGGATACTGGGAAAAACTGGGCTACAGCGACACCGCCAACGTCTGGAAGAATGATCGATTCGCAAAATAAGACAGCAGATTCTCACGACGACAAATTCACAGAAAGTTTATTCTACCCTCAAGTAGAAAGCTATCTGTATCTGCAGGTGAAGCACTTGTCAGACCCGATCCAGACCACAGCAAAAAGAATAAGAAGGCTCGAAGTTCAAGGCGCAAGGAACGTAGCTATCGCCGCCATAAAGGCAGTGCAGACGCTGGCCGGCCAGACGGAAGCCCCCAGTAAGAAGGATTTTCTAAGAGAACTCTCAAAGGCCAAGGTAACCCTCTTCGCCTCAAGAGCAACCGAGCCGCTCATGAGAAACGCTCTCAGAATGATAATAAACAAGGTTGAAAAGAGCGAAGAGAAAAACGTGAAAAGGCTCGCAGACACGGTTTCACTAACGTCAGAACAGTTCCTCACAGACCTCGAAGAATCAAACAGGAAAATCGCTGAGATAGGAGCCAGAAGAATCAGGAACAACTCGGCAATTTTGACGCACTGCCATTCTTCAACTGTCACAAACCTGTTGAGAAGAGCCAAACATGAAGGAAAAACCTTCGAAGTCATCTGTACAGAGACAAGACCCGCGTTTCAGGGACAAACCACCGCGAAGGAGCTGCTCGAACTAGGTATAAAAACAACTTTCATCATTGACTCGGCAACGCGGTTCTTCATGAACCAAGTCGACCTCGTGGTAGTGGGCGCCGACGCAATAACGTCCGAAGGAAACGTGATAAACAAGGTCGGGACCAGCATCGTTGCCCTCGCCGCCCATGAAGCACGGACGCCTTTCTACGTCGTGTCCGAGCTCCTGAAATTCGACCCAGCCACCATGTACGGTGACTATGAAAAAATAGAGGAAAGACGTCCCAGCGAGATCTGGAAAGACGCGCCTAAGAACCTAGTCGTCAGAAACCCCGCTTTCGACGTGACCAGAAGAGACTTCATCCACGGAATAATATGCGAAGAAGGAATGATTTCTCCACACTCGATAACAGAAGTGATGCACAGGAAATACCCGTGGGTCTTCGAATAATCAGCCTACTGCGCGCTACATCCCCAAGTTTCAAGAGCGGCTCTCAGTTCCGGATGGTTCTCAGCAAAATCCCTAAGAGATGTGCTTTCCAGCGTGGCCTCAACTGCCTGCCTCATCGCCCTGGCTCCTGATGTTGTGCCATGCTTGTGGCCGTGGATGCCTCCTCCGGCTTGAATAACGAAATCTTTTCCGAAGAACCGAATCAACGCTGGAACAAGCCCAGGATGCAGACCGCCAGAAGCCACCGGCATCACTGGTTTTAAGCCACTCATCTGCGTCTTCAGCGCCTCACAGTTTTCGGCCACCTCTTCCCTGGTCTCAGACATTTTTCCGACCACGGTGCCAACGTGAAGCTGGTCCACACCTATCATTCTTGCGGCTTTGGCCAACACTCGCATCGAAACACCATGCTTCGAGTTCCTCGTAATGGCTGCATGCCCAGCTCTGTGCGCGTGAATCACAAGGTTGAAGCCCTGCTCTCGAAAAGTCTGCAAAGCCGCAAAACCACACGTCAAAATGTCAATCATCACGTACTCTCCGCCCTGTCTAAGAACAAGTTCTGCTCTTCTAAGCATCTCCTCTGTTTCCGCCGTGACGTTTACCATGTAGACCTTTCTTTCACCCGTCTCTGCCTCAGCCCTGTCTCTGCTCTCTAAGGTTTTCACGAGACGGGCTTCAAAAGGGTTGAAACTCTGGCTGCTCAGGTTCTCATCATCCTTAACCATGTCGCACCCACCGACCCACGCTTCGTAGGCCACTTTGGCGTGGTCACTGGTTTTGAGACCCAGCTTAGGCTTGATTATCGTACCCACCAACGGACGCCCGTAGACTTTCAGAAGCTTTCGAATTCCCTCAACACCATACCTTGGACCTTTGAAGCTTCTGACAAGACTATGGGGAAAGCTGATGTCGTCAAGCCTCAAATTCGCCAGGGTTCTCAACCCGAAAACGTTTCCCGAAACGCTGCTCAGGATGTTAGGCATGTTTCCCAGTTCGAAAAGCCCCGCTGGATAAGCAATTTTCACTACGCTGTTCCGTATGCTGAAAACATGAGCGGCAAGCTTGTCAACGTAAGGCTTAACGGTTGTGAGTTCTGTCCACGTTCCTACAGAACTCTCAGCAGCAACGGCTCCAGCAGCTTCTTTCATGCTTACGCCGTTTGGCTCGACAATGAACGTGCAGAGGACATCCGTGTCTTCAGGAGCGTATTTCAAGTCAACAAAGTCCACGTATCTCAAAGCCACTCATCCTCTTTGCTCAATTGGTGGAATCAGGTTCCTTAAAGCCTTTGATTTCAAACGCTGTCAGATGACACGCGCGGTCTGAATGGTGTAGCTCAGTTTAAATATCAGTCTGATGATTAGACGTAGCCAGAGGAAACCACGCATGGGTTCTAAGTCCCCAAGAGGCGAATTCGCCGCAAGAGCGCTTGTGGAGAAAAGGAAGAAGTATCGCTGGAGCAGCATGTACTACAAGCGTCGAATGCTGAGGTTGGACGTTAAGGCTGATCCTCTTGAAGGAGCACCCATGGGGCGTGGTATCGTTCTTGAAAAAGTGGGCGTTGAAAGCAAGCAGCCCAACAGCGCTATAAGGAAATGCGTGAGAACCCAGCTGATCAAGAATGGCCGAGCGATCACTGCCTTCTTGCCTGGAGATGGAGCTCTAAACGTGGTTGACGAGCACGATGAGGTCCTGGTCGAAGGCATAGGAGGTTCACGAGGCAGAAGCATGGGCGACATTCCGGGGGTGCGGTGGAAGGTCATAACGGTCAACGGTGTTTCTCTCAACGAACTCGTCTATGGGCGGAAGCAGAAGCCAGCTCGGTGAACATTTTGAGTCAGAAGCAAGCGGAGAAACAGGAAAAAGAGATAAAGCTTTTCGCGAAATGGAGCTTCAAGGGTGTGGAAGCCAGGGACGCCGGGCTGCAGAGATATATCTCACTGAGACCAATTGTGATTCCTCACAGCATGGGAAGACATGAGCACAAGCGTTTTCGGAAAGCAAACGTCAGCATCGTGGAAAGGCTGATAAACGATATGATGCGACCTGGAAAGAACTCTGGGAAAAAGGCCAGAGTCATAAACATGGCGAAAATCGCTTTTGAGATAATCAACCTTCGCACTGGCAAGAACCCTGTTGAAGTTTTGGTAAAAGCTGTGGAGAATTCTGCTCCCTGTGAGGACACGACAAGGATCAGTTACGGTGGCATCGTGTACCATCTTTCCGTGGACGTTGCGCCTCAGAGAAGAATCGACCTAGCACTGAGAAACATAACTGAGGGAGCCAGACAGGCTTCAATAAATAATCCTCGTTCAGCAGAGGAGTGTTTGGCAGAAGAGTTGATAATGGCTGGGAACAACGACATGAAGAGCTTTGCTGTTGCCAAGCGCAACGAAATCGAAAGAATAGCTCAGGCGTCAAGATAGCGCAGGTTTCGCGGTCTATTTCAAATGAATCTCGACGACGTCTCCATCCTCCAGGGTGAAGTTTGCCCCAACCCTCTGTGGACTGAAGACAAGGCGGCCGGACCAAACCTTGGCAAAGTTGAAATTGTCCTTGAAATCGCTGTGAATGCTCCTCGCCAAATCATATATCGTTGAGTTCTTCCTAAGCACAAAGGGTTTCTTGGAGTATTCCTTCTCATTAGGTTCCTTTGTGTAGATTCGTATTATTTCCAATGCCTTGACCAGTGTTTCGGCCAGGTTCTTTAAACCTGTTCCTTTTTTGCTTGAAACGGCGACTACCGGCAGCTTGTTCCCCAAGTAGGCCTTGAGAAGCTTCAGATTTCCTTCAGCTCCGTCGATGTCGATTTTGTTTGCAACCACTACGGCCGCCTTGTACACGGTGCTTTCAAAAATTGCGTCTTCAACTTCGCCCAGCGTGGCTTCACCGTGTATCTTCACGACCCCGTCTCTAACGTTGTAGCTCTTGAGCAACTCCTCAACATCCTTGAAGGTGCAGTCCAGAAGCTTTCCCGTGAGTATGATTCGCAATCCGGCTCCCATGTACCTTCTTTCAACTTCAACCCTTGACTTCGGTTTGCTTGTTGATATGCGAGCCTTGTTCATTTCCTCCAAAATAAGAGACATCTGTTTGACGGGGTCTTGCGACAAGTCGACCAGAAGCATTAACCCATCTGCGTTCCGGGCGATGCCTAGAGTCTTGGGTCCCCAGGACCGACCGTCCGCTGCTCCTTCAATGAGTGCAGGAGCTTCAATGATTTGAAGCTGCATGTCTTGATAATCCATTATTCCCGGCACTGGTTCCCTTGTGGTGTAGGGATTGGTTGAAACTTCAACCTTGGCGTGGGTAACAGCCGAGAGCAAGCTGCTCTTTCCGGCTTTTGTTAGGCTTATCAAAGCTATTTGGGCGGCACCTTCTTTTTCTATGAAAAGTTTGGGTCCGCTTTTTCCGGTCTTCTTCCTCTTCTTCTCTTCCAACTCTCTTCGCAGGACGGCCATCTGCTTTTTGACCTGTGCGCAGGTCTTCGCTGTGCCCTTGTGTTTCGGAACCAAACTCAGAAACTCTTCCATGCGCTGGAGTCTTTCTTTCGGCTTCTTTGTCGCTTCAACCTCTGCCCATTTCTTTCTAGCGTCATGAGGCAAGTTTGCTGGCATAACCTAAACTCGTCCAGGTTATAACTCAAAAACCAAGTTTTATATTCGTTCCGATGCGGAGCAGTTCAGCATTTTTCTTTATCATAAACTTAAAATAACTGAATGAACAGTTGTGTAAACGAATTCACCAAAATTTGATGGAGATTTCAGAAAACAGGAGGAGAAGAAATGAGCAAAGTAGGAAAGCCGCACATGAACCTCGTGATCATGGGACACGTAGACCACGGAAAATCTACCACTACAGGACACCTGCTCTATCTCGCAGGAGCAGTTGACGAGAGAACAGTAAAGCAGTACGAAGAGGAAGCCAAGTTAGCTGGAAAAGAGAGCTTCAAGTTTGCATGGCTGCTGGACAACCTTAAAGAGGAACGAGAAAGAGGCTTGACGATAGACCTTAGGTTTATGAAGTTTGAGACGAAGAGGTATTACTTCACTGTGATAGATGCGCCGGGTCACAGAGACTTCGTCAAAAACATGATTACTGGCGCAAGCCAGGCTGACGGAGCTATACTGTTCTGCTCGGCCAGAAGAGGAGAATTTGAGGCTGGCATAGGACCCGGCGGGCAGACTAGGGAACACGCGTTCTTGGCCTTCACTCTGGGTGTTCGCCAACTGATCCTTGCTGTCAACAAGATGGACGACGTTTCAGTTAACTATAGCCAAGACCGATACAACGAGATCAAGAACGAGGTAGGCAGAATGCTCAAGATGGTGGGCTTCAAGGTTGAAAAGATTCCGTTTGTCCCGACATCGGGCTGGACAGGGGAGAACCTGGTGAAGAAAAGCGAACACATGCCATGGTACACGGGACCAACACTCATTGAAGCGTTGGACACGTTTGAAGTGCCTTCTAAACCCACAAACAAGCCGTTACGAGTTCCCATTCAAGATGTGTACAGCATCACAGGTGTAGGCACTGTTCCCGTCGGCAGAGTCGAAACCGGCGTGATCAAAGAAAACGATGTTGTCATCTTCATGCCAACCAACAAGCAGGGCGAAGTCAAATCTCTGGAAATGCACCACGAAAGGATTCCGAAAGCTGAACCAGGCGACAACATAGGCTTCAACATTAGAGGCGTGGCTAAAACGGACATCCACCGCGGAGATGTGTGTGGACACGTCCCAAACCCGCCGACGGTGGCCAAAGAGTTCATCGGACAGATAATTGTGATCTACCACCCGACAGCCGTCGCAGCAGGCTACACACCGGTGCTGCACTATCACACAGGGCAAGTTGCCTGCAAGCTTACAGAGCTCATAAGAAAGATCGACGCACGAACCGGACAAGTTGTCGAGGAAAAACCTGCCTTCCTGAAGACCGGAGACGCTGCAATAGTCAAGATGGAGCCGCTTCACCCCATTGCCATAGAAACTTTCGCCGAATTCGAAGAGCTAGGACGCTTCGCAGTCAGGGACATGGGCACGACAGTGGCCGCGGGCATCGTCAAAGAGATCACGAAGAAAGGGCCATAATTTATTCCCATCTTTTTTGTAGCATACCTCAAACCGCGTTTGAGTCGTGTCTTTGTAATAATTCCGCTCGTTTACCTATCTGGCGTTGAAGAGAAAATTGGTCCAAACACCGTTCAAGTCAAGGCTCACAGGTCAGTTGAGGCTTCCGCGTGGACGCTTTCTTCTGGACCGTCTCAAGCTCGATGAGTTGCAATGATGATATAATGGAAGGGTCCGGCTTGTTCTGCCTGTTTCACTTTGAAGCCTGCCTCTCTGATCAGGTTGGAAGCCTGCTCCTCACTGAAACGAATCTGTAACGGTGGACCGAAGCCCGTTGGTTCTTTTTTCCAGTCTAGATCAACAAGTCGCCCTGCAGGCTTGAGCATTATCTTAGCATTGGCCAAGACCTTAGCTGGCACGTTGAAGTCGTGGAGGACGATTCCGAAGAAAACAATGTCGGCGCAGCCTTCACAGAAGACCGTGTTTTCAGCCCCGCCGACCACTGCATCTAGGTTTTTCAAGCCTCCTCTCGCGGTTTTCTTTTTCAACTCTGTGATCGCGTCCTGGTCGAGGTCTAAAGCGTACACTCTGCCTTTCCTGCCGACGATTTTTGCGGCTGGAACAGCGAAAAAGCCCTCTCCACAACCAACATCGATGAAGGTGAAACCTGGTTTCAAGTCGATGGCAGTCAGGATGGCTTCAGGATTCTGCCACTTTCGCCTTTCAGCTTCATCACCATAGAACCTGCGGTGGTTCAAAACCGACAGCCCCTGACTGTCTGCAGAACTCTGGATGTTCTATATATAACTGAGTTTTGTAGGGAATGAGTGAAAAAATCTTTGAGAGTAACCCCTTTTTTCAACGCAGTGAAGTGGCGTAATCTTGCTGATGCAAGCTCAGGCCGTATGGACACAAAGTACATAAATATAGAGACATATATAGACCCCAAATCAGCGTTTAAGGCGTGAAATGAAACATGATAGACAAGAGGTCTCTGGGTCTTTTGAAAGAAATGCTTGAGTCCTTCGGGCCGGCTGGGTTTGAGGTTGAGACGGCGGCGATCGTGAAGAAGGCTGTCAAAGCGTATGCTGATGAGGTGACCACGGATAAGCTTGGTTCGGTCATCTTCACTCACAGAGGAACAGCGGAGCAGCCTCGTGTTCTGCTTTGCGGGCACATCGATGAGGTTGGATTCGTCGTTTCGGGCATAGATGAAAAAACTGGTTTCCTGACCTTCAACCCATTGGGCGGATGGTGGGATCAGGTACTACTGTCTCAGCGCGTGGTGGTGAGAACCGAGAAGGGAGACTTGCACGGCGTGATCGCGGCGAAGCCGCCGCATCTGCTGCCGCCTGAGGAGCAGAAGAAGGTGGTTGAGAAGAAGATGATGTTCATTGATGTCGGTGCGACATGCAAGAAGGAAGCTGAGGCCTTGGGAGTCAAGATAGGCGACCCAGTTGTGCCTTACTCGGGTTTCTCGACTATACGCGGCGGCAAGCTTGGGATGGGAAAGGCTTTTGACGACAGGATAGGCGCGTTCATCGCCATGGAAGTCGTGCGCAGACTTTCAGAGGAGAAAGTGAAGCATCCGAACACGGTCTACGGCGCGGCCACGGTGCAGGAAGAAGTCGGAGCGAGGGGTGCAGCGACGGTTTCTCACATCGTTGACCCAGACGTGGCCGTCGTGCTGGAAGTTGACATCGCAGGCGACGTTCCGGGAGTTCAGCCTCAGGAGGCACCGGCCAGAATGGGCAAGGGCCCTTCGATACTCACGTTTGACAGTTCCATGATTCCGAATCAGGCTCTGAAGCAGTTCGTTATAGACACTGCC
>Ga0187886_1000241_pt1 | contig 73457 bp, 61 predicted proteins | sample June2016WEW_20_1_FD_133001 | JGI IMG/M metagenome (GOLD analysis project Ga0187886, IMG submission 133001) | Peatland microbial communities from SPRUCE experiment site at the Marcell Experimental Forest, Minnesota, USA - June2016WEW_20_150 | ecosystem: Environmental > Terrestrial > Soil >... | reverse complement strand
TGAAGTAGGCGACGGAGGTCAGTCGCGAGCGTGGAAATTTGCGCTGAAACCAGGCGGGGGACTCCACCTCCCGGCGCCGGGCCCGCAGGAGGTCGGCCACCTCTTTGTGGAAGGCGGGATCGGCCAACGCCCGGCGGAGCCGGCGGCGCGAAACCGTTTGAAGGACGACCCACGGGCTGTAAGTCATTTCCCAGAGCCCGGGGTCGAGCCGTTTCCATATCTCATCGGCGGCATGGTTCCAATACCAGTGCATGTCCAGGGCCAGCGCGGCGAGCTTGTCGAAGCCCTCGACCTCGGTGGGAAAAAACGCGTAGATCGGACTCCCTGCGCGCCGTGTCCTTTTCATGGTCTCCCCCTTCATTAAGGGCCGGTCAGGCCGCGGCCGCCAAAGCCCCGTCGACGATGGCTTGAGCCTCACGGATGATGCGGCGGAGGTGATCCTCCCCACGGAAGCTTTCAGCGTAGATCTTGTAGATATTCTCCGTCCCGGAAGGCCGGGCGGCGAACCAGCCGCTCGCCGCCGTCACCTTGACACCCCCGATGGCGGCCCCGTTCCCGGGGGCCCTCGTCAACACAGCTTCGATTTTTTCGCCGGCGAGGTCCGACATCCGCAGCTGGTCCGCGGAGAGCCCCGCCAGGGCTTTTCTCTGTTCCGCCGTCGCGGGGGCGTCGATACGGTCATAAACGGATTTGCCGAACTCCCGCGTGAGCTCCGCGTAAACTTGGCCGGGATCGCGTCCCAAACGGGCCGTGATCTCGGCGGCGAGAAGGGCCGGGGCGATGCCGTCCTTGTCCGTCGTCCATACGGTCCCGTCCAGCCTGAGAAATGACGCCCCGGCGCTTTCTTCCCCGGCGAAGCCCAGCGACCCGTCGAGGAGGCCGGCGACAAACCACTTGAAGCCGACCGGCGTTTCGAAAAGCCTGCGGCCGAGCTTCGCCGCGACCCGGTCGATCATCCGGCTGCTGACCAGGGTCTTACCGACCGCCGCGCCGGGAGCCCAGCCGGGCCGCTGGCGGAAGAGATAGTCGACGGCCGCGGAAAGGTAGTGATTCGGGGGCAGGAGGCCGGAGCTCCTGGTCACGATGCCGTGACGGTCGGCGTCGGTGTCGCAGGCGAACGCGACGTCGAAGCGGTCCTTCAGGCCGATCAGCTTGCGCATGGCGTAGGGTGACGACGGGTCCATGCGGATGCGGCCGTCCCAATCCAGCGTCATGAAGCGGAAGGTCGGGTCGACGGCGTCGTTCACCACGGTGAGGTCAAGTCCGAAGCGGTCCGCGATGGCCTGCCAATAATGAACGCTCGCGCCGCCGAGCGGATCTACCCCCAGGCTGATGCGGGCGGCCCGGATGGCCTCCATGTCGATGACCTGGCCAAGGTCCTCCACGTACCGGGAGAGAAAGTCGTGCCGGTGGGTCGTCCCGGCCCGGAGGGCCTGGTTCAAGGGCGTTCGCGTCACGCCCCGGAGCCCGGCCCTCAGGAGGACGTTGGCTTCGAGCTCGATCCAGCCGGTCACAGAGCTTTCCGCCGGCCCGCCTTCCGGCGGGTTGTACTTGAGGCCGCCGTCCTCGGGAGGGTTATGGGAGGGAGTGATCACGATTCCGTCGGCCAGGCCGGTTTTGCGGCCACGGTTATGCGTGAGAATGGCGTGGGAGATGGCCGGCGTCGGCGTGAATTCGTCCCCCTGGGCAAGCATGACCTCCACGCCGTTCGCGGCCAGCACCTCGAGCGCGCTCCGGAAGGCAGGCCCGGAGAGGGCGTGGGTGTCGAACCCCAGGAAAAGCGGGCCGTCGATCCCCTGGTGTTTGCGGTATGAGCAGATCGCCTGGGTGATCGCGAGAATGTGGGATTCGTTGAAGGCCGTCTTCAGGGATGACCCCCGATGCCCCGAAGTCCCGAACGCGACTCTCTGCTCGGCCACGGAGGGGTCGGGGACCTTCGTGTAATAGTCCCGGATGAGGTTGTCCACGTCGACAAGGCGCGAGAGATCGGCGGGTTTCCCGGCTAACGGACTGACGGCCATGCCCGAACTCCTCCTCTGTGGTGCGCAGAACACATCCATCATAGCATACACAACGAAAGCTTCGAGCGGCCTGCCGGGCCCTCCTTTTCAACGCCGCCTGGCGCGGGTATAATGGCAACCTTCGTGAGCCGGGCGCGCCTCGCGTGTCCCGCCGCTTGCGGGAGAGTTGCCTGATGTTTCTTCTCAATGAATTGCTGCTCCTATCGCCGCTCATCATCTACGCCTTTCTGCGGGTTTTGTGGCTGATCAAGAGCAAGGCCCTAAGGGTCCTCTTCGGGACGTTCTTCGTGCTCCTCATCGCGGCGTTCCCCGCGGCGGAGACCCTCTCCCATCGCGGAGCCGACGGCTGGTTGAAAGGCGTCATGATCGCCGGATACGACGCCCTCCCCCTGCTTATGTATCTCGTCCTGACCGTCGTCCTGGCCGACCTGGTGATCGCCGGGGCCCGCCTGCTCAGGCTCGTTTCGAAGGACGCCGTCCGCGCCCCGGGCTTCCGGCGACTGCGGCTTGCCGTCATGCTCATGATCCCAGTCCTGGTCGTGATCGCGGGAATCATCAATTTTCACTGGCTGAGAATCCGGGAATACACCGTCGAAGTGTCCCGGAGGTCATCTTTGCTGGGGGACCTGACGATCGCCTTCGCTTCGGACTTTCACCTCGGGGCGATCACGGAAGACGGGTTCATGAACCGCTTTGTCGCGAAAGTCGTGGCGGCGAATCCCGATATCGTCCTCATTGGGGGAGATATCCTGGAGGGCGACCGGCGGAACGAAGACACCAGCAGGTTCGAAGCCCAGTTCCGGCGGCTCCGCCCGAAGTATGGCGTCTACGCGGTCCCGGGAAACCACGAGCGGCATGGCGGCAGCGGGAAGGAGTTCTTCGACGGGGCGGGTATCCGCCTGCTCGAGGACGCCGTCGTGAAGATCGACGACGCGTTCTACCTGGCCGGCCGGAACGATGCCCGCTCCAGAAACCGGAAGTCCGCCGCGGACCTCCTGAAGGATACGCCCGGCGACCTGCCCTTGATTCTGCTCGACCATCGCCCGACGGACCTCGAGAACATCAGCCGCACGGGCGCCGATATCCAGCTCTCGGGCCACACGCATAACGGCCAGCTCTTCCCGATCAACTGGATCACCAACCGCCAGTACGAGCTCAGCTGGGGACATATCAAGAAAAACCGGACGCACGTCTTCGTGACAAGCGGCGTTCAGCTCTGGGGACCGCCGGTCAGGACGGCCGGCTCCTCCGAAATCCTCATCATTCACGTTATGTTCAGGGAACCGGCCGTAGCGAACCGCGTTCGTTAGAAGGCGTCGGCGACGAACGTCCACGCACCTCCGCTGATGGTCCGTCTCATAATCCTTGGACGAGGCGTCCCGGGATCCGATTGCAGCGCCCTTCTCCCCTGCTTCGGAGGTTCTCGGGGAATATCGGGTATCATTCGGCGCATCCCGTCAGGCCTCTGATCCCCAACGACAATTTGCGCGCGGCCAAGGCCCGACGATCCGGGCCTCTTCCGTCCGGATCGCAAATCGGGCTTCCGGCGCGGACCACCGGCAAGTATAATGGGGCCGCCATGCCGAACACGCCATCCAAAAATAGGAGGGACGCGATGCGCCGGTCCGTCAACCACATTCCCACGGTTCTGACCCTGGTCCTGAGTATCGTCCTGGCCTGCCCGTCGGTCGGCCCCGCCGAGAGCCTCGAGCGCTTCAAGGCCGCGGGCGCATTCGATTCCACGGCGTCAGCCGTCACGACCTCGGGCCAATTCAACGGCTACACGAATTACTGGCACGATATCTTCTGGACATGGTCGCAGTACGGAAACCTGTATCTCATCAGCCGGCCCGATGTTCCGAGGACCATCGCCCAGAACAAGGTCGACGTCGCTGAAGAACTTGGCATCCCCGGACTCTGCCTGGCCGAGGGTTTCCTCGCCGCTTATCTCGAACGCCCCGCCCGGGAATTCATGGACCCCGACCCGGAGGCGCTCGAGAAGACGCTGGATCGGGAGGACGCCCTGGTCTGGGCGAAGCCCTCGAGCGCGGCCAGCAGGAAGCTCCTCTCGCTCCTCCCCGGTCCGGCGCCATGGCGGGACACGCTCCGCAGCCACCAGCTGAACGCCCGGGATTTACATGACGTCCGGGCCGTTCTTCTCACGAGCGGCGCCCGCCGGCTGTTCGTGGTCGTGACGGATTGCGATAATTGCCGGGGCCGCTTCAAGGAGCTTCTCGCGGGCCTTCGCGACGTCCTCGGCCGCTACGACCTCCACCGGGGCTGGTTCGGCACGGGGACGCTTCTCCACAGCGTCACCTGCTTTCCGGGCCATCCGCTTGAAGTCATCGGCAGGGGCCTCAACCAGGGCAACGACTGGTTCACGTTCAGCGGATACATGGACTACTTGATGCTCGACCAGCTCCCGGCGTGGCTCGCCAAGGTGGGGCTCGACGTCGTCACCGACGTGGGCACCGGAAAGGCCACGCACAGCCTGGGCACGATCGCCTATGGTCTTCGGAGCTGGGAGGGCCTCAAGATCCAGGACACGCCAGCCGAAGAGGAGTGGATCAAGTTCGTCAAGGACCGGGGCGGCTACCTCTTCCGGCCCGTCTACGCTCCCGAGTGCGACAAGTTCAAGTACGACGGGTATATCGCGATCGACGGCAACAAGAAACAGGTCGACGAAGAGAACGTGCCCTTCATCCTGCAGACCGGGATGGTCCGCGAGGAAGCCCCGCCCTGCATGGTCCTCTTCACGAAGAAAGGCAGCGCGCTGACCCGGGACAGCATGTGGCAGGCGCTCCTGTCCAGGCGGGCCGTCGGCGTCCTGCCGCAAGGCAGGATGCAGGGGCCCGGGCTGTTCCGGAACGCCCTTCAGATGCTCCTCCTCGACCGGGTATTCCTAGAGAACTACTTCGGCGACAGGGTCCAGCTCGAGGCCGCGATGGATGGCCGGGAACTCGTCGTGCGGGCTTCGAACCTAGGCGGCTCATCGCTGGACGGCCGGCTCGAGGTCAAGCCGGCGCCTGAGCTTCAGGTCAGGAACCGGTTCGCCGACGCGGCCCTGCCGCCGCAATCGGAGCGGACGTTCCGTTTCGCGGTCGAGCCGTCCCTGGCCGCTTTGGCCAAGGCCAACCCCATCCTGGTCGAGATGCGCTGGAAATCGGGCCGGAAGAGGACTCTCGCGGTCTTCGATCTTCCCCCGGCCGTTTCGGTCCACCGGCTGCTCTTCGGCCAGGAACCTGATGTCGTTTATCCCGTGTCCGTTTATAATTTTACAGGTCAGTCAGAATACCCCGTATCGGTCAAGGTCTTCGCCGGGGGCCAGCCGGGGAAACCCGTTTTCGAGGCGAGCCAAGCCGGGAAGGCCCGCCCGGGTGACCACGAAACGCTGACTTTCCGCCTGCCGCTCAAGGCCGGCTCTTACTCGGTCAAAGTCGCGGCCCTCGGCGCCGCCAACGAAACCCAGCTGGGCGTCGGGCCGGCCTCCGGGAAGGCCACGGCCGCGGAGGTCGACCTCAACGGCGACGGGATCAACGAATACCGCCTGGAGAACGGCAAGGTCCGTGTCACCCTTCTGCGCACGGGCGCCCGGATCATCGAGTATTTCGTCAAGGAGAAAAACGACAACGTCCTCTTCAAGCTCTGGCCCGAGAAGGAGGACACGGACAAGCGGCCTTTCCGCGAGCGGGGCTTTTACCCCTACGGCGGATTCGAGGATTTTCTCGGGCAGGCCTCGATCGAAACCCACAAGGTTTACGACGCCGAGCTCGTCCGGAAAGAGGGGCCTTTCGTGGAGGTCCGGATGGAGGCGGACTATTACGGCAACCGGCTCGAAAAAACATTCACGCTCTACGGGGATTCGCCGCTCGTCGAGGTCCGGTTCGCCATCGAGTTCCGCAACCCCGAACTCCACATGATCGGACCTCAGCCTATCCTCGAGCTGGGGAAAAGGCACTGGACGGAGGATGTCTTCGTGATTCCCTCGGTGCAGGGACGCCGCGAGGTCCGGATGCGCCCCGGGGAATATTTCGGCGAGGTCTTCAACCTCAAGGAAGGCTGGAACGCCGGCCGCGACACGGTCGAGGACGTCTCGTTCGTCGGCGCCTTTCCCGTGAGCGAGCCCGAGTTCCTCCACATGTGGATGAACCACCCCTCGAACGGCGAATCGCATCACTACTACGCCGAGCTCCAGCCCTGGGTCCCCATTTTCCAGAAAACGGTCCGCTATTTCTCCTATTACCTGTGGGGAGACGCCGGTCCGTGGGAAAAGGGGCTTGAAGAGCTCCGCAGACGGAACCTCATCACGACGAAATAGCCCGCCCCACGAACGGAACGGGACCCGGGGAGGGAGCGCGCAGAAACGGGCCGGAGGGCTGTGCCGGGCCGGGGCGGTTGACCCTGGCGGAGTCCTGTGGTATTCAATAAAGAAAGCCCAGGGACATGACGGTAGAAGAAAGTTCGATTATCGGCCGGACCCTCAAGCACTACAGGGTCGAAGCCCTGCTTGGCAGGGGCGGCATGGGCGTCGTCTACAAAGCCCTCGATATCCGCCTACAGCGCCCGGTCGCCCTGAAGATGCTGACGCCGAACCTCGTGGCCGACCCGGAACGCAGGACCCGGTTCCTGCGAGAGGCGCAGTCCGCCGCGGTCCTCACCCACCCCGCCATCGCCCAGGTCTACGATATCGACGAGGTCGAAGGCGGCATCTTCATCGCCATGGAATTCGTGGACGGCAAGACGGTCACCCGCCTGATCAAGGACGGCGAGCTCGACCTTATGGGGGCCGTCGAGATCGCGCGCCAGATCGCCGACGGCCTGGCCAAAGCCCACGAGCTCGGCATCCTCCACCGGGACATCAAGTCCGACAACATCATGGTCACAAAGGACGGCCATGCCAAGCTCCTCGATTTCGGCCTGGCCAAGCTGCTCGAGCCCCGGGGGGAGGCGCCCGGCGCGGCCGGGGACCCCATGGCGACATTGACGAAGAGCCACGGCCAGACCATGCCCGGGGCCGTCATGGGAACGCTCAGCTACATGAGCCCGGAACAGGCCCGGGGACAGGCCCTCGATCCGAGGAGCGATATCTTTTCCCTGGGCATCGTTTTTTATGAAATGGTGGCCGGCGAGCTGCCTTTCAAGGGCGAAACGCCGATCGATACGATGCACGCCATCGCCTATGAGGAGGCCAAGCCCGTGACCGTCGTGCGGCGAAACCTCTCGCCGCAGGTCCACAGGATCGTGTCGCGGTGCCTCCGGAAGAAGCCCGATGACCGCTATCCGGATGCGCGCGCCCTGGCGGCCGACCTCAAGCGGCTGGAGCAGGACCTCGAGACGGGGACCCGCTATTCGCTGCCACGGGGGGAACGCCTCAGGAACTGGCTGGAGAGGGTCAAGGCGTCCATTCCCTACGGGAACAAGGGGATCGTGATCATGGCCGTGGCCATCGGCCTGACCGCCGTCCTCCTGGTCGCCCGGATCAACTGGGGATCCCTCATCGGCCCGGCAGTCCTCGGCCTTCTCGTCTACCGCGCCGCCCGGAACAGAAAAAGGCATATGCTTGGAAAATTCGCCCAGAAGATCGCCAAATTCCCGGACGTTCGGGCGGTCATCATCCGGGAGGACAAGGTGACGGTCGTCGTGGACAAACCACAGGCCAGCGTCTACCTCCGGGTCACGAGCCTCATCGAGGAGATCAACAAGAAGCTCTACTACGGCAAGCACGTCGAAGCCGAGGTCAAGAGCGAACTCGCCGAACAGGACTTCCAGAACCTTCTCCGGCAGACCGGCGTCGTGTACATCAGGGATGACGCCGCGCCCGCCCCCGCCAAGAAATAAAAAAGGGCCCCCCCCTTTGAGGGGCAGCCCTTGGCATCGTCGCACGCGGAGGGGTCCGGCGAAGCGGTCCGCAAGCCGCGGTCGTTTTCCTATTTCGTGAGCGTAATCGAGCCGTTGGTCGTGTGGAGCGAGATCTCCGCGCCGCCCTGCCCGATCTGGGCTTCGATCAGCCGCCGGGACTGGCGCAGGTTCTTCAGGGTCACGGGGAAATCGACGGAGATATGGCCGTTCGTCGTTTCCGCCAGAAGCGAAGCGTTGATCTGGTCGGGGGCCTCGATGGCGAGGGTGATCGAGCCGTTGGTCGTCTCGGCCCGGATGCCGTCCTTGAAGGTCAGCTTCTCGAGCCGGATGTTGCCGTTCGTCGTCCCGGCGCGGAGCTTGCCTTCCTGACGGGCGACCTTGATGCCGCCGTTCGTCGTCGAAACGTCGAGGGCGCCCTTGACCCCATCCGCAGTCACCGAACCGTTGGTCGTTTCGAGCTCGGCCGAACCGAACTGGCCCGTGACATCGACGTCGCCGTTGACGGTCTCGACCTTCCTCAGGTTCACGCCTTCGGGGACCTTGATGTCGAAATCGACTTTGACGTGGAAGTTGTTCCGGTGCCGGGGCCAAATGGCCTTGACGGACACCATCCCGGCCGCTTCATCGACCCGGATTTCCACGTCCTTGAGGTCCTTCTCGTCGTCCCGGGCCACTTTGACGGCCTTGATCTCCACTTTGTTGTCCTTCCACGTGGAGATCGTGACTTGGCCATTGACGTTGTCCAGGGAGAAGATATCGCCGGCCTTGAGAGCGAGGGTTTTCGAAAAATCCTCCCGGTATTCGGCGGCCGCCAGGGTGAAGAGGCCGGCGAAGAGCAGGGCGAGGACGGTCAGAATGACCAGAGTTTTCGCTTTGAGCATAAAAACCTCCTTAAAGTTCGACCTTCACATTTAATGACGAAATCGGCCGGGAATTGGTTGCCCGCGCCGGAGGGAATTTTCAGGCGTTTTCCGGCGGCCGCGGAACGGGGACGTGGAAACCTCAGAAATCCGGGACGAGGCCCATGAGCTTCTTGGCGCCGGCGACGGTGTCCTGGGCGATGCTCCGGGCCTTTCGCGCACCCTCCCGGAGGGCATGCGTCACGAAGCCGGGGTCGGCCAGGAGCTCGCGGCGGCGCTCCCGAATCGGGTCGAGGACGCGGCACAAGTTGTTGAAAAAGACCTTCTTGCAGTCGATGCAGCCGATTCCGGCCGAAGTGCATCCCTGGACGATCTCATGGATCTCCGCGTCCGGGGTCACGAGCTTGTGGTAGCTGAAGATGTTGCACCGGTCGGGATTCCCGGGGTCGCTGCGGCGCTTGCGGGCCTCGTCGGTCTTGGCCGGCCGGAGCTTCTCCCAGATCGCCGCCGGCTCCTCGGCGACGCCGATGTGGTTCCCGAGCGATTTGCTCATTTTGGCCGCGCCGTCGAGGCCCATGACCCGGGCCCCCCGGCCGATCAGGGTCTGAGGTTCCGGGAAGTAATCGCCGAACCGGCCGTTGAAGCGGCGGGCCACCTCACGCGTGAACTCGAGGTGCTGGGCCTGGTCCTCGCCGACCGGGACGGCGTCGGCCTTGTAGATGAGGATGTCGGCGGCCTGGAGGATCGGGTAGTTCAGAAGCCCGGCGGTGACGTTATCCCGTTCCCGTTCGGATTTCTCCTTGAACTGTGTCATCCGGCCGAGCTCGCCCATGGGGGTGACGCAGTTGAGCAGCCAGCAGAGTTCGGTGTGCTCCGGGACGTGGCTCTGGACGAAGATCGTGCAGCGGGCCGGGTCGAGCCCCGCGGCCATGTTGTCCACGGCAGCTTCGAGGATCCTCTGTTGCATAAGGGCCGGCTCGTAGCTCACCGTGATGGCGTGATAATCAACGATGGCAAAGAAGCATTCGTACTCTTCTATCAGCCGGACCCAGTTCTCGATGGCGCCGAAATAATTGCCGATATGGATCGTCCCGCTCGGCTGGATGCCGCTCAGGATGCGTTTGCGTTTGCTCATGGCCGGACCTCGTTTCAATGCCACGGGTATTGTATAGGCCTTCGGGGGGTCAATCAAGAGCGGGGGCTATTTCCTGCGGAACTCGAGGAACTCGACCGGAGCCCCATTGTCGACGATGAAGGCGACCGTCACTCCCGGAGAGGGGCTGTTCGGGGGGATGATCACCTCCCTCCCGGCGATCTCGGCGGCCAGGTTGTCGACCTCGAAGGCAACGTGGGGGACCTTCCGGACGAGCTCGGGCAGCGGGCAGCCGGGCCCGAACCGCATCCACTCGATGCCGTAGGGGCTTGTCTCGAAACCGGAATGGAAGGTTTTGAGCTCGGGGAGGTAGGACTCCCCCGCCCGGGGAAGATCGGTCGGGATGCCGATGTGATGGTATTTTCTCATGAGATCCTCATTCGCCGGAGGTATCGAGGAGCGCCAGAAACTCGGCCAGCACCATGGCCGTGGCTCCCCATATTTTGCACGCGCCGTAAGCATAATAGGGGACGTTCACGGTCCGGTTGCCGATCGTCCAAGTCTCCTGGCACAGGTTTTCCGGGGCCGCGAGATTGCTGACGGGGACTTCGATGACCTCGGCCACCTCGTCGGGCTGGGGCTTGAAGTGCGGGGCGCCGGGCAGAAACGCCACGGTCGGATAGATGCAGTAATTGCTCGGAGGGATGTAGAGCGGGGTCAGCTTCCCGAGGACCCGGACCGGCCCGAGGTCCAGGCCGAGCTCCTCCGCCGCCTCGCGCAGGGCCGTGGCCTCGAGCGATTCTCCCGGATGCTGTTCCCCGCCGGGAAAGGAAATTTGGCCCCGGTGGTGAAGAACGAGCTCGGTCCTCCGGGTCAGCAGGAGCCGGAGCGCGCCGTCCCTATCGTAGAGCAGGATGAGGACGCCCGCCTTAAGGCACGTTCCCTCGACCTCGAAATAGGCCCGGTGCCCGGGCCGGGGCGCCGTGGCCATGCGGAGCTGGGCGGGGACGCCGGGGAGCGGCGCCCGGAGCCCTCGTTCGATTTTCTCAAGAACGGCACGATTCGGCATGTGTTATCTTCGTTGTCCGCCGCTCCATTATATCAAAATGGCAGCGCGGGCGCGGGGGGATAAGGACCTCGGGGAATGACCGGAACGTCATGTGCGGCTTAGCGCAAGCCGCACGTCTGCCGGTCGCTCCTCAGAATCCGCCCCGCCAAGAGGCGGTACTGCCCGCGTCTGGACGGATCCGGCAGGAGGCGAGACTGCTCCCTGCCGGAGGCCATCCCCGAGAGGTCCTTAGTTCCTTGTAACGGGACGGGCTATTTCCGGGGTCGCCCGGCGAGCAGCTTCTCGATGTCCTCGATCTCTTTGGGGACGTCCCTGGTCAGGACCTCGCAGCCGTTTTTCGTGACGAGGACGGTGTCCTCGATCCGGATGCCCAGGGCCTTTTCGGGATAATACAGGGCCGGCTCGATCGCGAACACCATCCCCTCCTTCAAAACGCCGCCGAGGTCGACGTCATGGACCGAGAGCCCGACGCCGTGGCCGAAGTCCCCCCGGAGACCCCGGGGATCGATCCCCTTGGACTTCATGACGCGGGCCACGTGGTCGCGGACGTCTTCGGGCGTCGCTCCGGGCCGGTAGGCCTCGATGCAGGCTTTCTGGACTTCAAGGACGGCCCGGTAGACCTCTCTCTGCCCGGCCGTGAATCGGCCCGACGCGGGCCAGGTCCGCGTAATGTCCATCGTCAGGTGGTCCAGGTCGGCCCCGAAATCCATGAGGACGACGTCGCCGGGCCCGACGCGCCGCGAGTTCTGGTCGTAATGCCAGATGCAGCTGTTGGGGCCCGAGCCGACGATGGGGGCATAGGCCGCGCTCCTGGCGCCTCCCCGCAGGATCACGGCCATGGCCGCGGCCTCGATCTCGTATTCGAAAACGCCGGGCCCGGTGGCCAGCATGGCCTGCCGGACGGCCTCGGCGGAGATCCGGCCGTCCCGCCGCAGGATCTCGACCTCCTCAGGGGTCTTGATCGCCCGCAAGGCGTCGATCGCCGGCACCACATCCTTCAATTCGCATTGGGGATAGCGGGCCTTGAGCTGTTCGATCCGCTCCAGGTCCAGAGAAATCCGGCTGTTGTAGTGGCTCCGGGCCTTTCGCGCGTCCATCAAGGCCGTCTCGGAGCGGGCCTCGTCCATCGTGTCCCTCGGGGAAAGTCGCAGGTGGAGACGCCCGTTCGATCCCGGCATCCGGCGGGCCAGGAATTCGTCTAGATAGGCCACGGGGTAGATATCGGCGAACCCGGTCTTCGTCCGGGCCTCGGGGTCTTTGAGGAGGTTCGGTCCGTCGACCATGATTTCCCGGGCGGATTGCTCGGGGAGGAAAAGGAAGGCCTGCTTCGTCTCCGGAATCATGACGAGGACCGCGGCCAGATCCTCGTTCCCGGCGAAATAATAGAAATCGTTGTCCTGCCGGAAATGGGCCCCGGCGGGAATCGCGATGTCGCCGAAGAGGATGATTGCTCCGGTCTTGACCCGGTCCATCAGGGCGGCCCTCCGGCGGACGAATTCATCCCGCGAATAGCCCGTCCTCTGGGCGAGGGCGGCGGCGTTCGAGGCGAGAAGCAGGGCCGACGTCAGGATCAGCCGATAGGCAAAATTCCGTCTCATGTGCCGACCCTCCTTCCTTCCGGAGGGCCTAGTTTAAATCAACGCCGGGGCCGTTTCAACTGTCGGCCGGTCCCCCCGACTAAACCATCTTGGGTATCGTTATCCCACCAAGGATCAGGTCTTTATGGATCAGTCGGACGTCGTGACCCGCCCGGAAATCGGGCGGCGCCATTTTCTCCATGACCCGGAGGCTTTCGACAGGGAAATCCGCTATTTCGTGCCCTGCCAGGTGGAAATCCTGGACTCACTTCTCGAATCTATGCTCCTCATGGAATCGGACTATTCCCCGATCCTCGAACTGGGCTGCCGGACAGGCATTCTGAGCTCGCGGCTCATCGAGGAAAAGCCCTATGTGAAACTGACGGCCGTGGACCAGGACCCGGCCATGCTCTTGGCCTGCAAGGAACGGCTGGGCCGGGCTGCCGACTGGGTGGAAACCGAGCGAAGGAGCATCCCCCGGTATTCGCGGCAGAGCGCCTTTGATTATATCCTGTCTAACCTGGCCCTCAATTTCCTCGAGTCTCCCGAGGACAAGGAATCCGTATGCCGGAACGCCTTCTGGTCTCTCAAACCGGAGGGAATCTTCGCCTTCTCCGTGATGCTCGATGTCGGCTCATCGGAAGCCGGGAGCATGCTCTGGAAACAATGGGAGCGGGACGTCATGGGCATGGGCGCCCAGCGGCAGGACATCCAGGACTGGCACCTGAATAATCGCCCGGCTTACGCTCCGGTCCCCCAGCAGACCTGGCTGGAGTGGTTGCGCGAGGCCGGTTTCATCCACAGCGAGCTCGTCTGGTGCGAGACAATCTTCGGGACGTTCTGGGCCAAGAAACCTGCCGACGGGGGCGCGCGTCGAGCCTCTGGGCCGAGCTGACCCGCCCGTTCTCTAGCCCCGCCCCTCCCCTTCATCGTCCTGAGATTCCGCGGAAGTGTCGTTGCCATGGGAATGCGCCGGGCGTGGGCCTGCTCGCCCGGCACGGAAAGACCTTCGGGATCAGGAAGAAATAAAGCAGAGGAGGGGTGCCCCCGCGGCACCCCTCGCTCCGGAACAAAAAGAAGGAGGGTTATGGAAGGGTATCGGGGAATGAACTAGCTTGTTGACCTCTCGCATTGCACCTTTTGCAACTGCATATTTTATGCCACTCTCCCGGGGCCCCGGTTCCCCCTGGTGAGCCCGCACGCGGGATGGAAAATTTCTTTCATCCTGTAAACTTCGTTTACAGCGGAGGTCGGACGGACGAGGCCCCCCCGGACCTGGATTTCCGTGTATCGCGGAATGGGGAGGCGCGGGGATTCGGCGGCTCAGGCGTGGGATTCGAGGAGCTTCTTCGGCTGGAGGACCCGGTCGATCGACAGGTTGAGGACGTCGAGGTCCAGCGGCTTGACGAAGAAGTGGCTGATGGATAACCGGCTCAAGTCCTCGATCTTCACCAGGTCCGGATGGGCGGATATCAGCATGGCCTCCCCTTCGAATCCCGAGGCCCGCAGCCTCTTGATGAGCTCCATGCCGTTCAGGCAGGGGAGCTTATAGTCGGCGATCACGAGATCCACCTTGGCGCTGTGGAACTTGGCCAGGGCTTCCTCGGAGTCCTTGACCGGATAAACCCGGTATTTTTTGCCGAGAAGGAGGGAAAACGTCTTCCTGATGTTCTCGTCGTCGTCCACGATCACGATCCTTTTTTCCGGCATGTTCGACCTCCCTCTCCGGCCAAACGAAAAAATTGCATAAATTGTGCCAATTCACCGTGCGCGAATTCTCTCGGGGAAAGCGGCGCTCCGCGGCGGACGCGCCTCAAGATTATTTACATGCCGCGAAGGGAGTTTACACGGGAGGCCGTCAGCCCGATTCCCCCGTGTCCAGCCCATAATCTTTGATCTTTTTATCCAGGGTCGGCCGGCTGATCTGGAGGATCTGGCTGGCCCGCGTCTTGCTGCCTTTGACCGCGCTGAGGACGTGCTGGATATAGTTCTTCTCGATCTCCTCGAGCGGCACGAGCTCCTTCGAAAAGACGCTCTTTTCGTCGTGATCGACCGGCAGGTTTTCCTTGAGGACGACGTCCCCCTTGGCCAGGATGACGGCCCGGGTGAGAGCGTTTTCGAGTTCCCGGACGTTGCCTCTCCAGGGGAGGCCCATGAGGATCTGCATCACGTCGGGGGGGACCTTGCGGACGCTCCGACGGATGTCACGGTTGATCTTCTCGAGGAGGTAGGCCACCAGCTCCGGAATGTCCTCCCGCCGGTCCCTGAGCGGCGGCAGCATGATTTCGACGACCTTGAGCCGGTAATAGAGGTCTTCCCGGAACCGGCCTTTCTCGATCAGGGCCCGGAGGTTCTGGTTCGTGGCCGCGATGATGCGGGCCTCGGTTTTGAGAACCCTCTCCCCCCCGACCTTCATGAAGTCCCGCGTCTCGATGACCCGGAGGAGCTTGGACTGGAGATTCGGGGACACGTCCCCGACCTCGTCCAGAAACAGCGTTCCCTTTCCCGCGATTTCGAATTTCCCCTTCGTCTCGCAGACGGCGTCCGTGAAAGCGCCCTTGACATGGCCGAAGAGCTCGCTCTCGAGGAGCGTGTCGGAAATCGCGGAACAGTTGATCACGATGAAGGGCTCGTCCCGGTACGGGCTGTTATAATGGATGGCCTTGGCCACGAGCTCCTTGCCCGTTCCGCTGTCGCCCTGGATGAGGACGTTGGTCCGGGTGTTGGCCACCGATCCGATCATCTTGAACACGCCCCGCATCTGAGTCGAGTGCCCGATGATGTTGTCGATCGTGTATTCCTTCTGCCTTTCCTCTACGAGGTAGCTGACCTTCTCTTCGAGGGCCCGCACCTGCAGGGCCTTATCGATGGTCAAATCGAGCTCCGCCGCGTTCAACGGCTTGACCAGGTACTCGTAGGCCCCGAGCTTGATGGCCTCGACCGTGGTCTTCATGTCGTCGAAGGCCGTCATGACCATGATGATGGCCCGCCGGTTTTTCTCTTTGATCTTGCGGAGGACTTCGAGCCCGTCGATGTCCGGGAGGCGGACGTCGAGGAGGACGAGGTCGGGGCCTCTTTCGTCGAAACTCCGGACCCCGCCTTCTCCGTTCTCGGCGGCGATGATCTCGAACCCCCGCTTGGCCAGCTGGGAGGTCAGGGTTCTGCGGACGAGCGGGTCGTCCTCGATGATTAGGATGGATTTCATGATCCCTCCTCGCACGGGATGAGAATGACGAACGACGTCCCCCGGCCCCTCGGCCTGGCCAGCCGGATGGACCCGTTGTGCTGCTCGACGATCTTGCGGGCGTTGGCCAGCCCCAGGCCGAAGCCCGACGGCTTGGTGGTGAAAAACGGCTCGAAGATGACGTCCCTGTTCTTCTCGGGGATGCCGGGGCCGTCGTCCGAAATCCGGACCCGGATCTTCTTGTGCTCGGCGTCCCCGGCCAGGTCCAGGGTGACGGTGATGCGGCCGCCGGGTTCGAGGGCCTCTTCGGCGTTGCGCAGGATGTTGAGGAAGACCTGGCGCATCTTATCGCCGTCGACCAGGACCTGGGGCAGCCCGGGGGCGTACTTTTTTTCGATAGTGATCCCTTTCCGCGTCAACGTTTCCCGGAGGAGCTTGAAGGACTCCTCGAGGACCTGCTCGATCGGGAAGCGGTCCAGGTTCAGGTCCGCGACCCTGGTGAAATTGAGGAGCTCCTTGATGAACTTCTCGATCTGGCCGGCGCCCTCCATGGAGAGCCCGATATGCTCTTTCTCGACATCGTCGAGCCTCTCGCTCTCGGCCACCTTCTGGAGGTTGAGCTTGACCGAGGTCAGAGGGTTCCGGATCTCGTGGGCGATGGTCGCGGCCAGCCGCCCGATGGAGGCCAGCTTTTCGGCTTGCACGAGCTTGCGGTTGGCCGCGTCCATCTGGTCACGCGTCTGGAGGAGCCGGCCGGTCATCTCGTTGAAGCCGCGGGCCAGCTCGCCGATCTCGTCCCCCGACGGGACGTCGATGGCGTGGCTGAAATCGCCTTTCGAGATGCGGACCGTGCCATCGACGAGCTTCCGGAGGGGCCGAGTGAGCCTCCTCGCCAGCACCGTGGCCCCCAGGATTCCCAGCAGAACCCCACCGAAGCCGACCAGGATGAGGACCAGGCGGACCTCCTGGATGGCGGCGTACATGGACTCGAGCGAATGGCCGATCTTGACCGAGGCCCATTTCCTGTCGTTCCCCGGGAGGAAGATGGGGATCTCGACTTCAAGCACTCTCAGCCGTTGGTCCTGGAGCAGGACGGACCGGGTCTCCTGGGACTGGGCGCCCGGCTGGACGTCCTCGGCGAAATGGCTCCGGCCCAGGATGTCGGGGCGCGACCCGACCAGGTCGTTGGCGACGAAGGGGGTCCCGGACCGGTCGTAAAAGATGATATAGGGAAGCTCGTTGTCGACCTGTCTGTTCACATTGGCTTGGATGGCATCCCGATCATAGCGGACGAGAGGTTGAAGGTTGAGCTGCCACATGTACTGGGCCGTCAGGACGGCCCGGTTGCGGGCCTGCTCGAAAAGGGTTTGGACCTCCCGCCGCTGGATGATGAAAAGGACGGCGCCGAACAGCATGAAGACGAGAAACGTGATCCAAATGACAAGACGTTGAGAGATCGATAGTTTAAGTTTCACCCGGTCCTTCTCTTTCCTCAAGCCAAATATCTTTGGTGTCCAGGAAATAGAACCCCAAGGCCGGGAGCTTGGCTCCATGGACCCGGGGAAGGAGGGCGATGCGGACGCGCTCGGTGTAGAGGGGGATCGCGGGCGCGTCTTCGAAGAGGATCTGCTCCATTTGGCGGAAGAGCCCGGTCCGCCGCTCCCAGCTCGTCTCGACCTCGGACTGTTCGAGCAGGGCGTCGAGGCGAGGATTGGCGTAATGGGAGTTGAGCTGGTTGACGGGGGACCGGGATGAGAACAGGGGCAAGACCACATTTTCGGGGTCCGGGAAGTCCATGTTCCATTCGAGGAACTTCAGGTATGGGCCCCGGACGGCACGGATGTCTTCCGCCGCCTTGAGGTATCTGACGTCCAGGTTGATCCCCAGCGCGTCGAGCTGCTTGTCGAGCTCCCGGCTCAGGCTGAGATAAAGGTCCCGCTTGGGCAGAGGGAAAACGAGGGTCAGGTTCAGGCGTCCGCCCGTCTCCGGGAGGAGGCGGGCCAGGAGCATGCGGGCCTTCTCGGGCTCGTAGGCAGGGCTCACCTCTCTCGGAAAAAAACCCGGCAGCAGAGGCGGAATGAAATTCTCCGTGACCTGGGCCACCGTTGAGGCCGCGGAGGCGGCCTCGGCCAGCCGGGACTTGTTGATGCCCAGGGCCAGGGCCTTCCGGACCTCGGCCCGGTCCAGGGGCGGCACGTGACAGCTCAGGGCCAGGGAGGCCGACCGCAGGGAGCTGTTCTCGAGGATCTGGAATTTTTTGGGAAGAAGGGTTCCGGACGTCACCGGGATGATGTCGATGTCGCCGCTTTCGAACTCGTTGTCGCTGAAGTACGGAGAATACTCGAGCGCGTCCAGGTAGGGCTTTTTCCCGAAGTACTGGTAGTTCCGTTCCAGCCGGACGCCGAGGATCTCGAGGTTCGGGACGTCGAATTTCCGGCTCCTGATCCAAAAGGCGAACTTGAACGGACCCGTGCCCACGGGCTTCTGGAAGAATGCGCTGCCCTGGGCCTGAAGAAGGTCCTTGGGAAGGATCTTGCAATAATACATGCTCAGGAGGTTGAGGCCGAGGCTCGAGACATAGGGCCGGGTCCACTCGATCTCGAAGGTGTAGGGGTCGATAACGGTGAAGCCGCGGACGTTGGCAGCCTGGCCCCGCCAATATTCGTCCGCCCCTGCGACCCGCGATGTGAAATACTGGTAGCACACATTTCCCGGCCTGTTCTGGACCAGCCGTTCGAGCGAGAACTTGACGTCCGCCGCGGTCATCTCCCGACCGTGATGGAACTTGACGCCTTTCCTCAGGTAAAACGTGATCCGCTTTCCGTCGTCGGAGATTTTCCAGTACTCCGCCAGGCTCGGGATGACCAGGAAATTATTGTCGAACTTAACCAGCCCGTCGTAGAGCTGCTCGACGACGAAGTAGTGGGCCGAAGAGGCGGGATCGAAGACCGGGTTGAAGGGCGTCTGGTAGGCCTTGATATAGAGCGTCCCCCCGGGCTGGGGCTTTCCCTCGGGGTTTTTCTGGAACAGCAGGTCGGCCGGGGCCAGGGCGGCCGCACCGAGAAGAAGGAAAGATAAGCCGATAAACCGGCGGCAGGTCAACATGGGGCGCCCTTCATCTTAATCAAAATCCTGGAAAATTGCATCCCGGGGATCTCGGCGCGCAATTCTCCTCTCATGAGTTGAGATGAAGGTGCAAACTTCATGCCAATGGGAGAATTACGAAACGCCGCGAGCGGAAGGGATGGCCGGGATGCCGGATACGGATCAGGCCAGCCCAGGTTGTAAATATCCTTTACAAAATAATGTCAGCGGCCCCGCAATTCGATGACCTTGTTGAAAACCCGCATGAAGTTTCCGCCCCAGATCTTTTGAATCTCCTGGTCCGTGTATCCCCTTCGGATCAGTTCTTCGGTGACATGGATCATGCCGCTGACGTCGTCGCATCCGAGGACACCGCCGCCGCCGTCGAAATCGGTCCCGATCCCGACGTAATCCACGCCGATCGTCTTCCGGACGTGGTCGATGTGATCCACGAGGTCTTTTACGGTCGCCCTCTCCAAGGGGAATTTCCGGTCGATCGCCTCCCGCTCCGTCCTGACCTTGGCCCGCGTCGCCTCGTCCGTGATGGTCCGGAAATTCCCGTACCGGGCTTCGAGCTCGCTGAGGGCCTTGTCCCGTTCGGGATTGGGAGCCGGCTTCTTCACGTAGCTCCCCAGGAAGCAGATCTGAATGACGCCGCCGTTCTTTTTCAGGGCCCGGAGCATGTCGTCTGTGAGGTTCCGGGGGCTGTCGCAAACGGCCCGGCAGCTCGAATGAGAGGCGATCACGGGCGCTTTCGTGGCCTGGAGGACGTCGGCGAAGGATTTGTCCGAGGCGTGGGAAATATCCACGATCATCCCCAGCCGGTTGCACTCGGCGACGACCCGCCGGCCGAATGCACTGAGGCCCCGGTCCTGAGTATCCTGGCGGTCGGTCGAGGAATCGCAGATGTCATTGTCCGAGGAGTGGCAGAGAGTGATGTAGCGGACGCCCTTCTTGTAGAAGAACTCCACCAAGGACAGGTCCTGGCCGATGGGATAGCCATTCTCCATCCCGAGGAAGGCCGTGAGCTTGCCCTCGCGCTTGAGCCGGTAGGCGTCGCGGGGCTCGAGGCCGAGGCCGATCATCCCGGAATAGTCGGCCGTCATCTTCCAAACCGCGTCGACGACCTTGACCGCGGCCTCTTTGGCCTTCACATAGCCCTCGGGAGTGCGCGGTCCCTGACCGACGAAGGCCGCGAAGAACTCCGCGTCGAGGCCCCCCTCCTTCATCCGGGGCAGGTCGATCTTGCCGCTCTCCCGCTTGGCGGGATCGTGGCGGTCGCCGATTTTCCAATCGGGGCGCAGGAGGTTGAAGGCCGTGTCGCAGTGCGTGTCCACGGTGAGGATTTTCCGGTGCAGCGCCCGGGCTTGGGCCTCGACGCCGGCAGGTTTCTGCTCGACACGGCAGCCGCCGAAGACGAGGAGGGCGGCGGCCGGAAGGGTCAGGGCGAATCGTCCATGTGTCATGAAGACTCCTTTGAGAAGCGCGCGCGAAGGGCGGGGATTATTTTCCATGAGACCGGGATTATATCAAAAGCCCGGGATTCGTCCAGCGCCCGGCCGCGGTCGGGCGGCCGGGCCTTTAGTCAGGACGTAAAAGTTGGCTGGCGGAGTTCCCAGGTCCTTCAGGAAATCCGTCACCCGGTATCCCCGGCCGAGGAGGAAGACAAAGGCGCGGCGGGTGTGTTCCCGCCAATCAACGGGGATGCGGCGGACGTCAGGGTCCGCAACATCCGTCTCCCGCAGCATGCGGTAAAAATCGCTCGGGATCTGGAGCAGGAGCGCCGGGGCCTCCGGACGGAGGTCGGTGTCGCGCACGACCTCAAGGTCGAGGAGGCCCATCGTTCCCTGGACACGCCGGCCCTCCACCGAGAGTACGCGCGGCATATCCGGGCCGGGCCTTCCGGCCGCGCCGCTCCCGTCCCGGGCTTTGCGGGCCAGGTCCCAGGACATGAGAAACCTGTCCGAGGCGACGTCGGACCTGTTAAGCAGGCCGCCGTACTCGCCGTAGGTCGCCGCCCGGTACTCCAGGACGTCCATGCCGAAGTGGTGGACATTGCGGTGGGCGTTGACGCCCGTCAGGGGGTCATAGGTGCAGATCACCGTGCCGATCCCGAACCGGCGCAGGATGACGTCGCGCTGAAACTCCTTGATCAGGATCCCCAGCCCGAAGGATTGGTATTCGCGGCGGACCCCCGCGAACTGGGAATAGAAACGGAGGTTCGCCGGGTCACGGAAGCCGGTCTCCTTGTCGGCGACGCCCACGAACCCGTAGCAGAACCCCGCCAGATGGGCCCCGTCGGTCCCGAAGCCGCCGCCCTCCGCCTCGCTGAAAGCGCCGATGAAGAGGCTGCTTCCTTCGGCGAAGAAGTTCTCGCACATCATGTTCCGCGTCCCCGACAAGTGGTCGTCGGGAAACCCCCAGATCGCGTCCCGGATGTCCTCATACTTCTGATAGTCCGCCGCTTCGTGGGATGTTTCCACCCGGATAAGGAACTTCCGGCCTTTGCCGACGACAATCCGCTCGAGGTCGCTCATGGTCCCCCCATTTTAGCCGAAGGGCGGCGGCCTTTCAAACCCCTTTTCGCGTCTCCCGTTTTTGACAGGCCCCTCCCCACATGCTATAAAATAGTGCGTTACGGACAAATCATGAAAAAACTGCCCCACGGGACCAGGGTGGCCTGCCTGATCAATCCCCGCGCGGCCAATTCGCGGTGGCTCCGGCGCAAGAAGCTCAGGGCCTACCTGGAAAAGAAACTGCCCGGGGAGATCCACGACCTCTTCGGAGACGCGCGCACGACCGTCGAGAGGGCCAGGAAGGCTTCGCACGAATCCGATGTCATCGTGGCCATGGGCGGCGACGGCACGATCGCCGACACGCTCCAGGGCATCTTCGAGGCGGGGAAAAACAAGGACGTCCTGTTCGGCGTCATCCCCTTCGGCAGCGGCAACGCGTTCCGGAAAGCCTTCGGCATTCCCAAGAACCCGCGCAAGGCCATCGACCGGCTCACCGAAGGGGTGCCCCGCGAGATCGACGTTATGGAAACGGAAGGGCGCATCTCCAATTTCGCCAGCGTCGGGGCCACGGCCCGCGTGACAGGGGAAAAATACCTGAATCCCATCCCCGGCCTCTGGGGGTTTGCCCTGGCCGCCCGGAAGCTCTTCGGCTCCCGGATGGACGCGAAGGAGATCGAGCTGTTCGACGGCGTCGACCGGCACGGCGCCTTCGCGCACAAAACCGTCCGCTCGAATTTCTTCGATTGCATCATCGCCAAGACGAATTATTTCGGCTACAGCTGGAACATTTCGCCCCGCGCCAAGGTGGATGACGGCTACCTCGACATCACGCTCTATGAGATCGGCCCCATCAGGTACACCCTGCTATTTCCCTTGATCTACTTCGGCTTTTACCAGAGGCGGCTCCGTCACTTCAAGGCCAAACGGGCGGTCATCACGGGCCGCGAACTGCCGGTTCAATATAACGGCGAATTCATCGGGAACCGCGACCGCATCGAGTTTCGCGTCCGTCCTAACGCCATCAAGATGATTTGCCCGCCCGGGAAAAGGGGCAGCAAAAGATTCCAGTTCCCCGGCTGACGCCGGGCTGATCCGAGAGACTCCATCACCGATCCCGGCGAGACGCCCGCGGCATGATGATCGCTCCCGAATCGAAATCACCGTAAACCTCGGCCCGTCCTTGAAGGAAGAGACGCCCGACGAGGGCCCCGGTCGCGGCGTCGAGCTCGTGGTCGGAGGATTCGGTCAACAATCCCCTGAGGCCGAGCTTGACGAGCCCGCGGCGCAGGCCGTTCCTGTCGCGCGCAGCACGGGGAAGACGCCAGATATCCTGGGCGCCCCCCGGATACATCTCGACGGCCCGGATTTCTTTGCCCTCGAGCTCGGCCCGGAGCTTCATCCCCCGCTCCGTCAATCCCCGCATCGGGCCGAGGGTGATCGGGAAGAACGGGATTTTCCTTCGCCTGAGCTCCAGGTCGCACGGCCGGTAATGGGAATCGTTCCGCTCGTGGATGGACGACCTTCCGGGCGGGAGATGGAGCGGGGCGTCGATCGTGACCAGATCGGGATGCGCTTCAACGATCGCGGCCAGGATCTCCTCGTCCGAGAAAAGATCCTTTGTTTCCGCTCTTAGGCCGCGCAAGACGCAGAAACCCGTGGGCCGCTTTGGCGAACCCGCGAGGTCCAGGCCGATAATGACGGAGGCTTTTCCGCGCACGCGTGTCCTTAAAGAGAAGAGTCATAACACCGCCGGGGGCCCGAGTCAACAACGCGGCGATGGAGAACCAGGGGATGGAGGCGGAAGCCCTCCGGGCCGGCTGCTTTCTTGCCCGCCCGGCGGGAATCAGGAGGGCTGATCGCTATGTTATAATGGACCCACGAGGTTCTCTCAAGGAGAAGGACATGAAAAGGCCGGCGCTTTCCACCTTTTTGATCATGGCGGCCCTCGCCTCCTGTTCGCCCAATATCCACCTGGACTTTTTGGGCCAGGAAAAACTCGCCGAGGTCAGCCTCGTCCCTGGCCCGGCCAAGGATAAGGTCCTGATGATCGACGTCGAAGGGGTGATCTCTTCGGTCGTCAACACCAGCCTGTTCTCGAGAGAAAAAAACGCCGTCTCGCGGGTCTACGAGCGGCTGGAGCGCGCGGCCCAGGATCCTTCGGTGAAAGCGGTCATCCTGCGTCTCGACACGCCCGGCGGGGAGGTCACGGCGAGCGATATGATCTACCACGAGATCCTGAAGTTCAAAGAAAGAACCAAGAAGCCCGTCATCGGGCTGATGATGGGGGTCGCGGCCTCGGGCGGCTTCTACATCGCTTCGGCCTGCGACTATATCATGGCCCACCCCACGACCCTGACCGGGAGCATCGGGGTCATCTCAATCTTCCCCAATTTCGGCGACCTGATGGCCAAGGTCGGCATCAAGGTCAACGTCATCAAGTCGGGCGAGGCCAAGGACTCGGGCGGGCCCTTCCGGGACATGTCCGTCGAAGAGAAAAAGCTCTTCCAGGCGATCATCGACGAGTACTACCAGGACTTCCTGAACGTCGTCTCCGCGAACCGGAAGGACAGGATCGCCGCCGACGACCTCCGGGCGATCGCCGACGGCCGAGTCTATACGGCCCCGCAGGCCCTCAAGCTCAAGCTCATCGACGAGATCGGCTACTTCGACGACGCCTTCAAAAAAATTCTAGCTATGGCCCACCTCAAGTCCGCCCGCCTCGTCGCTTACACCTATTATCCGTCGAGCAAGACCAACATCTATGCCGCGCAGCTCGGCGACTTCTCCCCTCTCGATAAAAAAGTGCTGGAATCGTACCTCGCGGTTCTCAAAACGGGATTCTATTACCTCTGGCTACCGCAGACTCAGTAAAGAAGCGCCGGGGAGCGTCGGGCCGCGGGGGTCCGGTCAGACGATATTTATTTTTCCCGGAAACTTTACCCAAACCGAGAGAATGTTGAGCACTGCCAGGACGACCAGGAGAATGCCGAGGATAAGAAAAATCACCCGGAACACCCGGGCCTTGAGCGCCTCGGGCGTCCGGAGGATGAGCCGCAGCAGGATGAAATACCAAAGGGCGCTTCCGGCGCCGCAGGCCAGGGCGAAAAGGACGGCCGAGGGATGCCCGCGTTCGACCCAGCCGTGAGCCACGACCAGGCCCGCGCCGGTCAGCCAGAAGGCCGGCAGCGTCGGGCTCGAAACATAGAGGAGGATGGTTTTCCAGACCGGGTGAAGTTCCTTCTTTTCTTTGTCGGAGAACACGACCGCCGGGTCGAACGTCCTGGCCTGGCGGAAGATCCCGACGCCCACGAAAACGAGCACGGCCGTCCCCGCCAACTTCATGACGAGGGAATATTTCAGTATGAAGTGGTTGACAAAGGCCGCGGCCTGCACCGCGATCAGGCTGTAGATCGTCTCCATGGCGGCGGAGGCCATCGCCCCGGAAAAGCCTCGCCGGAAGCCGTAGCGGAGTCTCTGGGTCACGGCCAGGATGCCGATAGGACCGATCGGCACGGCGGCCGCGATGCCGAGGAATAGTCCCGCCAGGATCGCCATGCCGCGTCCTAGGCGTGAAGCCGGGCCACGATTTCGAACTGGGGCGGGCGCAGGATATGCGCCTTGACCGCGCAGTGGTCGACGGCCTTGACGATCGCATCCTTATACTTCTCCGGGAAACCGGGCGGCAGATCGACGTGGATCGTGACCTTCTCGATCATCTTGGAGACGGCTCCTCGTTCCGTGCTCATGCTGACGGCCAGTTCCCCGGTCGGGATCTTGCGCGCCTGGCAGAATTCGAGGGCGTAGAAGCCCGCACAAGTGGCCAGAGACGCCAGGAAAAGGTCGAATGGCGAGGGTGCGGTTCCGCCGCCACCCTCATGGACCGGCTGGTCGGTCTTGATGAGAAAGCCCTTGTATTCCGCGCCGACCTTCAGGCCGCCGCCGAAAACGATTTTGATCTCGCTCGCTGCCATGTCGGCTCCTTTATCGTGGTTTTTTTCCCGGCCCGCCGAGCAGGCCTCGGCGGAACATGGCCAGGATGACGTCCCGGTCCTTGCCCGTCAGGACCATCCGCCGGAAGATGTCCTGGACGCGTTCCGTGATAAAGGCCCGGCTGGTGTCGCGCATGAATCCCAGGCCGTCCAGCATCTCGCCGAAGCGCCGGCCGGCCGCTTCCTGTTCGGCCCGGGTCAGGGGCAGCTCCCGGCGGACCACGGCCGGCGGCTCCCCGCGCCCGGCGATTTCGAAGAGCGTCAGCGTCACCGCCACCCCCAGATTATAAGATGGCTGGCGGGCCGCCTGGGGGATGCGAAAGCGGATGTTGGAAAGACCGATCTCGTCCGCGGTCAGGCCCGTCCTCTCGTTTCCGAAGACGAGCCCGATTTTGGTCTCGGCAGGATACTCGGATATCTTCAGGACGGCGTCCCTCAGCGCGAGAAGGGGGAAATCCCGGCGGATGCGGGCCGTCGAGCCGACGACAATGTGCCGTCCCTCCACGGCCTCCTCGAGCGTGCCGAAGAAACGGGCGCCGTCGAGGATGGACTCGGCGTGAACCGCGGTCCTGTAGGCCGGGGCTTCGAACCGGTCGGCCCCGACGATCCGGAGGTCCGAGAAGCCGGTATTGGCCATTCCCCGGGCCGCCAGACCTATGTTCTCGGGGCTGTCCGGCCGGACCAGGATGATGGCGAAGCGGTCGAGCCCGGACGGCCAGGCCCCCTTTCCCCCGCCCGTCTCGGCCTGCTTTTTCATGTTTTTAGATTATAACCGAGGGGGGCGGAAAAGGCCATCCCCGCCGTCCAGTCAGGCGACCGGGTGAGCCCCCCCATTCGTCAGCCGCCCGGCAAGTGTGATATATTTTATGGGTTACCGAAGGAGCATCGATAATTGCGTAGAATGGCGGTCTTGTGCGCGGCCGTCCTCGTTTCTTCGGTCCTTTTCCCCCAGCAGGTCTCCCACGACGTCAGCGTCATCAACATCGAGGTCCCCGTCCGGGTCTTCCAGGGGGACACGTTCATCGACCGCCTCACGATCAACGACTTCGAGCTCTACGAGGACGGCGTCCTCCAGTCGCTCGACGCCGTCTATTTGATCCGGAAGACGGCCGTCGAAAGGAAAGATGAGTTGAAGCCGTTCACTCCGGAGACGTCACGGTTCTTCTACCTCTTTTTCGAGTTCTACGAATATCACCCCAAAATCCGCGAAGCCATCGACGCCTTCGTCCAGAAGGTCCTCAGGCCGGGAGACCATCTGGTCCTTTCCACACCGATGAAGACCTACGAGCTCAAGGCGGACGTCCTGAGCCGCATCCCGAAGGACAAGATCGCCGATACGATCCACGGCATGGTCCGGCGGGACGTCCTCATCGGGAACGATACCTACCGGCGCGCCTTCAACGACCTGAAGCGCCTGGTCGCCGATAAGACGACGTCGATGGGAACGATCGACCCCTCGATGGAAGCCGTCGGCGAAGGCTCCCTGCAGGAATATTTCATGCAGTACCAGGTCCTGCTCCAGCGGCTCGAGAGCCTGAGGCACATCGACGAACCGAAACTCCTCCAATTCGCGGAGTACTTGAAGGCCAAGGACGGCCAGAAATTCGTCTTCGTCTTCTACCAGAGGGAATTCATCCCGGTGATGGACCGGAAGGAACAGACGAAGCTGTTCGGGACGGATGTCGTCACCGACGGATATCTCGGCGACCTCTTCGATTTCTACCGACGAAACACCTCCTTCAACACGGACAGGATCAAGAAGGCATTCTCCGACTCCGGGATCACCGTCCACTTCCTGATGATGACGGCAACCGAGGACGACACCCCGTCGACCCAGCGGGTCGAACATTCAGAAGATTTCATCAGGCCCTTCACGGAGATGGCCAAGGCCACGGGCGGGATCTCGGCCAGCTCGGCCAACACCGCGGCCATGATGACCAAGGCCTCCGAAGCGTCGGAAAACTATTACCTCCTGTATTACACGCCGAAGGACAAGACGGCGGGAAACCGATTCCGCGAAATCACCGTTAAAGTCAAGGGCGGCGGCTTCCGGATCAGCCACCGCGCCGGGTACTATTTGAGGTGACCATGAGAACCGTCGACGCTCTGAAGAAGCTCTTTCACAAGCGCGGCTACACGGATTTCCGCTGGCTCGATCCCCAGGATATCGTCGTGGCCCACTGGGTCCGGATGAAGTGCCAGTTCGGCTGCCCCGACTACGGACGGGCGGGGGCCTGCCCGCCTTACACGCCCTCGGTCGAGGAATGCGAGCGGTTTTTCCGGGAGTATAAAAGGGCCGCGGTCTTCCACTTCGAAAAAAAGCTCGACCGGCCGGAGGACCGCCATGCCTGGACACGGAAGCTCAACCTTGACCTCCTCAAGCTCGAGCGGGACGTGTTCCTGGCCGGATTCCCCAAGGCTTTCCTCCTCTTTCTCGACACCTGCAACGTCTGCCTCGAGTGCTCGGGAAGCCGGGCGGCGTGCAAGGAACCCCGGCTCGGCCGCCCTGTGCCGGAAGGACTGGCCGTGGACGTTTTTTCCACGGTCCGGAAGCTGGGATACCCGATCCAGGTCCTCCCGGACTATAAGCAAACCATGAACCGGTATGCGTTCCTCATGATCGAATAAGCCGCCCCCCCGCCCCGCCGGTCCGAGTGGCTCCCCCCGGGGAAAAACGCTATAATGGCCTCAGCCTTTTTCCCTTCGAAGGAGTCCGAACATGTGGTGGGACGGCAAAATCCAGCGTACTCTCCGTTGCCGGCTGACTCAACAGCCCGGCGATTTGGGCCGCCTCCTGGCGGCCATCGGCGAACAGGGCGGTCTCATCGGCGAGATCCGGATCATCACCATGGGCGGCAGCGCCATGGTCCGGGACGTCACGGTCTACGCCGACAACATCGCGCATCTCGACCGGCTCGTCCGCCTTATCCGGGGGCTTCCGGACGTCGAACTGCTCGAGGTCCGCGACGAGGTCCTCGAGATGCACCAGGGCGGCAAGATCGCCATCCGCAGCCGCTACGACATCTCCTCGCTCTCGACGCTGCGGCTCGTCTACACGCCCGGAGTCGCCGAGGTCAGCCTGAAGATCAAAGACAACCCGGCCCTGGCCCGCCGCTTCACGTCCATCCGCCACCTGGTGGCGATCGTCACGGACGGCACGGCCGTGCTGGGCCTGGGCGACATCGGCCCCCTGGCCGCTATGCCGGTCATGGAGGGAAAGGCGAGCCTTCTTGAAACCCTGACCGGCCTCTCGGGGATGCCCATCCTCCTCAACACCAAGGACCCCGAAGAGATCATCCGGACCGTCATCCACATCTCCCCCACGTTCAGCGCCATCCAGCTCGAGGACATCTCCTCGCCGCGCTGCTTCGAGATCGAGCGGCGCATCCAGGAGGCAGTCGACATCCCGGTCATGCACGACGACCAGCACGGCACGGCCGTCGTCGTGACGGCGACCCTGCTCAATGCCGCCAAGTCCGCCGGGGTCAACCTGCGGGCGGCCAAGATCGGCGTCATCGGCCTGGGCGCGGCCGGGTTCGCCCTGTCCAGGATGCTCATGTTCTATTTCGGGTCGCCCGTCCTCGGCGCCGACATCGACCCGTCCGCCCTGGAGAGGCTGCGGCAGGCCGGCGGGACCCCGTCGGATCTCAAGGCCATCATGGGGGCCGCCGACGTCGTCATCGCCACGACGGGGGTGCCGGGGTTGATCAAGAAGGAGATGGTCCGCAAGGGCCAGATCATCCTGGCCCTGTCCAATCCCAACGCGGAAATCGAACCCGGGGCAGCCATGGAGGCCGGAGCGGCCTTCGCGGCGGACGGCAAATCGGTCAACAACGTGCTCGGATTCCCCGGGATCTTCCGCGGGGCGGTCGACGCCAACGTGCCTCGGATCACCCGGGAGATGCTGATTGCGGCCGCCGAGGCCATCGCCGGCTTCGCCCCGCCCGGAGAAATCGTGCCCAATCCCCTGGACAAAAACCTCCACAAGACAGTGGCCAGGGCGGTGGCCAGGGTCGCCATAGAACAGGGGCTCAACCGGGACGACCTGAGCGGGTATTTCGATTGACAATCCCGGAGGGTTCGGCTATATAAAGAAAGCCTCGAACAGGGGAAGGAGAAACCAGAATGGAGGGCAGCATGATCACCGTGAAAGATATCCTCGCCGAGAAGGGGACCAAGGTCTGGACCATCTCGCCGGACGCCAAGGTCCTCGACGCCCTCAAGATTATGGCCGACCGGGGGATCGGGGCGCTCCTCGTTTATGAGAACGACGATGTCGTCGGCATCATGTCCGAACGTGATTACGCCCGGAAAATCGTCCTCATGGGACGCCATTCGCAGGACACCAAGGTCCGCGATATCATGACATCCCCCGTTTACGGCGTCCACATGGAAAGCACGGCGGAGGAATGCATGGCGCTGATGACCGACAAGCACATCCGCCACCTGCCCGTCTGCAAGGACGAAAAACTGGCCGGCGTCATCTCCATCGGCGACGTCGTCAAGGCCATCATGAGCCACCAGAAAGTGACGATCGAGAACCTCGAAAATTACATCATGGGGAAGTATCAATAATAGTTCTCCGCTCTCATCCTGCCCCCTCGTCCGGGGCAGAGAGGATGGCCTCCACTCCAGAGCGCGGTTTTTCACGCCGCAAGAATCCCGTCCTTCTCGGCACCAAAACAACTCGCTTGGCGTGCGCTACGCCAAGCTCAAACAAGTTTTGTCGGTTCCCCCTGGAACTCCCCTCGAAGGGCGGGATTCTCGGGCTAAACCGCGCATGACGTTCCGGCCATTCCCCTCAGTCCCGTCCTTGGGCCCGGTTCGGTTCTCAGCTATCTAGAATTCCATGAGGCCCATGGCGCGAAGTCCGAGGTAGGCCGCTCCGAGGACGCCTGCGGAATCGCCCAAGATCGCTTTAAGGATGGGGATGCGCCGGCCGGGGATGCCGAAGACGGATTTGTCCATGAAGGCCGGGACGCGTTCGTACCAAAGCGGGATGTTTGATACGCCGCCGCCGAGGATGATGGCTTCGAGATCCAGGATGTTGACGCAGTTGGCGAAAAGCTCGCCCATGACCCGGCAGGACTCCTCGAAGAGCTCCCGCGCCTGCGGCTCCCCTTTTTCGTGTCGCGCAAAGATGTCCTGCGGGGCGACGGTTTCTCCGGAAAGGTCCCTGTAGCGCCGGGTCAGGCTCGGGCCCGAGAGGTAGGCCTCCCCGCAGCCCCTGCGTCCGCATTGGCACGGCCGTCCGTTGATGTCGATCGACGAATGGCCGATCTCCCCCGCGTTGCCGTTCGGGCCGCGGTGGAGCCTGTTTCCGACGATCAGGCCGGAGCCCATGCCCGTGCCCAGGATCACGGCCATGACCGTTCCGTATTTTCCATGGCATTGGGCGAAAAACTCCGCCAAAGCCAGGCAGTTGGCGTCGTTTTCGATAATGAAGGGAACAGCAAGCTTCGTCCGGAGCAGGCTGATGAGCCCGGGCTTTTCGTAGAGAGGCGTGTGGGGCGCGCCGTACATGATGTCGTCGCCGGGATGGTACGTCCCGGGGGTCCCCATGCCGACGGCTTCGTATCGCGCGCCGCCCGCCGTCTCGGCCACAAGATCAAGGATGTTGGAGACGACCTTTTCCCGCCCGAGCTGGGGTTCGGAGGGGCGGCGTTTCCGGGTCAGGATCGACCTGTTTTCGTCGACGAGGCACACTTCGACCTTCGTCCCGCCGAGGTCGATTCCGATCGCATAGCGGCTCATGATCATTCCTCCGCGATATTTTATGCGAGACGGCGGGCAGAGGCAAGACGTCCCCTGAGGGGCCGCGGTCGCCCGCCCAGGATCAACGCGCGAGTGTCACCGGTCCCACTTAAAGGGCGTCTTGAGCCGCTCCTCGACCCAGGCTTTGTTGATCCGCAGGCTGTATTGATCGTGCTGCATCGTCCGGCCGGTGTCCTGTTTCAGCGCTTCGAGATAAAAGCCAATGGCCGCGTCACGTTCGTCCAGGAGGTCCTTCGTAATCCCCATCCAGACGAGCGCGCCGAACGAGTTAATCTTGGAACGATCGAACTCGCCGCATTTCTTGAAAGCCGCGAATGATTCGGGATAGTGCCGGCCGTCGAAGAGGAGGAGTCCCAGCTTGAACCAGGCGTGCGCGTCCTTGATCCCGGCCGCCTCCGGTCTCTTGAAAATCGCCAGTGCGGCCTCCCCCGCCCCCGTCCAATCCAGGTTGTCGATGGCCTCGGCCAGCTCGGCGCCGGACCTCGGGATGGGCACGCTGACGACGGCCAGTCGGCCCCCGGGGTCGATCTTGGCCTCTTTCAGTTTCGCCCGGCTCTCGAACTTAAGCGTGTTCAGTTGCGCGAAGCGGTTCGTCCATTGGACCTGACTCGTGCCGTCCTCGAATCCCGCCCGGACCGGCACCGGCATCCGGATCGACTCCAGGGCGTATTCGACCCGGACCTCGCTCACGAAGCCGCCAGCGCCGGGATTCGACGTCTGCGACGTGATCCGGCATTCCAGGATCTTGTTCGACCGGACCCAGTCTTCAAAGAACCAGCCGAGGTCCTGGTCCGTCTCCGCTTCGCAGATCTTACGGAATTCGCGCCAGCCGAGACGCTTGCCGGCGAAGCCCGCGACCGTGTGCCGGTAAATCCTGTCGAAGGCCTCCGCCCCGATGACCGCCTCCAGGGCGCTGAGGACGGCGAAGCCTTTCCCATGGATGACGACGTTGTTGGTGTCGAATTTCTGGGTCCGGGCGAGCGACGGCGGCGCGTCCATCGTCGTGTCGGACTTCGCCTTGACCCCCTCGAGGTAGCCTTCGATGAAGCCCCTGTGCCGTTCAAAGCCGTGGCCGGTCGAGAGCATGTAGGCTTTATCCATGCCTATGCCCATGCCGATCATGAACCAGGAGTCCGTGAACGGGCCCCTGACGTCCTCCGGCATGATGAACTCGCCCCAGTACTGGTGGCCGATCTCGTGGGCCGTGATCCATCTCCACCAGTTCAGCTCCTTTTCGCCCTTCTTGGGGTCGAAGGTCTCCTCGCCGTGGATGACGACGATGCCCGAGGCATAGGGATATCCTCCCCACGGCTGGGGACCGCCGGGGATGATGAAGAGGGACTTGTGGGGATAAACACCGAGCCACTTCTTATAGAACGGGATGATGTCCGCCGCCGCGTCGAGGCAGTGGCGGGCGCAGTCCTTCCCCTTCTCCGTGAAAAGGGCGGTGACGAGAACCCCCTCCGCTTCCCGGCTCTCCGCCTGCAGGGTGTTCGATAGAAAAACCCCGAACCGTGTCGTCACGCAATCGTTCTCATAATAGCCGGTTTTAGGATTGAGCCGGCCGCTCACGGCCATGACGTACCCCTTGGGGATGTCCACTTTGATCTTGAAGGAGTCACGGGCAGGAAGGCCTTCCCACCACAGGCGGGGGTGCCAGGCCTTGAGATCGATCTGGCCGTCGCCCGTCCCGGCCCTGGAGGAAAAGACGATGTCAATCCTGGCCTTTTTCGCGGGTCCGAGCGGGTCCGGCAGTTCATAAAAAATCGGCGTCGTCAGGGGAAGCCCCAGGCCTTCGTTGAGCCGCCGAAGAGGCCGGCCGTCCACCGTCAACTCCAGGGTCTGCGCGGGGCTGGCCGTCCATTCGAACGCCAGGACGGAGAGCGGCCGTATAGCGGTATTGGACAGCGTGACCGTGCCCCTGCCGCTGACCACGGCCACTCCGGCCTCGACGACGATTTTCACGTCCAGCCGGTACTCCGCTCCGGGCGGGTCCTTAGGCGTCCAGAAAGCCGGCTCGGACGGCCCGCGACTGTCCCCGGACAGGGCCGTTCCCGACAGGAGTCCCATAAGAAAAACGGTGACAAGTAGCTTCGAAGGATTATGCGCGATCATATTCGGCCGCCCTCCTCTCAATGATTATACGCGACAAACCGGGCAAAGTTGGCATTGCATTTTGACACCGACTCGGTTAGATTGAAAGCCGAAGCCGTCGCAGACGGCCGCCGCGGAGTTCAGGCGTGGGGCGCACCATCCTCGAAATGATCGGAGAATTTGGAAAGAACGTCCAGGCCATAGCCGGAATGGGCGTCCGGGCCAAAGTCATGAGCGGCAGCGATAAAGTGACCTCCCGGACCGACCCCGCCGTCGTCGCCTGCTGGATGAAGGAGGCCGTCGGGCGTCTCGACGGCCTGGCCGGCAAGAGAGTCCGCGGCGGGATCATGGCCAGGTGCGGGACGGCCTGCATCAGGGCGAACGGCGTTTTCATTCCGCGGGCCGAAGCCCGGCGGAAAAAATTCGTCACCGAAGACGATTTCCTGGCCGCCGAAGTCCGCAGGCCCCTCGCAGGGACGCGCCTCGAGCGCCGTGGGAACATCCTCTTTCACACCTATACGCCCCGGTCCTTCAACCCCCCGAGGAGATGCTACTGCCGGCTGGTCGCGGCCCTGCCGATTCAGCATCGAATTGTGACGTTGGCCGGACCGAGGGGCGGCCCAAAGCCCGGGGACGAAGACCATGAATAAAGGGGACATGAAGATCCAGCTCTGGTTCCGAAGCATCCTCGGGGTCACGGTCCTGGTCGTCCTGCTTTTCCTTTCTGGCGGGCGTCTCGACTACTGGCAGGCCTGGGCCTACATCCTGCTCAACATCTTCTTCCTCGGCCTGACCAATTGGGTCTTGCGGGACAACCCTTCTCTTTTGCGCGAGCGCATTTTTCCCGGCCGGGGCGTGAAGCCGTGGGACAGAATCTACTCGGCCGTTTCGACGCCCCTGTATTTCCTGTCGCTCGTCCTGGCGGGCCTTGATGCCGGACGCCGGCACTGGACCCCGCGCCTGCCTCTGCTTCTCTACATCGGCATCATCGTCCTGTATTGCCTGGGCCAGTCCCTCATGCTGTGGGCCAAGTGGGCCAACAACTTCTTCTCGAGCGTCGTCCGGATCCAGGCGGATCGCGGGCAGACGGTCTGCTGCGAAGGGCCCTACCGTTACGTCCGTCATCCCGGCTACCTCGGGGGGCTGACTTTCGGGCTCAGCGCGCCGATTCTCCTGGGGTCCATCGTGGCCCTGGTCCCCTCGGTCCTGGCCGCGCTGATCCTGCTTGTCCGGACAGCGCTCGAGGACAACACGCTTCTCGGCGAGCTCGAAGGCTACAGGCAATACGCGAACGCCGTCAAGTTCCGGCTGTTGCCGCACATCTGGTGAGCGGGACGGGCCGTGCTGAGCCGCAGGGGAGGGACCGCATGAAACGCCGGGATATCCTGAAAATCGCCCCCCTCACGGTGCTCGGGTTGGCCGGGCGCGAAACCGGGCCGGCCCGCGCGCTTCCCCTCGTCAGCCCAACTCAACTCGGCGGTGTCGGCCGCGCGGAGGTCAAGCCACTCAACGGCAGCCCGGCCCTCTTTTTCGACGGGAAGCCGGTCTTCCCGGCCATCAACTGGGTATCGGGCCCCCGGCCGGACGGGTGGGATTTCGAGGAGCAGGCCCGCCGGAGCGCGCAGACCGGCCTCCACATTTACGCCTTCGACGTCGGCAAGGGGATGGAGTGGATCGGGCCCGGGCCGGGCCGCGCGGGCGATTTCGATTTCTCGACGGTCGAAGTCCGGTTCGGCCGCGTTCTCAAGGCCGACCCCGGCGCCCTGTTCCATCTCCGCGTTTACCTCGAGACCGGGCACGGCGACTGGTGGGAAAAAGCGCACGGCGACGAGTGCGAAATCCTGTCCGACGGCCGGCGGAACGGGATGTCCTTCGCCTCGAACGTTTGGCGGGAGCAGGCCAAGGAATTTCTCCGCGCCTATATCGGGCATTTCCGGAAAACCGGCCTCTACGACCGCATCATCGCCTATCAGGTCGGGGACGGCCACACGGGCGAGTGGGTCAAGGGCGAATCTTCCATGTCCGCGCCCTGCGGCGACTTCAGCCGCCCCATGCGGCTCTACTTCCAGGACTGGCTCCGGAAGCGCTACGGAAGCGACGTCTCCAAGCTGCGCGCGGCCTGGCACGCGCCGGCAGCGTCATTTGAAACCGCCGCGGTCCCCGCGGCCGAACGCCAGCTCGAAGCCCGCCTCTACACCTTCCGCGACCCCGCGTCCGAACAGGACGTCATCGATTATTTCCAGGCGCTCGCCGACCTCTGCGGCGACGCCGTCGCCGATCTTTGCCGGACGGTCAAACAGGAGACGGGCGGGGACCGCCTGGCTGGCGCGTTCTACGGCTACCTCCTCGACCTGGCCTGGAACGGAGGGTTCTTCCGGGAGCGGCCGGATTCCGACTACTCGACCTATCAGCGGTCCGGGCACTTGGGCCTGCGCCGGGTGCTCGCGTCACCCGACGTCGATTTCCTGGTCAGCCCCTACTCCTACGGATTCCGCGGGATGGGCGGGGACTCGCCGAGCATGCTCCCGGCCGAGTCGGTCCGCTTCCACGGCAAGCTCCTCCTCATCGAAGACGACACGCGGACCCACGCCGACCGCGAGGACCCCAATTACGGCCAGGTCAAAACGCTCGCGGGGAGCCGCACGATCCTGAGGCGGAACCTGGCCCACTTCCTGACCCACGGCGAGGGGGCCTGGTGGGCGCTTTGGAAGGTCAACGCGGCCAAGGTGCCGGAGTTCGGGACTCTTCTCCGCGAGTTCAAGGACATCGGCGAGCGCTCCATGACTATGGACCGGTCTTCGGCCGCGGAAATCGCCGTCCTTCTCGACGACGAGAGCTTCTTTTATGAAACCTGCCGTTACAATCTGGACATCCCGCTGATATTCCAACAGCGACTTTGGGGCCTGCCCCGGCTGGGCGCGCCCTTCGATGTTTTTCTCCTCGACGACTTTCTCGGCGGCGAGCTCCGGCCCTACAAGCTCTATATCTTCCTGAATCCGTTCCGCCTCGACGCCGGCCGCCGGGAAGCCTTGGCCCGCGAGCTCCGGCATAACGGCCGGACAGCGCTTTGGATTTACGCCCCGGGGTATCTCAAGGAGGGGCCGGCGCTCGAAAACATGGAAGAGCTGACAGGTCTCCACTTCGGTTTGGGTGAACAGCCGTGGGGGCCTCTCGTCCACGTCACGGATTTCGAGCATCCGCTGACGAAAGGCCTGAGCCAGGACCTTTTCTGGGGCACAAACGCCAAATTGGCGCCGCTCTTTTATGTCGACGATCCGGCGGCCCGGGTCCTGGGGGAAGTCGTCTATTCGCAGGGGAATTGCCGGCCGGGATTCGCGGTCAAGGAATTCGCGGGCTGGAAATCGGTGTGGAGCGCCGCCCCGAATATCCCCGCCAATGTCCTGCGCAACATCGCCCGCTGGGCGGGGGTTCATATTTACAGCGACGCGGGCGACGTGCTCTATGCCAACAAGGGCCTGTTGGGAGTCCATACCGTGGCGGGCGGCGAGAGAGTTTTCCGCCTGCCCCGTCGGGCGGAAACGATCCACGATCTCTTTGAAAAAAGGATCATCGCTCAAGGCGTTTCCGAATTCCGGACGGTTCTCGACCCCCGGTCCTCGGCCCTATTCCAGATCATGCCGGGCCAGAATCGCGGAGCCGGCTTTACTTCTTCTCTTGGGCCGCTTTGAGCCGGTCGAGATCCTTCTTGTAGCTCGCTTTGACCGCCTCGGGCCCGAGTTCGACCGCCTTCTCCTTGGCGTTGATCGCCTCAGGGAAATTTTTCATCTTTTCGTAGACCAGGCTGAGGGTGCTCCAAAACAGGTAGAACCGAGGCAGAAGTTCTATGGACTTTTTAGCCGCGGCCAGCGCATCATCCAGATTCTTGCCTTGCCTAGCCCAGAACCCGGCGTAGGTGAAGAGAGACGTCGAGTCCGCACCGATTTTCCGGGCATAGGCGGGGCCATAAAGGGAGAGGGCCTGCTTTTCGTTCCCGGCTTTTATGTAGGCGCTGGCGACCTGCTGGGTGAGGTAATAGCTGTCGGGAACGAGGAGGAGGGCTTTTTCGGCCATCGCCAGGGCGCTCTCCTGGTTGGCGTTCTGATCCAGCCAGTAATTCGCGTAGGCGACCAGGCTGTAGGCCAGGCTCGTGACTTTGTTTTCCATGAACGTCTTGCCGTAAAGTTCGTCGACCTTGGCCTTGTCCCCTTTGAGCGCGTAGGCTTGTGCCAGAAGTTGATTGATGCCGGGATCGGGACTAAATTCCGTGAGTTGTTCGATTCTGGCCGCGAGCGTGATTCCCTGATCGACGGGTCCTTTATCCCTGACGATCCTGGAAAGCCAGCTGAAAAGGACCATCGGATCGTCCGGATATTTCGCCGTATACTCTTCGTAAAATCGAGCCGCATCTTCTTTGGTCGCCTGATACCCGTAGTAGGACTCGAGGCGTTCATACACCTGCTTTATCAGCCGGCTCTGCGGGTACTTGGCCATAAAAGCCTTGGCCGGCCCCATGTCCGGTTTCTGCCCGCCACGCGCTTGATCCAGGGAATTCGCCGCGATGGCAAACTCGGCGTACTCCGTGTAGGGAACCGTGACGTTGTAATAATCCTGCGTGTATGTGCCTGTCCGGCCTGCAGGATCTAGGGCCACCACCTCTTTGAACTTCTCAAGGGCCTTGGCCTCTTCGCGGGTATTGTACTTGCGGGCGAGCTTGAATACGGTCGCCACGTCCTTGGGGTTCTTGGCGTAGGCGGCCGAAAGGGACTTGAACGTGTCCGTGCCGTCGAGGATCGCCTGGAGTTTTTCCTGGACCTTTTCCCCCGGCGGCCGGTAGCCAACGTACCAATCGACCTCCGTGCCGTTCGCGTCGAGGACCATTGTCGTCGGGGTGCCCTGGATGCCGAATTTGTCGAAAAGGGCTTTGCCTTCGGGATCCTGCAGGACGGCCCGGAAGAGGACGAAATTCTTGCCGAGGAATTCCTGGAACTTGGGATTTTCGTAGAACTGCTGACCCAGCAGTTTACAGCTTGCTCACGTATAGGAGTAGAAATCGATGAGGACAACCTTCGATTCGGCCTTGGCCTTGGCCATCGCCTCATTCAAGGTTCCCTTGAACCAGACTTGGGCGGAAGCGGATGAGACGACGAAGAGCAAACCGGCTAGCGCGGCGAGCCTTTTCATGAGGGCCTCCTTTCGAATAACGACAACCTATCCTATAATACGTCCGGAACCCGAAGAAGGAAACAAAAAACGTTCAACTCGAACAGTCCGGCCGTGCCCGATCAGAAGAAGACGCCGGAGATCGTCCTGGCTTCGCGTTCACCGCGGCGCCGGGAGCTCATGGCCCGGGTCCGGCCGGATTTCCGCGTGTCCCCGGTCCACGTCGACGAATCCTCGGTGCGGGAGAATGACCCCGGCAAATTTGCCGTGGAGGCCGCCGTCCTCAAGGCGAAAACCGCCGCGGAAACCTCTCCGGACGCGATCGTCATCGGCGCCGACACGGTCGTGGCCCTCAACCGCCGGATCCTCGGGAAACCGGCCGGCCGCGACGCGGCGCGGTCCATGCTTCGTCTGCTCTCGGGGAAGCGGCACCGGGTGATCACGGGGCTCGCGTTCTTCCGCAAATCCGAAGGCCGCCTCCTCACCGGCTACGAGGTCACGTATGTGACATTCCGCGCGTTGTCCGACGAGGTGATCGAGGCCTACCTCGACCGGGACGATTACCTGGACAAGGCCGGGGCCTACGCCGTCCAGGATGTCGGCGACGCCTTTGTCCGCCGCATCAAGGGCGATTATGACAATGTCGTCGGCTTCCCCGTTGAAAAGGCGGCACGCCTGCTGGCCCGCTTCGAGGCACCGTCCCTCGCGGTGACGATCGAAGACACGGACTTTCCGGGCAGCTCCGGCGTCACCCGCTCGGATGGCCGGAAGATATTCGTCACGGGCGCCGTCCCGGGGGACATGTGCACGGTCCAGGTGGTCGGCGAAAGCCGCGGCGACCTCCGGGCCGAGATCATCCGCCTTGACAAGCCCTCGGCGTCGCGGGTCGAACCGCACTGCCCGCATTTCGGAACGTGCGGCGGGTGTCTTTTCCAGAACGTGGATTATGCGAGGCAGCTCGAGCTGAAGGAGCGTTATCTGCGGCAGACCCTGTTTGAAAGAGGCATCCCTGGACTCGAGCCGGACAGCGTCCTGCCGGTCGTCCCATCCCCCAGTCTTTACCATTACCGGAACAAAATGGAATTCGCCTTCGCCGACGATTGGGGAGAGCTCGTCATCGGCCTCCGCGAAAGGGGGGATCCGCGCCGGAAGTCCCGGGGCCGGACGGTCGGCCTCGGGCAATGCCCGATATTCAGCCCCGCGGTCGACGAGATATTCCCCGTGGTCCTCGAGTTCGCCAAAGAAAAGGGCCTCGCCGCCCACAACCCGCGGAAGGGCCGCGGGGTCCTGCGGCATTTCGTCCTCCGCGAGGGCAAAAGGACGGGCGACCTCATGGTCCTCCTGGTGACGGCTCCCGGCTCCGGGGTCGACTTCGGGGAGCTCGCCCAGAGGCTCGGGGCGCCCGCCTCCCGGGTCAAGAGCTTCTTCCACATCGTCAACGGACGGAAATCGGACATCGTCAGCTTCGAGGAAACGCGGCTCCTCTCGGGCTCCCCGTGGATCGAGGAAAAGCTCGGCGGGCTGACGTTCCGGATCCATCCCCAAACCTTCTTTCAAACAAATACCGGCGCGGCCGAGGCCCTCTACGGGAAGATCCCGGAGCTCGCCGGGCTGGCCGGTAACAGCCGGGTGCTGGGGCTCTACTGCGGCTCCGGCGCCATCGAGATTTTCCTGGCGGGCCAGGCCGGAAAGGTGACCGGCGTCGATTCGCTCCCGGACAATATCCGGAACGCCGAAGAGAACGCCGCCGCGAACGGCACCGGGAATTGCGCCTTCGTGGCCGGGACGGTCGAGGATTTTCTGAACGATCCCGGAGACGAGCCGCCGGACGTCATCGTCGTGGACCCGCCGCGCCCCGGCCTGACGCCCCGGGCACTCAAGAGCATCCTAGCCCTCGACGCCGCCAAGGCCGTTTATGTCTCCTGCAATCCGCCAGCTTTGGCCCGGGACCTGAAGCCCTTCATGGCCCGCGGTTACCGGCTCCAAGCCGTCCTGCCCTTCGATTTCTTCCCCCACACGCCGCACCTCGAGGTCCTGGCCGTTCTGGCGCGGTGAGCGTCGCGGGTCACGATGGAAGCGGCCGAAAAACCCGGGGGAATAATGATATAATCCGGAAGTAGAAATATCATGATACGGCATCTTAAGCTCTTCACCCCCGGCCCCGGCGACGTGGAAGATGACGTCCTCGCCGCCGCGGCACAGCCCGTGATCCGCCATTACGGGCCCGACTGGATGGACATTCACAACGAAATGACGGACCTCTTGAAGCAGATCTTCCAGACACGGAACGACATGTTCGTCGTCCCCGGCGCGGCTTCGGCCCTGCTCGACATGGCCATCGGCAGCCTGCTCGCGACGGGCCAGAAGATCGTCGTTGGACATAACGGCTTTTTCGGCGACCGGCTGGTGGCCATCGCCGAGGGATACGGCTTGACCGTCGTTCCGTTCCCGGCCCCCTTGGGCGGGCCTCTCGATCCGGGCGTCCTGCGCGGCGTGCTGCGCGCCCACCCCGACGCCCGGGCCGTGGCGCTCGTCCATCACGAAACCGGCACGACGGTCCTCAACCCGCTGCGGGAATTGGCCGCGGAGGCGCATCAGGCCGGCCGGGCCGTTATCGTCGACGCGGTGTCATCGCTCGGCGGCATCGAGCTCCCGGTCGACGCCTGGGGCATCGACGTGTGCGTGACGGCCGCCAACAAGTGCCTGGAAGCGCTACCGGGGGTGGGTTTCGTGAGCGTCGGCCCGCGCGCCTGGGAACTCATCGACTCCCGGCCGACCGCGGGGCACGGCTGGTATCTCGACCTCCGGACCTGGCGCACCTATGCCCGGGAATGGGGCTCTTGGCATCCTTCGCCCGTGACGATGCCCGTCAACGTCATCCTGGCCGCGAGGGCCGCCATGCGCCGGATCGTCGACGGTGGATTAGACGCCCACTTCGCCAAGTATGTCCGCGCCAGCCGGGCCGTCCGGGCCGGTCTGCGCAACATCGGTTTCGAGATGTTCGTGCCCGACGAGTACGCCGCCCCCGTCGTGACGGCCGTCAGGGCGCGTCCCGAATTCGAAGTTGCGGAACTGATCAAGTGGCTGGCTGATGAGCGCGGCATCGCCCTCGGCGGCGGCCTGGGCGAGCTGGCCGGCCGGATATTCCGCGTCGGGCACCTGGGAAAGGCCGCTTCGAGGGATTGGCTGACGGATTTCCTCTTTGCCGTCGAGGAGTTCCTGCGGGGCCGGGAAATTTCGGTCCCCGTCGGGGCGAGCTTGACGGATCTGTGATTGGCCGCAGGCATCCCCGGACCGCAAAGGTCAGATTTGGGAGGCCGGTTCTCCCCTCTTCGACGCGGCCGAGATGAACATCCAAACGGACGTATAAAGCACGACGCCCAGAACGACCCATTTCATGACGGTCAGGGGCAGCGACTTCACGACATAGGCGGCCAGCAGCACGCCGAGAATTCCGAAGATGGTCAGGGCGATGGCCGCCTTCCTGTCGTAGGCATTCTCCTTGACGAATCGGGCGCTGCCCGCGGCCATGAGCATGGCCGTCGCCGTCATCATGATCGGGAAGGCCGTCTTGGGGTGCATGCCCAGGGCGTAGACCGTCGCCATACAGGGCGCGTAGAATCCGACCCCGATCGTTTGGAGGGCGCCGAAGACGAAGCTCATGGCGACGGCCACGGCCAGCTTCCAGCCCGTTAGGCCGATCTCCACGCCGCCGACGGGGAACCAGTTAAGCAAACCCGCGAGGATGATCAAGGCTACGGCCAGCAGCCCGAATCCCATGCCAAGCTGGATTTTCCGCCGCGACATTTTGGAAACGACACCGGCCCCGAGGACGGCCCCGGCCGGAGCCGCCACGGCCATGGACGCAAGGGTCACGGGATGGACGTTGACCACGGTCATGAAGATGAAGGCCTGGACGACCGTGGGCAGGGTGTTGCCGACATTCATCGTGCCAGGGATGAATTTGTCGTCGACCATTTTGAAAAACTTGAAAAGCGCCGTCTGCTGGGCAAAACTCCCGATGCCCAGGGTATCCAGCAGATTGGTGATGAATCCCGTCCCTGCCAGCCGGGGCCAGGGCGTCGACGAAAACCCGGCCCTTTGTTTAAAAGCGTCCGTCAGATAATAGAATCCGAAGAGCGACGCCAGGACGCCCAGAGCGGTTTTCAGGACGATGATCATGGCGGTCCATCGTATCCGAGGTCCGGACCGCCGTCAAGTGAGGACCGCCTGCGGACTGAAGCTCCACGGACTTACGTCTGTGGAATCCCGCGAACGGGATCATTCGACGGTGCGGGTGGCGATGACGTCCGCCCCCGTTCCGAGGACGTCGGCGATCAGGACCTGGCCGCGCCTGACCGGCGCCATGGGCCTGAGCTTGGCGATTTCCCGGAGAACCGGGAAGATCATCTCCCGGGGCACGCGGTCGCTCAGCCGGACCGAGACGAGCCGCGTCTCCGACCCCTGGACTGGGACCGAGCTCGCCAGGTTCCTCTTGGGGTAAAGGACCTCCTCGGTCGCGAAGCCGATCCCTTTCTCGCACTGGTGGCCCTGGACATCCAGCCCTCGTTCGGAGCGGCGGACCTCGAGCTCGCAGCCGACGGGGCAGAGGATACAGGTCAGGCGGTCCGCGGGCGATGCGTCACTCATGGCATGCGACCTCGATGTCCTCATCGACGGGCGGACGGACCCTGATCTTCTGGAGCTCGGAAGGCAGGAGCCGGCCGAACTTTTTCCGGAAATAGACCTTCCCCGAACTCCGGCCGGTGGCCATCACGCGGCAACCCCGGAGCGGCCGCGTCACACGGAAATTCAGTTCGGCGCCCGCGGTCCCGGGCCGGAGGGACTGGGGCAGGCAGTAGCGGACGTTGACACCGGGCGTCACGCAGACTTTCCCGGCGGCCGGGAGCTCGCCGCGCGCGAACCTGGCCGCTGCGGCCCCCGCTTCGAACCCCTCGTGCGAGGCGAAGTCGGCGACGTCGTGGATGTGGAGGACGTTCCCGCAGGAAAAAATGCCGGGCACGGACGTCATCAGCGTTTCATCGACGAGGGCGCCTCCGGTGAGCGGCGAAAGCTCGACGCCGGCCCTTTTGGAAAGCTCGTTCTCGGGGATCAGGCCGACGGACAGGAGGAGCGTGTCGCACCGGACCTCGCGCTCCGAACCGGGGACGGGTTTGAGGTCTCCGTCGACCGCGGCCACCACGACCCTTTCCACCCGGTCCCGGCCCTTCACCTCGACGACCGTAGTCGAGAGTTCGAGCGGGATGCCAAAGTCCATCAGGCACTGGCGGACGTTGCGCTCGAGGCCGTTCGTCCAGGGCATGAGTTCGAAAACCCCGCTGACGGCGATGCCCTCGAACGTCAGGCGCCGGGCCATGATGAGGCCGATGTCGCCCGACCCGAGGATGACGGCGTTGTTTCCGATGCGGACGTTCTGAAGGTTGACGAGGCTCTGGGCGGAGCCCGCGGTGAAGATGCCGGCCGGCCGCGTCCCCGGGATTTCGATCATCTCCCGCGTCCTCTCCCGACAGCCCATGGCCAGGACGACGCTCGAGGCCTTGATGAGCCGATAGCCGGACCGGGCGTTGACGCGCAGGAGGCGGTCGGGACCGAGGTCGAGGACCATAGCGCCGGTCTCCATGCGGATTCCCTCGCGGACGGCCTCTTCAGCAAGCCGCTCGGCGTATTCCGGGCCGCTGATCGACTCGCCGTAAAGGAAAAGGCCGAAGCCGTCGTGGATGCACTGGTTGAGGATCCCGCCGAGGCGCTTTTCGCGCTCGATGAGGAGGACGTCCTCGGCCCCGGCGCGTTTGGCGCCCAGGGCCGCGGCCAGGCCGGCGGGGCCGCCGCCGATGACCACGACGCCGCGCGTTTCGATTTCGTCCATCGTTCAGCCCTTGATCCGCCCGTAAAAAAGGCGCGAGTCGCCGCCGCGCTTGGTGATGCGGTCGAGAGGCACGCCCTCCTCCTGGAGGATCTCGACGATGCGCGGCGTGCAGAACCCGCCCTGGCAGCGCCCCATGCCGCAGCGCGTCCGGCGTTTGATGGCGTCCATGGTCCTGGCGCCGCAGGAGTTGCGGAGCGCGGCCGCGACCTCGGCCCTCGTCACGTGCTCGCAGCGACAGACCATCTCGCCCCAATCGGAGTTCAAGGCGACGCGGGACGCCCTCTCGCCGTCGCCCAGCGCGGCGAACCTGGGGCTCGCCGGGAGCCCGGGGTCGAAGTCCGCCTTCGGCTCGAGCGCCAGGCTCTGACCGATCATTCCGGCCACCATCTCGGCGATGGCCGGCGCGGACGTCAGGCCGGGGGATTCGATGCCCATCAGGTTGATCCAGCCAGGCCGGACGGCGCTCTCCTCGATCACGAAATCGCGGAACTTCTCCCGCCCCTCCGGGCCGACGAGCTTGGGGCGAACGCCCGAATAGCTGTGGATGAACGGCGCGTTGCGGAGCTCGGGCATGAGCCGGCCGGCCTCGTCCTTGAGCTGGTCCATGACGGGCCGGGTCGAGGCGGTGTCGGTCTTGGCGTTGACGTATTCGGCGCTTGGACCGAGGATGACGTTGCCTTCCATGGTCGGGGTGATATGGATGCCCAGGCCCGGATCGTCTTTCGGCGGCACGGGATAGAGCGGCATGCCGAGCCGGAACCCGGGATCCTTGTCGGTGATGAGGTACTCGCCCCGGTAGGGAAAAATTCGGTAATCTTCGACCCCGGCCAGCCGGGCCACCTCGTCGGCAAAGAGGCCGGCGCTATTGACGACCCGGGGGGCGGCGAAGGTCCCTTTGGGCGTCGCGAGGCAAAAGAGACCGGCGCGGAATTCGACGGACACGACCGGGGCTTCGAGGAGGACCCGGGCCCCGTTCCGGAGGGCGCATTCGGCCAAGGCGATGGTGAACTCGTAGGGTGAGATGATGCCCGTTTGGGGCGAAAACAGGGCCCAGCGGCCTCGGGCCAGGGGCTCGATCCTGCGGATTTCCGTCCCTCCGACGATTTCGAGGTCCGGCGTGCCGCAGCGGCCGCCCTGCTCCTTGAGCTCCTCGAGCCGGGGCCGCTCGCCGTCCGTCAGGGCGATGACGAGCTTCCCCGTTTTCCGGTGCGGGACATGGAGCTCGGAGGCCAGGCCATAAATCTTGCGGAGGCCCGCGACGTTAGTCTTGGCTTTGAGCGAGCCGGGCGGGACGTTGAACCCGCCGTGGATGACGCCGCTGTTGGCCTTGCTGATCCCCTCGGCCAGGTCGGCTTCCTTTTCGAGCAGCAGGAGCCGCAGGCGATAACGGGAAAGTTCGCGCAGGACGGCGCAGCCGACGACCCCGCCCCCGATAATGATGACGTCAAAAGCAAGATGTTTTTTCGGTTGGTCCATGACCCCGCCAGCCAAACATCATACCAAAACGGGGTAGCTTAATAAATGCGCGTCTGCGGGTTAGGGGTCCTGAATCGCTCCGTCGGCGCGCCCGGGCCGCGCCCGAGGAGCCCAAGTCAGGCCAGGTACTCTGTTTCGAGCTCCTTGAGGAGCCGGTGGTATTCCTCGTGCCGGCCGTGGCCGATGACGTTCTCCTCGACGTCGGCGAAGCCGGCGGCGAGCTCGGATTGCTGGGCGGCCGTCAACCGGGCATCGGCCATGGGATAGAGGATGTGGTCCTCTTTGTGAATGTGCTGAGTGAGGAGGGCGCCGTAATTCCGGGCGCTCTCGACGAAGACCCCGGCCGCCCGGCGATCCCCCTTTTTGACCCCGGCCAGGGCTTCGGACATCGCCTTGACGTAGCCGCGGCCCGCGGCGTGCTCATGGAGCATGACGCCCAGGGGCCCGCCGGTCCTGGGAATGCCCGCCTTTTCCATGGCCGGGAAGAGCAGGTCTTCCTCTTTTCCGTGATGGCACTTATCGGCGAATACCTTGATGAAATCGACGGCTTTTTCGAGATGCGTCACGTCGACGGTCCCGCCGGCTGCAAGTTTTTCGGCCATTTTTTGGAGGATGTTGATCATCAAGAGGATGGCCTCATGCTCGTGGCTGAGTTCCTGTGTCGGTTTCATGGCTGTCTCCTTTTCTTGGCGGGCTCCGCAGATGCCCGGCTTTTTCAGGGCAGGAGCCGCGGCGGTCCTACGGCCGGAAAAGAGTCTCCGCCTCCCGGACGAAGCCCGCGTGGAAGGCCAAGCCCCAGACGGGGGTCGAACGGTGGCAGAAAAGTTCTTTCGTGGCAAGGGCGACCACGACCGGAAATTCGTAAGCCTGTAACCGCTTCGGCCAGTGGGAAGACAGGAAGGCCTGAGCCTCCGGCGGGCACGCCTGAGACAAGATCACGGGATATACGACGAGCGGCTGGAAGGAACTCCGGGCCAGGAGCGCTTTCTGGGTGCTGGCAAAAGTGAAGACGGTCTGGGAGAACGTCCTGACGGCCTCGGCCGTCAGGGCTCCGGGGATCCATTTGATGGCGCAAAGCGTCGTGACTTTGCCGGCCTTTCCCAAATCGAAGCGCTGCCGTTTGAAGACCCGGTCCGCGTCGAGGCCGGCCCCCCGGCCGACGGCCTCGAAACCGGCCGGCCCCAGGCGGGTGTCGAGGAGGGCCCAGTAGGCCGCCAGGGCGGCGTCCGTGTCCCCGGCCCCGCCACCTCCAAACGGAGGTGGCGGGGGGGCGGCGACCTGAACCCCGCATCCCGTGCAGAACTCGCTTCCGGGCTCGAGCTTGGCGCCGCAGTTCGTGCAGTGCGCGGGCGGCGCCGATCTCGGGGCCCCGACGGGCTGTCCGCATTCCACGCAGAATTTCGAGTCGGCCGGGACCGCCGCGCCGCAGCCGGCGCACGCCGGACTGCCGGCCGGAGCAGGTGAGGCCATGGCCGCGCCGCAACCCGTGCAAAACTTGCTGTCTTCAGGATTGTCCATCCCGCAGGACTGGCACTTGGTCATATTCATCCTCCTTCGCTCCGGGACGCGAGACCGTCGCCCCCTCCCTTTAAACCAGCGGCCGCTCTTCCTTGGAAATCAGCAGTCTTCCCCAGACGGCGGCGGCGAGGAGCCCGCCGTTCAACGCGATGGAAATGATCCCGCTCTTAAAAAAGAGGAGGGTGGCGATCGCGCCGAGGATGGCGTTGGCGACCAGGGCCGTCTTGGCGACCTTGATATTTCCCCTGGCAAGCCCCAGCGCGGCGTACGCGGTGAGGCCGCCGAGGGCGACATCCAGGATGATGAGGAACCAGGACGTCGACGTGTCGGCGAACTGCCCGTAATAGGCCCGGAGCTGGGACATTGAAGTGTAATTGAGATAGAGCCCCACGGCATAAAACCCGATGCACGCCCAGAGGATCATCTTCACCTTGGACAGGTTTTCACTGAGGGCGCCCGGCCTGGCCGGAGCTCCGGCCACCGCGCGGCCAGGGATGGGAGGGCCCCCCGTTAGGGGCGCCGCAGTCCGGGCCGCGGACTGGGCCGCGGCGCCGAGGACCGCTCCGCACTTCTTGCAGAACTTGCTGGCGGCCGGATTCTCCGTCCCGCACGAGGCGCAACGGGGATTCAGCGGGATGACCGTCCCGCACCCCGCGCAGAACTTGCTGCCGGCCGCGTTCTCGAGCCCGCACTTGACGCACGCTGGCATGACATTCTCCCTTCAAGCGATCCCCGGCCGCCAAAGGCTGGAACCCGCGCCGGACGGCGGGAATGCGCTTCGGCACTTGGGGCGATTATATTTGCGGGCGAGGAACGTTGTCAATGACCGGGCAGAGCGCCGGGACGTCAGTTGACTTGCGGAAGGACCTGTGCTAACTGGAAAGGCACAAGGTGCACATGTTCTGCACGAACTGCGGTGCGTCAGTTCCGGACCAGGCGAAGTTCTGCAACCAGTGCGGCCGGATCGTCCAGGCCCCGGCGTCCGCCGACCCAGCTTGTCTGGCCTGCGGCTCGCCCCTCTCCCGGGGCTCCATCGTCTGCGGGACCTGCGGTGCGAAGCATCAGTACTGCACCGGGTGCGGCAAGCCCGCGCTCGAGGCCGCGCTGGGCTGCGCGGGCTGCGGCACGCTCCTGCGGGCGCCGGCCGGCTACGAGATCCTCCCCTGCGAATTCGAGCACCCTTCCATGCAGCAGATGAACCAGACCCTGCGCCGCTCCCTCGTCCTCAACCGGATGGCGGAGGGCATTTCCCAGAAGGTCGGAAAGCCCTGGTACGAGTCCTGCTTCAACAGCGTCCAGACCACTGACAAGCAATACGCGCGGGTCTTCGAACTGGCCATGGTTGCCGCCCGGAGAATCGGGTTCAGCCGGGTCCCAGCGGTCTATATCGAGGCGGACCGGGGCTATCAGTCCAACACGTATGGCTCCGAGAAGGACGCCTTCGTCAACATCGGGACGTTCCTGCCAAAATTGCTCAACGACCGGGAGCTGCTGTTTATCCTGGGCCATGAATTCGGCCACCTCAAGTGTCACAACGCGCTGTGGACGACGGTCAGCATGTTCCTCGTCGGTCAGGCCCGGGGCAACCTCATGTCCGAGGGGATCCTCAGCTACGTCAGCAACCCGTTGAAAATCATCGAGAGCGGGGTCGAGTCCGTTATCTCGAGCTGGATGCGCGTCGCGGACCTCACGGCTGACCGGGCCGCCCTTCTCGTCTCGGGCGATATCGCCCTGGCCCGGAGGACGCTGTTCCTCCTGTACTTCAGGTCCCGCAAGGAGCTCGACGAAGTCGACGTCGACGAATGGACGAAACAGCAGGAGGCCCAGGCCTCGACGATGACCAAGGTCAGCCAGCTCGTGACGTCGTCGACGCCCTACCTGGGGCTGCGGCTTCGGGCCCTCGAGGAGTTCTACGCCTCGCCCCGCTATTCAGACCTCAGGAACAAGGTCGAGACGGGCTCGGGACTGGACCTTGGCGCTCTCTTCGACGCCGGCGGCGGCTTGAAGAAATTCGCGAAGCAGGTCAAGGGCCCCGCCGGAGCCCCATCGCCGCCACCGCCGCTGCGGACCGGGCCGGCGCCTCTGCCGCCGGCGAAGAAAGTCAAGGTCGTGGAAGGCGCCTGCCCGAAGTGCGGCCGGCGTTTCGCCTTTCCACTCTCCGCGCTCCCGGACAAACCGGCTCTCGACCTTCAGTGCAAGGGCTGCGCGGTCAAGTTCAAGGTCAACCTCGGACCCGTGCGCGCGCCCCGGCCGTGAGATAGACTTCAGCGTGGGGACCCTGTCCCCGGAAAAGGAGGGATCATGCAACTTCCCGGAGAAATGAACGTCCAGGGGCTGGCCGTGCTCGGCGGCGGGCCCGGGGCCGGGGACGAAGGGGCCGTCCTCGCGGCCCGCATGTTCGACACGGACGGCGACGGCCAAAACGATCTCTTTCTGGTCGACGCCGACAACGACGGCACGGTCGACGGCGCGATCCGCGCCCTCGATTCGGACCACGACGGCGTCAACGACACGTTCGTCCAATACGATGAGGACGGGGAAGTCCAGGCCGTCGGCCGCCTGGACCCGGCCTCCAGGGAATTTGAGGTCGTCACGGAGGACTCGGAGGGGTTCGATGACCTCGTCTCCTCTTTGGGCTTGGCCGAGGCGGCCGCCCCGGACGGGGCGCTGTTCACGACCTTCGACGACCCCTATTTCATCGAGTCCTTCGGGTCGACGGGCGAGGATGTGCCCGACGCGTTCGAGGACGGCGGGGTGTATGCCGACACCTCCGTGACCGAGGTCGACGAGACCGACCTCGGGTCGCTCGACACGGGCGCGACCATCGACCCCGGGGACAATGCTCCGGGCCAGCCCGATGCGGCTTCGCAGCCGGACGAGCCCGAGTCCGCTCCCCTTGAGGTGACGCCCCGGGTGGTCGAGATCGAGGATTACAGTGGCGCGGGAGACGGGTCCGACCTGCACGCGAAAATCGACCAGGACGGCGACGGGCTCGCGGAGGACGACCAGCGGCTCTTCCGGACGTCGGAGGGCACCTGGCACGGCGACGTCAACCGCGACGGGTACTCCGAAGAGGTCGCCTTCGACCGGGATCAGGACGGCCGGATCGAATCCGTGGACACGACGGGACAGGGCTCTTCGACCGACCAGGTCGGCGCCGAACAGGTCGTGGCCCCCGAATCCGACGGTATCATCGACCGGCACCCGGGCGAGGACGACACGCAGGCCGAGGCATCGCAGGCGGCCGCGTCCTCCGAGCCGGCCGACGCGGCCGGCTCGGAGGACGATTCGGGCTCGTCCTATGATTCCGGAAGTTCGTACGACTCGAGCTCGGGCGGCGGCAGTTCTCCGGATTCCGACATCGGCTCGACGACGATCGACAGCGGCTCGAGCGATCCGGGGGGAACGGAGCCCGACGGCTCCTGATGACCTGAGGACGGTCAGTAGCAGAAGAGAAGCTCGACCCGCATCCAGTTGAAACCGCTGGCCCCCGGTCTGTAAAAATCGCCGGGACGGAAATGGTCCCACTGGAAATGGCCCGTGACGAACCTGCTGATGATGAAGTTCAGCCGGCCGACCATGAGCATCCCGCGCGCGAGGCCCGTTCCCCCGGGGAATTCGCCGGGCACGGACTCGAGGGCCCCGAGGCGGTGGAGCGTGAGCGTCGCGTTGGCCCGGGCGCCGAAATCGAAGCCCAGCGAGCCGTAGATGGACGTCATATTGCTCCAGAAGGCGATCCTGCTCTCGTGGGTGAAGGTATAGATGTAGCCCTCGCTCCACTTAGGCCAGCGGCTGAACAGCGGGTCCCATCCCTCCATCTTTGCCGTCGCCGGGTCGTCGCCGGTCAGATAGATCCCGCCGAGCGTCAGCGTTTTGAGCCATGGGACGCGCCACCGGGGCGCACAGTCGAGATGCGATATCCCGCCGAAAGCCGACCAGCCGGCCTCGCCGTGGGAGCCGGTCTGGACGGCGCCTTCGGCGGTCAGCACGAGGAAGGCCGGGAGCGGCGCCTCCGCCCGGGCCCCGAAGGTGCTGGTCCGGGAGCGGACCGTTCCCGGATCGGGCGCGTTAATGAACTTCCGGATGAAGTAAGCGTCGAGCTTTGTTTTGCCCGCCGCCCCGGCGTAATAGAGGACCAGCGCCCTTTCCGGCTGTTCCACCAGAGGCTGGGAGACCCCGTGAAGGAGAGGCAGGAACCTGTCGGTTTTATCCATGGCGTGGAGGAAAAAGGTCAGTTTCTGGTCCGGACGGAAATCCCAATCGAAGCGGAGGGCGTTGAAGTAGAAGGACCGCGAGCCGTCGAGAGGCGTTCCGTCGGCGATGACGAAGCCTTCCCCGAACTTCATGTCCTGCCGGCCGGCCGTGAGGGTCAGAGGGACGGCGTCGGAGATTTTCCATTTCAGGTAGAGGTTGTCGAAGAAGACCTCGCTCCAGTTAAAGTCCCGGTCCTTGGGCGCCATGTAGACGCGGAACTCATTCGTGAGTTTCCCCGTGACCTCGAGATTCTTGGCGGCTAGCCAGCGGACGCCCAGGGTCGTTTTGTTCCGGGTGTAGGCGAAGCCCTCGTTCGAAGCGTCGTCGAGGTTGATGGCGTTGTCCCAGGCCTCGAACCGGAGCCGTTCGGCGAAGATGAGCGTGAAGCGGGGGGGACTCTTGTCTTCGGCCGCCGGCCCGGCAGCTAACGCCGTCGCCAGCAGGCCGGCGAGAGCGATCGTGCCCACCAGGGCGCGGGCTTGGGGTTTCAACATCCGGCCCATATTATCATAGGCGGGCCGTCCGCGAGAAACGGCTGGCGACGTTCGACCGGGCGGTCCTTTCAGTACAGCCCGGTCGAGCCGAACCCGCCCTCGCCGCGCGTCGTATCGTCCAGGCTGTCGGACTCGGTGACCGCGACCGCGGCCACCGGCTGGATGAGCATCTGCGCGATCTTCATCCCTTTCCTGATGGGGAAAGCCCCTTCCCCCAGGTTGATCATGACGACCTGGACTTCGCCCCGGTATCCCGCGTCGACGACGCCGGCCAGGCGGTGCACGCCCTTGAGGGAGATGCCGCTCTTGTCCCAGATGAGGCCGACGAAACCGGCGGGGATGGCCACCTGGATGCCGGTCGGGACCGCGAAGACTTGGCCCGGCCCGAGATCCCGGTCGACGACCGCGAACAGGTCCATGCCCGCGTCGCCGGGGTGTCCGTAAACGGGAATTTTCGCGTCGGGGTGAATGCGCTTGACCTTGAGTTCCATCGCTGTCACCTTTCAATCCCTGTCATTGGGGGCCAGCCCCGCCTGGCGGGCCGTCCTCCTCTGCGGGCAGTACCGTGACCAACACTGCCAGTGGTCACGGTGCCTCGATCCTGGCCTCTTTAAAATAGGGCCTGGCCGCCTCGACCAGGGCGTCCAGTTCCTCGCGGGAGTAAGGTTTTTTCTCGAGGTAGGCCGGGTCGATGGTCGTGTGGGGGACGAACTGCTGGATGAGGTAGGACTCGGCGCCCCGGAGCCACTCGCCGATCTTCACGATGTCCTCGCGGCCGACGAGGCCCGGCACGACCGTCGTCCGGAATGTCGACCGGACCCCGGACGTCCGGATGAGGTCGGCGCTCCGAACGACCGCCTCGATATCGACGTTCGACCGCGTGACCTCCCGGTACCGCTCGATCGACGTCTTGACGTCCATAGCCACCCAGTCGAGGAGCTTCTCCCGGAGAAGCCTCTCCAGCCGCTCCGGGAACGAGCCGTTGGTGTCGAGCTTGACGAGCAGGCCCCGGTCGCGGATGACCCGCACGAGGTCCTCGATGTCGTCGTGGAGGAGCGGCTCTCCGCCCGAGAGGCAGATCCCCTCGAGCCAGCCCTTCCGCCCGTCGAGATAGGAGAGGAAGATGTCGACCGGGGTCGTCTGGAGTTCCTCCGGCCTCAGCACGAGATCGGCGTTATGGCAGTAGGGGCAGCGGAACGTGCAGCCTCCGAGGAACACCGTCGACGAGATATGTCCGGGGAAGTCCCGGCTCGAGAACTTCTCTAGGCCTTTGATTTCAACCACTGGTCCAGTTCCTCGACGGAGTTCAGGACGGCCCGCACGATGCCCTGGTCGTTGAGGAGGAGGATGGGCAGGATGATCGAGCCTTTCTCATCGCGCTTGACGTACCGGATGAACTCCCTGATCTTGGCCTTGCCCGGCGGCTGGACCAGGCTGTACTCGCCGTAGGCCATCCCCTTCTCCGCAAGGGACGTCTTGAGGCGCTCGCACTTCTGGCAATTGGGGTAGGTGAAGAGATAGTAATCCATCCGCGGCTCATGCGATCTTCGTGTACGGGGTGCGGTCGTTGAACTCCTGCTGCTTGCCGTCGTTCCAGGTCCGGACCGGCCTCATGTATCCGACGATCCGGCTGTAGACCTCGGTCTCCTCGCCGCAGTCGGGGCACTTGAAGTGCTTGCCCCGGATGTAGCCGTGGCTCATGCAGACGCTGAAGGTCGGGGTGATCGAGAAGTACGGGAGCTTGGTCTGGGCGATCCGCTGGACGAGCTTCTTGCAGGTCTCTCCGTCGATGGCCTCGGGCAGGAAGGCGTGGAAGATCGTCCCGCCCGTGTAAAGCGCCTGGATGTCGGCCTGGTGCTGGATGGCCTCGAAGACGTCCCGGGTGGAATCGACGTTGAGCTGGGTGGAATTCGTGAGGTAGGGGTATTTCTCCGTGCCGGACGTGTGAATCCGAGGATATTTCTGCCTGTCGAGCCGGGCCAGACGGTAGGACGTGGACTCGGCGGGCGTCGCCTCGAGATTGTAGAGGCTCCCGGTCTCCTCCTGGAACTGGCGGAGGACGTCCCGCATGTACATCAGCGTTTCGAAGGCGAATTCGCGGCCCTCGGGCGTGCCGATGCCCTTCTTCAGGAAGTTCACGCAAGCCTCGTGCATGCCGCAGACGCCGATCGTCGAAAAGTGGTTGTCGAAATGGCCGAGATAGACCTTGGTGTAGGGCATCATGCCCCGGGCCATGATGTTGTTGACGATCTCGCGCTTGGTTTCGAGGCTGTCCTTTGCCAGGACCATGAGCTCCTTGAGGCGGGCGAAGAAGTCCTCCTTGGAGGCCGCCTCGAAGCCGAGCCGGTTGAGGTTGACGGTGACGACCCCGATGGACCCGGTCGAGTCGCCCGGGCCCCAGATGTTGCCGGGCCGGCGCATGAGCTCGCGCTGGTCGAGGTTCAGCCGGCAGCACATGGCCCGGATGTCGCCCGGGTTCATGTTCGTGCCGATGTAATTCTGGAAATACGGGATGCCGTACTTGGCCGTGGCGTCGAAGAGGAGGTTGGCCTTGGGGGAATCCCAGTCGAAGCTCTGGCTCAGGTTGTAGGTCGGGATCGGGAAGGTGAAGACCCGCCCCTTCATGTCGCCTTCGATCATGATCTCCAGGAAGGCCTGGTTGATCCAGTCGACTTCATTCTGGTATTCGCCGTAGCAGGAGTCGAGTTCCTCGCCGCCCACGACGACTTTCTTGTTTTTCATGTCGTCCGGGATCGTCCAGTCGAAGGTCAGGTTGGAGAACGGCGTCTGCCAGCCCCAGCGGCAGGGGACGTTTAGGCCGAAGATGAGCTTCTGGACATCCTGCTTGACGTCCTCGTAGCTCAGCTTGTCGTGGCGGATGAAGGGGGCGAGGAACGTGTCGACGCTCGAGAAGGCCTGGGCGCCGGCGAACTCGGCCTGCATGGTGCCGATGTAGTTGACCATGTGGAGGGTCAGGGTGTCGAGGTGCTTGGCCGGGTTCGAGTGGACCTGGTTCGGCACGTGGCCGAAGCCCCTGCGGATGAGGCTCTCGAGAGACCAGCCGGCGCAGTAGCCGACGATCGGGTAGCTGAGGTCGTGGATGTGGAACGCGCCCTCCTCGTGGGCCCGCTTCATGGGCTCGGTGTAGATCTGGTTGAGGGCGAAGTTGGAGAGGACCTCGCCGGAGACCCGGGCGTTGAGGCCGGAAAAGCTCGTCACGCCTTCGTTCGAGTTTTCGCGGACCTTCCAGTCGGCGTTGTTGATGTAATCTTTGATCAGCCGTTCGAGGTTGATCCCGGTCTTCTTGGCCTCGCGGATGCCTTTGTGCTTTTCACGGTAGAGGATATACGCCTTGGCGACGTCGTGGTAGCCCTGCTTCATCAGGACCATTTCGACGATGTCCTGGATCTGCTCGACGGATGGGACGGTGTAGCCGCCGAATTTCTCCTCGATCATGAAGGTCACGATGTCGGATGCGGTCTTGGCGATGGCCCGCTCCTTGATCCCCAGGCCCAGCATGGCCTTATGAATGGCGCTCGTGATTTTTTCCTGGTTGAAGTCCGTGACGGTCCCATCCCTCTTCTTGATCCGGGCGATCGTGCTCACCATGAAAAATCTCCTTCCCTTCCTGGACTAAACGTCTATCGTTTTCGCGGGGGACATGATAAAATCGAGCCGTTGACAGGTCATGTTCAAAGAAAAACGCCTCTCAGCTCCCATCCCATATCTTGTGTGGCTATTTGGAGAAAAATACTAAATGTTGTATTTTCTGGCCAAAATTTACACCCAACGAAAAGGCTTGTCAAGCGCTTTTTCGCTAATTTTTTAAGTTATTGAGGTCGCTATGGATACCATTGAGATCCACACCAAAAAGCGGGAAGAAATCATGGACTTGACGCGGGAGGTCTCGCGGATTGTGGCCGCGGCGGAGCGCAAAGACGGGGCCTGTCTTGTGTTTGTGCCGCACACGACCGCGGCGGTGACCATCAACGAGAACTCCGACCCCGACGTCAAAGCCGATATCCTGATGGCCTTGCGAACGTTCGTTCCCGACACTCTCCCCTGCGCCCATGCCGAGGGCAACTCTCCGGCCCACGTGAAGGCCAGTCTCGTGGGATCCTCGGTCACGGTCGTGGTCGAAGATGGCCGGCTCCAGCTCGGCACGTGGCAGGGGATCTGCTTCTGCGAATTCGACGGGCCGAGGACACGTCAAGTCTGGATCAAGATCGTTTAGCCCCGGCGAGGTGGCCTTCATCGTCACCTCATCGCAAAGAGGTAATCGCAATTCCCAACCTACTCGCTGGAAGGTCGAAATACGGCAAACAAGAACAATGGGGATGGGAAATCGATCACATCATGCCAGTTTCAAAGGGTGGCACAGACGACTTGAGCAATCTGCAACCGCTTCAGTGGGAGAACAATAGGCATAAGGGCGACGATTATCCCAATTGGTCCTGCAAAGTAAAATCGTAGGAAATAACAATACGGGCTAAATAGGGTTTGAGTGTCCCCTCTGCTCTGCCCGATAACGCCCACTAGACGCGCGGAGAGGGGGGAAGGGATTGAAAAGGCAGTTTGGTCGGGAATATGATCAAGTAAGGTCAGCCAGGAGGCGGATGGGAGAACAAGAAGGGCGGTACGAAGAAATGACCACCGACTACCATAGCCAGTATTGGGCTCATGCCCTCACGTTGCGAGGGGCAACCGGCACGATTGAAGCGCTGTCGCGGTCGATTGCGGGTGCTCGTGTAGACCTAAACCCTCATCAAGTGGACGCGGCACTCTTTGCCATTCGCTCGCCGCTGACGAAGGGCGTCATCCTTGCTGACGAGGTCGGTCTTGGGAAAACCATCGAGGCGAGTATCGTGATTGCCCAGCGTTGGGCGGAACGGAAGCGACGCATCCTTGTCATCGTGCCCGCGACTTTGCGCAAACAGTGGCAACAGGAACTCGAGACGAAGTTCTACCTGCCGACAAGGATTCTGGACTCCCAAGCCTTCAATTCAATACGGGAGGGCGGAATTGTCAACCCCTTCGACTCGCAGGACAAGCTGGTCATCTGCTCTTATCATTTCGCCTCCGCCAGGTCGCCCGAGGTGAGCCGCGTCCCTTGGGATCTTGTGGTCATTGACGAAGCCCATCGCCTGCGTAACGTTTACAAAAAGTCCAGCAAACTTGCCAGGAGCATCACGGACGCGGTCGGTCATTCTCCGAAGCTCCTCCTTACGGCCACGCCGCTTCAGAACTCGCTGATGGAGCTTTACGGCCTGGCCAGTGTCATCGATGTCCACCTTTTCGGAGACGCTGCATCCTTCCGCGATCAGTTTGCCCGGGCGACCGACGAGGCAGAACGTAACTCCGATCTGCGGAGTCGTCTTCACCCTGTCTGCATCAGGACATTGCGGAAGCAGGTGGTGGAGTACATCCCCTTCACGCGGCGGGTTCCGATAACACAGGACTTCCTGCCGAGCGACGCGGAGCAGGAACTCTACGAGGCCATCTCTGAATACCTCCAGCGGGAACAGCTCTTCGCACTACCGGCAAGCCAGCGGACGTTGATTACGCTGGTTCTACGTAAGCTCCTGGCGTCCTCGACGTTCGCCATTGCCGATACGTTGGAGCGGCTGGCCTCCCGGCTTGAATCGCTGTCCCACACCCAAGAGGGTTTGTTTGACGACAATGACATCGAGGGGCTTGACGAGCTTGAGGATGAACTGGAAGAAGAACAGGAGGAAACCGGAGAGACCTCCGCCGAGCCTCTGCCTTCGTTCGATCCCGCAAAACTGAAGGCGGAGATTGCGGACTTGCGGCGCTTTGTCGAGCGGGCAAGGCGTATCTCGGCAAACGCCAAGGGCGACGCCCTTATTCCGGCCTTAAAGACCGCCTTTGAAAAGGCCCAAGCGCTGGGAGCTGAGCGCAAAGCCGTCATCTTTACGGAGTCCCGCCGTACCCAGCAATACCTCTTTGACCTGCTCACGAGGAGCGGGTACGAGGGGCAGATTGTCATGATGAACGGCTCGAATAGCGATCCGCAGTCAAAGGTCATCTACCAGGCGTGGCGCTCACGCCACGGCGACGAGGATGGGGTGACGGGCTCCCGTGCGGTGAATATCAAGGCCGCCATCGTCGAGCACTTCCAGGAGCGCGCCGCCATCTTCATCGCCACGGAGGCGGCCGCCGAAGGCGTGAATCTTCAGTTCTGTTCTTTGGTGGTCAACTACGACCTGCCTTGGAACCCACAACGCATCGAGCAGCGCATCGGACGCTGCCACCGCTATGGGCAGAAACATGACGTGGTGGTCGTGAACTTTCTCAATCGCCGGAACGAGGCGGACCAACGGGTCTTCGAAATCCTGAGCGAGAAATTTCGTCTCTTCGACGGCGTCTTTGGGGCAAGCGACGAGGTACTCGGCGCGCTCGAATCCGGCGTGGACATTGAACGCCGCATCGCCCTGGTGTACCAGACCTGTCGAAACACGGAAGAGATCAAGATCGCCTTCGACAAGCTACAATCCGAACTGGATGAGCAAATTCAAGCGCGCATGGCGCAGACTCGAGTGGTTCTGCTTGAGAACTTCGACGAAGATGTGAGCGCTCGGCTTCGTGTCCGCCGGGATAAGACGCTGGAGAGCCTCGGCGAGCGGGAACGCTGGCTCCTGGAACTCACGCGGACCGAACTTAACGGCCACGCCAAGTTCGAGCCGGAGCGTCCGCGCTTCCAGTACATGGGATCCCACGCGCGCCAAGGCTGGTATCACTTCGACTGGAAGGAGGCCGAGAAAAACGGCGATACTTTTTATCGGCAGGATCACCCGCTTGCCGCTCGTGTCATCCAGGAAGCGATTGCCCGGAACCTCCCATCCGCCTCGCTTCGGATGGACTACGCGGGTCATGGACAGGTCGTCAGCATCCTGAAGCCGCTCTTAGGTCGTTCGGGGTGGCTCGAACTGTCCAAGCTGACCGTCGAGTCGCTCGACGTGGAGGAGTTCCTTGTTTTTGCGGCACAGACCGATGACGGAATGACGTTGGACGACGAGACCTGCAGAAAACTCATGCTGTTGCCCGCCGCCATCGAGGGGGCGGTTGCCGGTTCTATCCTTGACCTGTCCTCCATTCGGCAGGGCGAGGTGCAGTCGCGGATGAAACAGGTAGAGGAAAGGAACGGACCGTTCTTCGACGAGGAGGTTCTCAAATTAGACCGCTGGTCGGACGACCTCAAGCAGGGCTTGGAACGAGAAATCAAGGAACTCGACCGACAGATCCGCGAGGCGCGGAAAACGTCGGCGCTCGCCGCTTTGCTTAAAGACAAACTGGAGGCTCAGAAGACGCTGAAGTCGTTGGAGGGCGAGCGCAACCGAAAACGGCGGGAGTTGTTCGACGCCCAGGATGCGATTGACGGCCAGCGTGACGAACTCATCGAACGCATCGAGGGCCAACTTCATCAGACGCACGCGGTAAAAACCATCTTCTTGTTCCGGTGGAGGCTGGCATGAACACGAATGCCCAGGCCAACTTGAAGCAACTAACCGTTCAAGTCACCGACCAAGTCGCCCCACGAGTTACCCCACAAGTCGCCCGTGTTTTGGGAGCGGCTCGTTTGGATTGTTCCTTCGCGGACTTTCAGGCGGCCGCCGGGCTGAAGGACCGCGTTCACTTCCTGAAGACGCATCTGAAGCCGCTTCTGCTTGCAGGCTGGATTGAGCGCACCATCCCGGACAAGCCGCTCAGCAGCAAGCAGAAGGACCGGCTAACCGAGAATGGCCGCCAATCTTTACGGAGCCCGGACAAGAGGTAACGCCAATGAAAATGACGCATTTGCGGATTGAGAACTACAAGGGGCTTCGTGAGATTGACGTTCCATTGTCGCAATTTGTGTGCCTTATCGGAGAGAACAATTCGGGCAAATCGTCCGTGCTCCAGGCTCTTTCTCTTTTCTTCTCCGGTTCCGCTTTGCCCAAAACGCATTGGTTCGATGCCGAAAAGTCAATTCGTATCGATGTGCTTTTCAGCGAGATCACGGATGCCGACGTCAACCGATTGGCTGAGGAACACCGGACAAGGATCAGGGCAATTGTCAAGGATGGAGCGTTGACGTTGGTGCGGATTTACGGACAAGACGGCAAGAGCACACTTAAATATCGCAAATTGCTCCCAAGAGAGGAGCGATTCTCCGACGACAAAATTGCCGAGTTGGTGAAGAGCAAGAAGGCGGGCAACCCATTCGTCGAGGCTGTTGTATCTCAGTTCCCGGAACTCAACGACGTTGTTACCCCAGCTATGAACCAAGGCGACATGAAGGCCAAGATTCAGGAGTTGGCTGACAGTCTGCCCGACGACCAGAAATCACTCGCTGATGTTGACCTTCCTACGGGCATCGACAAAAGCATCTCTGCGATGCTGCCAGAACCGATTTACATTCCGGCGGTCAAGGACCTTAAAGATGACGTGAAAACAAGCGAGGGCACGCCCTTCGGCAAGGTGCTTGGCATTCTGCTCAAGGCCATTGAGCCACATCTTACCGAAGAGAAGACGCTCTTTGAACAACTCAACAAGAAACTGAATCGTGTCATTCAACCAGACGGCACCGAAAAGGACGACCGGCTTGTTCCCGTTAAGACCATCGAGGAGACGGTCGAACGGTTCGTCCAAGACAGTTTCAAAACCGTGAAGTTGCGCATCACTATTCCGCCTCCTGAACTGAAGGCCGTCCTGTCGTCCGCTCTAATCTATGCCAATGATGGCGTTGACGGCTTGATCGACTCGAAAGGTGATGGTCTTCGTCGCGCCATCGTTTTTGCCATTCTTCGGTCTTATGTCGAACTCAGCAAGACAGGGTTGATTATCAATGAGGCGGCACAGACAACGGCCGATCCTCGGCACTTGCTCCTGTTCGAGGAACCGGAGCTGTACCTCCACCCCAAGGCTCAGCAGGTTCTCTTCGATGCGTTGGGTACTTTTTCCTACAAACACCCGGTCGTCGTGACCACGCATTCGCCGCTGTTCTTTGGGCCGCAGTCCACCACGACATTCATCAAGATGCGGAAGAAAACGGATGCTGCAGTCGCTCCCAGGCCATTCGGAGCGGCGGACCCGATTGATTTGGGCGACATCAATACGAGGGATCAGTTTCAGATCATCTGTTACGAAAACAACAACATCGCCTTCTTCGCGGAAACGGTGGTGCTGGTCGAAGGCGACAGCGACTACATCGTCCTTCCGCATCTGGCGCATGTCATCAACCCCGCGTGGGACTCCGGCCAACTGCCTGTTCGTTTTGCCCGCATCGGCGGCAAAGGTAACATCCGACGATATAGGCAGTTTTTCAGCCGATTCCAGACACGCGTCTTGGTAGTGACTGACTTGGATTTCCTGTTGGGAACCGAGTTCGGACAGATTGATCCCGCTGATGACCTCAAAACCCAACGCGACGAACTGCTGGTGGCGGTCGATAAGGTCATTGACGCCAACGGCGGCGCGCCCGAGCCGAACGCGGAACAAGTTAAGGATACCCACGAACGAGGCGATTTGCACGCGTTGTGGAAAAAGGCTCGTGAGTTGCAGGCAAAGTACAAGACAGGCCACGCGTCCTTGGAGGATGTGACCAAAGCGGTTGATGAGTTTTTCGCATGGGAAAAATATTGGAGGCGGCGAGAAACGCTTCGGCAATGTAATGATACTCTGCTATCGCAGAAACGCGCGCTCCTTGCCGGTCTCCGAGGACATGGGGTCTGCGTGTTGGAGAAAGGCACTATTGAAAATTACTACCCCGCAGAAATAACCGGCGAAAGCAAGCCCGCCAAAGCACAGTGCTTCTGCAATACCGTGACCTCCAAAGAGCAAGCGCTGGCGTTGTGCGACACCGGGCACAAGGGGCCGAGGGGCGCGGACACCTCGGAGTTTGAGGCAATCTTTGAAACAGTGTTCGGAACTTGAGGAATAGGTATGGCCAAGCACAAGACCAAACTCGAACTCACCTGGATCGGCAAGGAGAATCGGCCGAGGATGAAGCTACGAATTCTCACCGAAACCTCGCCTGCGTCACGCATGTCGCGGCAGACAAAACGCACCATCTCCGACAAGTTTTACAACCGGTTACAGCGGGACATTCTCTTATGGCAGACTTTGACCAAGTAACAGCTGCTGTACTGCAAGCCGCGGAGCTTGTTCTTGCGGCCTTAAACCATAATCATCCGGACGCTGGTTGGCGCTGGGGATATAGTGATAACTTGCGCCCGGAGCTATTGCAGATCCCGGAATACAAAGAATTTCTGCGAATATCTCAGACGAACCCGTTGCTCAACAAGCACCTGGACAAGTTCATTGGATCGAGCATTAAAGCGTCATGGTATAGTGACGCCAGCATCTTCATTGATCTTCTACGTAGAGCCTATAATGCGGAAACCATGAGTATTGTTCATGATCATTTGATCGCCGAGTTGGATAAGCTCTATAATTTCGTGTCGAACGATAAGATTAAAGCAGAACTCATTATCCCACTCTATGGTCTGCATTTACGGGAGGGACCTTTTCGGATTGGTGTGCAGACGTCTCTTACAGAATCTGCCGAGGAATGGAATAAGTACGACGAATATCTTCAAAAACATCATCCGCTCAAGGGCGACAAACCAAGTGCCTACCTTCGGATGGAGTACGATATATCGAAATCCATCCATGCCCCCGACGAACCTCCGAATGCTGACTCTGATTGGAAACAAAGGGGTGATCTGGAAGAGCGAGCGGATATAGCCTTATCGGCGCTGAAAGCGGTTCTGCCCGAGGCACTGGCTCATGGCTCAATGGTCCACCAATATTATGATTGGAATGGACACGGAGGGCATGTCTGGACTGAAACTACCCCTCTCCAGTTCGCTGACCAGGATTTCGGGCCAAACGAGTTTCAGACATTTGTCTTGTTCTGGCAAAAGCTTGAGGGCTGCGCTACCAAACATCGCCAAATTCGGATTGCAATATCAAGGCTACGTTTTGCCACAGAGCGTCAGATGGAAGAAGATAAAACGATCGATTTGCTTATCGCGGCAGAGGCGCTCTTCCTGTCGGACACCGGCCAAGACAGAGGAGAACTGGGGAATAGAATAGCACTAAGAACCGGCAAGCTCATTGGTAAAACAAACATCGAACAACGTGAAATATATAATAATATGAAACAAATATATGGCTTTAGGAGTGCGATAGTTCATGGTGCACGCCCCAGAGTGCCTAAGGCATTCACGAGCCATGTTCAATTGAATGGTTTAGTCGAATCGTATATGCGCGCGGCGATCAGAAAAATCGTGAGCATCCATCCTACCGAAATGGTATTTGAATCTCAGTTTTGGGATGACTTAATATTTGGATCGAAGTTGGTTGAGGACTTGGAGTCTCATTGACACCCGAGATATCTCAACGAAAGGTCGCCGTCGCACGGTACGTGCTGAAGCTGGGGATAAACTATGGGAATTAGGACAAGGTTGGAACTCACCTGGATCGGCAAGGAGAACCGGCCGAAGCTGGAGCCGCGCATCCTCATCGAGGACACGGCGAAGTCCCACCACGCGCCGTTCCGTACCGGGAAGAACGACCTCTTCGACAACCGGCTCATCTTTGGCGACAACCTCCTTGCCCTCAAGGCGCTGGAGCAGGAGTTCGCGGGGAAGATCAAGTGTATCTACATCGATCCGCCATACAACACCGGCTCGGCTTTCACGCACTACGATGATGGAGTCGAGCACTCCTTGTGGCTGTCGCTTCTCCGCGATCGCTTGGAACTCCTTCGCCAATTGCTGACGCGCGACGGCTCGCTCTGGATTAGCATCGACGACAATGAGGCGCACTACCTAAAGGTGCTGTGTGACGAAATTTTCGGCCGAGTAAACTTTGTTGCCACGATCATTTGGGAAAAGCGGAAGTCACGCGAGAACCGCAGAGTGTTCTCCTTCAACCATGACTACATTCTCGTATTCGCCAAGGACAAGGAGGCTTTTGAAGGTGTCAGGAACGCAGTCGAAATGGATCAGGATGTTCTCTCGCGCTACAAAAACCCCGATAATGACTCGCGAGGACCCTGGCAGTCCGTTTCGGCAAACGCGCAGGCGGGACACGCAACCGCGTCCCAGTTTTACAGGTTGAGACTCCCGTCCGGACGGAGCATCGACCCACCCAAGGGAAGATGTTGGCTCTACACCGAGAAGCGCATGCGGGAAGAGATTGCTGCCGGGAACATCTGGTTCGGCCCTGCAGGTAACAGCGTCCCTCGTGTCAAGAAGTTCCTGACGAGTGCTTCCGAAGCAGGGCTTACTCCGGAGACTATCTGGCCGGCAGATGAGGTAGGAACCAATGACGACGCCAAGAAGGGCTTGATTGAACTGCTGCCGGATGCGCCGGTCTTCGACAACCCGAAGCCTGAACCCCTCCTTCAGCGAATAGTCCACATCGCCAGCAACGCCGGCGACTGGGTTCTCGACTCCTTCGCCGGTAGCGGCACGACGGGGGCGGTGGCACACAAGATGGGTCGCCGGTGGATCATGGTTGAACTCGGCGAGCACTGCCATACCCACATCATCCCGCGCCTGAAAAAGGTGATTGATGGCGAGGACAAGGGCGGCATCACCGAGGCCGTGGGCTGGAAAGCCGGCGGCGGATTCCGATACTACCGCCTTGGGCCGTCGCTCCTTCAAAAGGACGAGTTCGGCAACTGGGTCATCAGCAAGGAATACAACCCGGCCATGCTGGCCGAGGCCATGTGCAAACTGGAAGGCTTCACCTACGCCCCGAGCGACACGGCTTATTGGCGGCACGGCCACTCCACGGAGACGGATTTCATCTACGTGACCACGCAGACATTAACCCGCGAGCAGTTGCAGAAACTCTCGGACGAGGTCGGCGAGGGCCGGAGCCTCCTCATCATGTGCGGCGCATTCCGGGTCAAGAACCTCGACGAGTTCCCCAACCTGACGGTGAAGAAGATCCCGAAGGCGGTCCTGAACCGCTGCGAATGGGGCAAGGACGACTACAGTTTGGAGATCCAGAACCTGCCGGTGCGGGAGGAACCGCTGATTGGGCAGGTGGAGTCGGATACGGAGAGGAGGAGGAAGGGTAGGACGAAGGCGGAGCGGCGAGCGGAGGCGGCCGGACAGCCGTCGCTTTTTGACCTTCCGCCGCAGGAGAAGAAACCATGAAACGAGAATCAGGCATATCGAGACTGACCTTGCCGATGTATGAACGCATCCGGCAGATACTGGATTCCGCAAGAAGCACCGCGGCCCGCTCTGTGAACACGACCCAGGTGGTCGCAAACTGGCTGATCGGGCGGGAGATTGTGGAAGAGGAACAGAAAGGGAAAAGAAGGGCGGAGTATGGCAAGAAGCTGATCGAATCTCTGGCCGCCAGTATCGCCAAGGATTACGGCGCTGGCTACTCAGTCCAGTCTCTCTTCTACATGAAGCAATTTTACTTGTCGTACCCGGAATTGTGTTCAGGTGCACCGATTCTCCAAGCGGTGCGTGGAGAATCGTCGCGCGGATTGTCATCCAGAAAACTCCACGCAGTGCGTGGAGAATGGAGCGATACAGTCTCAATGCCCTTGGCGGTCATTCCGCACGCGGTGAGTGCGAAATCCTGGAAGCCGGGCGGGCTTCATCCCAACCTGTCCTGGACGCATTACCGGACGCTGTTGCGCGTGGATAAGGCGGAGGCCCGCGCGTTTTACGAGATCGAGGCGATCAAAAACAACTGGGCCGCTCGGGAGCTGGAACGGCAGATCAACAGCCTTCTCTATGAGCGCCTGGCCTTGAGCCGGGATAAGAAGGGGCTGATGCGCCTCGCGGTCAGGGGCCACGAGGTGCAGAAGCCCACCGATGTCTTCAAAGACCCGGTGATCATGGAGTTTCTCGGTCTGCCGGAATCGCCGAGACTCGTGGAGACCGAGCTCGAACAGGCGCTGATCGATAACCTGCAAATCTTCCTGCTGGAGCTGGGCAAGGGCTTTGCCTTCGTGGCCCGGCAGGAGCGGCTGACCCTGGATGGCGATCATTTCTACATTGATCTGGTTTTTTATCACACTATCCTGAAGTGTTATGTGATCATTGACCTTAAAACAGGCAAGTTGACGCATCAGGACCTTGGGCAACTCCAGTTATATGTGAACTACTACGACAGAGAACGTCGGACGGAAGGCGATGGTCCGACTCTCGGGTTGATCCTCTGTGCGGACAAGAACGATGCCGTGGTGCGGTACACGTTGGGCGCGGATCAGCGAAAGACCATCTTTGCCAGTCGCTACAAGCTCCATCTCCCCAGCGTGGCTGAACTCCGGGCCGAACTACGGCGCGAAGTCAGAGCGCTGTCCGCTCCGATTAAGATGGGAGGCGCGAAATGAACCCGCACATCAACACCATCGCCAACCGCCTGAGCCTCCGGCCGCCCCAGCGCGACTCGCTGGAGATTCTTGCACGGCTCTGCGACATTGTGCCGCTGGAGAAGAACACCGACGTGGCCCAGGCGCTTAAGACCGTTCAGGCCGAGTACGCCTCGGTCACCGACTTCGAGCGGGACTTTCCGTCGCTCTGCTTCGCTCTGGCGACGGGCGTGGGCAAGACCCGGCTAATGGGCGCGTTCATCGCGTATCTTTTCAAGGCCGAGGGCATCCGGCACTTCTTCGTCCTCGCGCCGAACCTGACCATCTACAACAAGCTTATCGCGGACTTCACGCCCAACACTCCGAAGTACGTCTTCCAGGGGGTTTCTGAATTTGCTGTAGAACCGCCGGAGATTATCACCGGCGACAACTACGAGAGCGGGCGTGGGGTTCGGGGCGGACGTCTCTTCGAGTCAAACGTCCACATCAACATTTTCAACATCTCGAAGATCACGAGCACGGAAACGCCCAAGGGAGCCGAGAAGACCAACGTTCCCCGATTCCGGCGGCTTCAGGAATACATCGGCCAGAGCTACTTCGACTACCTCTCGAAGCTGGACGACCTCGTGCTTCTCATGGACGAGTCGCACCGCTACCGGGCTTCGGCGGGCATGAAGGCCATCGGCGAGTTGAAGCCCATTCTGGGTCTGGAACTCACCGCCACACCGCACGTAGAACGCGGCGGCGGCACCCAGCCCTTTCAAAATGTCATCTATGCTTACCCTCTATCGAGCGCCATGACGGACGGGTTCGTCAAGGAACCCGCCGTGGCGACACGCGAGAACTTCAATCCGAAAAACTACGATGACGCCGGGCTGGAGCGGCTGAAGCTCGAGGACGGCATCCGCATCCACGAGAATACCAAGGTCGAACTGGAGGTTTACGCCCGCGAGAACGGCAAGCCCATCGTCAAGCCCTTCATGCTGGTGATCGCGCGGGATACCGGGCATGCCGACGCTCTCATGAAGGCCATCGAGGACGAGGCGTTTTTCGAGGGCCGGTACAAGGGCAAGGTCATTCAGGTTCACTCCAAGCAGAGCGGCGAGGAAAGGGACGAGACCGTTGAGCAACTCATCAATGTGGAGAAGCCGGACAACCCGACGGAGATCGTCATCCACGTGAATATGCTCAAGGAAGGCTGGGACGTCACGAATCTCTACACTATCGTCCCCCTCCGAGCGGCCAACTCGAAGACGCTGGTGGAGCAGTCCATCGGGCGCGGCCTGCGCTTGCCCTACGGGAAACGCACCGGCGTGAGTGCGGTGGACCGTCTAACCATCGTCTCGCACGATAAGTTCCAGGATATCGTGGATTATGCCAACAGCCCTGACTCCGTCATCCGGGGTGGACTGAAGGTCGTCTATGTCAGCGACGAGCGTTCCAAGGTCGTGATTGCCGAGCCGGAAATCATACAACGCATTCAGCCTCTAGCCGTCGCGGAGGGCAAGGACGAGTACAGGGTTAAGCAGCCCAAATTGCTGTTCGAGAACCCCAGAGAACAGGAGGCGGCCAAGGCGACGCTGGAGGTCATCCGCCGGGAGTTCGAGCACCTGCCGCGTTCCGCCGACCTGACCAAACCGGAAATCCAAAAGCAGATCGTCGAGAAGGTGAAGGAGATCATCACCCCGGTACAGCAGGAACTGGAAGGCATCGCGGAAGCGGTGAACGTGGCCGAGGTCGTGGCCAAAACCATCACGCTGCTGAACGAGCTTTCGATTGATATCCCCCGCATCACGGTCCAGCCCGTTGGCGATGTGACGCGGGGATACCGGGAGTTCAATCTCAACCTCGCCGGCATCCGTCTTCAGCCGGTGGATAACGAGATTCTCATCCAGGAACTGCACCGCCGCGAACAGCACCGGCTCATGAGCGGCACCGGTATCGTACCGGAGGCGAAGCTCGAAGACTACCTCGTGCGCGGCCTCATTGATTTCAACGACATCTGCTACGACGACCACGCGGGTTTGCTCTACAAGTTGGCCGGGAAAGTCGTGGCGCATCTCCGGTCCTACCTCAAGAACGAGGACGAGGTCCTTAACGTCCTTCAATACCACCAGCAGGCGTTGGTCAATCTGACCCATGCCCAGATGCAGGAAAACTACGAGGAGAAGGCGGCGGCTTACGAAGCGCATGTGAGCAAGGGGTTCACGACGCTACGCCCCAACAACTACTCGGCTCCTGCCGGGGAAACCGAGCGGGACTTCCGCGCGCCTGTGTCCGACAAGCAGGATATCCGCAAGATGCTCTTTGCCGGATTCGGGAAGTGCCTCTACCGGGTCCAGAAGTTTGACTCGGACTCGGAGCGACGGTTCGCCATGGTTCTGGAGAACGACAAGGAAGTGCTGAAGTGGTTCAAGCCCGCCAAGGGCGACTTCCAGATTTACTATGCGAGCGAGGCGTCCTACGAGCCGGACTTCGTGGTCGAGACGAAGACGGTGAAGTTTCTCTGCGAACCGAAGGCCGCAAACGAGATGAGCGACGCGGAAGTGCTGGCCAAGGCCAAAGCTGCGGCGGAATGGTGCGCCCTTGCCACCACGCACGAGAAGCAGCACGGCGGAAAGCCGTGGACGTATCTGCTCATTCCTCATGACGTGATTACGGATAACAAGACGCTTGAGGGGCTGGCCGCGACCTACACCTATGGCGGCGCGTCCAGCGGCAAACAGTGATTGGAGGAACCACCCGTGATTCGATTTCTGCATACGAGCGACTGGCAGTTGGGAATGACCCGTCATTTCCTTTCGGATGGCGCGCAGGAAAGGTATAGCCAAGCGCGCTTCGATGCCATTCGGACCATGGGGCGGGTTGCCAAAGATCAAAATTGCCAGTTCATGCTGGTGTGCGGCGACGCCTTCGAGTCGAATCAGGTGGACAGAAAGACCGTCGCCCGCGCGCTTGAGGCCCTCAAGGACGTGCCCGTTCCGGTATACATCCTTCCAGGGAACCATGACCCGCTGAATGCCGCGTCCGTGTATCGTTCAAGCACCTTTATTGACCGGAAGCCCGCTCATGTTCACGTCGTGGAGAACGCCATACCACTCAAGGTTGCCGACGATGTGGAACTGGTGGGCGCACCGTGGCTGTCCAAGCGTCCGGTCGCCAATCCGGTAGAGGAAGCCCTCGGTACTCTTTCCCCAGCGAGCGGGATCACACGCATCTGCATGGGACACGGGGCCGTTGACCAGCTTACGCCCGACCGGGAATCCGCCGGGGTCATTGCGGTTTCCGCACTCGAACGCGCCATTGGCGAGGGGAAAGTTCACTTCGTAGCGCTCGGCGACCGTCATTCCCTCACCAAGGTGGGTACCGGCGAGCGCATCTGGTATTCCGGGACTCCCGAAGCCACGGACTTCTCCGAAACACGGTCGGGGTTCACCCTTGTAGTCGAGGTCGGCGATGGCCGTGTAGCCACAAAGGAGGTTCAAACCGGGAAGTGGCGATTTATAGAACGTGATCGCATTGATCTGAATACCAGCGGCGACGTAGAGGCGCTTCGGAAGGCCCTGGAAGAAATCGAGAACAAAGAACGCACGGTCGTCCGGCTAACTCTTGTGGGTTCGCTTTCTCTGACCTTACAGGAGGTGCTGCAGAACCACCTTCTTGCCGCGAGCGATGTGTTTGGCGCGTTCGAGGTCCGAGAGGATGCCCTTATCGTGGTCCCGGACGATGCAGATTTTGCCAACCTCGGGTTCTCGGGCTTTGCCGATGGAACGGTGCAACGGCTCCGAAGCAAGCTCGCCCAGGGTGGAGATGAAAGTGTTGCTGCCCGCGATGCCTTAATGCTTCTTCTCCGGTTGGCAAGGGGAGCCGCATGAAATTCCTTCGTCTCCGAATCGCCAACTACCGGGGCATAACTGCATCCGAAGTGAAGTTCAGTGCCGCTGGCATCACGCTCGTGCAGGGGCCAAATGAGGTCGGGAAGACCAGTCTTGGCGAGGCTATCGGGCTTCTCTTTGAATTTCCCGATGACAGCAAACACAGCAATGTCAAGGCTATCCGGCCAGTGCATCGTGACGAGGGGCCTGAGATCGAATTGCAGGCTGATAGCGGACCCTACGCATTCACCTACTTCAAGCGGTTCCACAAGAAGCCGGAAACCAAGCTCACGGTCACCCGGCCGAAGCCCGAGAACCACACGGGGCGTGAAGCGCATGAACGCGCAGAGGCCATCCTCCGTGAAACCCTCGACATTGACCTATGGAAGGCATTGACTATTCAACAGGGCGACGCCATCCACCAACCCATCCTGACGAAACAGACATCGCTTTCGACTGCGCTTGATAAGGCGGCGGGTGGTCTTCCCGCCGATCCGCGGGAAGAGGGGCTGTTCGAGAAGGTTCGGGAGGAATATGCCCTCTATTTCACGGATAACGGTGCTGAACGGAAGGAACTCAAGGAAGCCCGCAGACTGCAAGAGGATACTCAAACCAAGGTTGCCGAGATCGAGCAGCAGATCCGCGACCTCGAACAAGATATAGAGAGAGCGGCAATCCTTCAGCGGGAATTGGGGCAACTGAAGAGGCGCGAAGACGAGTTGACGACGGAGGTCGTTGCCCACGCGTCCTCACTTGAGGAAATTGGCACACTGGAGAACGTCCTTGCGGCGGCTCGCCTCAAGCTGGAGTCGGAGCAAAAGTCCGTGCAAGTGGCGCGGCGCGACAAGGAGGCACGCCAAGGTCTCATTGACGCTGTTGTCAGGGCCACCAAGGCCCAGGGGAACCTTCAAGAGTCCAATTCGATGTCGCTTCCAGCGTTGAGCCAAGCCGAGGAAGATTTCAAGAAGGCCCAAGCTGCATTGAATGAAGCCGACAAGAAAAGGAAGGAAGCAGATGCTCTTGCCGCTCTACGGCGGGCGGATTTCGACTACTACAACAACAAACTGCATCTTGATCAGCTCCGGGAACGCAAGGAACGCATTGACCAAGCCAGGAAGAACGCCGCCCAAGCGGAGGAGGTGCTGGCGCGGAACAAAGTGAGTTCCCGAACCCTCCAGGCAATCCAAGAAGCGGAAAAGGACCTGTTGACTGCCAAAGCGAAATTGGAGATGGGAGCGCCACACGTTCTTCTTCATGCTTTGGCTGAATGCTGCGTGATGATTGACGGTGTGGACACCACACTTGACAAGGGCGACAATCGCTCCCTGCCCGTTGCCGACAGCTTGCGGTTAACCTTTCCGCGAAAGCTGGATATTGAGATAACTGCGGGCTCCAGTTCGGAAAGACTCCAAAAGAAGATCGAGGATACTCTACTTGTTCTTGAAAACGCATGTAAAGATGCGGGCGTTGCCGGTCCAGACGAGGCAAGAAAGGCATTCGAGGAACGAGGCGAGGCATCGCGGCAAGTGAAAAGCAAGGAGCAGGTCGAGAAAGACAACCTTCGAGACCTGACCTACGAGCAACTTGAGCGGAAACTGCTCAGTCTCCAGCAGAGCGTGCCCGACTATCTTGCCAAGCGTGTGCGGAAACCCACCATTTGCCCCGATCTCGATTCGGCAAAAAAGGAACGGGCAAATGCTGAGGCGTTACAGCAGGAGACGGTCAGGCAGTGGGAATCGGCTCGCGAGTCTCTTGATACCACCCGAAGCGTGAGGGACGGCTTGAACAGTAAGCACCAGGAATCGCGAGTCCAACTCGACCTTTTGTCCAAAGATCTCAACCAAGCACGCGAAAACATCGACCGGGCAAGAAAAGGCGTTCCCGATGGTGCTTTGGAGACGGCTCTGGCGAACGCTGTCCAGGCCGTGGCTTCAGAGGATGCCAGCGTTCGCGCTGCCGAGATATCACTGAAGGCAAAGAACCCCGAGCGGGTGAAGGCATTAGCCGAGACGGCGAAGGGGTCCCTGCTTACGACGCAGAATCGCCGGAATGTAGCTCAAACGGAACTGACCGAGGTACAGACCCGGCTGAAAATCCACGGGGAGGAAGGTCTTCACGAGAAGTTGCACGCGTCGCAGACCAACCTCGAGCGGATCGAAACGAAGAACCAATCGTTGTTCCGGCGCGCCGCGTCCGCCAAGTGCCTCTTCGATACCATGCACGAAGAGCGCGACAAGGCGCGACGGGCGTATGTGGCTCCGCTCAAGGAGAAGATCGAGGGGCTCGGCCGACTGGTCTTCGATGATTCGTTCCAAGTAGACATCGACGAGGACCTGCAGATTGCCACTCGGACATCGAAGGGGATCACGGTCCCGTTCGAATCATTGAGCGGTGGAACCAAAGAGCAACTCTCACTGATCTTCCGTTTGGCCTGCTCGATGATCGTAGCGAAGGATGGTGGAACACCGCTCATCCTGGACGATGCGTTGGGTTATACGGACCCGGAACGGTTGCGTCTCATGGGTGCCGTTCTGGCTAAAGCAGCCAAGGAATGCCAGATCGTCATTTTCACCTGCGTCCCCGACCGGTACTGCAATGTCGGGGAGGCCACCGTTGTCGCAATAGGTTGATATGTATGTGAGGGATTTCAGAGGCGTGGAATGACGAAAATCTTCAAACCCACATTCACGATCACCAACCGGATCACCGCCAGGCTAACCCGCATCGAGCGGGCCCGGGGATTCCTTGAGGCCGCGACCCTGTCCGAAGCCTGGGTGCGTGAGATGGGTCGCCGCGTCTTGATCCTGGAAGCCCACCACACCACACACATCGAGGGAACGCGCCTGACCCTGGAACAGGCCGAGCGGCTGCTGGAGGGGGACCCGGTTCCCGAGGCCGACATCGAGAAGCTGGGCCGCATCAACAGGAAATACAAGGAGGAGGGCTCGACCGTCATCGACCTCCTAAGGGGCTTCAAGGAGATCTACCAGGCGGCCGACCTCGAGGGCAAAGCCGCCATCCTCGGCGCGGTAGTCGACAGAGCTACCCTCAGGGGCGACGACCTCCACGTTTCTTGGAAGCAGCCCTTCGACATCCTGTTCACGCTCGGGGAAGGGGTTCTAAGAAATACAAAATGGCGTGCCTGAGATGATTCGAACCTCCGACCTTTGGATCCGGAGTATCCTGACGGCCCCCCTGCTATTTCTTCAACTCGTACTTAGCCAGCAGCGTCTCGAAGCTCGAGTTCCCCTGTAGCGGGCGCCAGCGTGGGTCCATCCTTAGCCAGGGCACGCTGATCCAGCCCTGCCGGGAAATAAGA